>Ga0268263_1000376_pt1 | contig 79319 bp, 65 predicted proteins | sample Biomet5_FD_190358 | JGI IMG/M metagenome (GOLD analysis project Ga0268263, IMG submission 190358) | Microbial communities from bioreactor (seeded with sewage sludge) at LBNL, California, USA - Biofuel metagenome 5 (SPAdes) (version 4) | ecosystem: Engineered > Bioreactor > Anaerobic >... | reverse complement strand
AAAGAGGATCTAAATGGCCCGAAATATCAAAGTGGAGGAGCTCTTCCAAACGCCTATTGAGAAACAGAGGATAGAGCTTGTAGAACGCAAAGGGATAGGGCATCCTGATAGTATATCAGACGGACTTGCCGAAGCCGTAAGTCGCGCACTATGCAGGGAATACATAAGCAAATGTGGAGCTGTACTCCACCATAATACTGACGAAACCCAGATTGTAGCCGGGAGATCCAGCCCAAAGTTCGGGGGCGGAGAAATACTGCAGCCCATATATATTCTACTTGTAGGCAGGGCAACAAAGGAGTTTGAGGGGGTAGATCTTGCTACCGAGTCTGTAGCTCTACAAGCTGCCAGACGATATCTTAAGAATACCCTTGTAAACATGGATCTCGAAAGAGATGTCATAATGGACTGCAAACTTGGGACAGGGTCTTCAGACCTGAGGGATGTCTTCAAAAGAGACAGGATTCCGGTTGCAAATGATACCTCATTCGGGGTTGGACATGCTCCGTTTTCCGAGCTTGAAAACCTCGTATATAACACCGAAAGACAACTGCTCACAGACCTTAAGTCGCGCATGCCTGGAATCGGAGAAGATATGAAGGTCATGGGACTCAGGGATGGAGAGGATATAACTCTTACAATATGCAGCGGCATGATCGGGAGATATATTGACGACCTTGACAGCTATATAAATATGACCCAGGAAATGCAGACTTATGTTGAGGAGATGGCAACCAGGTATACTGAGCGCAATGTAAAGGTTTGCATCAACACAGGAGATAACCTGAAAACCGGCTCTGTTTTCCTCACAGTTACGGGCACTTCAGCTGAAATGGGGGATGACGGCTCGGTAGGGCGCGGAAACCGCTGCAATGGGCTGATCACGCCAAACAGGCCTATGAGCATGGAGGCAACCAGTGGAAAGAACCCGATTAACCATATCGGCAAAATCTACAACCTTCTCTCGACCCAGATGGCCCGTGATATTGTAAAGCAGGTTCCGGAAGTCCAGGACGTTTACATAAGGCTGCTTTCCCAGATCGGGATACCAATTGACCAGCCACTTGTAGCAAGTGCGCAGATTATTCCCAAAGAAGGCACTTCTTTTGCAAAGGTCAAAGCCGAAGCCGAAGCTGTCATGGATGACTGGCTTTCCAATGTGACAAAGATTACCGAAATGGTAATTAATGGAGAATTGAACACTTTCTAAACAAGGAAAACATTATCGAGAAGAACCTTTGGGTTCTTTTCATAATACTTTTACTGTAACTATTTTTGACTTTAGTTTCTTCTTAATGAGAAACGGCTACTTTTTAGTAGGGAGTTTATTGTTTTCAAGAGTGAAGCCGACTGTTTGTGTTTTGGACCTACGGATATTTAATTTGAATCAGATTATATTAGAGGAAAACATGGCTATTTTTTAAAACCGGAGAGTAATATTGAATTATGAAAAAACACTTTTGAAAACTCTTCAGAGTAAGAAGTAAAGTAGGCTATAGAATGAGTTTACATGCCCAAAATTTTCATAAAAATGCCCCTATAGCCAATATCTAGCGTAAAACATATATACCATCACCATATATGAGATGGTGCACTCAAGCAGTGCAACAGTGGAATGATATACATCGTCCCGCCTTAACTCAGTGGTAGAGTGCGCGGCTGTAGTTCGGCTCGTGCGGGTAAAATTACCCGTACATTTCCGCGCAGGCACCGCGATGTCCCCGGTTCGAGTCTGGGAGGCGGGACCTAAATAATGTCCAGAATCGAAAAGCTTCAACGGGAACATTTATATATTAAAAAAGCGTTTATGTTTTGCTCGCAACGCGGGTGAAAAACAATAGCAAAAGACACAGAAGTGTCCGGATAGTGTAGAGGCCTATCATGGAGCCCTGTCGAGGCTCCGACTCGGGTTCGAATCCCGGTCCGGGCGTTTCCAAATTAAAGCTCGATTGTCACTAATCGAGCGAAAACTTTTTTAAGTACTTTTTAACTCATTACTTTTGAGTAAAAGTAAAAACTTTTTTAAGTGATTTTTAACTCATCACTTTTGAGTAAAAGTAAAAACTTTTTTAAGTGATTTTTAACTCATCACTTTTGAGTAAAAGTAAAAACTTTTTAAGTGATTTTTAACTCATCACTTTTGAATAGAAGTAAAAACTTTTTTAAGTTTAAGTATTTTTGAATTTATCAATTCTGAATTTAAGCTCATACTTTATTAAAATAATCTGTAGTATTCATCGTCTGTGAGGTTCCCGACTTCCTTGCTTCATCCATTCCATACTTTCTTCATATAATCTGTGGTATTCGTCGCCTTTGGGACTTCCGTCTTTCCTCAAGCACATTCGGATAACACTAAACACAACCTGAAGTGCTACCTCACATAAAAAAAGAAAGAAAATTAAGTTTCCAAAGTAAAGTATATCTTCTATCATTTTCTTAATACTTCCTCTTTTTTCACATAATCTGTACCCTTACCAGCAAACTGGATAAATAAAAAAGATATAGGTATTCCACATCTAATAGCAGACTTTATTAGGTTCACCTTGATTCTTGCTAGCTCTCTTTTTCCTTAACAGATATATTATTTAACAGATATATTATAAACTTATCTGAATTTATATAAATTCTCATATTATACGAACAGTATTTAAAGTAAACATAACAGCTAAAAAAATTGAATTATTAATTACTGCAAAAAAAGGTAGAGTTGGAAAAGGTAGAGTTGGAAGAATGAAAGATGGAGGTTGAATCTGTTGTGTCTGACAATTCCCAGGAAGAACTGGACAGCGTACAGGAAAAGTTAGAAGATACCAGAGAAAAAATGGAGCTTGAAACTCTCGCTTTTATTGAAGCTACCAAAAAATTCACCTCCGAATGGATTCAAAGAGAAATTGAAATAGCAGTGAAATCTCCGGAAAACGCAGTTTTTCCTGAGAACTTAAAATTTCATAACAATAAGGCCGGGAAATCAAACTTAGACCTGAAGGAGCTGTCCCTCAAAATTTCAGATATTGTAGAAACTCATCTTAACCACGGCGATTACTGGATTCATAGAAACGCACTGTTTCAGCCGGATATTTCAAGGGACTATATGGAATTTAAAAAAGAAAAAATTCGAAAAGAGCTGACTTCAAGCGTTCGACGAATCCTTGGCTGTGCTACCGAGATTTTCTGGGAAATCAAGGAAGAAGAAACTGAAAATAAAGCCTGGGTAAACGAGCTGGGGAGAAGAAAGTATGTGTGTTTTCTCAGGTTTTCGGACGAAATGACAGCCTCTCTTAACCGTTATTTTGAGATGCTTGAAGAACTTTTCATTTTAAACTATGAAATAAAAGAAGAAATCTTACGGATGGAAGGAAAGAAGACCTGACAATAAGACCTTTATGCACAAAGCTAGAATTACCCTGCATGACCGAACCAGAGTTCAGCATAAAGAAGGCCCTTGAAGAGGCAGGAACCGATGCCTACCTTATGACAGGGAATCTTCATAATTCAGATATTTATTACGTAACCCGCTTTCTGGCATCCGACGATTTTGTATACCTGCAAACCGATGAAGGAAAAGAGATACTATTTATTTCGGATATGGAAAAAGGGAGAGCTGAGATCGAGTCAAGGGTTTCGACAATAAAGACATTGCAGGACCTGGGCTACAGGGAGAAGATGAAGGAGAAAAAAGATTCATCTATTGCCTATGCAGCCTGCATATCCGAGCTGCTTGCAGGAGAAGGGATTAAGAAAGTCGCAGTGCCTTACGATTTCCCGATATTCGAATCAAACTTCCTCACAGAAGCGGGCTTTTCCGTAGTCCCAATAAAAAGCCCGTTCCGAAAAATCAGGAGCTTGAAAAGGCCGGAAGAGATTGAAGCCATAAAGTATGCCCAGATGGCCGGAGAAAAGGCTATGGAAGCTGCAATAGCCTTGATATCAGGATCAGAAGAAAGGAACGGCTTCCTCTATCATTCAGGGGAGGTATTGACAGGAGCTAAAGTGCTTTCAGTTATAGATCATACCCTTCTTGATTATGGGTGCGAAGCCGAGGAGACAATTGTTTCATGCGGCAAGGACACGGCAAACCCACATGGAACTACTGATGGCCCTCTGAGAGCAAATGCCCCAATTATCCTGGATATTTTCCCACGGAGCAAAACAAAACGCTATTTTGCGGATATGACGCGCACAGTCCTGCACGGAAAAGCTTCGGAAGAGCTCAAAAAGATGTACGAAACTGTACTTGCAGCCCAGAAAAAAGGCTTTGAAATGGTTAAGCCAGGAGTGAAGGCATCCGATGTGCATAATGCTGTCTGCGATTTCTTTGAGGCACATGGTTATGATACCTACCGAAGTGGTGCAAAGGTAGGATTTATCCACTCAACAGGACATGGAGTAGGGCTCGACATACATGAACTCCCAGGAGTCGGAGAAAACGGGGTTCTACTTGAGGCAGGCAATGTAATCACTTTAGAGCCTGGTCTGTATTATCCTGAAATCGGAGGAATAAGAATAGAAGACATGGTCCTGGTCACTGAAAATGGATGTCAGAACTTTACAGGGCTGGAAAAGAGATTTGTAGTATAAAAGATTTACAATTGAAAGGATTTGTTATATTTTTATATTTTAATAACAATATTTAACTTGCTCAAATCGAAGATAGTCTGTTAAAATGAAAGATTATCCGTTTGAATCAAAAAATATCTATTAAAATTTAAAAATATTTATTAAAATCTAAAAATACCTATTAAAATCTAAAAATATCTATTAAAATCTAAAAATATCTGTTAAAATCAAAAATGACTCATTTGAATTGAAAAGCATCGATTCGAATCGAGAATTAAAGATTCTCATAAGGGACGCACTCAGGAAAACTGTCAGAGTTCCATTACTTTTCAGTAAAATTACAATAAATTATCCATGAATTCCAATAAGATTCCAATAAGATTCCAATAAACCATTTAAAAGGGGTAATATGACCGATAATGTGCACAATAAGCAAGATATCCTTGAGAAATACAGGGAAGCAGGCAGGATCCTGAAAACTGTCAGATCCGAAGCCGTAGAAATGGTCAGGGTAGGGAATACTCTGCTGCAAGTTGCAGAGTTTATTGAAAACCGGACTATAGAGCTGGGAGGCAGACCTGCGTTTCCCTGCAATATTTCAAGAAATCAAGAGGCTGCACATGCAACCCCAAAGATCGGAGATACTGATGTTTTTGGAAAGGATATGGTTAAGCTGGATCTTGGGGTCCATGTGGACGGATATGTTGCAGACTCGGCTGTGACTGTTGACTTATCAGGAAACTCCGAAATCAAGAAAGCCGCCGAAGAAGCTCTTGCCGCAGCCATTGAACTTGCGAAGCCAGGAATTTCTACGGGGGAATTAGGAGCTGTAATCGAGGACAGTATTCGCAGTTACGGATTGAACCCGATAACGAACCTGACAGGCCACGGGCTTTCTCAGTACGAAGCCCACGATGATCCTTCTGTTCCTAACCGACATGTGGAAGGAGGAGCAATTCTAAAAGAAGGAGATGTGCTTGCAATCGAGCCCTTTGCAACGGACGGCGTAGGTACTGTCCATGATGGGAACTGGGCCGAGATATACAGCCTTATAAGGAAAAAGCCGGTCCGTTTGCCTGCAGTCCGGAATGTCCTGAAACAGGTTGAAGAATACAGGGAATTGCCTTTTGCAAAGCGCTGGCTCAAATCCGACAAACTGGATTTCGTATTACTCCAGCTCGAAAAATCAGGAATTATTCACTCTTATCCTGTACTTCTCGAAAGTTCAGGAGGGCTTGTAGCCCAGGCAGAACACACCATAATAGTAACCCAGGATGGTTGCGAAATTACAACAAAGTAAAACCCGAAAGATAAAGGGAAAATGAAATTGAAAATAAAGAGAAAAGTAAATAGAGAATAAATGAAGATAAGTTGTAAATAAATTGAAAATGAGCCGGGACTAAAAGATGAAGAATGTAAAGGTTAGCAAAAAGTCAGAAAAGTCAGAAAACTAAAAAAATGAGTTGAGCGCCTTGAAAGCATACAATCTTTTTTTAACCGGTTTTCTGATAATAACCCTTTTTATACCTGCCTTTCTGGCAGAGCCCTGTAACGCTGCCTTTGTACCCAGCAATAACATCACGCTGGAAAGGGGTGGAATGACCTGGGAATATCAAGAACAAATTACAGGCAATGAATCTATTGTCTTAAGGAGTTTCATAGACCTGGAAGCAGGAAACAGTGATAGATTTGTTAATGCATGGGAAATCCTGAAAGCAGAATCCATTCTCAGAGATAAAATGGAAGAATCTGTAAAAAACAAACCTGATGTGAAACTCAATGGTACTTCGGAGCCAGTCAAAGTAACAGATGTTGACTTTTTACTCTCAACAGAAGCTCTGGGCGAGATTGAAAAAACCTCATTAATTACTAATTCTGCGACTGTAAACTATACTTTCGGAAAACCGATCGACCAGGAAGCGAATATCTGGCTTATGGGTACCCCGACCTCAAATGTCACAATCAATCTGCCTGCAGGCTTTGATGTCGAAAGGACAGAAGGGCTGAATAACAAAAATCAGGCATCTGAGAACAACTATACAGTTCTTAAAGGCAATTTCAGCCAGGAAAAAAATATAACTCTCTGGATTTCTGAAAATGAAACCTACAAAGCCGAGATGCAGGAAAGAAAAAGAATCATTGAGCAGAACGCAGAAAACAAAACCAATGCAACCGTAAATAAAACCAGAGCTGCCGGAAAAGCCGTAGAAGCCAGTAAATCCCCTGGATTTTTCAAAAACATCTTTATATGGTTTTATCAGGTAGTCCAAAAAGTTAATCTGGTTTAAAGCTGTTCTGAAAAATATGCTTATAGAACAGATTCAGCTTGAAAAAGGGTGTGCTCTTGGCCTCCGCTTTGAAATGCAAAAATACCCTCTTCTGGTTATAAGGGCAGAGAAAGGCTTTCTGATGTGCGGATACCTGAATGTAAATGCTGCAGAGGCACTTGGGGACACGGCAGCGAAGGTAAAAGGCGTACAGAGTTTTGAAGATATGCTCAAAGCCCAGGTCGTTGAAGTAACCCAATTCGCCAGGGAGCTTGGGGTCGAACCCGGAATGGCTGGCAGAGAAGCTCTGGAAAGGATGTTTTAAAGGAAAAAAATTGTTTTTAACTGAAAAAATTACTTTTATCCAGTAAATTATATTTAACTGGAAGAATCTCTTTTTAAAAAGAGTTATTTTTAGCTGAGAGGTCGTTAATTAAAAGAATAATTTTAACTTATGAGCCGGTCTCAAAATTTAGAATTATTCTGTTAAATCTCCAATTTAGAGTAATTAATCGGTCTTCTGGCCAGGAAAATGGTTCTTATTAATGTGGAATCATTGGTCATCGGTTAAGAAATTCTCATACCTGAAAGCTATCGATTTTGCGTTAGAAGTCGGCTTTAAATTTTGGCCTGTTTACATGAAATTGATTTTCTGTTCCATCTCATAATTTAGAGAAATATTTGACAAATATTGTGGAAATGGAGACAATTTGTCACGATTCTTCACTTAGCCAAAGACATATGAGAAGCAATTAGGTATTATGGCCTTCAACGCATCAGTTTGTGTTTAAGAGCCTTTGTTTCCTTTCTTATGTTGTTTTATTACGTATCCTATCAAGAAAACGCCCAAAATCCAAGATGATGCCAATAATCGACCATCATGTAGAGATATAAAATCTAATGTTCCGAAGATAAGACATAAAACTCCACAAAATAAAATTAAACCATATATTGACTTCAATAAAAATCACCCATATCATTACTTAGATTACATGTTTTAACCTTTTTACAGTAATCTCAAAACATAGTAATCAGAATGCAGATCAGCACCGGATAAGCAGGTGGCACTTAAAAAAATATTTAACATTTAGTAACGTATAAAGCAGCATGAACAATGAAACTGCAATGTATGGCTCTAGTGCTGCAGGAAAAATGTCTTATAGCCATACTGTAACATTATATGGGATACCTGTTATATACATTGTAATTGGCGCCTTAGTAATATTAGTTATTTTATATTTATCGTGTAGGGTGAAAAGAAAGAATTGCCAACATTTTATGAAAAAATCGAGTTACCTGAAATTGTTTATTGCTTTCTTTGTCCCGTTGTTTTTTTATAATATATATAATATATATAACAGTTTTTGGTATTACAATGTTTATAACAAATCATGGCATAATAATTTCTGGTTTACTGATCCTATTTCTATTATTATAACTACAAGCACTCTATCGTTAATGGAATCTATCATCCCATATTTATTCATAACTTTGAGTATACTTACAATAAACTGTTATCGTAAATCGTCTTAAGATAGTTAAAGGTCCCGTTGCAAAAATATCAGAATAAGCATGTAAGAGCCTATTTGAAAAGTCAGCAACAAATGTTGAAAAGTTACAATAAGTTTATAGTATGAGTTTATCCGTTCAGTTTTTCATATTTTTATTTTAAAAGTTCTAAAAAGAAGTCACTTTTCGGATTTTGCCACATTAGATGTGACTCTGCCCTGAATCTTCAACGGCTGATCTTCGTGCATATCACAGGAAAAACGATATGCATACTGTAATCTTGCTCCAATTATCCAAAGCGTGGTCACAGATAAAAGCGATCAGAATAGGGTAGGTGTATTAACGCATCAAGCCAAGAGCACGACTGGAGTAGATTAGATAGTAATAATATTGCATAATAGTAATAATAGTATGATTTTTAATTTTTATATATAAACTGACCAGACTTTTAAAACTCGCTTGCATTCTCGAATATGCCTTGATATTTCACAGAATAATAATTACAACCAAACCCATCAGTTACTTTTAATAACTACTTTCACGTTTCACGCACTGAGTTTTATATTTATTTCCTCACCGTTATGGTACGAATATCATTTCGAGTTTACAATTATCAACCTATTCCGGATCACCAATGTTATACGCTTTTGAACTTTCTGGAGAACATGAAGAACTGCCCGCCGCCGAAATATTTGCCTGTCTCAAAATCGAGGGGCTTGATTTCCAACCCCATATTATCGTTGACCAGTGCCTTGTGGTGGAAATAACTGGTAAAGAAGAGGATGTGGAAAACATCCTTCGAGGCCCGATAACTGACAGGCTGGCAATGACCCACCATATCCTGAAGGTTGTTGGGATTACCGAAAATACTCCGGATGCAATCCTTAAACTTGCAGAAGCCTTTGATTCATCAGGCTACATCAGGGAAGGACAAAGTTTTGTGGTCAGAGCAAAGCGAATCAAACACCATGTAGATTTTTCGGGCGAGTTTCTGGAACAGAAAGTAGGAGGATGCATTTACAGGAAAGGCTTTCGGGCAAACCTGAAAAACCCGGACGTGGAATTCAGAGTGATCCTGAGTGAAAAAGCTGTGTTCGGAACTCTCCTATCCTCTATCGACAGAAGTGCATATGAAGCCAGAAATCCCCAGAATAAACCTTTTTTCCATCCTGGCGTCCTTATGCCAAGAGTTGCACGCGCCCTCGCAAACCTCTCTGGAATAAAGCCAGGAGAACTCTTTCTGGATCCCTTTTGCGGCACTGCAGGAATTCTTATTGAAGCCGGGCTTATGGGAGCAAGGGTTATAGGAATCGATGCCCAGGAAAAACTTGTTGAGGGGGCCCGCATGAACCTCGAAGCGTTTGAACTGGATTATGCCCTGATGGAAGGAGATGCCTGCAGGGTTCCATTAAAGGAAGAAACGATAAATGCAGTCGTCACTGACCCGCCCTACGGCAGATCGGCAGCAATTGTTGCCGAGTCCCTGGAAGAACTTTATTCCTGTGCTCTTAGTGAGATTGAGCGTGTCCTTAAGCCCGGAGGCATTGCAGTTGTAGTTTCGGATAAAGCTGCAGCGGAATACGGAGAAAAGGCAGGGCTTAAGGTTCTTAAGATTTACTCCCAGAGAGTACATCGAAGCCTTACCCGGACAATAACTGTTTTTCAGAAAGAATTGAAGAATGAAAATGGAAAGCGGGAATGAAGAATGAAGAATGAAGAATGAAAATAGGAAGCGGGAATGAAGAATCAAAGCAAAGGTAAAGTCGGAAAGTAAAATCAAAAGTAAAGTCGAAAAATAAAATCAAAAAAGTAAAATCAAAATGAAATGTTAAAAATTAAGAATCGCTGTAAAGACACTTTTTACTTATGGGAGATAAGTTCTTCCAGCACTTCTGCCATAACCCTATGCCTGAGAATACGTTTCTGGTTCTGCTCGCCTGCTCTCCTGATAGAGTAATTGTCTTCAATCCATTCTATTTTCTCATCATAATTCACTTTCAGAAGGGTCAATCCATAAGCAGGAGCAGCTTCGATTCCTTCTTCATAAATATCCGGATTCAGCATCTGGTGCAGCCAATCGGTATCACGTACTCCTTTGCCGATCATGGAAAGGGCAGTTACGATTTTCCGGACCATATTCCAGAGGAAACTATTTCCAACAACGTCGATTTTTATAAGTTCTCCATCTATGCGGGCATCAATCCTTTCTATGGTTCGAACCGTACTTTTTTCTCCATTGGTCCGCGAAAAGTTTTCAAAATCGTGCGTTCCGAGCAGAAATTTTGAAGCTTCCCGGATTTTGGAGATATCATACTCTTTTCCGCTCATTACATAGCGGTAATGTCTGGAAACCGCATCTCTTCTGGCATCAAAGCTTAGAGGCACTTCCGCGTGAGCCCAGACCCAGATTCCTGAGGGAAGTTCGGAATTTATTACCCTTGGAATTGCCAGATTCAGTTTATCCGTGTCAAAAGCGAAAACCTGTCCAAGGGCATGAACCCCGGCATCAGTTCTGCCAGCGCAGGTATAATTCGCAGACTTGGGGCTTTCTATAATCCCGAGGTTTCGAAGAGCCTTGAAGAGTTCTCCCTCCACAGTCTCAACATTGGGCTGGATCTGGGAGCCGTGAAACTCGGTGCCTATGTATGCAAGTTTTAAAGCGACTCTCATAAGAATCTCTACTTGGCTTTATTCTTATAATAGACTTCTCTTACAATCAGTACGACTACTATAAAAAGACACCCTAACAGGAACCAGAACCCGGGGTGAAGAGAAAGCATGTCATAAAGCCCATGAAGCCCGCTTGCATGAGATAACCCTTCAGGCGGGATAGAAGAACACCCTGGTACAGAGTTTAAACCATCCGGTGTGGACACTGGGACTTCAGCAACTCCATGAGAGGGGCCAGCTTCCAGTCCAGAGGACAGATTTCCTGCTCCGGATTCCAGAGCCCCAGAGCTTGCATTCGAAGCTCCTTCGGGCACCTGCTGGTCGAGAGCTATTTTCGGGCTTACGTTATTGCTCTCGTTCATTCCCAGGACCATTTGCTCCGGAGAAGAATTGTCAAGTGTTTCCATTGTCCTCATTCTCAAAGGAGCAGTTGCATCAATGACCCTTTTTGCTTTCATATAAGCTGAAAAATACTCTATACCCGCGGCTGCAAAAAAAGCAGCTACTATTACTCCAAGGTATTTTTGCAGCAGGCTCACAAGAGAGAGTTTGTCTATAGAACTTTTTGAAGGAACGAGGACAATCAGTTTTTCGGCTGACTCGTAGATCTTTACTTGTCTTCCTTTTTTGCTCCACTTTATTTGTTTGATCTTTATAAGATCGGACTCTATAAGGGAGTCAAGATTATACTTGACAGTAGTAAGGGGAAGCTCCAGCTCCTCTGCAATATTGGTTGCAGACATGCTTTTATTCCCGAGCAACTCAAGAATCTTTATTGATGTTTCATTGGAAAGGATCTGAGTGATCTTTCTGGATTCCCCATTTACCGGAAGAACAAGTACCTTGCCGCCCTGCTCCAGTTGCTCAGATCCCGGCAATGGGTTGCCGGCTGTCGATAAACCATCTTGATCTTCAAGCCCGTCCATAATTACTTCCTGGATTAAAAACCTGTCTATTTTTAACTCAGTGTATAACCTTAGTTTGCGCGAATCAATATAAAGTTTTATTTTTATGGCAGAATATTCATTCACTACTATATCTAGATATAGAATCCAGACCTTAACCTTAAATAGAACATTGTATATACTAATCTAAATTTTCCGCTGGTAACAATCATGATCACAAAACAGCAGGTTCTTGAATTTCTGAAAAATTACGATTTAGAAAACATTACAATTGCAACAATTTGCTCCCACTCTAGTCTTCAAATTTTTGACGGAGCTCGGAAAGAAGGCTTCAGAACTCTGGGAATCTGCGTCGGCAAGCCTCCAAAATTTTATGAGGCTTTTCCCAAAGCAAAACCCGATGAGTATCTTGTCGTCGATAGCTATGCCGATATAATGAACAAGGTTGAGGAGCTTAGAAAGAAAAATGCTATCATTATCCCGCACGGCTCAGTAGTTGCTTACCTTGGCACGGAAAATTTTGCAGAGATGGCCGTACCCACTTTCGGAAACCGGGCTGTGCTCGAATGGGAGTCGGACAGGGATAAAGAACGTGAGTGGCTGCTCGGAGCAGGCATTCATATGCCCGGGAAAATCGATGATCCTCACGATATCAATGGGCCTGTAATGGTCAAGTATGACGGGGCAAAAGGAGGAAAAGGTTTCTTCGTTGCAAAAACCTACGAAGAATTCAGTGAACTCATAGACCGAACCCAGAAGTACACGATTCAGGAATTTATCACCGGAACCCGTTATTACCTTCATTATTTCTATTCCCCGATCCGAAATGAAGGATACACTTTAAGCCATGGCAGCCTTGAACTTCTGAGCATGGACCGCAGAGTAGAATCCAATGCGGATGAAATCTTCAGGCTCGGTTCACCCAGAGAACTCGTAGAAGCAGGAATCCGCCCAACATACGTGGTCACAGGAAATGTGCCCCTTGTAGCAAGAGAATCCCTCTTACCCCTTATTTTCTCTCTTGGAGAAAGGGTAGTTGAAGAATCTCTTGGCCTCTTTGGCGGGATGATAGGGTCTTTCTGCCTTGAGACTGTTTTTACGGATACGCTTGAGATTAAAGTGTTTGAGATCTCGGCCAGAATTGTTGCAGGAACAAACCTTTACATTTCAGGTTCCCCTTATGCCGACCTGATGGAAGAAAACCTCTCTACCGGAAGAAGAATAGCTCGGGAAATCAAAATAGCAGCTAAGACAGGCCAGCTGGATAAGATAATATCCTGAGCAGGTAATAACTTCAAGAAAATGAACTTTTAGAGTATATTGATAATTAAGTTTTCAAGCTCTAAAAATTAGATTTTTCAAGGTTGACTGCCTTTTTAACCTTTAATTTTTTGGTTTTCCAAACAAGTTTTTTCAGGACTTATTGGGAAATACACATCTACTGTTTTTCTTACTTCTTTTAACCACTCTAATCGTTCCTCAAGCTTGCTCGTAACTATAACCCCAAACATTCTTCTATGAAAGTTTTTTACTCCGCAGAAATCGAAAACGCAGTTTTTCCATAATATCTCAAGCGGATCCCCAAACACTTGCAATTCCCGTTCTCTCGGTGTGTTTGATGTGTTAAATACTAAAGCAGTTTTTGCTTTTAGCAATCCTATTGGTATTCCTTCGCCACTATCTCCTTCTTTAAATTCATATGCTACTCCAGCACGTACTACTCTATCCACCCATCCTTTTAAAATCGCAGGAGGTTGCCCCCACCAGTTTGGATGAATAATAACGATTCCTTCAGCTTTACTAATTTCATTGCAGTGTTCTTCTATTACACCTTCTAAAAGGACACCTTTAGGAATTTCCTGATATGAGAGAATCGGATTAAATTTTTCTTCATAAAGATCGTGAAAAAAGACTTCATGTCCGTTATTTGAAAGAGTTTCTATAACGGTATTTGCAATCGCATGATTAAAACTACCTTTACTTGGATGTCCAAGAATTACCAGTACATTCAACGAACTCTACCTCTCTATCCTGTGAATATATTGTTATACTGACGACATCACATATCTACATGGCTTGAGACTTTTCAGATATCATCCTTATACGAAAGGAAAAAGAAAAACTCAAAAAAAGAATTTTTATTTAATTATGGATACGTAAATTATTTTAAATAGTTTTTAATCCGATACTATCTGATGCCTAAAATTGAAAATAAAGAACTAAGACCTGTTTTTCGGGGAAAAAATACTGGGACGCTGCGTGTACTTGGAAGTGAAGAGAATCCCGGAAAAGGCCTTTTATCGATTGGAAATTACATGGCGCTTGACCACTCGCGGGGAGCAGCCGTTTATCTTGACGCCCTGAAGCCTCATGCTATTTTGATCTGCGGGAAAAGAGGATACGGAAAATCCTATACTATGGGCTGTTTGCTTGAAGAACTTGCCTTTCTTGAGCCGGCTATTAAGAAAAGACTTGCATCCGTTGTTATTGACACTATGGGTATTTTCTGGACGATGAAATATCCAAACGCTTTTGAAGCACGAAAGCTTAAAAACTGGGAACTTACTCCAGCCGGGCTCGATATTGAGATTTTCGTGCCCGTGGGCAAGGTTGAAGCTTACAGAAAGCGGAATATCGATGTGAAGCCATTTTCCATCCCAATAAGCGAAATTTCAGGAAGTCAGTGGTGCAGGATCTTTAGTATCGAAGAGGTTTCTCCTCCTGGAATTCTACTGGTAAGGGCAATCGAATCCCTCAGGGAAAAAGGAGAGACATACTCTTTTGAGGAAATTCTCAGTGAGATTGCACGGGACCCTCGCTCGGACGAGGCTTCAAAAGGAGCTGCAGAGAATTACTTTAGAGCAGTAAATTCCTGGGGCCTTTTCTCAAAAAAAGGGACAAAACTGTCAGATCTTGTATCGGGAGGGAGAACAACTATCCTTGATGTGAGTACACTTGAAAACGAAAACGTCTGCGCTGCAGCAGTATCAATTATTGCAGGTAGGCTTTATGAAGCAAGACTTGAGGCAAGAAGAGCTTACGAAAAAAAGCTTATGGGAGAAAAGACCGATGAAGAAGAATTTCCCATGGTCTGGCTCTTTATAGATGAGGCTCACATTTTCATACCCGCAAAGACTGAAGGCCTTGCTTCGAAAGTACTCATTAACCGCTGCCTCAGACAGGGTCGGCAGCCTGGCCTCTCTCTTGTCCTGGCAACCCAGCGACCTGCAAGCCTGCACCCTGATGTGGTTTCTCAGAGTGACCTTCTTATCTGCCACCGCCTTACGGCAAGTGATGATATTCTTGCTCTGGAAACTTCACGACCTCTTTATATGCAGGAAAATATCCAGGCATATATTAAGAAGATGGGAAGTGAAAGAGGGGCTGCCCTGATAGTGGATGACCATTCCGAGTCAGTTCATCTTGTGCGCATCCGCCCGAGGCTAAGCTGGCACGGAGGAGGAGAACCAAGTGCTCTTGAGCCTAATATCAAAGAAAAAAGCAATGAAAATACTGCTCAACTACAAAAGTAACTCGTCCTGTAGATTTCCTGGGGAAACTCAGAGTAAGAGTAAGAATTGTTAACTAATTTTTGGGTCCTGTTAGAAAATAATATAAATATTACCTGTGATACTTCAACCCTGTGAATGCAGCTAAATTCGGGCTGTAAAAATTTTAATGTAGCTGCATTTAATTGCAACAAAGACCGGTGATGTTATGAAAGGAAGAGCCTGGAAGTTCGGAGACGACGTGGATACTGATGCAGTGATTCCCGGAAGGTACCTGATTTACAATACCCCTGAAGAGCTTGCAAAGTACACGTTTGAAGGCGTACGCCCCGAATTTGCAAAAAAAGTTCATGAAAATGATATCGTAGTCGCGGGAAACAATTTTGGTTGCGGCTCCTCGCGTGAGCACGCGCCCCTTGCCCTGAAAGGAGCAAAGGTAGCCTGCGTAATTGCAAAATCTTTTGCAAGAATCTTTTTCAGGAACTCAATAAATATTGGAGTTCCTGTCCTGGAATGTCCTGACACTGACAGGATTGATGATGGAGACGAGCTTGAAGTAGACCTTGCCACAGGAACTATTGAAAACAAGACAAAAGGTGAGACCTACCAGGCAACCCCTCTCCCTGATTTCGTGCGTGAAATCGTGGATGAGGGAGGACTTATAGAATATGCCAGGAAACTGGTCTCTGAACGCTAAAAAACAGGAAATCTGTCCTGAGGCAGCCCTGTCCGCGTTTGAGATCTCATAATAAAAAGGCAGCTTTGCCTGTAAATTACAAAGGAGTATAAATATGACGCAGTATAAGATTCCGGTCCTCCCGGGCGACGGGATAGGCCCAGAAATTATCGCCGAAGGCAGAAAGGTGATAGATGCCGCTGGCGAAAGATTCGGTTTTGATGTAGAGTGGATTGAATACCCGCAGGGAGCAGACCATTATCTTGAGACGGGAGAACTGATTTCGGAAGATACCTTAAAGGAGCTATCCGGATACCCTGCCATTTACCTTGGTTCCATCGGAGACCCAAGGATTGCCCCTGGCGTCCTTGAGAAGGGAATCTTATTAACTGCACGCTTTTATTTTGACGAGTATGTTAACCTTCGCCCGATAAAACTTCTTGATGGAGTGTGGACTCCTCTCAAAGACAAAACCTCGAAAGATATCGATTTTGTGGTTGTCAGGGAAAACACCGAGGACTTCTACGTAGGGGTCGGCGGCAGAGCAAAAAAAGGAGCAAGCAAAGACCTTCTTGAAGTAAAAAGAACGCTCTACTCCGCAAAATTCGGTCTTGATATCGAGACTGACAGCGAAGAAATAGGATACCAGATAGGCTTGATCTCCAAGGAAGGCACAGACAGGGTTATCGAGTACGCCTTTGACCTTGCCGAGAACCGGAAAAAACACGTTTCTTCCGTTGACAAAGCAAATGTGCTTTCCGATATCTACGGTTTCTGGAGAGAAGAGTTCAATGCAATTTCTGCAAAACATCCCGGCGTTACTACAGACTTTAACTTCGTTGATGCTGTCACAATGTGGTTTGTGAAAAACCCAGAATGGTTCGACGTTGTCGTAACCCCGAACATGTTCGGAGACATTATTACTGATCTTGGAGCCATGATTCAGGGCGGCCTCGGCCTTGCTCCCGGTGGAAACATCAATCCAAAAGGCACAAGCATGTTCGAGCCGATTCATGGTTCAGCCCCGAAGTACAAAGGACAGAACAAGGTCAACCCGATTGCCACAATCTGGGCAGGTGCAATGCTCATAGAACATCTCGGAGAAAAGGAAGCAGCAGATACCATAGTCAATGCAATCCAGAAAAACATCCTGGACGGCAAAGTCAAAACCTACGATTTAGGCGGCAAGAGCACAACCTCAGATGTCGGAGACGATATTGCAAGGATAATAAAGGGAGAATAATTCAACTCTCCCTTCCCCATACTTTTTTCATTATTCCTTGTTCATTATTTCTTGTTCATCATTCCTTGCTCATCATTCCTTGCTCATCATTCCTTGCTCATCATTCCTTGCTCATTATTCCTTGTTCATTATTCCTTGTTCATTATTCCCTATTCATTACTATTTTTTTCATTAGCTGTTACGATATTTTTAGAATATTTTCATTTAAATATTCATATGCGAGTCGGAAGATACAAAGGATATATATTTGAGATGTGATAATTAAATAGAAAGATTTAGTTGAAAGGAAAAAACCAATAATTGGGGGTATATCTGTGATCTCCATTAGACCTTTCAGTGATAATGATAATCAAAACTTACTTGAAATAGAAAGACTGTGCCCGCAGGGCAATGAAAACTGTGCTCTGGGCGTAGATAAGAAGGATATAATTGCCCGTTATAAAATGTATGATAACTGGAATATGTTCGTGGCAGAAGAAGAAGGAAAAATTGCTGGCTGGATCGGTTTGACTGTGAAACCAGGTTTTGAAAGAAATGTGAAGTGTGCATATATTATTGAAGTGATGGTTCATCCGGCTTTCAGAAAAGCAGGAGTTGCCACACAGCTTCTGAAGAAGGCAGAAGAAAAATCCCTGGAAATGGGATCAAGTTATACCTATGCCTATGTGTATGAGTCGAATAACGCTTCCAAATCCTTATTCGGTAAGATGGGATATTCCAGCATGAGAGAGATTAAAACGCCAGCAGTTCCAACCTATAAAAAATCGAATATATCACCAGAGTATTCAATAAAGCCTGTTGATAGGAAAGAAATTGGTGATGCAGTCGGCATTATTAACGAGTATAATTCAGGATTTATACATTTTCTGCCGTTTACAGCTCAAACCTTTGAAGAGCGTTTGAAAGCTATTCCTTGGTATGGACTGGAGAATTTCTGGACAGTCAGAGACGAGAATAATAAAATCGTAGCCTGTGCCGGATTATGGGATAATTCCAAACTGGGAAATCTATATTATGCCAGAGAGCCGGCAGCAATGAAGATGATGAGATCTGCTTTTGGAGTCCTGAGCCATATTACAAAAGTACCGAAGATTACAGCCGAGAGAGAGCATTTGAAATTGCGTTATATTGCTGATTACGCATTTGATAAACGACAACCTGAAGCTATGCTGGCGCTCCTTAAATGGCTAAGTAACATTTCAATCGATATGAAACAGGATTACCTTATGACCGCAACAGATCCGGATGATGATTTTCTTGCAATAATGAAAAAACTGAAACCGCAGATCGAAACCTGGAGTATATTTGCAAAATCGTTTGACGGGGACTTGCCGGATTTCAGTCCGTATTATATAGATATCAGAGACATGATTCCCTGAGGGTAAAAAAGATAATTTTCTTGAGTGACTTAGAATAAAACAGGTTTTGGGATAGCCTCACAAAAACTTTTTAATAAAAAAATAAAAGTTGCTGTGCGGGGGGTTCCATAGCATCCACTGTAAAATAAAGTTAAATATGTCAATAGCGTATATTATCATATGAAATTTTTTAACATGGTTGTTGGGACAAGAAATTTGTTTGATACAAAATGTGAATACACATCGAAGTGCACTGCATATCGAGAGGATTCGTACACATGTACAGAAGCACTGGATAAAAGCTACTGTGGAATTTATAAACTTTTTTGTAAGAACCCTGAAATATTATACACAGAACCACATTAAGAACCATATTACGCATACTCAGAGTTACAAAACGCTTAGAGTTACAAAACGCTTAGAGTTACAAAATACTCAGAGTTACAAAATACTCAGAGTTACAAAATACTCAGAGTTACAAAATACTCAGAGTTACAAAATACTCAGAGTTACAAAATACTCAGAGTTACAATGTTAAGCTGACAAAACTCCTTTTTCTTGTTTTAATAATTCATAGTTTTTGTTGTAATACTGTGCATAGACTATAGAGCAAATTAAACTCAGACTCGAGAGCTCTGTACTGAAACAGGTCATTAATATTATATGAGAAAAAAATTAGGTTGGCGTTACAACCTCCAGGTTAGAACCAAGTGGTTTTACGCTTCGTTATATAAAACAAAAAGACTTCAGAATTAAATATTAGACATCCTGTCAAAGACCAATTCAGTTTTTTGTCAAATATTATTTATGTCTTTTAGATAAATGGTATCGTGACATAATCTGTTAATTAAATTTCTATCATGGCTTACAACCAGCACTCCTATATTAAGTTCTTCGACGATACTTAAAACAATATTCCAGATTTGAGCTTGAGTAATAGCGTCTACCATTGTAGTAATTTCATCAGCAATTAAAAACCTGGTTTTAGGGCTTAAAGCTCTTGCAAGGGCAAATCTCTGGAGTTCTCCTCCTGAAAGCTCATTGGGCCATCGGTTAAGCCAGTTATTTTTTATTCCAAATGCCTCTATAATATCCTTTGAAACAAGGTGTCCTTCGTTTAGAATATCTTTCATTCTCCATTTAGGGTTTACAGCTTTTTCCGGATGTTGGAAGACGAGCTGGACCGGGTTATAGCCTTTTGACGGAATTTCTTTTTCATCTAGACTTACTTTCCCTTGATACTTATTTTCGTAGCCTGCTAAGATCTTACAGAGAGTTGATTTTCCGCTTCCACTGTCCCCAATGAGGCCCAGTACTTCTCCGCTGCCTAAAGAAATATTAACGTCCTTTAAAATCAAATTATTTTTTTTATACCCGAAACTTATGTTCTCACCCTTAAGACGCATTATTGCACCTCACCATCCCTCCGTTGACCTGTTTCAATTGAGGAGTTCCCTGAGAACAGCTAGCTTTCTTTTTGGAACATCTTTCATAAAAGATGCATCCGTCAATGACTTCATCCTGCATAGGTTGATGGCCTTTGATCGCCTGGAAGTTGTTCTGAGGAAGGGCATTCCATAGTGCACGGGTATACGGGTGTCTCAGGTTCTCACCATTGTTTTTAAAGTCTTCAATATTCGCTACTTCCAGAACCGTACCTGCGTAAAATACTGCAATTTTATGGGAGATTTTTAATGCAGCTTCAATATCATGAGTTATAAGTATCACTGCACACCCCTTATCCGCCATGTCTTTGAAGTAACTCAGGGTCTCGTTCAAGGTTTTTTCGTCTAACCCCGGAGTTGGTTCATCCGCAATTACGAGTTTTGAAGAGCTTATTACAGCAGTCGAAACCAGAACTCTTCGAGCCATCCCTCCTGAGAGCTCATGAGGGAGCATTCTTTCGACATCGGGTTTTAAATCGTATCTCTGAAAAATATCTCTCTGAAGTTTCTTCATTAAGCCTTCTTTTTCCTTTTCAACGCATCCAATTACTTGATTTGAGATTTTCATTAAAGGGTCAAGATAGGTTATAGCTTGCGGGATCAGGGCAATTTCTTTGCCTCTCATTTCTTCTTTTCTTTCCTGAGTAAGTTCTTCGCCATCATATTCTATCTTACCTTCTAGTTTTGCGTTTGAAGGCAAAATTCCTAAAATCGCATGAGCCAGAAGACTTTTCCCTGATCCGCTTGACCCCACGATAGCCAGAATTTCACCCTTATAAGCCTGGATACTCAAATTAGAAATTACTTTCAGTTCAGTTTGCCTAAGGCCCGACGAATATTGAGTAAACGACAACGAAAGATCTTCTACGTTCAACAGAGCTTCAGTTTTTTTCCGTCCTCTAGCAACTGTTTTATCCTTTTTTCCAGCAATTGTTTTATCCCTGTTTCCAGCAATTGTTTTATCCCTGTTTCCAGTAACTGTTTTATCCCTCCCAGCAACTGTTTCAAGCCTAGTAGCTAACTCTTTTTCAGGGTTTATTTCAGCTTTAGTTCCCATATTTCACGCTCTCCAGATGTAAATCTAACATATTTTTTATTCAGTACATTTTAGATCCAGCATTTCTAATCCGGCACATTTTGAATCGAGTAAATTTATAGTACAGTAAATTTTGAATACGGTAAATTTTGAATACGGTAAATTTTGAATACGGTAAATTTTGAATACGGTAAATTTTGAATACGGTAAATTTTGAATACGGTAAATTTTGAATACGGTAAATTTTGAATACGGTAAATTTTGAATCCAGCACATTTAGAATTCAGTAGCAGAAGAAACTTATTCATGAGCATTTTTCGGATTTATCAGCTTTCCTAAACTTTCTCCAATCATATCAAATGCCAGAACTACAATTAACAGCGATAATCCCGGGAAAAATGCAAGCCACCAGTATCCTGCTGAAAGATACCTCATAGATTCGGAAAGAATTATACCGATTGCCGGTTCATGTGGTGAAAGCCCGAACCCCAGAAATGTGACTGAAGCTTCGTGCAAAATCGCATGTGGAAACATTAAAATCGTGCCTAATAGTATCTGGGGAACCAGATGAGGTAGAATGTGTTTTGTAGCTATCCACCATTTTGACCTGCCAAGATTCCTGGAGATATGAATGTACTCCTGGGTTTTCAGTTGCTTGATTTCTGCTCTTACGACCCTTGTTAAACTCGGCCAATGTGTTAGTGCAACTCCGATAATAACTCCTGTTGCTCCTCCCCCCATTCCGATGGAGATGAGAATTATTAAAAGCAAATGCGGAATTGAAAGAAAGAGGTCTACCAGCCATGACACAAAAGAGTCTGCAGTTTTTCCTGCACTCGAAAGTAATCCTAAAATTACGGTCAATACAGTGCTGATTGTAGAAGCAAGCCCTCCAACCAATATACTTAGACCCAGTCCTTCCAGAGTCCTTATAAACATGTCTCTTCCCATCCAATCTGTTCCGAATGGATGTTCCAGAGAAGGAGCAAGGTTTTTAGAGCCGAAATTGGTATGTAGCGGTTCCTTACCTAAAAACACGCTGGAAACCACAATTGAAAGTAATAAAAGTGAAGTGAAACCTATTATCAGAAGCGTTTTCTGCCTGAGATTTAATCCTCTAAATAGTCCCCTGTTACCCGTCACAACAGTAGTGCTCACATTAATGCCTCCTGTTGCTTTATCCTGGGATCAACAAATTCATAGATAATATCAGCAATCAGGTTTCCGAAGAAAACAAATAAAGTGCTGAAGATGACTATTCCCAAAAGCAGAGGTACATCGGACTTCAGTCCTGCTGCTACTGCAGCCTGTCCGATTCCGGGATACGAGAAGACCTGTTCAACCAAGACTGTACCCCCGAATAGTTCACTGAACCCTAAAAATTGCAGGGTAATGGCCGGAAGTGCAACATTTCGAATTCCATGCCTCAATACCAGATCCAGCCCTTTTTCACCTCTTGCCTTCGCAAATAAGACATAATCACTGGATAGGACTTCGATTAATTTTTCTCGTGTGAACATTGTAATTTTGGCAATGTCTAATAAACTCAAAGTTAGTGCAGGGAGAATCAAACGTTTAAACCAATCAAAAAACGTCACATTGTCAGCTGTAACCCCTATAGGTACACTTAATCCTATTGGGAACCAGCCCAGATATACTGAAAACACCATCAGAAGGACCAGTGCTAGCCAGAATGTCGGTGCAGCAGCCAGAGCGTAACAATAAATCTTTATTGCCTTATCGACCCACGTACCTTGCTTTGCACCAGCTATTATTCCTAAAACAAAACCCAGAATTCCTGAAAACAGCCAAGAAATTCCCATCAGAACAAGAGAAGCTGCAAATCGTTCTTTAATGACGTCAATAACTGGAACCCGATAAATCAGTGAAGTCCCAAAGTCTCCTTTAAGAATATCTCCAGCCCAGTTCAGGAACTTTTCCTGTGGAGGGGTATTAACCCCCCAGTACGCTTCAAGTTGAGCTCTGTGTTCTGCGGTTACTGGCATTTCCCCAATATAGGCTCTAACGGGATCTATAGGCGAATACTGGATAAGCATGAAACTTGCAAGACAAACTATAATCAAAAGACTTGCCAATCTGAGAGCCTTTTTTCCGACAAAGCCCGCTATTTTTTCATTGTTTGACACGCTACTTCCTCATACGTAATTATTCTATAATGATGCCCATTTTAACGTGAATATCAGTCTGTGAACGATTTCCAGGAATTGTTCGGAGTTTTCGCAATTTTTAAAGCCATAATAGGATTAAATCCGGTAAAACAGGTGTTTTATTACTTTTTCCAATCGGTCACATTAAACCCAGCTGTGGACAAAAAGAAAGGAAAAAATGAATAACTGAACATTCAATAACTGGTCGTGGGTTTGAATCATTGAAAACTGAAAGCGCAAGAATCTCTCAATATATTCATTAAATACGTGAGATGTACTCGCTTTTTCGGAATTGATCAATAACTCAGGGACACGACCCAATAACTGAACATTCAATAACTGAACATTCAATAACTGAACATTCAATAACTGAACATTCAATAACTGAACATGCAAGATCAGAATTAAAGGCTCAGTTATTCACTAATTACGGGATTGATTACTTGCTAACTACAGGATTAATCACTAATAGTTAATTTTTCGCCGTCTTTTTCATCCTCAGTTTTACTAAGAACTTTAAGGAACGGTTCTCAGCCTTACGAAGAGACTTTCGTGACCGTTCCTTGCTAAAATTCAGTTCCGGTTTAATTTTCTGTACGTTTCCACTCCAGGATATTACCGAAGATATTGGCACCATGAGGCTGAATTTTTGGGGTTCCGATGTCTATATCCTTGTCCATAATGTACATGTAATTGATAGTTGCAATCCAGAGCCAGGTAGCGTCTCCTTTTTCAGAAAATCCAGTTGTTCCATCCCATGCAGCCAGTTGCCAGTTTTTATTGGCAGTGTCCTGATCAGTGCTGGTTATGGCTGTCCTTAGATAGTTATCCACGACCGAATTGTTGTACAGTATTATATTGTTGTAGTTTGCAGGGTCATAGCTTTTGCTGTAATATCTCAGGTATAAGTCCGTCGGATCAAGCGAACCATAACCGAAAACTACAGGAGTTGAATGCGCCATGGTATCAATCTCGTCCCAGCTCTTACCTTCAACTTTAATGTTTATTCCCAGTTCTTTAGCTTCCTCGCTTAGTGCAACAGCTAATGCTTGCCTTTCCTGGGCGTTTGAGGGATACAATAAGGTAAATTCTGCTTTCGTCCCATTCTTTTCAAGAATACTGTCACCGTCGGTATCTTTCCAGCCGGCGTCCGCTAAAAGCTTCTTTGCTTCGTCTACTTTTCCGTCTTCGAATATAGCGTCCTTATTACCCCAGGGAAGTTTGTCCACTCCAGTAAATTCCTCTTCACCCTGCCCATTTAATGCGCCATCGATTAAGGTCTGCCTGTCTATTCCGATGTTCAGGGCTTTTCTTATCGCAGGATCGGAGGTTACATTATTTCCGATGGAATAGCCATTTTCCGTTTTCTTTCCCGTGTCGGGCTGTATTGGGAAGGTTATTCCGCGAGCATCAATGGAACTAAGGGACACTATTTTCATTCCATCTACTTTCTGATTGGCGTAGGAAGAAGGAATTTCAGCTATGTCAACCTGTCCTGATTTAGCTGCCGCAAAAGCCGTGTCGGACTGCATGAAGAGTAAAGTTAATTTCTTAAAGTACGGTTTTTGGCCATAATAATCCGGATTTGCTTCAAAGATTGCCTGCTGACCTTTGTCCCATTCTACGAATCGGTATGGGCCTGACCCAATCGGATGTTCTCCGTAAGTCTCATTGTAAGCATGTTCAGGTACAATCCCGACAGCTGCAAGCTTGTGAATAAAAGTCGTTTGCGGGTCATTTAATGTGAATTCAACCGTGTAGTTATCGAGGGCTACCGCATTTTTCAGCACTGAGAGATCGACTCCACTCGAATTTGCTGCGGTATTAAACGTGAATGCTACATCCCTGGCAGTTAAAGGTACCCCATCATGGAATTTAACGTCATCCCTTATATTAACAGTCCAGGTAAACCCATCGTCACTAACAGAATAATTTGTCGCTAAATCATTGATCAGAGACCCATTACTGTCCTTTTTAAAAAGAGTACTTTGAACCAGCGGTTCACTGCTATAACCCCATCCGGTAATCGGGTTAAAACCGGCTTCCGGCTCTCCACCATGGGTCCCTACGGCTGCTACCAGCTCATCCGAGCCCTGGGAAGTTGATTCTTTTGAATCTCCGGAAGCTAAATCATTCGAACCTCCGGAAGCTAAATCATTCGAACCTCCGGAAGCTAAATCATTCGAACCTCCGGAAGCTAAATCATTCGAACCTCCGGAAACCGATTCATTCGATATTCCGGAGGCCGAACTGGCTGGCTCATTACCTGGCATGAAAGCAATAGCAGCAGCAATAATTATGACTATTGCCCCTATTAAGATATATTGCTGATTTTTCTTGATTCAGACTCCTCCTTTCTCGTCGTTATATAAAATTATTTTAATAGTATTACCTACCAGTAGTGTTTTTCAGTAATCTCAAATCAGTTAAATAACACGTTATAGAGAAAACATAACAATATAGTAATATTTTTTTGATAAAAATTAAGATAAATTAGACTACACTCGTTTTGTTATAAATACATTCCTAAATATATGTGATACAAATATAGTAATTTTATAAAAATAAATAATACAAAATAATATTTTCATTCGTTTGTTAGTTTTGGATTGAATTCAGTATATGGCTGAAGAAAAATAGTTTAAACTTGGTGTTTTTAAAAAATAACAAAAACATTATTGAATTATGCCGGCCTTTGAATCTATCTAAGACGACTTAAAATACAAAAGTTAAATAGAAAGAAAGGCATATACCAGAATGTTTACAAACTGCTTGTTTACAAACTGCTAGAAACCCTGTTTTTCTTGTATTTATACAGGGTTTGATAATTTTCCAGTAAGAATTTCAGCCCCAAAAAAGGACTCATTTCAGGTCTTTTCTAGCCAAATAACGGAAATTTTTGCCCTATTCGTGAGCAAGATCCAATAAAAAAAGGATTGAAATTAAAATTTCCAGCTTTGTTTTAGCCCTTCGTGTTCAGATTCGTGAGCAAGATCCAATAAAAAAAGGATTGAAATCCGATGAGAGCTTCCACCGTGTCAATATCGTTTAAGATTCGTGAGCAAGATCCAATAAAAAAAGGATTGAAATCTACAGCGTTTGGGCATACATTCCCAAAAAACTCGATTCGTGAGCAATACTTTTTAAGTAAGTTGTGTATATACTATTCGCGAGCAAGATCCATTAAAAAAGGAAAGGATTGAAACTTTTTTATTTTTGCGAAGTATATCAGGCGATGAAAATGCTAGATTTCCTTAAAAATTTATTTGGTATTAGAAATAATAATAATAATAAAACCCAAATAAGTAAGCCAAAATATGTTAAGGCGTTTGGAGATAGAGTTATACACTGTAACATGGCTCGCATATTTACCGGAAAAGTAACAAGTGTAGGTAACTGGGGTAATGATTACGAGAAAAGTTATAGGTATAATGTAATATCGGGTAAAGTTAAAATTAGAAAGGTAAAAGCTATAACATTACATAGGAGCTGGGGTGGCACAATTAAGTTTTTTATGTTTTATCCTGTTACTGGATATGCAGAAATAGAAGCCGATGGTACAAGAATTATGTTACACAAATATAATGGATACGGAAAAGAGATGATTTATAAGCAGAAATTAAGATTATGATTTTTACTTTTATTAAGTAAGATACATTTATAGTGATATTTATCAATTTGTGAATATATTCATTTTTAACTTAACACTCGTGAGCAAGATCCAATAAAACAAGGATTAAGACCTGTACAAACCGGAAAAAGATTAACGTTTGAGTCTTCATCTCCTGTATCAATCCCCCATAAATATAAAAATATGTAGTATGAAAAACTTGTTTAAAATTCTATACACATACATAATGTCATGAAAAGAGGACAAACAATGTGGGCCTTTAATCCACGAAGGTCTCCAAAGCCTAAGGTACCAGAAAATGTGAAGTCAGAAGTCGAAACAAAAGCGAAGGAACTTGTTGAATCGTTTTTAAAACCTGAATACATCAACCCTCCACCGGAAGAGATGCGCTTTAACTACGTAGTGGACATTTATACGAAGTGGTACCGCAGCTACTTTTACTTCTGTGCGACGTACGCATGCCCAGACCCGCAGGCTATATCTCCATCTTTTGAAACAAAGTTTGCACGCATGGAATATGCGGGAGATAGGCTTTTCAACCTTTCATACATGAGACATACGGGAACGTGGTTTGAAATTTTTAGAGATCTATCTATAGACGAATGTTTAGAGATGATCAAGGATATGCCCCACTTTCAGCCATGAAAGAAATTCATTTACTCGTCAGCCATTCTATCGGATTTTGTTGGAAATTATCGGATTTTAGGGAAATTAACATATATTAGCAGAAATTAGCGTATATTAAGGGAAATTATTGGATATTAGAGGACATTCATTCATGGGATAACTTATGAAAGACGATTTTAAAAATATATATCAGTTTAAGATTTCAATGAAAGGAATTGTTCCTCAGATATGGAGGCGAATCCAGGTGCCGGAAAATTATACTTTTCTGGACCTTCATGATGCTATCCAAGCTGCAATGAATTGGGAAGATTACCATTTGCACGAATTCGAAATGCAAAACCCAAAGACCGAGATGCTTGACAGAATAGGGACAAAAGATGAAGATTACGATGCTTTTAGTGATGAGCCTCTTGTACCGGAAAATAAGGTTAAAATCTCCAAATATTTTACGCTGGAAAATAAGGTTGCTATGTACAGGTACGATTTCGGGGACAACTGGCATGTAAAAGTCCGGCTTGAGAAAATCCTTCCGAGAAAAGAAGGAGTGAAGTATCCTGTCTGCACTGCAGGAAAAAGAGCAGCAGTTCCCGAAGACATTGGGGGAATATGGGGTTATGAAAATATGCTGGAAATCCTGGAAGACCCCGAAAATGAGGAATATGAAGACGCAGTGGAACGGCTGGGCGAAGATTTTGACCCTGAATACTTCGATCCAAACGACATTGCTTTCTGAGCAGTAAAAAGCTGGTGAATACACCCTTGGAATGAACACAAAAATAATATCAATACAGTTCAAGCAAAAAATAAACTACTTGATGTTGGTTTTCAGGTTCAGACTTACGCAGTTGAAATGAAAAAATCAACAGCATTAGATAGTTAACTGTTTGAAACGTGACTTTAATCCACAGTGTCTGACGTATTTGATTTTGTTTTTCAAGTGTATAAGTCCTGCAGATTTGAAATTATCTGAGAATTTACTGAAAATAAGGAATCTCTATTTTTTGAAACAAAGTTCACACGCATAGAATATGCGGGAGATAGGCTTTTCAACCTTTCATACATGAGACATACGGGAACGTGGTTTGAAATTTTTAGAGATCTATCTATAGACGAATGTTTAGAGATGATCAAGGATATGCCCACTTTCAGCCATAAAAGAAATCATAAAAGAAATTCATATACACACTATCGGTTTTATCCTTTTTAGAAATCATTGAATAGCATTGAATAACATTAAAGATTCCCAAATATTTGAGAATGTTATTGGACATCATTGGCCGTTACTAGACGCTTTTGAGCATTAGGAATATTATTGAAGATTGTAGGATATTATTGAATAGTACCTAAGATTAGCAAAAATTAATGAATATTGCCAGAAATTAATGAATATTAGCAGAAGCGAACGAACGTTAGCAGAAATTAGTGGATGTTAGCGGTCGTTTATTCTGGGGAATAACTGTATGAAAGACACGTTTAAAAAGATATACCAATTAAAACTTTCAATAAAAGGTATTAGTCCTAAAATCTGGCGGCGAATCCAGGTCCCGGAAAATTATACTTTTCTGGACCTTCATAAAGCTATTCAGACTGTAATGAACTGGAAAGATTACCATTTGCATGAATTCGAGGTGCAAAACCCAAAAACCGGGGAGCTTGACAAAATAGGGGAAGCAGATGACGGTTGTGAAACTTTCTGTGAGCCCCTTGTGCCGGAAAATAAAGTTAAGCTTTCAAAATACTTCACTCCGGAAAATAAGGTTGCTCTGTACACCTACGATTTCGAGGACAACTGGGAGATAAAAGTCCGGCTTGAGGAAATCCTTCCGAAAAAAAAAGGAGCGAAATATCCAGTCTGCACTGCAGGAAAAAGAGCAGCTGCCCCTGAGGACATCGGAGGAATAGGGGGTTATGAAGAGATGCTCGATATCCTGAAAGACCCTGAACATGAGGAATACGAATATACAATGGCTTGGCTGGGGAAAGGCTTTGATCCCGAGCACTTTAGCCCAAAAGACGTTGCTTTCTGAGATTCAAAAATTACAGGGTTTGCACTCCCAAGGTTTTTAAATGTAATAATACATCTGCAGAATTCAGGTAATGTATAGGGAGTCCTGACTTCTCGGGGAGTGATGTTAATACTTTTGGAACTTTCTCCAAAAATATTAGGGCTTGCGCAGTTGAACTGAAAAAACAATAGCATTAGGCCATTAACCATCTAAAACATGATTTCAATCCACAGTCTTTGATGTGATTGATTTTGTTCCTCAAGTACATAAGTCCTAAATATATAACTTAATACATACTAAAGAAATATAAAGTTATAATTTATATATCATTAATATATATTAATAATTTATCTATTAATAAATCAAGCTTCTCGCTGTTTTTTCTGAATTTAAATAAATTAGGGAATTGAAAAACAATCAGACACAAGAAATAATGTCGATTCTGAATTAATCCTCATAAAACAAAGGAACTAACCAAAATGTCAAAGAAAATTGGTAGAAATGATCCGTGTCCTTGTGGTTCAGGAAAAAAATATAAACATTGTTGTTTAGGTCGTAGCAAAGTAGTTACTGGAAATCAAACTACTATAAAACAGACTACTATAAATCAAGCCGCTCCAAAATCCGAAAAATCAGGTATTAGTCTGTTAGGTATTATGAGATTTGAACAGAAATTACAAGAAAAGCCCGAAGGATTGGAGCAAATTAGCAAACAATTTGAAAAATACTCTGATCTCAAGGACATAAGCTTCAAAGATTTCATTCTAGAAAGCTGGAATTTTAATAAATTAAAAAAGATGAGCACTTCGGAAATAATTGAAAAATTGAAATCAATGAATGTCGATTTCGAAATAGAACGTTTCAAAGAACAGGCTCAAAATTATATCTCTGCAATTCAGTTAGCAGAAGACCATTATTACACACAGAATTTTCAGGCACAAGGCAAGGATGAAGATTTTATCTGGTTAGCAATAATAGAATTATGGAACCGGATAATTCCAGAAAAATACAATATGGAAATGATTGATGATTTAATTCAAGATGGCTATGACGACATTGAAAACCAGAATTACAGAGATGGAATCGAAAAGTGGGAAAAAGCGTGGAATATAATAGTAAGTATTGTTCCTTCCCATATAAAATCTGTTACTGATGCTGATAAATTCATTCCCGTTCTAACACAATGTATTTTTAATTGGTGTCAGGACTTTGAAATGGAGTTGGCTAACGCAGCATTGGAAGATACCTCTTTCCATCAGAAAAGGATAAAATACTGCCAGGATTTCCGCCGGATTTTCCCTTATTCTGATAAATCAATAATAAAAAATATGCTCAAAGCAGAAGCCGAATCACGTGCTGAGCTTGGGATACTAAAACAGTAAAAAAATGAGTCAAGGGATGAATTCAGTGGTTTCCGAATAATTTCTGTGGTTTTATTGACGTGGAGATGAGTAGTTTGAGTGTGAACTACTAACGGCTAAAGCACATTGGCTTCTTGAATCGGTCCCAATTTTTCAGTTATTTCCGAGGTACTCATCTATCTCATTTCCTTATGGGAATCAGTCATACAAGCCCTTTCCCGCATCCCGCAGATGTATGAACACAGTATGAAATTCATAAGCGTAATGTACTTGAGATACTATTACGCTTCCGGCTTTCCCGGCTTGACATTCACAATCCATTTGGGCAAGCCATATACTGTTTCTGACCACGTTCTTGGCTCTCAAATCGCCTTGCAGTGACAGTATAGCATAGAGCCTATCCGAAAAGTCAATAGTGCATGTGTAAATGTTAATAGAGCTTATACAGTGTTCTTATGGTCATGCATATTGTCAATAGAAAAGTTACAGGTGTTAAACAGTACTTTCGGTTTTGTCCATTATTCAAGGCTACTGTCATTACCAGAGAATTCATGCAGGATTATTTAATAACTACACATGCAAAGTGTCCACCATTGAAACCACGATGTTTATCCGTGCACCCTTTTAAATAACGTTCTTCGATTTCTGATATGCTCAAATCCTCCTCAAGAATAAGTCCCAAACCTGCAAGATCTTCGGCTAATCTCGATGAATTGAAACCGCCTGTTTTTCTTGGTTCTCCAATATTTTTTAAAACTTCGCGAGTTCTTTGTATTTGTGGAGATTTTTCGGGAAATGTATCAAAGTCAGGATAATCGAAAACTACAGTGCTGCCAGAAGAGGTAATCTTAGTGATTGAACGCAATGTCGTTAACACTTCTTCCTGGGTTAAGTAATAAATGCTACCAAGCCAGCTGAAGAAGCTTTTACCCTCAGGATTGTAAGATGACAAGCGAGTCAGTTTGGTTTCTAAATTTTCCTTGGTGAAATCAATCGGGATGAAATGTAAATTTTCAGGATGTTTCCACCCCAACTCAGTAAGGCGCCGAAGCTTAAATTCTTGTGTGGCAGGAAAATCAACTTCAAACACCTGTAGCTGTTTCATCAAATCCGGTCGTCGAAATGCAAATGTGTCCATCCCTGCTCCCAGGATCACATACTGCTTTACTCCCTGCCTGACAGCTTCTTCGAGGGTATCTTCGGTATATCGCGCACGACTGACAACAACACTGGTCCCCGGTAAAAAAATCTCGGGATTAATCTGTTGTTTAATCTGTTCTCGCATATCCTCAGGCACCAGATCATAGGCAAGAAAGTCATCAAAAATTTTGTTTGTAGCTTGTCCTGAATGGTAGGCGCGCATATAAGCCGCCCATAGTGCAGTACGGCTAACCTGGTTCTCATCCATTTGATTGGCACCTTTTTTAACTCATTTTCAAAAAATAAATTGTTGTTTAAAACTAAAACATGTTTGTTTTCACTAAAGATTTCATAAGTCTTCGGTCAATTTTGTTGCGTAGAATGAATATCACAATCAGTCATAATTCGAGTATATGTTCCGATGTGGTTATTGCATTCTAAGATAGATAAAATAGTAACAATACTTTTCGGATAGGCTCTAACAAAAAAGTTAGGTTTCCTCTGGAAAGCTTCTATTGATATCGATTTTCCAGAAGGGAAGGAAGATGTTATTAAGCGATAAGGAGAATAATGATAGTGACGACATTCTGCGGAATATAATCAATCTCTTTAAAGAGGCATATGGGTACTGCAGGTGTTGCCAGGAAGTTTAAAAAGAGACTAAACAAAAATAAAGGGGGAATATCATGGAAACTGAGAGTGAAAGCGAATTTTTTACGGAGCTTTCTATGGAAACCCAAGAGATATTAAAAAATATAGATTTTCCTGTACACAGGAACGACATTATTGAGCAAGCAAAGAAGATGGAAGCAACACCGGACGTACTGCAGGAACTCGGCATGCTTCCAGAAAGGAAATACGATAGCTCTGAGGACGTCGCCAAGGAACTTCATATTATTTACCTGGGGGTCCCTTCCTCAAAAACGTAACTTATTTTTTTCTTTTATTTTAACAATGGATTTCGGGGAAGTTTTCCATACTCTCAGCAAGTTGCCGGGCATTCGACTTAATTAAAAAAACTTAAAACCAAAACCTAAAATAACCCCCAAAGTCATTACTTAACAGGGTGAAAAATTATGACCACCAACCTCGAAACTCCGGAATGTTGTCCTCGATTTGACCCAGCTCCCTGGGACGGAAAATTGTTTGAATGGAACAATAAAAGGTTCATCAAGGACTCGGTTACCACGCAGTTTTACATGCCTCTGAATTTTGGAGAGGTAATAATGCGGATGAACGAGAAAGTCGCCAGGGCAGGCGCAGAAATGCCGGACTGGCTCTGTCTGTCAGACCACACATCAGAAAGCAACATGGATCTTTATCTGGCTGTTGATAAAGAAGTAGATGGCGCCGAAAACGTAACACTGAACGGGAAATTTTTGAGCAAAGTCTATGAGGGAGGCTCCGAAAAAACAGGGGAATGGTGCCAGGACTTTGAAGCCTATGCAAAAAGCCAGGACCTGGAAATCAAGAAATGGTACATGTGGTATACTACCTGTCCAGCCTGTGCCGAAAAATACGGGAAAAACTACGTCGTGATTATTTCCAAAGTGGAATAAAAGAAGTAATAATACCAACGATTTGCTTCTCAGTGATTTGAGATGATATACCGTATTACAAAGACGGTCATTTACATAGCGAAATCTCCCGCTTGAAACGATAAAACAAAGATAATCTCAGCAAGTATTGGAATTTAGGAATAGAGTAAGGTGTTTGCATGCCCGAGAACAATCCTCCTATAACTATATTATATGAAGGTGGAATGCAGTTTGTTGCAGAGAATGGAACTGGATGCAAAATTCCCGTAGAACCGGCTGTTTCTATGGGTGGAAGCGGTAAAACCCCAAATCCGGTAGAGTATCTGGTTACGGCTCTTGGTAGCTGTGTAGGTATTATTATGATCATGGATTTTTCCAGGAAAGGCTTTAAACTGGACTCTTTTACAATGAAGATCGATGGTACCAGGAGCAAACTCTGCGATTGCTTCTTTGAGAAGCTGCATCTTATAATCACTCTTTCCGGAGACATGGATGATCACACAGTCGCTGAGGTGATTCAGGATACGATGCATACCTGTCCCATTGCGGCGATGTTTAAAAAAACAATGGAAATTACCTGGGAATACCAGATTATAGATAGGACTCACGCACTTGAGGTACAAAATCAAGCACATTGGGCTTTGTGACTGGTTTAATGTTTTAGACAATTGAAGGTTTAATGCTATTGATTTCTCAGTTCAACCGCGTAAGTACTGATAGAATGAGATTCGGGAGCAACTTCAGTTAAAAAACTAAAAATATTGAACCCGACTCATTTCAAAAAAGCAACCCGTTTAAAAAGCTGTTTGACCGAAAATGCTGGCCAGGAATTTAAACTAAGGATTTTCCAAACCTCTCTATTTCAGTCGCCTTTAAATCCCATAACCTATCTACTACTCCTGATCGATGTGGCACGGAGAAAACAATTTGAGAAGCCCCTGCATGGGGATAAGGAAAGCCTGCGTTTTGCAACCCCTGAGCCCATTGCCCGCTACAGGGCACAGCGTTCGAGATGTAAGGTTCTGGCTGACATCAGCTGTGGGATAGGGGGGCAGACCGTCTTTTTTGCCCAGCAGTGCGAGTTCGTATATGCAGTGGAAATCGACCCCATAAAAATCGAGTACGCAAAACAGAACTGCGCGATGTACGGGCTTGACAACGTGAAATTCATTTGCGGGGACGCTCTTGACCCAAAAGTCATCGAACAGATCCCGGCCGTTGACGTAATATTTTCTGATCCCTTCCGCCCGACCGAAGAAAGCGAAAGGCATGTCTCAAGCCTTGAGCCGGGTATTCCAAATGTGCTGGCTGCTTACGGTGAAAAAACCCGAAATTTTGCTTTTGAAGCTCCGCCCCAGATGCCGCCTGAAAGGATTCCTTTTGACTGCGAAAAAGAATACATCTCGCTGGACGGGCAGCTCAACCGTCTTACTCTTTACTTCGGCGGGCTGAAGCAGTACGACCGCATGGCTGTGGCTCTGCCTGCAGGCGAAGGGCTGGTTCCAAAATATGGGCTCCCGCAGGTAAGGGAAACTGACAAAATGAAACTTAATGCCTACGAGCCTGAACCATCGGTAGTTGCAGCCGGACTGCTGCCTGAGCTTGTGGAATCCATGATGCAGATGGCAGGGCCTCTTATGGGAGGTTTTGAGCTTTTCAGGGTTGACAAAAAAAGGCTTTTATTGACTTCGGATGCCCTGATAAAACAGTCCATGATCAAAAATCATTACCTTGTACTGAAAGTCTGCCCCTTTAAACCAAAAGAGATCAATAAATTCTTGAAAGGCCAGAATATCGGGAGTGTTGTGCTCAGAGCAGGAGTAAAGCCCGAAGAATACTGGGAAGTGCGAAACGAGGTTGAAAAAGGCCTTGAAGGAAATAAAACCGTACACCTCTTTGTAAAAGATGGGACTGCAATCCTTTGCGAAGTTATCTTTAATGATTGAAAAACCAATTGAAAAAAGATTGAAAAAAGAAGTGAAAGGGGAGAAAAAGATAAAAGAAGAAATTGCCGGGAATTAAAAACCCGGAATCTTCAGACTTCCTGTAGACTTCCTTTTTCAGGCTTACTTAGACTTACTTGCAGGCTTCTTTTACGAGTTCAAGCCCACGGGCAAGCGCGTCCTGAATTTTTGATGGGTCAGTTCCACCGCCCATAGCAAGAGCAGGCTTTCCGCCTCCGCCGCCGCTTACAAGCTTCGACATCTCACGGACAAGGCTACCGGCATTGATTCCGCAGCTTAAGGCTTTTTGCCCGGCAGATGCAACGAGCTTAACTCCTTCGGCATCACTTGCGAGAAGAGCTACCACGTCTTCATATTTCATGAGTTCAGTAGCGGTCTTCTGGAGTTCAAGGGAATCAGCTTCAGGAATGAATTCGGCAATAACCTTGAGACCTGCAACCTCGGAAGCTCCACCCAGCAGCCTGTAAACCCTGGTGCGGGCAATTTCTTCCTTGAGTTTCTCGTTTTCTTTCTTGAGGTCTTTCCATTCCCCGAAGAAACGCTCAACACTTGCAGGAAGCTGCTCTGGAGGCACACTCAGGGTCTTTGCGGAATCTGCTAGGAGCGAATCTATCTTTTGCATGGCACGTACGGCTGCAACTCCTGCTGCAAACTCAACTCTTTCAACTCCATCCTGGATCCTCTCAGTCCTCAGGATTTTGATCGGGCCGACAACTCCTGTACTGACGCAGTGCGTACCTGCACAGGCCTCAACATCGTCTCCGACCTTTACAACTCTAATTTTTTCTCCTGGAGGCACTCCACCCTGATAGAGCCCAAAGCCATATTCCTGCTCGGCTTCAGTCCTTGGCATCCACTCCGTAACAACACGCTTGTTTTCCATAACCGTGCGATTTGCCAGGAGCTCTATCTGCTTCATTTCATCAGGGGAGATATGCTTGTAATGAGAAAGGTCAAGCCTGGAGTGGTCCTCAAACTTCTGGGCACCGGCCTGCCAGATGTGTTTTCCAAGGACTTTCCTGGCTGCATCGTTTACGATATGGGTTGCCGTGTGGTGCCTGGCAAGGGTCATCCTGCGCCTTTCATCCACTTTACCATTGACAATGTCACCCTTGCGGATATCAAGATTCCCATCAGGGTTCTCTATGGTATGTACTATTACGCCGTCGTAGACCTGGACGTCCACAACCTTGTATACTGCATACCCAGTAGCGATTGTTCCCATATCTGCAGGCTGTCCACCGCCTTCGGCGTAGAAAAAGGTGTTATCCAGCACTATGTTGTTGTCAAAGATATCCAGTACAACAGCCTCGAATTCAAGGCGCGTGGGCTCATCATAGAAGCTGCGCTTTGTCTTCGGGAGGTGCTTAAGCCGGTCTGCAAACGGAACTACTTTTTCTTCCTTTTCCTCAGCCTTGTTATGCAGTTCACCAATAATGGAATAGAAGTTGTCAGGGAATTCTACGCCCACTCCGACTTCGGATGCTACTTCTTTTGCCATCTCAGGCGGAATTCCGTGAGAATCGTAAAGTTCAGTTAACTGAGATAAAGGAATCTTTTCCCCGGTTTTCTTGAAATGAGATGCCGATTTCTGAATGATCCTGCGGCCTTTCTCCATTGTATTACGGAACTTCTCTTCTTCGGATTCCAGAATGTCCTGTATGACCGGGAAATTTTCTCTGAATTCGGGATACTCCGGCATATCCTTTATATGCATATCCATAATCTCGGAAAGCGGGATACGGATGTCAAGGTCATCCATCATGCGTAAAGTCCGCCTGATTACAAGCCTCGCAAGGTACCCTGCCTTGACATTCGAGGGAATAATCCCGTCTCCAAGCATGAAAGTCAGACAGCGTGTATGGTCAGTAATTGCATAGACCTTTTCTACAGGTTCCATTATAGCCGAGAGCTTATCCACGGTCATTCCGATACTTGAAGCAACCTTTTTCCTGAGTTCCAGAAGGTTTGACTGTTCACTTACATCCATAAACCCTGCAAGCCGAGCATTCTGAGCCAGAATATTTGCATATTCGGAGTTATCCAGTTCATGCTCAAGCCCTGCAAGCCCCATGAGTTCGTTTACGATGCCAGGGAAAAGTGCGTCATAGATTGTAGGTGAACCCTTCGAAGCCCAAACGAAACGTTCGAGCCCGTACCCGGTATCAACGATGTAATTATCCATCTTCGAATAGGTCTCACCTTTGATGAGAACGTCACCCTTTTTGTCGGTTTTCAGGCCCATGAAAACAAGGGTAGCAAGCTCAAGCCCGTGCACAAGAACCTCAACGCAGGGCCCTGCATTTCCTCCGCCTGCCCATGGCTCTTCCTTGTAACTTACAGCAAAGGGATCTAACTTAAGTGAATTAAAGAGTTCATCACATAGCTCCAGAGTATGTTCCTTCCAGTAAATTTCGTGATCCCTTTTATTGAAGGCGTGATGTGCCATCATTTCAAAAGTTGTAAGATGGCGCCCGCTTCTGCCCACTGAATCCAGGTCGTTCAGTCGAATGCAGGGCTGGGAAACCGTGAGGGGATTTGCAGGTGGGGGAACCTGCCCTGAAGTTACGAAAGGCTGAAAATCTGCAATGGATGCAATGGTAAGATAAAGGTCATCCCTCCAGCGGGCAACTACAGGATAACGGTTGATCCTTGTGTGCCCTCTTTCCTCAAAGAATGAGAGGTAATACTCACGCATCTGGGAGATGTCAAATTCCCTGGAAAAAATCGGGTTTCCTATAAAGGTATAAGGATCGCAGGGCGCGTCTCCGCATGTCTTTCGGTCAGGGTCACGTGTCCAGAAGAATTTGCCACATGACTGGCACTGCTTCCGGACGAACCCGTTATTTTTGAAAAATTCAAGTTGATATTCATCTTCAAGCATAACAATCTCTCCGGAGGGTTGGGTTTTGCTCTGCCCTGGTCTATCTGAAAACAAAAGGGGAAATACCCCAACTCAACCGTTTTAAGAAACTTCCAGGCACTTAAAGTGCACATACTGTGAAATTTTGAATTTATATACAGTAATTCAGTGTATTTATCCATTCACTTTTATATAAATTATAGGGAACTAGTTTGAAATAATGAAACACCCGTAAATCGTGTGCGAATAATTTGTAACTCGATGTTGCTTTTGCAGCATAAATAACTTACCAACATAACGAAATATATAATGAGTTTATATTAAAGCAACTACATACTTATAGACTTTAACCTATTACAGAGACACTACAGAAAAACCTTATTCCTCATTTAAAAGGCAGGAAGCTATTCTCATTTAAACAAAGGCTAGGCTTTGTAGTCGAAAGCTCACCAAAAATCGGAGTTCGGAAAAGGATAATTCCTGCATCTTAACTCTTACCTGTATAGAATTCTTATCTGTACAGAACCACGGTCCTTCCACGTACCTCTATCACAGTGGATCTCGTAGCAGCAGCAATTTCCTCCGCGATAACCTTTAAGTCTTTTCCTTCTTCAGCGCTTTTCAGCACCTTTACCTTCACAAGCCTGTTAGCTTTTATTTGCTTGTTCAGTTCCTCAATCAAAGTGTCCGTTACCCCATTCTTTCCGATATTAAGAATAGGGGAAAGCTGATTTGCTTCGGCTTTTAACCTGTATAACTTTTCTTTCTCCATTGACCTTCCTCACATTAATTGTAAAACTCATTCTGACAATTATGAAACATTCATATTATTATAATTTATACCCTAGTATAATATACACATTATTATATATTACTATAAAAGAAATTATACAATAAATAAATGAAAAGATTATTTACTTCTGAAAACTGCTTGTCACTTACTCGAAGCTACTTGTCACTTACCTGGAGTCATTTACTATTCATCCAGGCTCCTCCCTTTTCTCATTATCTTCTATATCAACGTTTCCTAGCAAACCGAAAAGCAATCAGGTGAACCTCTGGATTTATAGTGGAAATGAGTTAAGCTTCCGAGTTTAATACTGGCAGTAATTTAAGTTTTAGATTAATGCCGGCAGTAGGTTAAATTTTATAAAAAACTGACAGTAATTAAACTTTTAAACAGATATAAGCAATAAGAAAGGTATAAGCTAAAAATTACGTTTGTTCAGGATTCTATGATTGTTCTCTTCGTTTAAATGAGAGTATCAATTTATTCTGGATTCACATGAAGTAGATAAAGAGAAAATAAGTATTATAAGAGGATTTTTATCCGTAAATTCATTAAATTATGGCTATTTCCCCAATTTGGAAAGAAACAGGACGAAGTTTTCAAATAATTTCGACACCTTTATTAGCAGTCTGGCACTCATAAGGGATTTAAAAAAGCGAACCATAAAAACAGAACCGGCGAACAAAACCTTTTTTTATAAGTTCAGGACGGAGACTATAAAATGAATCCCGGCTTGCTTGATCTTATCCTGTTTTCAGAGAAGAGAAAAGATTTTCTTCTGCTCCTGAAAGAAGGCCCTAAGGACATCGAAGAGATACTTGAGAGGCTTCAGGTGCCGAGAACGGCTCTTCTTCCTCAGATAAAGAAATTAAAAGAAAAGGGTTTGGTAATACATGAAGAAGGAATATACCGGCTTAGTGCAATAGGGGGAATTGTCGTCGAAAAAATGCAACCCCTGATTGAGACCCTGTCAGTGTTTGAGAAGAACGAAGAGTTCTGGGCCGATAGAAAGCTTGCTCCTATTCCATCTCATCTTGTAAACAGGATAAACGAACTTGGAAACTATCGCCTCATAGAACCGGATCTGAGCCATACTTTTGATCTGAACCCGGAATTTGTAAAAAACCTTTCCAACTCAACCTACATCCACATGTTTTATTCTTATTTTCATCCTCAACTTCCGGCTCTCGTTCTCAACCTTGCAAGAAGAGGCATTGAAATTTCCCTTGTTTTGAGTGAAGCTGTATACTTACGGCTTGTAGAGGATTTCAAAGAAGAGGGAAAAGAATTTTTCAAAATGGAAAACTCAAGTCTTTACATTCTGGAAGAAAAAGAAATTGAAGTCCCCGCGCTAATTGCTACCTCTAACGGGATAATGACTATGGGATTGTTTAACGAAAACGGCAGATTTGATCGGCAATATGTGATAAGTTTCGAACCACAGGCAATAAAATGGGGACAAGAATTTTTCGAATACTACAGGGATATGAGCAGGGAAATGAACTACCGCTAAGCTAAAGACTTAGCGGCTTCCGGAGTCATTCTTCCGCCTAATATCGACCCTCAGACTACTGAATCATAGATTATTGAGACGTAGACTATTGAGACGAAAACTGCTGAGACAAAGACTATTGAGACAAAGACTATTGAGACAAAGACTATTGAGACAAAAACTATTGAGACAAAGACTATTGAGACAAAGACTATTGAGACAAAGACTATTGAGACGAAGACTACTGAGCCTATCTCAAAAATCAAAATTTGACTTTTGAATCTCTCGTACAAGCTCCCCAAAATAGATCAAAAAATTAGGATACAAAACCAACCGCAGACACCGTTGCTGCGAACGAACGTTTCCGAAAAGATTCAGGCATTTATTTAAAAATATAAAAAGAAAAGTGCTTTATGAATATAAAGCATTTATTCCTACTTCTTATTGACCTTATCCCTTAGTTACATTCCGTAGTCACGCCATCAAATTCCTCTGGATTAGCTTCGGCTTCGGCCTTCGTGGCGCGTACAATGCCGTCCTTGTGAACAGGCGGTGAATAGACCGTGTAGAGTTTCAAAGGACCTGTTTTCAAAGTGTTGATGACATTGTGATGAGCACCTGCAGGCACAATCACCGCAGATCCGCTACCGACTTCATATTCGTTACCGTTAATTATGCACTTTCCCTGTCCTTCCTCAAAGCGGAGAAACTGGTCGGTTTTCTCATGCACTTCCATTCCGATATCTTCCCCGGGCTTGAGGCTCATAAGCACTAGTTGGTTATGCTTTGCAGTATAGAGTACCTTGCGGAAGTTGTTATTCTCCAAAGTGGCTTTTTCGATGTTGATAGAAAATCCTTTAAGTTTATTTTTTGTCTTCTCTGCGGTCTTGTATGTCTCCTTTCCAGGCATACAGGGCATTTCTTTAGCGCTTACTGCCACTACTGTCACTGATAGCAAAAAACAAACTCCCAGCAAAATACCCAGTGTCTTTTTAAGACTCATTTGTTGACTCCCCCAACCTGTTTCAACTTAATCAATTTTGCAGATTTTAGTTATTCAATTCACCCATGTTGGCAGATATATTCATTATTAATAAATTGTCCAATGTATTTTGATGCGGATACTAACAGTAGTAAATTCTATCCTCATTTTATATCATGAGACTTGCCAGCAAAGGCGAAGTCAAACACACGCAATAGAGTAATTATATTTAATGAATATAATATTAGCAGAAATATAAATATTAAATGAATAAAATGGCGACTACAAATTGATTTTTTACATATAACTTTCCAAAGAATATTTACAATGTCTATATTTTTCAGTATTTCTTCTTCAAAGGCGCCGCTTTTTCATTGATGTGCTAAGTTTGGAACGTGGACTCATGCATGTTTAGATAACCGAGAAAAATCGAGTTTCTGATCCTGAAAAATGCTCCCGAAAATCCTACTGAGTGAGACTGAAAATTGGCTTTGGGATAAGCTTACAAATTGAAATTTGAATTAAAGATTCAGGTAAAAGGCTTTTTTGATTTAAAACTCTTTGAAACTCTGTTTTTAGACAATAAGCTTGAGGGAATTTTGCCGTGTGCATTAGCCTTAAATATTAGGTTTGCCTAAATACGGACAAAATTAAAAATTAGGTCTGCCTAAATATAAGAGCAAAAATATGAAACTACCAGTTACCTGTCCTGAAAGAGAATGCTGTTGCGGAAAAACGAGATGCACTCCAGGAAAAGGGCTTCCGAAAATCATACTTATAGGAAACCCTAACGTGGGAAAAAGCAGCCTTTTCAATGCCCTCTCCGGAAGTTATACACTGGTTTCCAATTATCCGGGGACCTCAGTTGAAATCACCCATGGAAAAGCAAGGGTTGGAGAAAGGGAATATGAAATAATCGACACGCCCGGGATGTATTCCCTGCTCCCTGTAAGTGAGGAAGAAAGGGTCTCTCAGCTTCTGCTTTTTGAAGAAGAGGCTTCAGTTTACCTCCATGTGATAGATGCCCGCAACCTCAGACGCATGCTTTCTTTCACCCTGCAACTCCTTGAAGCCGGACTTTATCTCATTCTTGTTCTAAATATGATGGACGAAGCTGAAGAAAGAGGAATTGAAATCGATATATCTAAACTCAGTCGGTCGCTGGGAATTCCAGTTGTTGGAACGATTTCAAGAGAAGGAAAAGGAATAGAGGAACTTAAAGCTGCAATTTCGGAGTTTACCCCAGGAGACGATGCGCAAAAATCTGGGCAAAAACTGGGCTACGGTACAGAAATTGAGCCATATATCGAAGCAGTTGAAGGTTTGCTTGACCCCACAAAAGAAGCCGAAATCTCAACCGGGATCTCAAAAAGAGCGATCTCACTCCTACTGCTCCAGGAAGATCGGACAGCCCTTGAATATCTGCGCAGAGCTCAAAAAACCACATATTGTGGAGAAGAAGGCCATGAAAAAAGCTCCGAAGAAATTCAGAAACTTGCAGAAGCTGCCTCAAAGATATCTGAAGTCCCTCTTTCTTACCTGTTAACTCTGAAGCGCCAGGAGCATGTAAACGAAATCGTAGAACAGGTAATGAGGATACCTGAGAGAATCGAGAGAAAAGGTAGTGGGAAAGCCGAAGAAAGAAGAGCAGAGGAAGGTACTGGAATAAAAATAAGAGCAGAGGAAGATACCGGAATAAATGGAAGTAAAATACAGAATAGAAATCTCGGTTTTTCCGAGAAAATTGACAGTATTCTCATCCATCCTGTGCTTGGGATACCTGTGTTGTTTTTAATCCTGTACTTCGGGCTCTATCTGTTTGTAGGCGTATTTGCAGCGGGAACAGTTGTTGGTTTTTTGGAAAACACTGTCTTTGGAGGATACATAAATCCCTTTGTAACTGCAAAGTTCGTATCATTTGTACCCTATCCTGCCCTGCAGGACCTTTTCGTAGGAGAATACGGGATTTTTACCCAGGCTGTAACATATGCGATTGCCCTTATCCTTCCGATAGTGGGAGCCTTTTTCCTTGTATTTTCCATCATAGAAGACACGGGCTATCTTCCAAGACTGGGCCTGCTCCTTGATAGTATGTTTAAGAAAATAGGGCTCAGCGGAAGGGCGGTAATCCCAATGGTGCTCGGGTTTGGTTGTTCGACAATGGCTACAATGGTTACCCGAACCCTTGAGACAAAGCGGGAAAGGCTTATTGCAAATATCCTGCTGGCTCTTGCAATTCCCTGCTCGGCGCAGTTAGGTATTATTCTTTCAATACTTTCGAGAAGTCCTGAGAGCCTGCTTATCTGGTCTGTAGTAATATTACTGGAGTTCGTCCTGATAGGCTTCCTGGCTTCCAGAGTCCTGCCAGGAGAAGCTCCCACCTTCATACTTGAAATGCCTCCTCTCAGGAAACCTAAACTTTCGAACGTACTGGTTAAAACTTACTCTAGAATGCACTGGTATTTTCTGGAAGTTCTGCCACTATTTGTACTGGCAAGTGTTCTGATCTGGATAGGCAAGCTAACAGGCCTTTTTGCCCTCGCTCTGAAAATCATAGAATACCCAACAGTCTGGATAGGCCTGCCTTCTGATGCAGCTGATGTCTTCCTTTTCGGCTTCTTCAGGAGAGATTTCGGGGCAGCGGGACTTTATGGAATGCATGATTCCGGATTACTAACAGGTGTGCAGCTCGTAGTTGCAGCCATTACTCTTACCCTTTTCATGCCATGTATAGCCCAGTTCATGATGACAATAAAAGAAAGGGGCTTTAAAACAGCCCTTGCAATTTCAGGCTTCATTTTCCCGTTTGCATTCCTTACAGGTTTTATTGTACACACCCTGCTAACAGTTCTGGGGGTTAACCTGTGAAATGCCCACTCTGCGGAAACGAGTTTGAGAAAGCTAATGAAACGAAATGCACCGGCTGCGGAAAACTTCACAGCTGTAACAAGCAGTGCTGCCCGAACTGCGGATATGAACTTGTACAAGAAGCAAAGATTATTCAATCCATAAGGAAGTTTTTCAAATGGTAACTAAAAACTCACATTTTGATCTGAAAGCTATAACTCTCTGCGCAATGGAACCCAGAAAAACCGGAAAAATTGACCACCTTGAAACGAAGAACCCGGGAATTCTACAGAAGCTGATAGCTATGGGTATCCTGCCAGGCATGCCCATCACACTACTTAGGAGGTCCCCTTCGTATCTTTTTGAGGTTGACCAGACAAGATATGCTGTTGATAAGGAAATCGCGAACCATATTTATGTTAACTACTTATTTGACTCAACGAAAAGTCAAGAAACAAAATTATAGGAGAACTAAAGACCTTAAATACACGAAATTATTTTTGGATAAAAAAGGATACAATATATTCATTTTCTTAATTTTAAGTAATGTTTTTTCTTTAAAGCGATGCTATCTAAAATCGAATGAAGAATCTTTGATTTTTCTTTGATATTAAGTTCATCAGATTCTTTTTTTGCTTGGTTCAATGCTTTTTTAAGTTCTTCAAGTTCTAGAATAGTTGCAGCAATACAATAATAGCTTTTTGAACGACCTTCGTTAAAGTCTTTTAACATTTCTTTAAGTAAATACTCCCTTTGTTTTTGTATTTTTTCAAATTCATCAATACCGTTCTTACATATAAATGAAATATCCTCTTCAAGAGTTTGATAACATTTGAAGGAATCAAATTTTTTACCGGCTTCTCTATGTTTTTTCCATTTCTCACAAGTGTTGCTTTCTTCGCACTCCCAACAAAATTCAATTCCTTTTCTTTTTAATGCACAGGTGATAAATGGGCAACCAACAGCCATTCTGGTAGGACTCTTGCATCCTAAGCATCTGCTCTTTGCTTCAGTATTATACAGAGGGCAAAGTCTGCAAGAAAGTCCACAGACTCCGATTTCAAGATAGTTGATATGCATAATTATCTTTTTAATGTAAGTAAGCGATTGCATATTTTTTTTTGGATTTTGAAAGTCTTCAGAGGATATTGTATTCTGAAATAACTTCGCTTATTCAAGGATACAGATATATGTTGCAGAACTTGGAAAATACATAAGTTTTCTATTAAAACCTGTGTATATTTCAGCACATGTTTCCAAAAGCTTAGGCCCAGTTTTCGGGAACTAGACCTGAAACTTAATACAGAACTCCAGCCCCTGACAGAATAGCATTCATTTACGTTCTCCGAGGAAGATCATCATCCCTGAAGGCGAAGCTTCTTTGTAAATACCCTCCAGTACTTCAAGTAAATCCTCTTCGTCCCTCCAGAAGGGAAATTTTCCAAGCCTTTTTGGAAAAACTGCTCAGTAGCAGCTCAAGGGCAGAAGAAAGGTTTTCAAAACTTGAATCATAAGGATAAAGCTTTGAAGTTGGGTTTTTAGGTTTTCACCCCCGCCAAGAACCCTAAATTTTGTTTTCAGCCGGACTTTCACCCCATAAGAAGAACTGTTTTCCAACTCTACCTGCATGAAGAATTATTATAGATTTTATATTACACATACAGAAAGCGTATATTTTGTGAGCTGGACACGTTTTTGATTAATATTCAAGCCCTTCCCTTGCCGGGACGTTTTTCTCGAAGGGGTGCTTTATAAGCCTCATCTCCGTTACAAGGTCTGCCCTTTCGATCAGTTTTCCAGGAGCCCTCCTCCCTGTCAGGACAACTGTAGTTTCTTCCGGTATATCATCCAGCAGCTTGAGGAGATCTTCAGTTTTCACAATGCCAAAGTGGGCTGCAAGATTTATCTCGTCCAGTATCAGGAGCCTGGGCTTCCTTTTCAGAGATTTCTTTGCAAATTCAAGGCCCTTTTCCGCCAGTTCATAATCCAGAGGCATGGGATTCTTGAAGTCTATGAAATCTTCCCTTCCAAACTGGTGGATCTCGTATTCCGGAGCTAGCCTGTCCTTTATTTTGTACTCCCCTATGTACTTCCTGCCTTTCATGAACTGGATAATTATTACACTGTACCCGTGGCCTACAGCCCTGAGAGCCAGTCCAAAGGCGTTTGTGGTCTTTCCTTCTCCTTCCCCCGTGTAAAGATAAACCAGGCCTTTAACCAATTTAACCCCTCAGAAAGTGTACTCTCTCCCCAGAAAAAGAGTGTAGTTGCAGGAATATGTTATTTTTGTATCAGGGCCTCCATAACCCATAAAAAATGGGTTTTTCTCCGTAAAAGGGCTTTTGGTTGTCCATTTTTACATAGTTTGATTCATTTATCCAATATTTGAAATTAATTCATTGGTCATCGGTTAAGTGAAAAATTGTGATAAATTGCGTCAATGTTCCCAACATTTATCAAATATTTTAATAAATTAGGAGCTGGAACAGGGTTTAGACACAGGACAAGAGGTATTTCCAGTTCCATAAGCTGTTTCGTAAGCTCTAAGCTCCGGCTGAGAAGAGAAGCGTCTATTACATTTATTACGACATCCACTTCGCCTTTTAGCAGATACTTTCTGGATTCTAATTCTGCAAGGTCAAAGGACGTCAGGGAATATGTGCCTGGCAGGTCCACAATGTCAAAGACTCTGCCATGGTAGTTTACCTGACTTTTGGTATACTGTACAGTCTTGCCAGGAAAATTCGAAGTAATGGCACGACACCCGGCCAGCTGATTAAAAATTGTGCTCTTGCCTGAATTCTGCTGACCGGCAAGTGCGATGATCAATCTACCACTTCCACCTCAATCTTCTGGGCTACACTCCTACCTATGGCAATTTTATTATCCCTGATATCAATTAGTAAGGGCCCACCAAATACAGAGCTCCTGATTATTCCAACAATATCCCCTGGGTGAACGCCCATCTCCGCTAATCCTTGTCTTACGCTTCGGCCTCCGTTTATTTCTATAACCGTTACTTTTTTACCTTCCTGAACCTGATCCAAACCTGGCATAATATATACAACTCTCACTCTTGGAGCCATCCATCAACCATCTATTAATATATGCTCAATAGTATTTATTTGAGTTAATACATATTTATATGATGAGAAAGCGATAACCAAAACCAGGGTTCACTAATATAGCTTATCCAAATAATAACAATCAGTTTCCTCAACATCACAATCTAATCACAATCTAATCACAATCTAACAACTGCAAATCTTCAATTGAAAGGGCAAAATTAACAGCTACCGTTGTTTTCCCAGTACCCCCCTTTTCCGCTTTCAATTTCAATTTTTACAGGTTTAATCTCCGGATTATTTTCATTGGGCCCCAATCTACAGATAATTTCACTCTGCGGGTGCTGTAAGTGTGTTCAACTCTGAAACCTTCTCATTTATTCTTAAGTCATTTATGTTTCGTGAACTACCCCTCCCTTAATTCTTCGCCTTTCGAGTCAGTTTTTAGGGAGAAGCTTCCTGGTTCATTCCTTTCTCTTTTGAGAACAAGTCCCCAAACCCTTCCCCGCGTTCCGCAGGTGTCAGATAACTATAAGATTTTGATCTTGAAGTGAGAACTTCTTGATATTGATTACAGTATTGATGTCCCAATCATATTTTGTTTTACAATCAGGACATTCCCACTCTCTATCCTTTAATGTCAAATCTGAATTATAATATCCGCAAACGTTACAAAGTTTGGAAGAAGGCTCAAACTGTCCTATTCTTAGGATAGTTTTCCCGAACCATGCTGCTTTGAATTCTAATTTTGTAATAAAGTTACTCCATACAGAATCACTTATAGACTGAGCTAAACAATGATTTTTTTGCAACGGAACCCAGATTTTTAATGCCCAGAAAGATTGGCGCATCGCCGTTAATTTCCTGTTGGAGTAACACCTGAATTTACATTACTTGAATTTATATTATCTAAATTTGTATTACTTGTATTTTCAGTATTGATTTGATACTCATATGGATATGTCATACTACCAGATACGTTTACAACTCTTACCTTACATTCACTCATGTTAACACTATCGGGGATTACTAGTTTAATCTTGCTGTTTTCCCACAAGTCAATAGCTTCTCCATCTACTACAGTTTCATTAAAAAGTACTGAGCCCTTTTTATCTCCAAAATTAAGACCAAAAATAGTAACTTTTTTCACGGAATCACAAACGATTTCCGATATACTGGCTTCTGGTGGCTGGAATGTAAATTTTCCACTTAGATAAGTTACTTGACTAACTCCCATTAAAGCTAACAATAATTCTGGACAATCTGGGAGATTGACATCCGAAATATTATTGTAATTTTTAGTAACAGTTACTAGTACAAGCACTAAATATGCGAAAACACTAATAGATGTCCACAGAAATATTTGATAACGGGTAAGACTGGGTCTATCATTTTCCAGAAACATAGTCCAAAGATTCCGAGTTTCTTTTGGTTTTGCCTTTGTTCCTTTATACTTAACAGAAGACAATCCTTTACTCGCAACTGTTGTAAAACTAGACATCCCCATTAGCAGCAAGAGATTATTTGGAATCCCTAATGTATCAGTACTTATTGTTATATTATTTACATAAGAGTAAAGTACCTTAAGAAGTAAGATCCATACAAAAACAATTCCCACTACAGTGGTCCACGTAAGAAATTGAATTCTAGAGAGACTTGGGTACCAGTCAGATTCACAAATTATTCCTTGCCACTCAGACCCCAAAACTCCTGCATCTTCCAATATATGTTTAAAAACACACATTAGACCTAAGATAATGGACACGGCTAAAATAAGAGACAAAAAAACGGTGAAAACCATATGCCCAAAAATATATGCTGGACCAAAGAGTGCAGTTATAATTGAGCTAACTATAACTACAATTATAACAAAACTAAGTAACTTTTTAATGTATGACACTTTACTCCCTCAATTATCAAATTCTAATAAATATTTCTAGTTCTATGTTTAATTTCAACGAGTATTTGTGGAAACGATTTTATAATTAACAATATATATAAATGGGTATTATTATTACAGAACTTTATAAGAATTAACATCTTAGTGTAATTTACAAAAAACAATATCCAAATTATTAAACTAAATAAAAAAAGCTTAAGACTATTTTAACTTTATTAAATAAAAACAATTAAAATAATAAAAAAGATTCTTTAATTTATATTTTAGGCTCTTCGTTGTTTTGTGTGGATATCCTCATAATGTCCTCATAAAAACCAATGCGGTCTTGAATTGAAAATCATTTTATCCATAAAGAATGGCGAAGAGCCAATATTAAAAATTACAGACTAAATCTTCTTTTTTACGAGTTCAGGGATATTAAAGAATAAATTCAAGTTTTCACCTGGATTTCCGCAGGTGTCCTTTCAATTTCCATAATTATTTCTGCTATCTTTTTTTCGGAATGTTGATGGGCTTCATTTATTGGATTTTTGAAATTAATTGAAAGATTTCAGTACTGTAATATAGGACGAGTTGAATAATAATTCAACAGGTCGGAAGCTTAGTTGATCGAAAAACTTGCCTGTGGAGATATACATGCCCATCGGTCCTACAACGTACTTTGGAAAAGGGAGAGTATTTGTTGATAGGGAAGTCTGTATTCAGGCTTTCAGAGAAAATATTCAGAATTTGGGAACTAAAGAATACAACGTTTTATTTTACTATGGAATTGCCGGGATCGGGAAAAGCAAATTGCAAGAAGAGTTGCAAAAGGTACTGAAGGAAGAGTACCCCGAAATATTTTGGGCATCAATAGATCTTGACGTAAAAACTTATAGGGATATAGGTACCTTCCTCATAACTTTACGAAATAAAATTCAAGAGAATCATAGTGCGAAGTTTCAGCTCTTTAATGCTGTTCATGCTATTTATTGGAAAAAGCTTCATCCGGAAATTCCTCTCCAGAAACAGAATTATCCTCTAATCAAGAAAGGAGATATTTTAGATAAAATAATAGGTGTCCTTGAGAACTCTGGTAAACTTTCATTAGCTTGGGAACTATTGAACAGCGCTTCAGACAGTTTCAGGAAATGGTGCCACTTACATTATCTTGATATTTTCAAAGTTGGATCATTAGAGCCAAACAAGATTGAAGAACTACTACCTGGAATTTTTGCCGCTGACTTTTTTGAACACTTTGGTGAAAACTCGAAATTCTACATTTTTATTGACACTTACGAAGCACTCTGGGACGGTCTGAGAGATAAAGGCAGTTTCCATGAAAAAGATGAATGGATAAGAGACAACCTTATCCCTAACATGCGTGGAGTTTCATGGGTTATCTGCGGAAGAGAAAAATTATTATGGGTTCCAGAATGTGATCCCGACTGGAAAATGTATCTGGAACAATACCCAGTAGACGAACTTCCAGAAGAAAACTGTCATGAATTTTTAGAAGATTGTGGTATTGAAGATGAGGACATTCGAAATGTGATTATTAAAGCTAGTGAAAGAGTTCCCTATTACCTTAATCTGTCTGTAGATACGTATGAAAAAATAAGCAAGAGAAGAAATCCAACTCTTCAAGATTTCGGGAAGACACAACCAGAGATATTCAACACGTTTGTAAAATACCTATATACTAATGAAGTTAGAGCACTTGAAGTGCTCTCAGCACCTAATTTCTGGGATCAAGACCTCTTTGAAAAATTGATGAAAACGTTTGATTCAGGATTTCCAATCGGCGCCTTTTCAGAACTGATTAAATTTTCCTTTATTAAAATAGATACCTATGGAAGATTCTCTATCCATCAGTTAATGAGAAAAAGTCTTCAGGAACATCAGAACCCAGTTGAAAGAAAAAATGTCCACAAGTTTATGCTTGAATACTATAGCAACAAGCTAAGAGAAATAGATATCAAGGCAATTACCTCAGAACATGAAACTGCTCTTATTGAAACTTTCTATCATGCAAAAGAAGTAGTGGAAGCAGTAAATTTATACAAATGGTTTGTTACTATTTCTGATCCATTCTACATAGCAGCATTTTGGTCACTGATTACCCCTATTTATGAAGAAATGTTACAAACGCTAGAAGCAGAACTCGGGCAAAACCATAAGGATGTTTCAAAAACACTAAATGACCTCGCTGGATTCTACTTGGAAATGGGGGAATATAATAAATCGTTAACAGTCTATCAAAAAGCGCTCAAAATTACTGCAAAAACACTGGGATCAAAAAACCCAGATTTTGCAGCAATACTAAATAATCTCTCCAACCTTTATGAAAGCATAGGAGAATACAAAAAAGCACTACGGTTCCGTCACAGAGCACTTCAAATTATTGAAAGTTCGTTGGCAAAGAAACACCCAAATGTTGCAACAGCAATGAACAATATAGCATCACTCTATGAAAAAATGGGAGAATACGATAAGGCACTCATATTTTATCAAAAAGCACTTGAAATCCGTGAAAAATCTTTAGGGCTACAACATCCAGACGTTGCAACAACAATAAACAATCTAGCAGAACTCTATAGAGAAATAGGAGATTATGAAGAAGCAATACTACTTTGCCACAGAGCATTTTCGATTCAAGAACGAGTGCTGGGATTAGAACATCCAGACGTTGTAATGACATTAAATAATCTAGCAGGACTCTATAAAGAAATGGGAGATTATAAGGAAGCACTACCGCTTTATCAGAAAGCATTTGAAATTGCTGAAAAGAGGATGGGTTCAGAACATCCAAGCATTGCGGCGATGCTAAATAATCTAGCCAATCTCTATGAAAGTATAGGAGAATACAACAAAGCATTATCATCCTGCCACAGGGCACTTCAAATTATTGAAAATTCGTTGGCAAAGGAACATCCAATTGTTGCAGCAACACAAAATAATCTAGCAGTGCTATATAGTCAGATAGGAAAATATGAAAAAGCACTCACATTTTATCAAAAAGCACTTGAAACTCGTGAGAAAATACTGGGGCCGGAACACCCAGATATTGCTACAACACTAAATAATATTGCAGAACTCTACCGTCAGAAAGGAGAATACGATAAAGCATTACCACTTTATCAACGAGCACTTAATATTCGCGAGAAAGTATTCGGATCAAATCATCCTGATGTTGCATTAATACTAAACAATTTTGGATTGCTGTATAAAAGAATGGGGGAATATAACAAAGCATTGTCATTTTATCAGCAAGCTCTTGATATCTATGAAAATATGCTGGGGGTGGATCACCCAGAAGTTGCAAGAACATTAGACAATCTAGCAGAACTCTATCGTCAGATTGGAGAATATGAAAAAGCACTACCGCTTTATCAACGAGCGCTTGGAATTCTTGAAAACACTTTTGGGGAAGAACATTGTGATACTGCAATTGTAAAAAATAATTTCGCAGCCTTTTATGAAAGTATTGGAGATTACGAAAAAGCATTATCTCTTCTTGGAAGTGCACTTATTATTCAAGAGAAAGTGTTGGGATCAGATCACCCTGATGTTGCATCAACTCTAAACAATATAGCAGATGCCTATCATAAAACTGGAAGATACAACGAATCATTACAATTCTATGAGCGTTCTCTCGATATAATTGAATGTAAACTGGGAATCGCTCATCCTTATTTCAGCATCACTATAGACAATTTAATAGGATTGTATAATAGTATGCTGGAAGAGATGACTTTTTATGGGTACTTAAGATCATAAAGATAAAAAGAAGGACACAATAATAAATTCATAATTTCTTCTTTATCTCAATATTTCATTATTATCCTAATAGTTTCTCTACAGGAAGCTGAAGATCTTTTACCTCCATAACTGTGATCTTTCCCAAGCTTATTTTTCATATAAGAAGCCCATCTACTAAAACATGTAAAAGTTTATTCCCTCACATGCCTGACAATATGCCCGGCTTCAGGAATTATAATCTCAGAAATTGCCAATTTCACAGCATTAGGCGACCCCGGTAGGCAAAACACTGCTTTTCCTTTAATCACGCCTGCTACAGCTCTGGTAAGGATTACCGACGTTCCTATATCTTCAATGCTTTTATACCTGAAAAGTTCCCCAAAACCTGAGATTTCTTTTTCAAAAAGTGGGGTTACAGACTCAATTGTAATGTCTTTTGGTGCAAGCCCTGTGCCTCCGCTTGTAATTATAATATCTGCGGGGCTGTCAAGAGCAGCAAGAACTGCATCTGTAATTGAGGTTTTTTTGTCGGAAACCAGCCTGTAAAAGGAAACTTTATGGCCTGCCGCTTCGAGAAGATCTTTCATATTTTTGCCTGAAATGTCTTCAGCGTCCTCAGGTGAGGCGGGATTTCCGTATTTTTCAGATCTTGAGGTCGAAATTGTGATTAAGGCAAAAGAAAAGAATTTTTTTGCTTCTTTTTTGTGAATTTCCGGTGTAGATTCTTTCATGAAAACCACCTATAGCCACGAGGCTAAACAATGCAACTGATCAAGGAGATATAAAGTATTTTTTGTTGCAGCAATTAAAGGCATGACCATAACAGGGACTTGTAAAATCTTCAGAGGCTGAACAGCCATATAGGTTCGATTTGGCTGGAGTAAATTATAATTTCCCGAAGATTTTACAGAACCAGAATAGCATTTTTATGGAACTGTTTATTCAGTAGCTATAAGTTGTTTATTCTTTTAGGTGAAATTTTATTCGGTCGAGTTTCTTCTGCTATTCTCACATACTTCTCACATACTTTTATGATAAGGCCCGCTTTCGATCACTTTTTCATATACTTCAAGGGTTTTTTCAGCTATTCTTTTCCAGTTATATTTCTTTTTGAGAACATCATGCCCTTTTTTCCCCATTCGGTTGTGGCCAAGCCCCTCAAGGACGTAGTTGAGTCCCCAGGCAATAGAGGAGGGCTCTTTATAAGCAACAACACCTGTCTTGAAGTTCTCCACAAGAGCGACTGCATCGCTTGCAACTACCGGTTTTTTTGCATCCCAGGCTTCAAGAACAACGATTCCGAAGGGCTCGTTCCGGCTGGGCACGCATACAAGGTCACAGGCGTTAAACCAGTCTATTACAGTGTTATCCGGGGCATACCCAAGGAAATTACATGAATTCCCGATGCCAAGTTTCTGAGCCTGGTATTCACAATGAGGGCGCATTCCCCCATCTCCTATAAGTACAAATCTGGCATCCCTTTTTTTCAGGACTCTTGCCGCAGCTTCGACTAGCAGGTCAGGGCCTTTCTGATATGCCATCCTTCCCGTGAAAAGCACAACTGGAAGGAATGGGTTAATACCATAGTGCTTTTTCACGTCTCCAGGGTCAATATTTCTTTTTATTTTTCCCACGTTTATGCCGTTAGGAATTTTCCAGATTTTATAATCGGGAATTTTGTAAATTTGCTTAATTTCTTCCTTCAATATTGGCGAGGTCACAATCACATCAGAGGATTCATACCCTCCGAGCCACTCTCTATGAGATATCTCATTTGCTTCCCACCAGCCTCCGTAACTGTTTCCGTTACGCCCCCATTCAGTACTGTGGAAGGTCAACACAAAGGGTAGCCCAAACTGAGCTTTTATCCTGCAGAGAACATTTACCGGATGCCAGTCGTGCCCATGCAGGATGTCAAATTCACCTGCATTTTCTCTTACGTCCAGGAACCGGCAGTACATAGCATCACACATCCGGTTCATCTGTTCAACAATTCCCCCATTTTGATCACAGGCAACTCTGTGATAATGGACACCGTTGATTATTTCATCATTGTCTTCATGGCCTCGCGTAAAGAGATGAACCTCATGTCCCTCTGCTGCAAGCGCCTCGGAGAGTTCGGATACATGGGGAGAAATTCCTCCTATACGTATTGAGTACAAACTTTCCCAGGAAAACATCCCTATTCTAATCATTTTCATAGACCCACCACTCATTTTTGAAAAATTCAGGAAATACGTATCAAAGATAAGTATCAAAGAGTTCAGGTTTTCCATTGCCTGTTGTATGTTAATTATATAATTTAAAATTTATAATATTTTCTATAAAAAATATCCGTGAGCTTCGAGTTAAGGGTATGGGTCAAGGTAATTTGTCATACGACATCCGGAATCAGAGATTTAAGAATATCTTACTGAGCAAAAGATTTCCCTTGACTAGCTTGATTCGTGTATAAGGATATAACAGAATACACATATGTTGCACTTACATTTTAAAAAGAGAATATGACTATAAAAAGAGAATATGACTACCCAAAATAGCAAAAGTCCGAATTATTGCGAAGAGTCTAAATTATTGCAAAAAGCTCTCAGGAAAAATAACAAAGGGAATTTTTGGATCTCAAAAGCGTAAGCCTTTCACAAGGAAATTTCAGAGATTAAATTTAGAAGTAAAAAATACAGAACTCACAAGTATATAAAAATGAATTAATTGTTTACAGCAACGCATTGCTTTTTTTCAAACACACAGCTATTTAATAACTCGACTCAAATTAAGTATACATGAGTGGGATCAGGCTTGGGGCAGATTTTCTTTCTACATATGATGAAGGAATAAAAAAGGAATGGATTATAGGAAATGGGCTTGGAGGATTTGCTTCCTCTACAGTCATTAACGCAAGAACAAGGACTTATCACGGACTGCTTGTAGCAGCTCCTGAGAACTATCCTGGAAGATATTTGATGCTTTCTTCCCTTGACGAGGAAATTTCTACCAACGAAGAAATTTATAAACTCGCAACCCATAAGTATCCAGGAACTGTTTCTCCTGAGGGCTTTAATTATCTTTCAGAATTCTTTCAAAACCCATTTCCTACCTGGGTTTACCATCCCGGTGGTATAACCGTAAAGAAAACAGTCTTCATGGTTCGCAACAGTAACACAACCTGTGTTCTCTATGATATAAAATCCAGAAGAGAGGAAGCTTTACTTAGAATTTATCCTCTAGTAAGTTCAAGAGACTTTAATATCACTGCCCGCGCCGGATACCTTTCCTTTACCCAGGAAGCTACTCCTGCTGGAGTAGAACTGGCAAGCTCTAATGGTTTTACTTTCTCGCTTTCATCCGACCTCCAGTATCATCCTAATCCCACATGGTACTATAACTTAGAGTATGATGCTGAGAAAGAACGTGGACTTAACTCTGAGGAAGACAACTTCAGTCCAGGTTATTTTGAAAGCAAGATCGGATTGGGAAATTTCCGTTTTTTTGTTGCTGTTTCAACAGGAGATATTTCTTCTCTTACTCTCAAGCAAGTTGATAAACTCCGTACCAGGGAAGCAAATCGGCAGAACCTTCTTGTTCTTGATTCAAAACTTATTGATCCTTTTGCTCTTAAACTTATCAGGGCAACTGATACTTTCGTAGTGAGAAGCCATATTTCAGGTGAGGATACAGTAATTGCAGGGTATCACTGGTATTCTGACTGGGGAAGGGATACCATGATTTCTCTGCCTGGCTTGCTTTTAGTTCCTTATCGTTTCGAGGAAGCAAGAACCATTCTCAATTATTTTGCCAGGTACTGCCGGAGAGGCTTAATCCCTAACACTTTCCCGGCTTTCGGAGGAGAGCCGATTTACAATACAGTGGATGCTTCTCTCTGGTTTATTCATGCCCTTAACCGCTATTTCGCATATACAAACGATTTCCTTTTCCTCTCGGATATCTGGGACACAGTAGTTAACATCATAGATCATTACTTTACAGTCACAGATTTTGGAATCGGCATGGATTCCGATTATCTCATCCAGCAGGGACCCCAGCTAACCTGGATGGATGCTAAAATCGGGGAATGGGCAGTGACACCAAGAGCGGGTAAAGCCTGTGAGATAAATGCTCTCTGGTATAACGCCCTGAAAACTGCTTCTTACCTTGGCACTCTTCTCGGTGAAGAAGTCTCTCCATACGAAAATCTCGCAACTGGTGTTGTCTCGAGTTTTGAGAAGACTTTCTGGAATCCGGAAACCAACTGTCTCTTTGACCTTGTATATAAGGATGAAACAGGAAACGAGGTTAAAGACCCTGCTATCCGACCTAACCAGATCTTTGCCGTATCCCTACCTTATACTATACTTCCCCCTGAGAAAGAAAAAGCGATTGTGGACAGAGTTGAAAAAGACCTTTTGACCCCCTTTGGGCTTAGGACTCTCTCGAGAGACCACTCCTTATATAAAGGACAGTATCATGGAGATGCCTTAACCAGAGATACAGCCTACCACAACGGAACCGCCTGGTCCTGGCTCCTTGGGGCTTATGTGAAAGCCTACAGGAAAGTCAATAATTATTCGCAAGATAGCCTTGAGAATATGAGGACTCTTCTCAAGGGCTTTGATACGCAGCTTGAAACAGCAGGCATCGGTTCCATTTCTGAAGTATTTGACGGCGACCATCCTCACTCTCCTGGAGGCTGCATCGCCCAGGCCTGGAGCGTTGCGGAAATTTTGAGGGCATATGTAGAGGATGTACTTGAGATCAAACCTTGAAAACGGAGTTGATTGTATAGCCTTTACTTTTGATAATCAATCCAATGCTCTGCTTACTTACACTTGCTTGCCTATATTTTAATAATTTATCAGCTAATGCTCAGGTATGTTAATACTTGCAGCGGATGTAGGAACAGGTACGCAGGATATTCTACTCTTCAATTCAGAAAAAGAGGTAGAAAACAGCCTGCTTATGGTCATGCCTGCTCCCACTCAGATAATTGCGAAAAAAGTAAAGAAAGCGACCAAAAAGGGAAAAACAATAGTATTTACTGGAAATATAATGGGAGGAGGCCCTTCAACATTTGCTATCAGGTCTCATCTAAAGGCAGGTTTTCCGGTATACGCTACTGAAAAGGCTGCTCTGACCATCAATGATAACATTGAAAAAGTGAAGGCTTTCGGGATTCAAATTGTCTCCGAAGAGGAAGCAAAAAAACTTGCATCCGAAGAGAATGCACAGGAAATTGTTATGCAGGATTTCGATCCGGTATCGACTTCGGCTGCGCTTTCGGCGTTTGAAGTTCAGATGCCGACAAATTTTGCCGTGGCAGTACAGGACCATGGAAATGCCCCTGAGAAAAGTAACAGGATCTACCGCTTTGAACTGCTTCGAGAACTCATTGATAAGGGGGGAGAACTTGAGAACTTTGTGTACAGGCCCGAGGAAATTCCTGAAGCATTTACCCGAATGAAAGCTCAGGCAGGTTCCCTTCTCAAAGCTGCAGGAAAACGGAAAACGAGAGCAGTTTTCATGGATACCGGGCCAGCAGCCATCTTCGGAGCGCTTACTGACCCTACGGCTGTACAGCCGTCTGTTGTGGTTAATATTGGAAACGGGCATACTCTGGGAGCACTTGTGAATGAAAACAGGATCACAGCAGTTTTTGAGCATCACACTTTCCTCATGAACCACGAAAAACTTCAGGATTACATTATAAAGCTTGCCGACGGAAAGCTTGCTTTTGAAGATGTTTTCGAAGACGGAGGGCATGGTGCATACATAAAGGAAGCACTGGGATTTGAGCAGGTTAGATCTATATTAGTTACGGGTCCAAAAAGAGAAATTCTTGAAAAGCTTTCTGAATCCGAAATCAGAAAGGAGATCTCAAATAAACTGCATTTTGCCGCACCTTTCGGGAGCATGATGCTTTCAGGCTGTTTTGGACTACTTGCAGGATTTCTGGAGAAGTACCCTGAACCATCAATAAACCTTATAAACCACTAAGTAGTTAGGGAGTAAGTTGCTGAAGCCCAGAATATACAAATTTTCAGGGGTTATAAAAACTTAATTCCGAATTCCTATAAGGGAGCCGGGAAAATACAGTAGCTGCCTGCTGAAGTCCACCAGGGTAGGTTTACAGATAAATGTAAATACAGGCAGGTATCTCTATATGCACATATCTCATACTGAATCGTTTGCTAGACGGTTTTTCACAAACTTAATGCAAACATTTATATGCGGAAAGGAACCGGAAAGGAAGTCCGTTACAACAAATTTTAGCGAAATTAAATTAAGCTAAATCAAGCTAAACTAAATTAAATTAAGCTAAATCAAGCTAAACTAAATTAAGTTAAACTAATCAAGCTAAACTAAATTAAGTTAAACTAAGTCAAATTAAATAAAATTAAGCTAAACTAAGTGAAATTAAGCAAAATTAAGCTAAACTAAGTTAATTAAGCTAATTAATCTAAGCTACGTAAAGCTAAATTAAACTAAGCTAAATAAAATTAAGCTAAATTAAATTAAACTCATTACCTTTCAGGAGAATCAAGCTTATGGTACGAAAGCCAGGAAGTATGTATAGAAACGTAAGACAGCGCTCATTTACCAGAAGAAAATACATGGGCGGTGTTCCAGGCAGCCAGGTTATTCACTATGACATGGGAGACAAGTCAAACACCTCCTTCCCGATTAAAATCTCCCTGCTTGTAGAAGAAAAATGTCAGATAAGACACACTGCTCTTGAAGCAGCCCGTATTACAGCAAACAGGCACCTGATGGAAGATGCCGGAAAGGTGGGCTATTACATGAAGCTCCGTGTCTATCCCCACGAAGTCCTCAGGGAAAACAAGCAGGCAACCGGCGCGGGTGCTGACCGTGTGTCCAGTGGAATGCGCAGGGCTTTTGGGAAGAATGTAGGTACTGCAGCAAGGGTAAACCCATTCCAGAGGATCTTCACAGTGGCTGTTGACAAGCAAAACTTTGTAGCCGCAAAGAAAGCTCTCTGGCATGCAGGACAGAAGCTGCCAACCCCCTGTAGAATTGTTATCGATGAAGGGGCAGAACTGGTACAGTAACCAGTTAAACTGTTAATATCAAAAGGAGCAATAACATGTACGATTACGAAGAGCTTTTGAACCGTGCAATGGCAAAAATGCCTGACACCGAGACTACGGATGCTCGATTCGTAATCCCTGAGCCCAGAATCTTTTCCGAAGGAAAGACTACAATTCTTGAGAACTTCGGAAATATTGCAGATATCCTTAACCGGGACCCTGACCACCTGATGAAATATCTCACCAGGGAACTTGGGACTGCAGGGAAAATAGAAGGCACACGTGCAGTCTTCCAGGGAAGGTTTACGAGAGCCCAGATCTCTGATAACATTCAGGCTTATGTGGACGAATACGTTATGTGTTCGGAATGCGGGCGCCCGGACACCCAGCTTGTCAGGGTGGACAGGGTACTTATCCTGAGATGTTCTGCTTGCGGAGCTCACAGACCTGTCAAAAAGAGAAAGGTGAGCAATGTAGTTGTCAGGGATGCCATCGAAGAAGGCGGAACCTATGAACTCCGGATCGATGCAGTCGGGTCCAAAGGCGACGGAATTGCAAAAATAGATAAATATACGGTTTTCGTGCCCGGAGCCTCAAAAGGCGACGTGGTCAAAGTAAAAATAAAGAAAATCAGCGGAAACCTCGCCTTTTCAGAAAGGGCCTGAGGTTTTAAGCTTATTTTATATTTTTTAAAGCAGCTCAGGTCGATTACTTTAGTTCTCGTGCCCGAGCAGCCTAAATTTATCTTTTAGATTTGAGCTTGCCCTCCAGACAGAGTTAAGCTTCTGGAAAATCTAGGGAGGACTTATTTTTTGGTCAAGCCTTTTTTCAAAAGGGCTGTTTTTAAAAGGATTGTTTTCAAAAGGATTGTTTTCAAAAGAGCTGTTTTTAAAAGGGTTGATTATAAATATCCAGCAAGCAAATCAGGAACCTGTGAAGAAAGAATGACTTCTGAAAAAAAGGGCACACCGGAAGTTTCATTGAGAGAAGTTCAAGCAGAGGAAAAAAATATAAAAATTTTCTCAATGCCCGGGCTGTCAGTAAACCTCAAGCACGCCGGAGATGTTTTGGAGCTTACAGCAAACGGAACCCTGAAAGTAGCTTTCAACCCTATCCTGAAAAAGATGAATTCCCGTCTGAAAGAGGAAAAGTTAGCCCTCGTAGAGGAGGACAGGGTTATTGCCTCAGCCTGGCTCCCTCCAATCCCAAGTTCAGCCTTCAAGCGCCTTATTTTTGCAGAGATACAGATAGCTCTCGGAAAATACATTCCTGAAACCGTATCCATTGAACTTACCCGCCAAAGCAGTTCGAGATATCCACCAGGAACGGTTGCAGATGAGCTGGATACCGGTACTGTAAAAAGAATAATCGATGAAGCCCTTGAATCCGGCACTTTCATTATCACATTTACTGAAAAAGATCCTCTCCTGAGGGAAGAAGTCTTTGAGCTGATAAAGTATGTGGACAAGAAGCGGGCTATAGTAAACTGTTCCACCTGGGGGACAGATTTTTCAGCAGAAACGGCTTCCCGCCTGAAAGACGCAGGGCTCCATTCCCTTATGGTGGGGATTTACTCAACTGATCCTGAAAAACACGATTCTGCCCGAAATTCCAGTGGAGCATATGAAAGGGCGGTTTCTGCCATAAAACTGGCACTTGAAGCCGGGCTCGTGGTTGTAATGACAACACACGCATCTCCCTCAAATATACAGGAACTGCCTGCGCTCTATAACCTTGCATGGGAACTTGGAGTCCATGAATTTTCAGTCTGGGAAGCAATGCCAAAAACCAGGGATGAGCCTGTAATCACTGACGAAGATAGGAAAAGCATCCTTGAGATGTACCACAGGATAAATTCCAGTCCTGAAGGTCCGCGGATGTTTGCAAATACTTATTTTGAAGGTCAGATGCTCGGCGCAATGGAAGGCAGACGCTGGATGCATATAACGACAGATGGAGATGTAAAAGCCGGTCCTTATCCGCCTTTCAGTTTTGGGAACATAAAAGAGGAATCTTTAAAAGAGGCCTGGCAGAAAATAAGGAGCTATCCCTATTTCCAGAAGCAGAAAAACCTGGCCCCGATGCACGATCCTGAATTTCTGAAATTTGTTGACAGGATTCCGTCAGGAGCAAAAATGCCATATCCATTTGAAAAAGTATTTGAAAAAGTTAATGAAGAGTAAAAAAGAATAAGTTGTAGGATATTCTTTTACAGAATTTTCTCTAGCGTTTTTCTCTGGTACGTTTATATTCCTTTGAACTTGCTTTTAGTTGGGATATGGCAAACAAGAAGAGTTAAAAGCCTCGTACCTCTGGAAAATCGGTGTGAGTCTGGAACCGTCTTCCCGAAGATAAACATTTACATATTAGCACGTATTTTTAAAGAGCAGTTTAGCTGGAACTGCGTTAATATCTTTAATAATTTTCAGCAAGAGACAGCTGCCTGCCTGAGGCTTTTCCCAGAAAATCGGCAGCCAACGAGGGACTTTATGACTAATAAACTTGACCCATGGAGTTCAAGCGAGATTAATGACTATTCTAAGTTATTCGAAGAATTCGGGATTTCTCCATTTGATAATGTGCTTCCTGAAATCCCCTCCCCGCATATGTATATGCGGAGAAGAGTTATCTTCGGGCACCGTGATTACGAACAGATTACCGATGCCATGAGGACAGGTGCCCCTTTTTCAGTTATGGACGGTTTTATGCCTTCAGGGAAGGTTCACCTCGGGCACAAGATGGTTATGGACCAGATTATCTGGCACCAGCAAATGGGAGCTTCAGCTTTTGTCGGGATTGCAGATAGAGAGGCTTTCTCAGTACGTGGTTTTTCCTGGCAGAAATGCAGGGAAATCGGGGTCGAAGAATACATATTGAGCCTTATCGCTCTCGGGTTTAAGCCCGATGGTCTTATTTACTTCCAGTCAGGCTGCGAGAGCGTCAAAGACCTGGCATTTGAACTCGGGGTCAAGGTCAATTTCTCGGAACTGAGTGCAATATATGGTTTTTCAGGAGAGACAAACCTATCTCACATGATCAGTGTAGCAACCCAGGCTGCCGATATTCTACAACCCCAACTTGAAGAGTTTAGTGGACCAAAGCCGGTTGTGGTGCCTGTGGGGCCTGACCAGGACCCTCACCTTCGGCTGACGCGAGGGCTTGCAGGCAAGATGAGCATGTTCAGGGTAGAGGAGAGAGAAAACGCAAATGAAGGAAAATACCTGAGCGTGCGCGGTAAAGGAGCTCCGAAAGAAGCCTTAAAGGAGCTTAAAAAACGCATTCCAGGAAAGGTGAAACTCTATGAAGAGCACCTGGACATACTTCAAAATCCTGACCATCCTTTCCTGGAAAGATTTGTTTTGCAAATAAACCAGCCTGAGAAAAGGGAGTACTTCATGACCCAGATCCAGGAAATCGCTAAATTTGCTAATGAGGCTAAGCCACCTGAATTTTTGGAGTATGAAAAATACTTTGTTTTCAGAAGGATCTGGAAAACCACAAGGAAAATTCTTGAAGAAGTAGTGGCAGAAGTAGCCGCTGACTTCGGAGGTTATGCTTTCATTCCTCCTGCATCCACCTATCACCGCTTTATGAGTGGGCTGCAGGGAGGAAAGATGTCGAGCAGTGTCCCTGACAGTTATATTGCTCTGACTGACGACCCGAAAGAAGGCGCAAAAAAGATAAAAAGGGCAAAGACCGGCGGCTGTGTAACCCTGGAAGAACAGAAAAAACTTGGCGGAAAACCTGATGAATGTTCAGTCTTCGAACTGATGCTCTTCCACCTGCTTGGAGACGATGAGGAATTATTGGAAATCAGGCAGGAATGCATCTCAGGAACCAGGATGTGCGGCTCATGCAAGCAGCTTGCGGCCGAGAAGATGTACGAGTTCCTCAAGGACCATCAGGAGAAACGGGAGCTTGCAAGGGAACACCTCGATGAGTACAAAATAATTTACAAAAAGTAATTTGTAAAGTAGCTTCACAAAAAGTAACTTTACAAAGTAGATTTACCAAATAAATTCACAAATAACCTTACAAAATAATTTTTATAAAAATAATTAGTTATAAGTGTTTATCAAACTCTTAATATTTTCAGGAATTTCAGGATGTGATCATGTATGAGTATTCAGGACAATCTCACAATCAACGAGAAAAAGGTCTTGCTTGCCCTTGAGGAAATAGGATCTGCTGCCCCCGAAAAGCTGGAGGAGAAATCAGGGTTGCAGGTGGATGCAGCAATGCAGGCAGCTTTCATGCTTGAGGAAAAAGAACTGGTTTCGGTTTCTGAAAAGGTACTTGAACGTTATTCCCTCACAAAAGAAGGAGAAGAGTACACAAAGAACGGGCTTCCGGAGCGCCAGATTATTGACTTCCTGAAAAAGCCTACCTCGCTTGAAGAGCTGAGGAGCCATTTTTCTCCGCAAATGGTAGGGATTGCAACCGGTTGGCTTGTAAAAAAAGGATGGGCAAAGGTTGAAAACGGAGTAATGGTGCCGTCGGGAAAAGTGAATGCAGGAAAAGATGAGGAAACCCTTGCGGCTTTCACAGGCAAAGCAAAGACCCTTGAAGAGCTCGGGTCCGACCAGGGAACAATAAAGGACCTGCTCAAGCGTAAACTTATCATAAAACACGAAGAAAAGTTCAGGACTGTTTCCATAACTGATGCAGGAAATGAACTTGCTACCCAGGGGCTTGTCCTTGAAGAAGAAATTGCTCAGCTCACACCTGATTTACTGAAGAGCGGGACCTGGAAGGACAAGAAGTTCAGGCCTTACCGCCTTGATATTACTCCCAAACCCCTTTACGGGGCCAAGATCCATCCTTACAGGCGCCTTATAGAACAGATGCGCCAGATCTTCCTGGAAATGGGTTTTGCCGAGATTAAAGGCGGGATTATCCAGAGCTCGTTCTGGAATTTCGATGCACTTTTCCAGCCTCAGGACCACCCTGCAAGAGATATGCAGGATACCTTCCACCTGGACAGCACCTGCGAGCTTCCAGCTGAATACTTCAAAAAAGTTGCTGCAATGCACGAGCACGGAGGAGAAATCGATTCCTGTGGCTGGGGCGGAACCTGGGATAAAGAACTTTCAAGACGCAATGTGCTGAGAACTCATACAACATCCGTCACTGTCAAGTATCTGGCTGATCACCCAATATCACCTGTAAAAGCTTTCTGCATTGACAGGGCTTACCGCAGAGAAACCATTGACCCTACTCATACCCCGGAGTTCGAGCAGCTTGAAGGAGTTGTAATGGACAAGGATATGTCTTTTGCAGACCTGCTAGGCTTGCTGGCAGAATTCTACCACAGGATGGGATTCGAAGAAGTTCGCTTCCGTCCCGGATATTTCCCATACACCGAACCAAGTGTGGAACCTGAGGTTTATGTTGACGGACTGGGCTGGGTTGAACTTGGAGGGGCAGGCGTTTTCAGAAGAGAAGTTAGTGAACCTTTAGGGATTAAAGACCCTGTCCTTGCCTGGGGGCTCGGAGTCAGCAGGCTTGCCATGCTGAAGCTCGGGCTTAAAGACCTCAGGCTCCTGTACCAGTCTGATATTGACTGGCTCAGAAAGAGTGAAGTTTGCAGGACCTGAGATCTGAACTGAGGATCCATAACCTGAAACTCTCAGGTTAAAACTTTTTATATTCAATATCAAATAAAAATCTGCGGCCTTCAAGGCCATGAAAATTGGGGGAGAGGGGTATATACCTTACAGAATGCTAGTTTCTAAACATATTTTCTTTAGTAAATATATAATTTACATTGTATATTAATTTGTAAAATCAGGGATGAATATATTGCGTTAGCAGTTAAACAAAAGGGGTAAGTAATGACAGATATCCCATCAGAAGCAGATATCCCATCAGAAGCAGATAATCCATCAGAAACAGATAATCCATCAGGAACAGATAATCCATCAGAATCCCCAGCAGAATCTGTGACTGCCCCTAAAGAATTGCCAGGTGCCCCGGAAGTTCAGAAGACAGTCGAACCAAGTCGAGTAGCTGTGAAAACCGGCATAGCGACCCGGTACTGGCTGGAACTGATGCCTTATCCTGCAGGCAGCGCAAGAAGTTTATGGCTCTTTGTTAATGATGACTGGAGGCATCTGGACGACCCTGATCCTGGCACTCAGGTTTCTGTGCAGGATGCCTTTTGCAGATGTTCGGAACGCCTGGAGGTTCTGGTATGGTACTCCGAAGATATAATCGAAGGACTTGTAGTAAAGACAACATAACTTGAAAGAAATGAATGAAAGAAACAAATGAAGAAACAAATGAAGAAACAAATGAAGAAACAAATGAAAGAAATGATTGAGCCCTTATTAGAAATCTCTTTACTATTCTGCTCTACAGCCAATTCGATAAACGGGCTGCCAGAACTAGTTCCAACTTGAACCCAAATTATCCAGACCCAGAAAACGTTCCTTGTTTTTTAATATTTATTGACTTATCATAAATTTTTTAATGTGTCTTGCAGTTTAAAAAAAAACTTTTCCATGCTTTAAATCAGATAGAAAGAACAAAAATACTGTTAAATAACTACAAATCCTATTTTCCAGTATAAATTATCCGATAAAGGATCAGAAAAGAAGCAGAATCGGGGGGGTGAATTATGGACAAAAACAGATATTGGGAAATTACGCGAAGCGATTGGTACGGAACCTCTCAAGTACTTTTTGCGTTCATAGCAGTAATCATGGTATCATCGGTGTTCCTGCTTGCGAATTACTGGTATCTCTGGCTCATGATAATAGCCGGGGTTCTTGTCCTACTGGCAGTATGGCACGCAAAAAACTTTGTCTACCTCTGTCCCAGATGCGGCGAAGTGTTCGAGGTTTCAAAGCTTGAAAATTTTATCAGTCCCAATGGTGTGAATAAAAAGTACCTCAGGTGCCCGAGGTGCGGGAAAAGGACATGGACTGAGGTTCTTAGAATTAAAGAGAAAACTGTCCATAAGAAGTAGCTGTTATCTGAAAGCTGAATATATCAGTTATATGAAAAGGAAAAGGGAGCCTGAAACCCTGGGAATAGGTTTCCGAAAACGAATCCTGAGGAAAGATGGAAAAGGAAAACAAAAGCAAGAAAAACAATCCAGACCCTCTTACAGGAGAAAACGTTTCCCTCCTTCCAATTCTTGCTGTAAATTTCATAGGCACGCTCGGGTTTAGTATTGTACTCCCGTTTCTGGTGTTTCTGGTTAACCGACTGGGAGGAAACGCTTTCATTTATGGTCTGGCAAGTTCGATGTACCCGGCTTTTCAGCTAATAGGAGCCCCGATTCTGGGCAGGTGGTCTGATACTTACGGCCGTAAAAAGATACTCTTTATAAGCCAGCTAGGAACTCTGCTCTCATGGATTATCTTCCTTGTAGCTCTTTTTCTTCCGGTAATAAGCCTGTTTAAAATCGATTCCAGAGTTCTGGGAGTTTTTACCGTTACCCTGCCCCTTGCAGTGCTCTTTTTCGCCAGAGCTCTTGACGGGCTGACCGGAGGAAATGTATCGGTAGCCAATGCCTATCTGGCTGATATTACTGCTGAAAGAGATAGGAGCCAAAATTTCGGGAAGATGTCTATTTCCGAAAACCTGGGATTTATAGTTGGTCCTGCTTTTGCCGGAATATTGAGCTTAACAATGTATGGGGATGTAGCCCCTGTGCTTGGAGCAATAGTAATCTCACTTATCGGAACATTGCTGATTATATTTTATCTTCCCGAAAGTAAAGAGTGCGCTCCTGGGGAGCCTGAAGAAGCTGAAAAAGTACGGAAAATCTTTGGTTATGAAATCAGGGAGTGCAGAACCACGTTTGGAAAGAAAAAACCTGAATTCAGAGAGATTCTAAGACTTCAAAATATCCCTTATATGCTGGGACTGTACTTTCTAATCGACCTCGGTTACAATGTATTCTACACAGCTTTTCCCCTGCACGCAATTTCAACTCTCAACTGGAGTATTGCGAAAATGGGCGTTTACTTTACAGTATTGAGCGGGCTTCTGATAATCGTACAGAGTACTGTACTTCCCAGGGTTTCAAGAAAATATTCGGATGCAGCCCTTATAATCTTCGGAAGCCTGATGCTCGGTACGAATTTCCTGCTTCTCATTCCTGGAAATATTTTCCTTACCTACCTTGCAGCAGGGTTTTTTGCACTTGGAGACGGACTTATGTGGCCTTCCTTTCTTTCCCTTTTATCAAAAGTTGCAGGAAGAAAGTATCAGGGTACGATACAGGGGGTTGCCAGTAGTTTCGGAGGTCTTGCCAGCATCACCGGACTTATCCTTGGCGGCCTTTTATATGAAACACTTGCAGGAACCTCTTTCCTGATTGCAGGTCTAGTAATCTACACAGTCTTTTTGCTCAATTTCAGGCTCAGGCGTTTTGAAGAACAGATAATTTTGAAGAATAGATAAAAACTGGATCTCAGGATCAGTATAATAGGCAGTACGCCAATTATTATGAGCAGTATACCAATTATTATATAAAATCATAAATTTCAAGAAGTTATTTGGTAGAAAATTCCATATCAGAAGATCAATTTTCTTCATAGTACGCAAAACTTGACTCCAAATTTACAGCAAATTTGAGACACTGCCTCTCATTTAATCAAGGGCTATAGGTTTGTCGCTGATACTTAAGTGTTTTTTTCTGTTACCTTGAACCTTACAGTAAACTCAGTACCTTTTTCCCTTTTCAATTTAAGCTCTCCGTCTAACTGATTTACTAGAATGTTTATTAGCTGCATGCCAAGTGACTCGATACTTTCTAACTTCAGACCTTCAGGAATTCCTTTTCCATTATCTGAAACTACCAGACAGAACTCGGACTTGTTAATTCCATTAATTGTCTCTCCATGCCTGCGAAGTTGAATTCCAATTTCTCCTTCTTTCTTTCCAGTAAATGCATGTTTAAGAGAATTAGAAATTAGTTCATTGACAATAATGCCTAAAGGAACAGCAGTATCCATATCAAGAAATGTATTCTCTTCCAGATCCATATTCAAGCGGATATTTATGCTGCTAAGTCCATAAGTCATCAACAGGTTATCAGCTAACTTTTTAAGATATGCTGAAAAGTTCAGTTTTTCTGCCTGCCCTCCTTTGTAGAGTTCTTCGTGAATTAGAGACATTGAAAGTACCCGGTTCTGACTTTCACTGAAAGCTTGCTTGACTTTCTGATCCTCAAACTTTTCGGCCTGGAGATCCAAAAGAGAAGAGATTACCTGCAAGTTATTTTTGATTCTGTGGTGAATCTCTTTTATGCGGACTTTTTCGAGTTTTACCAGAGCTTCTTCTGTTTTTTTACGTTCAGTTATATCCTGAACTATTCCTCTAACTCTAATAGGCGTGTTTTTCTCATCAAAAATTACTTGTCCCTGTGCATAGAGTATGCGTTCTTCTCCATTAGCTGAGATAACTCTAAAATCAATTTCAAAAGATTTCCCGTAAAAAGCTTCTTTAAAAGCATTATTCACATATTCTCTATCTTCTGGAAGAACAAGATTCAAAAACGCATCATAAGTCCCATCGAATTCTAGAGAGCAAAATCCGAAAATATTGTGTATTTCATCTGACCCGTATAATTCATCAGTCACCAGATTCCAGTCCCAATTTCCGAGATGGGCTATTTTTTGAGCTTCACTTAATCTAATTTTATTTTCAAGTAATGAGTTATAAGCTTCTTCAAGTTCAACTGTACGCTCTTTTATTTTTTCTTCTAAAGTATCATTTACTTTTTTTAATGCTTCTTCAGCTCTTTTGCGCTCGGTAATGTCAACTGCAATACAGATGACTCCAACGATGGCTCCTGTAGCATCGCGCAATGGCTCAGTGGTCATCTCATGGAATAAGCCTCCACCAGCGGAAACAGGCCTATGAATTACCACTTCATCACATCGGCTAACACCACTAGCCAAAACCTGCTTTTTGATGGAAACAAAAGTCTCAGCATCATCTAATTGATATATATCATAATCATTTTTACCTAGAAGATCTTCGAGTTTAAAACCAGGCGAAGAGTTATAAGCCCACGTGTATCTCAGATCGCAGTCTTGACTGGAAATAACAATAGAAGATCCCTGCAAAGCGACACGGAAACGCTCTTCGGACTTACGTAACATCTCTTCTATTTGAGCTCGCTCTATAATATCTGCCGCCTGCTGAGCTAACAGGTCAATTAACTGAAGATCATGATCTTGTAGTTTATGTGGTTTTATATAGTGTGTTGAGAACATGCCGAGTAATCTTCCTGATCGGCTGACAATTGGTGTAGATTGTACCGCTCGTATTCCAGCTTTAAGCTGGATTTCCAGAGTAGGAGTACCGACAAAAATTGGGCTTTGTTCAATATCTTCGACAATTACTCTCTCGTTACGTCCAAGAGCCGTACCACAAGTTCCATTTCCCACAGATACACTGTTCCAGAAGTCCAGCCACCATTTAGGAAAACCACGAGAAGCTACAATCTTAAGTTCAGATGATTCGGGGTCCAGTAATTGGATATTGCCAAAGTCAGCGTCAGAAATTGCAATTGCTGCATCGACTATTTCGACAAGAACTGGTTCAAGATTGCCTTCACGAACAAATAGAGTACCAATCTTATGCAGCCTGGTCATAGCATTAAGGTCGGCCATTAAACATTTTTTGCTATTATTCAATGCTTCTTCTGACCTGGCCTGCTCTATCATGTCAGCTGCCTGACGCGCTAGTAGGTCAAGCCTCCAGAGATCATGCTCATTTGGAGAATAAGGAAAGTTCCATTGAGTCGTAAGGATACCAAGAAGCTTACCCGTTCGGCTTAAAATCGGTGTGGACTGAATCGCTCGTACTCCGGCCTCACGCATCACAGTCAAGGAAGGTGTCCCGGCAAATATAGAACTTGTTTCAACATCCTCAATAACAATACGCACTCCATTTTGCATCACCTTTCCACAAACGGAAGCCACATTCTCAGCAGAGGAAAAATAATCTAAAAAAGGCTGTTTGTGACCATAATGAGCAACAATATGTAGTGAATCATCCTCAAGGAGTTGCAAGGTACCCATTTGTGCGTCCACGACAGAGACTGCTGCGTCCACTATTTCTTTCAATAATGGCTGGATCCCTTCCGATCCCAAAAGTTTTGTACTCAGTTCATGCATTTGAGTCAGTGCTTCTAGGTCGGCTTTTATCAGAATATGTGCTTGCCTTTTCTCCAGATCCAGTATATCAATATCATACTCAGGTTCTGTATCCTGCTTCAAATATGCTTTCAGGCTCTGTATTTCATCTTTTAAGGCACGGTTTTCATCTACCAGTAGCTTATTTTTATCTAATAATGCCTGGTATGTTATAGGCTCCCAGCCATCAGTATGTTTGGTAGTCATATTTTTATACTGACCTTTTAAGATTAATTCTATCTTGCTGATTAGGTTTTCTTGAATCATTTTTTACTTTAATATTTGATTAACATCCCCAATATTTTTATTAGATAGGATGATAATTTCTGCTTCTTTTGACACTGCTTTTTTGAGATGTTTCACTTGACAAATGTTTCACTTGACAAATATTTAACTTGACAAATGTTTCACTTGACAAATATTTAACTTGACAAATATTAGATCAGTTATTTGGATAACCTGCTCCCATGCTTGAGACGCTTATAGTGGTGTAGATTTATAATAAGAGAAGTTTTTTTCAAACGTTATATGCTCTTGCATCGGGAAATAGCAAGAGTATATAACGTTTGAAAATATAGATGATCGAACAAGAATTGTATTTCTTCAGGGGTTTTATTCACACTGTCAGCACTTGATGTTTTTTTAGATATGTGCTCTTTCGATAATATCGGCTACACTGAGAGCTAGAAGATCCAACATTTGAAGTGTTTTTTTGTCTGGCTTATGTGGTGTTTTATATTGTGTTGAGAACATACCAAGTGGTTTTCCCAATCTGCTCACAATTGGTGTAGATTGAACCGCTCGTATTCCAGCTTTAAGCTGGATTTTCAGAGCAGGTGTACCTACGAAAATTGGGCTTTGTTCAACATCCTCAACAATTACCCTCTCTTTGCGTCCAAGCGCCGTACCACAAGTTCCTTTTCCCACAGACACACTGTTCCAGAAGTCCAGCCACCATTTGGGAAATCCACGAGAAGCTACAATCTTAAGTTCAGATGATTCAGGGTCCAGTAATTGGATATTGCCAAAGTCAGCGCTAGAAATTGCAATTGCTGCATCGACTATTTCGATAAGAACTGGTTCAAGATTGCCTTCACGAACGAATAAAATGCTGATATTATATAGTCTAGTCATTGCATCGAGATCAAACATCAACTGTATCTCGCGCTCACTATAGGTTGTTTCTACCTGTTTATATTCCAGATCAATTTTACCTGTAGTCCGTTCAAGTCCTTCAGCCTGTGCCAGACATGCTCTTAGACTCTGTATCTCTTCCTTTAATGCATTGTTTTCATCTACCAGTAACTTATTCTGATCCAATAGTGCCTGATACATTGTGGATTCTTGACTAGTAGTATATTTAGAATTCATACATTCCACTCTCTTTAGAATTCATACATTCCACTCTCCTAAATAATTTGTTTAATCTTCGAAATTCTGAGTTTTCTATATAATTTGTATTACAGGCTGTCTTACAACTCGGCTCAGTTACACAATTAGATAATTGATATTGTTTAGTTTAAATTTAAATCGGAAATTTTCCTGAAATTCAGGCGTATATTTACCTTTAAGTCGGATTTTGCATCCCAATTGTACAATAAAATTTAGTTTTGAAGCTATCTGATAATCTTGATTTTTTTAATTGTAGTAGTTAGATATTAAAATAAGAAGATGGTTATATTTACCACATTATATATTAAAATAAAAATATTAGTTTAAATTAAAAGGTAAATATAGATATACCAATAAGTTTCATATTTTTGTTGTCAATTCATAATATTAATTAATAAATTATTAGATATATAGATAAGTTATATTATTTAATACCTACTTTCGGCAACAAGCACAGTTTAACATATTAAAATATTTAAATATTGATATTTATAGGTTCAGTTGAAAAAGAAAAGATAAAAATTCTGATGATAATCACAAAATACACACTTCAATGGAAATACCTGGAAACTGTCCCTGATAAATTTGAATTTGTATTCACACCCAAACATGCTTCGTAGCTAAATATTATTGAAAGTTTTTTAAGTAAAATAACCAGAAGCTTATTGAGAGGAATAAGAGTTGATTCAATAAAGAAATTAGGGGAAAGGATTAGTCAATATATAGACCAGATTAACGAAAAGCCAGTCATTTTTAAATGGAAATATAAAATTAAAGAAATGGATGAAATATTACAGCTTATGATGCAAATATTAGTTTAACGTCACATGGAATTATGTAACACAGAAAAAAACAGCCGGTTGTAGAGTGATTTGATCTGAATATTACAACCACAGAAAAACGAAAATCACGGAAGAAACACGCCTTTACTACTTATTTCCGTGTCTTCCGTGCTTTCAGTGGTTTTCAAAAAATTCATTCCTGATATACTTTGGAATCAATGATAGTAATAAGTTGTGCAAAAGACCAGTAGGATATTAGTTAACAAATCAATTGAATAAAATTGCATTTTTGTCAATAAAACAAATAGTTAAGTATTAAAATCTCACTATAATACATAATATTAGAAAGCTATTAATTTAGAAGGACAAGTCTGAGAATAAAAATTAGAGGTTAATGAAATGATGGGCTTTTCATATATTTTTATTCTTTTCGCATTCATTGGTTTACTTTCCGTTGCTTTCTGGATATGGATTCTTATTGACTGTGCGAAGAATGAGACAGATATAGGAAACACACGCCTTATATGGGTCATAATTATTGTTTTAACCTATATCGTGGGAGCTTTTCTATACTATCTCATCCGGCGCCCTAAAAGACTTATGGAGCTGGGAGAATGAATCGGACAGGAAAAACCGGTAAATAAAAATGGAGATCTTATATCTAAATAGGTATGAACACATTCAAATTATTAATGGCTATTCTTATGGTTGTAAGTGCCGTGATAATTGCAGAGCTGGTTAACAACCCTGCTGGAAAAGATGGAGCGAGAGACCGAGACAACATCCTGGAGAAGAATTCTCTGGAGACGTTCGTGAGCGAATCCAGAAGCTATGAAGACCGATTAGTATTTACTTACAGCCCAAGAAATCCAGATTCCAGATTTGATTGCTATATAACGTATGAGTTCAGAGAAAATGGAAATACCCTCGAAAGCACTAATAAAGAATTTTACGGAAACGTTTCGACTGAAAATCCAATTGTGCTCGAATTTCCAAAAAAGAAAGATTCCGTCTATGAACTGGAAACTATGATAGAAGACAAAAGCGGAATCAACCTGTATAAAAACAAGACTGAAATTAGTCCTGCAACTGTAGGGAATAGTAGTAACCCAGTTCTGGATTAAATTCTTTCCAGCAGCTTTTTACTGGAGTTTTTGATCACGGCTTTAAATTTATCTTCCCCTTTTCTGTCCTTGAAATAACTCCGATTGCTGCGAAGTCAGGGAAGCGAAAGTGAGTATATTTTTAGTATGAAATATTCCCAGCATAAAATCATCCCATTTTTAAAGTTTGAGCATTTATTGCTACGATCACAGTGCTCAAGCTCATGAAAACGGCACCCATAGCAGGACTCAGTAAGATTCCATATCCATAGAGTATCCCGGCTGCAAGAGGAATGGCAAAAACATTATACCATGTTGCCCAGAGGAGATTTTGATACATTTTGGAATATGTTTTTTTAGAAAGTCTGATTATATCAACCACATCCCTCGGATCGTTTTTTACCAGGACAATATCAGCGGTCTCAATTGCAACATCAGTACCTGCTCCAATAGCTATCCCAACATCAGCCTGAGCTAGAGCAGGAGCGTCATTAACCCCATCTCCGACCATACCTGTAATGTATTCCGCCTGAACTTCCTTGACCTTCTCAGCTTTCTCATGAGGAAGAACTTCTGCGAAATAGTCGTCAAGCTCCAGTTCCTTAGATACCCAGGCTGCCACATAACGATTATCTCCTGTAAGCATGAGACATTTAATTCCCATACTTTTAAGTTTCGAGATAGCTTCCCTGGACTCTTTCCTAATAATGTCGGCAAGTGAAACGGCTCCAAGTACCCTGTCTTCTTCAAGCAAGAACACGACAGTTTTCCCCTGCGCTTCGATTTCTTCAATCTTTTGATTTTTGAGAGCAATTCCGTTTTCTTCAAGATAGCCAGGACTCACAACAAGGAATTTTTTCCCATCAACCAGACCCTGTACACCTTTTCCCGGTATTGAACTGAATTCTTCCACAGCCTGGGTTTGCACCCCTTTTTCCTTTGCACTTTCCAGAATGCCTGTTGCAATGGGGTGTTCCGAACTGGCTTCCAGGGAAGCTGCGAGACTCAAGATTCTTTCATTGCCCTCTTCATCCTTACCGGCTCCATTTCCTTCGCCTGAAAGAGAAACTATATCCGTAACCCCAAACCTACCTTCGGTCAATGTACCGGTTTTGTCAAAAATGATAGCCTGAAGATTGCGTGCTCTTTCAAATGCCTGCCTGTCCCGAATGAGAAGCCCGGATTTTGCAGCAATAGACGTCGAAACTGCAACTACCAGAGGAATTGCAAGCCCAAGGGCATGCGGACAGGTAATAACCATTACAGTAACTGCTCTTTCCAGTGCAAAGACAAGCTGCTGGCCGAAAAGAAGCCAGAGGATAAAAGTGAGAACTCCCACAGTAAGGGCTATGATTGTGAGATACATAGCAGCCCGGTTTGCGAGATCCTGGGTTTTTGATTTACTTTCCTGGGCAGCCCTGACAAGTTCGACAACCTGGCTGAGGTAGGTATCCTTTCCTGTTTTTTCTACCCTGACAACAAAAACCGCTTCCCCATTAATCGAGCCGCCAATAACGTCATTTCCCGGCTTTTTCGTGACAGGCTTCGACTCTCCGGTAAGCATGGATTCATTGACACTGCTTGTCCCCTCTACAATAGTGCCGTCCACAGGCACCTTTTCCCCGGGCTTGATTAGAACATTGTCCCCGACTTTTAGCTGGTCAACCGCAATATCAACAACGTCACCGTTTTTTTTCAGATGGGCAACCGAAGGCATAATCTTTACCAGCTCTTCAAGAGCTCTTGAAGCTCCCATAACCGAACGCATCTCTAGCCAGTGACCGATCAGCATTACATCGATAAGAGTCGCGAGTTCCCAGAAAAAAACCTTACCATGAAGCCCGAAAACCACAGCCGAGCTGTAAAAATAAGCCACGCTGATTGCAACGGCTATAAGGGTCATCATGCCAGGCGACTTTTCAGAAAGTTCGTCTTTAATTCCCTTTAGAAATGGATACCCGCCGTAGAGATAAACGATCGAAGAAAGCAAAAAGGTTAGATAATCCGCACCTGGAACACGAAGCTCAAAGTTAAAAAAGTCCTGGATCATAGGCGAGAGCAGCAAAATCGGGAAAGTTAACACGAAAGAAACAATAAATCGCCTTTTGAAATCTTCAAGCATGTGGGCATGATGATTGCCGTGTCCTTTTCCACCAGCAGCCTCATGGACTTTATGTTCCATTCCCTCATGTTTCATTTCCTCATGCTTCATTTTCTCATGCTTCATTTCCTCATGCTTCATTCCTTTATGTTTCACGCCTTCATGCTTCGTCCCTTCATCTTTCATGTCATGCGGCTCATACTTCGTCTCATCATGCTGCTTGCGTTCCATTTCGCCATGTTGGTCGTGTTTCAACTCTTCTTGCAGTTCATGTCCCTTGTGTTCATTTTCACCGTGCTGTTCATGTTTCATTTCTTCACGCTGCTCAGGGATCCCAAGCTTCACTTCTTCAAGTTGCCCATGGTCCAGCGATTTCTCTTCAGGACGCATCGTTTGGGATTCGGGAGGGCTCTGATGTATCATATTTTCGGCAGGCTTGTTCCTTTCGGCAGGCTTGTTCCCGCTTTCTTCGTGAGACTTACGGGAATTTCCTTGCATGTCCCCTCCAGAATTGTGGTCATTATCATGAGATGGAGATGCATTTACATGAGTTTTAGAAATCCTGAGACCTATTTCTTTGTCGTCAGACTGCATATTTTCCCAATTCCCCTGATTTTAATTTTATTTTTAAATATATTAGAATTTCTGATATATTTGAAGCTATGAAGTTAGGTCGTGGGTTTGAATCATTGAAAACCGAAAGCGCAAGAATCTCTCAATATATTCATTAAATACGTGAGATGTACTCGCTTTTTCGGAATTGATCAATAACTCAGGGACACGACCTGAAGTTAAAAGAACCAAATATCCTGCGAGAAAAAAGAAATTATTTTATAACCAGCAATTCAAAGGGTTAATTTCAAAGGATAAAAACAGGAAAAAAATGAAAAAGATACTCAAAAAATTCACAAACAAATACCGGGAAAGGAAGCCGAAACCAAGCTACTTTAAGCCTTTCAAAGGGAGAATAAAGAAAAAATACATGTGAGAAGATGTTTAATTGCTCTTTGCTATCCGAACACTATGACGCACAGTGAGGACCAGAATAATGAACAAAGCAACGCTAAAGATCCCGATAAAGATAGCATCCCTAAAGGCTATGTCCAGAGGAATATAACTAATAGACCCATAATCCGGAGGTAAGAAAGTCATAATTTAATCTACGTGCCCAAATATAATAAACTTACCGAATTGTCTTGGACAAGGGAAAAAGTAAATAGAAGTGTTCAGGTTTAAAAACGCAGTATATGATATACAGAAACTAACTCCATACAAACTAAAATTGAGGGGTATTGTTTACGGGTTAGTGTAAAAAGGATAAAAAGAAATAGTTCGAATTTGACAAAGGAACTTTGTTAATGGAAATGTATGCAGTTTTAACTTTATCCAGCTTTATTGCCGCATTAATTTCGGGTGCTGCAGGCTTTGGTGGTGCACTTTTGCTTTTGCCTGTGCTAACTCTTTATGCAGGTGCGGAACTTGCAGTTCCGGTACTTACAATTGCACAGTTAATCGGCAACCTGTCAAGAATGGTGTTCGGGCTAAACGAGATTGAATGGAAGAAAGTTTTCTTATTTTCGATAACGGCGGTTCCATTATCTGCACTTGGGGCTTTCGGGTTTTCGATTGCCTCAAAAAACTCGGTAACAAGGAGAATCGGGGCTATTTTAATTTTATTTATTGTTCTAAAGTATTTTAGAATATTAAAATTCAAACCAAATGATAAAACACTTCTTTTTGGTGGTGCAGTAACCGGCTTGCTGTCCGGACTCGCAGGAAGCGCCGGCCCGATTGGAGCTGCAGTATTTCTTTCCTTTGGCTTGCCACCAATAGCTTATATAGCAAGTGAAGCTGCAACCGCAACTGCGATGCACATAACTAAAATCCTCGTGTATGGCAAACTTGTGAATCTCCCTCCAAATACTGTTAATCTTGGACTCCTGATGGGGCTTGCTATGATATTTGGAACTTATACAGCAAACCGATGTATTAAAAACATGAAAAAAGAAGTTTTTCAAAAGTATGTGGCTACTCTTCTTTGCGTGGTTGGGATTTATATGCTGATTTTTGGATAACTGCAGTGGTTTCAAAGTTGTCCATACAAAAAGCGAGTAGATAAAAAGTTAAGTGAAGATGAGCAGATAAAAAGTTAAGTGAAAGTGAGCAGATAAAGTTAAGTGAAAAATATGCATAAGCGAGCGTTCCACACTCATTCTGGACTCAAGAGACAGCAGGCTAAATATCAAGCTGAATTCAGAGGACACGGAAAAACGATAAATGAGTAAAATCTATCAGGCAATTAAGTTAAAATTAAAACAAGATAAATTCGTATCCTCTTCAAATTGAGTGGAAATCTCTCAATTTCCACTCACTGAGCTTTTTTCTCTGATGATTTGAGCCAGAGATGGCATCTCAAATGTACTGCCGACTCTATCATATATGTACTGATATG
>Ga0268263_1000375_pt1 | contig 79587 bp, 68 predicted proteins | sample Biomet5_FD_190358 | JGI IMG/M metagenome (GOLD analysis project Ga0268263, IMG submission 190358) | Microbial communities from bioreactor (seeded with sewage sludge) at LBNL, California, USA - Biofuel metagenome 5 (SPAdes) (version 4) | ecosystem: Engineered > Bioreactor > Anaerobic >... | reverse complement strand
CAAAGGACCTGCGGCCCTCTGGACTCCCGATAAGGAGAAATGCGGGGGCTTCCCTTGCGCAGGGTCCAGGGGGCGCGCAGCCCCCTGGCCTGCGGAGCATGAATCCCGCGCCACGACGTTGCGGCTTGGTTGACGCCTCCGGCGGCCAAAGGGCCTCCGGCCCTCTGGACACCCGATAAGGGGAAATGCGGGGGCTTCCCTTGCGCAGGGTCCAGGGGGCGCGAAGCCCCCTGGCCTGCGGAGCATGAATCACACGCCACGACGTTGTGGCTTGGTTGACGCCTCCGGCGGCCAAAGGGCCTGCGGCCCTCTGGACTCCCGGTAAGGGGAAGAGCGGGGGCGTTGTCCTCCGACCCTAGAACAGCCCCGCATAGCGGCCGTAACCCCGGCCCGCCAAATCCCCGGCGGGCACGAAGCGCAGGGCGGCGGAGTTCATGCACCAGCGCTTGCCGCCGGTCTCTCGCGGGCCGTCGTCGAAGACGTGGCCGAGGTGGCTGCCGGAGTGCCAGGCGCGGACCTCCACGCGTGGCGGGAAGCGCGCGTCGTCGCGCAGGAGGGTGACGTTGCCGGGCAGCAGCGGGCGGGTGAAGCTGGGCCAACCGGTGCCGGAGTCGAACTTGTGCAGGCTGGCGAACAGCGGCGCGCCGCTCACGGGGTCGATGTACAGGCCGGGCCGGTGTTCGTCCCAGAAGGCGTTGTCGAAGGGCGGCTCGGTGCCGGCCTCGCGGGCGACGTGATAGGCCAGGGGCGGGAGCAGGCGGCGCAGCTCGGCCTCGTCGGGCGTGCGCCGGGGCAGGCGCGGGACGTAGCCGGCGAGGACGTCCGCCGGGCCCCAGAGCCGGGCCAGGGTGGCGTCGCGGCCGCAGCCCCGGCGGTAGAGCTGGTAGCGCTGCGGATTTTTGGCGCTGAAGGCCTGGTGGTGGCCTTCGGCGGAGAAAAACGGCTTGGCGGGCAGGATTGCGGTGGCGACGGGACCGGGCAGGACGCCGGACGCGGCCAGGGTCGCGCGGGAGGCCAGGGCCTCGCGTTCTTCCGCCGCGTCGCGGACGAACACGGCCGTGCGGTACTGCTCGCCGCGGTCGCAGAACTGGCCGTCCGGGTCGCCGGGGTCGATGCGCCGCCAGAACCAGTCCACGAGGGCGCGGAAGGTCACCAGCTCCGGATCGTAGCGCAGCTCCACGGCCTCGAAGTGGCCGGTGCCTCCGGCGCAGACCTCCTCGTAGCTGGGCTCGGGTTCATGGCCGCCGGTGTAGCCCGAAACGGCGGAAAGGACGCCCGGCAGATGCAGGGCGTCGGCCTCCAGGCACCAGAAGCAGCCGCCGGCGAAGATCGCGGCGGGAAACGCATCGAGGTTCATGGCGTCCTCCGGGCGTATGCCGGAGAGGTAGGCAGCGGTCGGCGGAAGTCAACAGGCGGGCGGTGCGCGGAATTTTGGGGCCCCTCTTGCACTACGTATAGATTCATGCTACGCAGCTTAAGCCCGAAAATATAGGCGGTCCGACGTGGCGTGCCGAATCCACCGAACAATCAACGGCATGGGGGATGTATGAAGCTGCGCGATGTCCTGATTCTGCTGGCGGCCACCGCGTTCTGCCTGAACGGGTGCGCTGAGACATTTCCGCGGTGCGAGGCCGACGGCTTCAAATTTTTCTCCGAGCCCGACACCCGGTCCATCAACCGGGGAGGATACTTCGAGCCGGAATACAACTCCACTCTCAAGCGTTTCCAGACCACCAAGCCCATGGCTTCCACCACAGGCAACGCCACAATGCCCGGCGTGCTCGTCGGCCTCGGGTTGTCCGGCGGAGGCGTGCGCTCCAACGCCTTTCAGCTCGGCATCCTGAACGGACTGAACAATGCCCGCGGCCACGAATTTTCCAGCCAGGAGAACGGCACGGCCACGGCGTTGGACAACATCGCATTCCTCTCCTCTGTCTCCGGCGGCACGTGGGCTGCGGCCGGGTATATGGCCTACCGCCCGCCCGACGGCTCCCAGCTCGACTCCGGCAACGCCTTCTTCAAGGAGATCAACGACACGGTGATCAAGGACCGCAGCAAGGCGCGCTGCGCCAAAGACATCACCACGATGAAGGAAACCTGCCAGGACAACGCCACGCGCATCCTGAACAACTCGTACGCCTCCGTGCTGAGGGAATTGCCCCTGAGCTACTATACGACCATCTACTCCGGGTACACCATGCGCGAAGCCTGGCGTGACCTTCTCCTCGGCACCCATCTCCTTGGCCGGGACCGTCAGATCTCGGAAATGGACTGCTGGGAGGAGAACCGCCCGGTCTGGATCGCCAACATGACCCACAGCGCCGCCATCGTCAGCAACACCGAGCTGAATTTCCCCTTCCAGGTCACTCCGTTCGGAATCGCAAGCATCGCCGACTGCGGCAACACCAAACGCTGCGCCTTCCCGTACGCCTACCATGGTTTCTACAAGGAGTTCGACGGATCGTATCCGGCATATCCGATATCACAGGTCATGGCCATGTCCGGCGCGGTTCTTCCGCAGCGCATTCTCGGAAAGCAGCTGAACCTGCTGGAATGGGATGTCCCCGCACCGCAGATCAAGAATTCCAGTGCGTTCCAAAAGGAGTGCAACAAAGAAACTGCGGACAAGGGCAAGAATCCCTTTGCGAATGCCCTGCTGCAGAAGGTCACCACGGCCTACGCCGTCAATGCCGACAACAGCAGCCTCATACGGCAAAGCTATGTTCTGACCGATGGCGGCCAGAGCGAAAACCTCGGCGGGCTGGCGCTCATGGAGCGTGGCGTGGACCTGCTCATCCTCTCCGACGGCGCCTATGATCCAGACTTCACCTTTGGCGACTACAAGGTTCTGAAAAGCCAAGCCCGCGCCCTGCTCGGCTACGACATCGCCTTGCTGGAGACCAACTCCACGCATCAGTGGAAGAGCGGCGGCGGCGAAGCTGTCGCGGGCGGCGGCGACCCCATCCTGCGCGCCATCACCGAAGACATCACCCTGCACCGTGAGGACAGCGGCAAGAACCCGGAGAGGACCGTCAACAAGTATCTGTTCTATGGCGCATACAGCCCCTCCAAGGACAGCAGGCACGAGGAGCGCAAGACCAGGGACGTGATCTACATCAGGCCTCCGTACAACATCGACGGCTTCATCAAATACCTCGAGGATGCTCACTGGGTAAGCAAGCACGCCCCGGGCGAGCTATTCCAGAAACAGCGGGAGATGATTAAGACGCAAGCGCAACGGGAAACGTCGGCGCTTAGCAGGCCCTATTGCCTGGGCACGGTGCTCGACGCCGTGCAAGGAAAGACGGTTGTGCTCGGCATGGGGCAGCCGCCAGCCGCCGACGACGCCACCACGAAACAGTCCGCCGTCAACGACACAACTGTTATGCAGCCGGCTACGGCAAGCGCTTCTGCGCCAAGTATTGACGAATGGTCAATCCGCAGTAACGCCTTAATGAAATTTGTCGGCGATACCTGTCAGATGGATGGCGGTCGGTGCACGAAGGAAATTCACACGCTCTTGGCCAACGCCACCGTGAACGGAGCCTCACTGGGGAAGATGTTTGACGACTGCGAAGCATTCCGTAAGGGCAAGAAGGAATTGGTCGCCACACGCGAACAGGCGGCGTTGGCTCAGGTGGACATGGAAGCGAATCGTATCCGCAAGTATGGCAGCGGAGAGGATGGCTACATCGCCACGCGCAATTACCTGCTCATGAACACCACCGACTTCCCGCGCGACAAGACATTTGCCCTGTCCTTCGACAGACAGCTCATGTACGCGTACTACCTGTTGGGAACCTACATCGGCGAAAAGCTGCTCGCGCCGCAGATTGGAGAGTTCCTCGCCAAGAAGGCGGTGAAACCCGTTGCGGCCTCCGGCCATTGACAAACGCCCGGCCCGGCCCGATATCCTGCCCACGCCCCCGACGCGGGCGGAAGGAGCGCGCATGGCCGGAAAATGGCGGCTGACCATCGACGAGGCGTTTTGCGCCTCGCACCAGCTCAGGAACTACAAGGGCAAGTGCGAGCGCCTGCACGGGCACAACTTCGGCGTGCAGGTGGAGGTGGAGGGGAGCGAGCTGGACCCCGAGGTGGAGATCCTCGTGGACTTCGGCGAACTCAAACGCATCACCCGCGAGGCCGTGGGCGATCTCGATCACGCGCACCTGAACGATCTGCCGCCCTTCGCAGTGCACAATCCGTCGAGCGAGAACATCGCCCGCCACCTGTTCCGCGACATCCGGACGCGGCTGGCCGCCATCGCCCCGCAGGCGCGGCTCGTCTCCGTCGGCGTGTCCGAAAAGGGCTCCTCCCGGGCCATGTACTTCGAGGCGGACTGATGCGGCTGCTCCTCCAGCGCGTCAGCCGCGCCGCCGTGGACATCGACGGCGTCCGCGTCGGCGCAATCGGTCAGGGGCTGCTCGTTCTGGCGGGCTTCGGCCGGGGCGACGGCCCGGACCTGCCGGCGGCGCGCGTCTGGCGCACGCTCTGCGACAAGATTCTGGAACTGCGCGTCTTCCCCGACGCCGCGGGCAAGCTCAACCTGAGTCTGCGGGAGACCGCGGGCGGCCTGCTCCTCGTGTCCCAGTTCACCCTCTACGCCGACGTCCGCCACGGCCGGCGGCCCGGCTTCACCGAGGCCGCGCCCCCGGACGTCGCCCACGGCCTGTACGATCGGCTCGCCGCCGACCTCGCCGCCGCGGCTCCGGGCGTCTTCGCCCAGGGCGTGTTCGGCGCGGAGATGTTCCTCGACTTCGTGAACTGGGGGCCCGTGACCATCCTCCTCGATTCCGCCGAGTTCCACTAGCGGCAAGGACACGAACGCCCCCCGCTCTTCCCCTATCGGGTGTCCTGAGGGCCGGAGGTCCTTTGGCCGCCGGAGGCGTCAACCAAGCCGCAACGTCGTGGCGTGTGATTCGTGCTCCGCAGGCCGGGGGCTGCGCGCCCCCTGGACCCGGCGTACTGGAAGCCCCCCGCATTTCCCCTATCGGGTGTCCAGAGGGCCGCAGGGCCTTTGGCCGCCGGAGGCGTCAACCAAGCCGCAACGTTGTGGCGCGGGATTCATGCTCCGCAGGCCAGGGGGCTGCGCGCCCCCTGGACCCGGCGTACTGGAAGCCCCCCGCTCTTCCCCTATTGGGTGTCCAGAGGGCCGCAGGGCCTTTGGCCGCCGGAGGCGTCAACCAAGCCGCAACGTTGTGGCGTGGGATTCATGCTCCGCAGGCCGGGGGCTGCGCGCCCCCTGGACCCGGCGTACTGGAAGCCCCCCGCTCTTCCCCTATCGGGTGTCCAGAGGGCCGAAGGCCCTTTGGCCGCCGGAGGCGTCAACCAAGCCGCAACGTTGTGGCGTGGGATTCATGCTCCGCAGGCCAGGGGGCTGCGCGCCCCCTGGACCCGGCGTACTGGAAGCCCCCCGCATTTCCCCTATCGGGTGTCCAGAGGGCCGCAGGTCCTTTGGCCGCCGGAGGCGTCAACCAAGCCGCAACGTCGTGGCGTGGGATTCATGCTCCGCAGGCCAGGGGGCTGCGCGCCCCCTGGACCCGGCGTAAGGAAAGCCCCCCGCTCTCTTTCGGGGGGGAGCATGGTCCTGCGCCGGCCTTAACGTCACATCCGGAGGCGCTCCCGTCCCCCGTTGCCGGCCGCCGTTCGCCGCCGCAAGCCGCCCGTTCCCCGGAATTGCGTTGCCCATTGACTCCGATCGGGCCACACGCGGAGCATGGACGCCCCGGCCCGACCCAGCACACCGCCCACCGCAGCCCGCGTGGTTCTCTCCACGGGCTCGCTGTTCCGCCTGCCCCTGCCGGAAATCGCCGGCATTGCGCGCGCGGCCGGCTTCCATGGGCTGGATCTGGTGCTGGGTTCGCCGCGGATAGCCCCGGGCGAGGCGCTGGACGCAGCCCACGCGATCTGCCCGGTGCGGGTGGTGCATGCGCCCTTCCGCAACTGGAGCGACTGGGGCGGCCATGCCCAGGCCTGGCGCGCGGCGGCGCGGCTGGCGGCGAGCCTGCGTTGCGCGGCCAATGGCCATGCGGTGCACGTGACCCTGCACCCGCCGGCCGGCACCCTGCGCGACGCCATCCAGACGCGCTGGTTCGCCAGGGCCGTGGATTTGCCCCGGCTGCTGGACGCCGCGCCGGGCGTTGACTTCTCGCTGGAGAACCTGCCCTGGGCGGCGGGCGGCCCCTTCGCCGCGGACAGTCTGGACGCGCTGACGGCCGAATGCCGCGCCAAGGAGCTGGGGCTGACGCTGGACGTCTGCCACCTGGGGGTATCCGGCCGGGACGCGTTGGCGGACCTCGCGCGGATTCCGGCCGGGCTCGTCCGCCACGTGCATTTTTCCGATGCGGCGGCCGGGGTCGAGCACCTGCCGCCCGGCCGGGGCGGACTGCCGCTGGGGCCGTTCCTGGCCCGGCTCGGCGCGGCGGGATACGCCGGGACCGTGGCGCTGGAGCTGGACCCCTCGCAACTGCCCGACGCTGCGGAGGACGGGGACTCGCTCATGCGCGAGCTGGCGGCCCTGCGCGCGGGCATGGAGCGCGCTTTGGCGGGCGACCCGCCGCCGGGCTGGAACGGCCGGCCGGACAGGCTGGCGGATGGCGGCGCAGCCGCCCTGGCCGCCTTCGGCTGAGGGGAAGGGCGCGCGTCTTGCCGCGCGGCGGCAAGCGGGCTACAGCTAGACCTGCGCCTCCCACCACCCCGCGCCAAGGAGCGACTGCATGCGCCAGACCATTCTCGGCGGATTGTCCCAACCCGCGCCCCGGCTGCCCGAGACCGATCGCTACGCCCATGGCGGCAACATCTGGAAGATGGCCGAGCGGGCCGGCGTGCGGCCGGCGGAGCTCGTGGACTTCTCCGCCAGCATCAACCCCCTGGGGCCGCCGTCCTGGCTGGCCGAGGAAGTCGCCGGCGCGCTGACTTTGGTGACGCATTATCCCGACCCCGAGGCCACGGAGCTGACGCTCGCGGCCTGCGAGCTGTACAAGGTCTGGCCCACGCAGGCCCTGGCCGGCAACGGCGCGTCCGAGCTGCTGCCGCCGATCTGCCGCTTGGCCGCGCAGCAGGGCTTGAAGCGGGCGATCATCCCCGCGCCGGCCTACGTGGACCTGGAACGCTGCTGCCGTCTGGCCGGGCTGGCGGTGGAGAACCTCATCTGCACCGCGCAAGAGGGTTTCGCCCCGGATCTGGAGAAGCTGGCCGCCATGCTCGCCACGCCGGCCCTGGTGCTGCTGGCCAGCCCGAACAACCCCACGGGCGTATGCGTGCCGGCGCGCCACGTGCGCGACCTGGCCCGGGCCTTTCCCCAGAGCCTGTTCCTGATGGACGAGAGTTTCGCGGACTTCGTGCCGGGCATCGAGGACGAGCAGAACGGCGGCGCGGGCCGCCTGGCCCGGCAGCGGCCGGACAACGTCATCGTGCTGGTCTCGCTGACCAAATTCTACGCCGTGCCGGGCCTGCGCCTGGGCCTGTGCTTCGCCTCGCCGGACAACGCCGCCCGCCTCAAGCGGCTGCTGCCGTCCTGGAACGTCGGCCTGCTCGGCCAGCGCGTGGGCGCGCGCTGCCTGCGCGACCAGGAATACCGCACGCGGACCATCCGCGAGGTGGCCGCCCTGCGCGAGGCGTTCACGCAGGAGCTGCGTGAAATTCCCGGCCTCCGCGTCTTTCCCGGCGCGGCCAACTTTCTGCTCTGCCGGCTGGACCGCGTGGGCATGAACGCCACCCCGCTGTTCGAACGCCTGCTCTCCGAGGGCCTGGCCATCCGCCTGTGCCGCAACTTCGAGGGACTGGACGACAGCTATTTCCGCATCGCCGTGCGCACGCGCGAGGAGAACGCCCGGCTCGTGGACGCCCTGGCGCGCTTCTCCGGCATCGCCAAGGCCCCGGCCCCGGTCAAGGTCCGCCGGACCCCGGCGATCATGGTCCAGGGCACCTGCTCCAGCGCAGGCAAGAGCGTGCTGGCCGCCGGCCTGTGCCGCATCCTCCTGGAGGACGGCTACGACGTGGCCCCGTTCAAGGCCCAGAACATGTCCAACAACTCGGCGGTGACGCCCGACGGCCGCGAGATCGGCCGGGCCCAGGCCACCCAGGCCCAGGCCTGCCGCCTGACCCCGGACGCGCGCATGAACCCCGTGCTGCTGAAGCCCACGGGCGACACCGGCTCGCAGGTGGTCGTGCTGGGCCGGCCCGTGGGCCAGATGACCGCGCGCGAGTACTACGCCTACAAGCCCGAGGCCTGGAAGGCCGTGACCGGGGCCTACGACGCCCTCTCCGCCGAGCATCAGGTCATGGTGCTGGAGGGCGCGGGCTCCCCGGCCGAGGTCAACCTCAAGGACAACGACATCGTGAACATGGCCATGGCGCGCCACGCCGAGGCCAAGGTCCTCCTCGTGGGCGACATCGACCGCGGCGGCGTCTTCGCGGCCCTGGCCGGCACCTTCGACATCCTGGACGAGTCCGAGCGCGCGCTGGTGGCCGGACACGTGCTGAACAAGTTCCGCGGCGACGCCGGCCTCCTGACCCCGGCCCTGGACTTCCTGTACCGCCGCACCGGGCGGCCGGTCCTGGGGGTCGTGCCCTTCCTGCCTGAGCTGGCCCTGCCCGAGGAAGATTCAACAGGCATCAACAACATGGTTGCGGTCAACGGCGTCAAGATGCCGGACTGCCTCGACATCGCCGTTGTGGTTCCGCAGCGCATCGCCAATTTCAACGACCTCGATCCCCTCGCCGCCGAGCCCGACGTGCGCCTGCGCCTCGTCACCAGCGCCGCCGAACTCGGCGCGCCCGACGCCGTGATCCTGCCCGGCAGCAAGAACACCATCGACGACATGCGCGCCCTGCGCGGCGCGGGCTTCGCCGCCGCCCTGCGCGCGCTGCCCGCCGCCACCGCCGTCGTCGGCATCTGCGCCGGCCTGCAGATGCTCGGCCAGCGCGTCGACGACCCCCTCGGCCTCGAATCCGGCCAGAAATCCGCCGACGGCTTCGGCCTGCTGCCCCTGGCCACCGAACTCCAGCGCGAAAAGACCCTCACCCGCGTCGCCGTCAGCGACCCGCGCACCGGCCACCCCGTCCGCGGCTACGAGATCCACCACGGCGACACCCGGCTCCTCGACCCGGCCCAGGCCGCCGTCCTCCTCGCCGACGCGGCCGGCCGCCCCCTGGCCTTCGGCCTGTCCGACGACCGCCTCCGCGCCACCGGCTTCCCGCGCGTCTGGGGCGCATACGTGCACGGGATTTTCGACGCCGACGAGCACCGCCGCGCCTTTCTCGACGCCCTGCGCAACGCCAGGGGCCTCGCCCCGCTCGGCGCGCCGCAAACCCGCTTCGGCTTGGAGCCCGCACTGGAGCGCCTCGCCGCCGCCCTGCGCCGCCACCTGGACATGACGCGGGTCTACCAGGCCATCGGCCTGCCGCAGCCCGGCAAGGGACTGCTGGGATAGCCGATCGGGGGGCGCTGCGCGTTCCCCCCGCGCCCCCCTGGCGCCCCCTTTCAGGGGGACGAGCAGGGGGAAGCCCAAGGGCCCTCGCGCTACTGCCGCCGCAAGGCGCGCCGCTCGTTCACCGCGCCCACGAGCTCCATGGCGCGGTATTCCTCGTACGCGTCCTGCCGCAAGGGATAATCCCAGGAGCCGCAGCGGTATTCGATCCTGCCGCCGAACCCCGTCTTGAACCGGTACAGGCCGTAAAACGGATGGCTGGCGTCGTCCGCCGGCGAGACGGCCCCCATTTCGTACCGGACGCAGCCGCATGCGCGCGCCTTGCGCATGGCGGTCCAATGCATGAGGCTCGAAGCCATCAGGTTCCGCTTGATGTCGGCGGACGCGCCGTAAAGAAAGACCGCCGACTCCCCGGATATGCCGATGATGGCCCCGGCCAGGACATCGGCTCCGTGCCGCGCCAGCAGGAAGAGCAGATCCGAACCGCCGGACGACGCCAGCAGGCACTGGAACATCGCGCTGAACTGCCGCAGGCCGCACGGCTTGAAGCCGTTGCGCAGCGCCGTTTGCCGGTACAGGGCGTGGAAGACGGGCAGGCTCCCCGCGTCCGCGACGTGCACCGTCACACCCTTGCGCTGCGCCAGCCGGATATTATAGCGCATCTTCGGCTTCATCCCCGCGAAAACCGCGTCCTCGTCGGCGGCGATGTCCACGACGAGAGAACTGGCCACGGTCATGTCCTCGCGGGCCTTCCTGATGTTCCAGGACCTCGTGCCCATGTTCATGCGCAGCTCCCGCAGCCGGGGCTCGGGAAAGGCGGCCAGGCCCGCCCCGCCGATCTGCGGCGCGTAGGGGGACAGCCAGGGCAGGTCGTAGCGGATGAAGGTCACGCCGGGCCCCAGCGCCCCGGCGAGAGCCTGCGAAAACTCCTCCAGGAAGACGCCGTACTCCTCCTCCGGCGGCGCGTGCTCCGGCCCCTGCGGCACGATGGCGACGCGGCATTTCCCGAAGGTTTTGAGGAGGACCAGCACGTCCTTGCCCGGCCCGACGGCCGGGATGTCGAACGCGCGGGGCTCCAGGCCCAGCCGGGACTTCACCCGCGCCCAGTACGCGGTCTGAAACAGAATGTCCGTGGGAAACAGCGCCGTCATGGCCTTGGCTGTGATGTCCACCGTCGAATCTCCGTTGTTGCAGGTTTTCACGACGCCTTGGGACCGGGCCGGCGTCCCTGCCGGCGGACCTCACGCGTCGTGTCCCCGAGGCTTCCTCGCAAGCGCGAAAGCTGTTCCGCATCCATGCCGACCTCCCGTTGCTCCGACAAAACAAAAAGCCCCATCCTCCGCCGTTCGGAAAGATGGGGCCGCCTGCGTGCGCTGAGCGTGGCGCGCTACATGGCAGCCCCCCGCGTCCGGGAGAGGACGCGGCCCTCCCTCCGGACGGCAACGCGCCCGGCCACGGCCAAGGGCGAAGGGACAAAGGACTGCTGACGACGCTCCATGAAGACGCTCCCGCATCGAATTTGGACGAACCAGAGGGCAGGGTTACAGAAATCGCCGCACAAGACAAGGCGGCAGCAGCCGATCGGGGGGCGCTGCGCGCTCCCCCCCCCCCCCGCGCCCCCCTGGCGCCCCCTTTCAGGGGGGCGAATAGGGGCCCGGGACCAAGCCCAAGGGACAAGCCACGCCCTGCGCCCGGCCACGGGTCAAGCGATAGGGCCCGTCCCGTGCCCGGGACAGGCCCTTTCGCTTGATATGGGGAGTGCAGAGGGCCGCAGGCCCTTTGCCGGAGGGGTCCGGGGAGGCGGGCCTCCCCGGTTCTCCTAGATGTTCATGCGCTCCATGTCGCGGGCGCGGATCTCGGCGCGTTTGATCTTGCCGCTGATGGTCTTGGGCAGCTCGTCCACGTACTCGACGATGCGCGGGTACTTGTAGGGCGCGGTGATGTTCTTGACGTGGTTCTGCAGCTCCTTGGTCAGCTCGTCGCTGGCCTCGAAGCCGGCGGCGAGGACCACGGTGGCCTTGACGGCCATGCCGCGCACGGGATCGGGCACGCCGGTGACGGCGGCCTCGATGACGGCCGGGTGGCTGACCAGCGCGGACTCGACCTCGAAGGGCCCGATGCGGTAGCCGGAGCTCTTGATCAGGTCGTCGGTGCGGCCGAGGAACCAGTAGTAGCCGTCCTCGTCGACCCAGGCCTTGTCGCCGGTGTGGTAGAAGCCGCTGCGCACGGCCTTGGCGGTGCGCTCGGGCTCGTCGAGGTAGCTGCAGAACAGGCCGGGGATGCCGCGAGTGGTCTGGCCGTCCTTGAGCCGGATGCAGATCTCGCCCTCCTCGCCGGGGGGGCAGGGCTGGTCGTCCTCGTTGAGCAGGGCGATGTCCCAGCCGGGCATGGCCTTGCCGATGGAGCCCGGCTTGGGCTTCATGAACGGCAGGGTGGCGATTTGGAGCGTGGTCTCGGTCTGGCCGTAGCCCTCGAAGATTTCGAGCCCCAGGGCCTTTTTCCAGGCGTGGAACACGGAGTCGTTCAGAAGCTCGCCGGCGGTGGTGCAGTGGCGCAGATGCGAGAGGTCGAACTCCTTGAGGTCCTCGCGAACGAGGAAGCGGTAGACCGTGGGCGGGGCGCAGAAGGTGGTGACCTTGTTCTCGGCCACGACGCGCAGGAGGTCGCGCGGGATGAACTTGCCGCGGAAGTCCCAGACGAAGATCACCGCGCCGGCCAGCCACTGGCCGTAGAACTTGCCCCAGAGGCACTTGCCCCAGCCGCTGTCGGACACGGTGAGGTGCAGATCGCCGGGCTCCAGGTCGTGCCAGTAGACGCCGGTGACGAGGTGGCCGAGGGGATAGGTGTGGGCGTGGAGGACCATCTTGGGCATGCCCGTGGTGCCGGAGGAGAAGAAGATGCACATGGGCTCCTCGCCGCCGGCCGTGTCGGCCGTGCGCGGGAAGTCCTCCGCGCCGCTCTCCTTCAGGGTCTCGAAGTCCTGCCAGCCGGCCGGGGCCGTGGCGTGGCCCGAGGGCACGTCGACGAGCAGCTTCATGGTCGGGCAGGCGTGGCGGCAGGCCTCCACCCGCGCGGTGAGGGTGTCCTCGCAGATGACGCAGGCCACGCGGGCGTAGTTCACGCGGAACTCGATGTCGTGGGAGGTCAACAGCGACGGCGAGGGAATGGGCAGCGCGCCGATGCGGCACAGGGCCAGCATGGAGGTCCAGAACTCCAGCCGGCGGTACAGGATGAGCATCACCCGGTCGCCCTTCTTGATTCCCTTGGCCGCCAGGGCGTTGGCGAGCTTCTTGGACTCGCGCTGGAAGAAGCCGAAGGTGAGTTCGCGGCGGGTGACGCCGTCGGGATCGACATGGACCATGGCCAGGGCGTCGGGGTCGGCCCGGTCCAGGAAGTCGTAGGCGAAGTTGTACCGGTCCGGGATCTCGTGCTTGAACTCGGCCATGAAGTCGCGGTAGCGGCTGGGACGGATCTTTTTCATTGCGGGCTCCGCGTTAGAGGATGACATCGAGGAACACGGCCTGGCGGCCGTCGAGCCCGCGCAGGGCGTGGGGGGTCTGGGAGTCGAAGTACAGGCTGTCGCCCGGCTCCAGCTCCAGGTCCTCGTCGCCCAGGCGCAGGCCCAGCCGGCCCTCCATGACGTGGATGAACTCCTGTCCGGAGTGGGACACGGAGGTCATCTCGGCCGGCGACTTGGGCGGCACGGTGATCAGGAAGGGCTCCATCTTCCGGCCGGAGAAGCGGTAGGCCAGGGACTTGTAGTCGTAGTCCTTGCGGCGCTCCACCGAGAGGCCCTCGCCGTGGCGCACGAGCGAGTAGCCCCTCAGGTGGGGCTCGACGCCGCTGATGAGCACCGTGAGGTCCACGTGGCAGGTCTGGGCCACCTTCATCAGGAAGCCCACGGGTATCTCGCTGTCGCCGGACTCGTACTCGCGGACGACCTCGGCCGCGACGCCGGTCTTCGCCGCCAAATCCTCGACGCTCATGTCCAGCGCGTCGCGCAGGCCGCGGATGCGCGGGGCGATTTCCTTGAAAGCCTGTTCCATGTGCAGCATGGCATGCGCTCCTTGTTTACGCCTTGGGAGGCTCCTGCATGGCCTCGGGGAACATCTCGGCGGCCATTTCGCGCAGCTTGTACTTCTGGATCTTGCCGCTGGCGGTCAGGGGGAAGCTGTCCACGAAGGCGATGTATTTCGGAATCTTGTACCGGGCGATCTGGCCGCGGCAATAGTCCTTCACGTCGTCGGGCTCCATGTGCACCTCGGGCTTGAGGATGATGAAGGCCCCGACCTCCTCGCCGTACTTGCGGCTGGGCACGCCCACCACCTGCACGTCGAGGATGCCGTCCATGCGGTAGAGGAACTCCTCGATCTCGCGCGGGTAGACGTTTTCGCCGCCGCGGATGATCATGTCCTTGAGCCGGCCGGTGATGGTCACGTAGCCGTCCTCGTCCATGGTGCCGAGGTCGCCCGAGTGCAGCCAGTTCTCCTCGTCGATGGTCTTGGCCGTGGCCTCGGGGTTCTTGTAGTAGCCCTTCATGGTGTTGTACCCGCGGGAGCAGATCTCGCCCACGGTGCCGCGCGGCACTTCCTTGTAGGTCTCCGGGTCCTTGATGACCACCTCAATCTCCGGCATGGCGCGGCCCACGGTCTCGGTCATCTGGCGCAGGGAGTCGCCGGGTCGGGTCTGGGTGGTCACGGGCGAGCCCTCGGTGAGGCCGTAGCAGATGGTGATCTCGCGCATGTTCATCTGTTCGATGGCGCGCTTCATGAACTCGATGGGACAGGGCGAGCCGGCCATGATGCCGGTGCGCAGGGTGGAGAAGTCGAACTTGGGGAACAGCTTGTGCTCCAGCATGGCGATGAACATGGTGGGCACGCCGTACACCGCCGTGCACTTCTCGGTCTCGATGGTGGTCATGGCCATGATCGGATCATAGGTCTCCAGGAAGCACAGGGCGGTGCCGTGGCTCACGGCGGCCATGACGCCCAGCACGCAGCCGAAGCAGTGGAACAGCGGCACCGGGAGGCAGAGGCGGTCCTTCTCGCTGAAGCGCTGGTGCTCGCCGATCCAGTAGCCGTTGTTGCCGATGTTCACGTGGGTCAGCTGCACGCCCTTGGGGAAGCCCGTGGTGCCGCTGGTGTACTGCATGTTGACCACGTCGTGGGGCGTCAGCGTCTTCTGGCGCGCCTCGTACTCCTCGGGCGCGACCATGACGCTCATGGCCTGGACCTCGCTCATGGAGTACATGCCGCGGTGCTTCTCCGCGCCAAGGAAGATCACGCGCTTGAGATGCGGGAAGCGCTCGCACTTGAGGTGGCCGCGCTCCTGGGTCTTCAGCTCCGGGGCCAGGCCGTAGATGGTGTCCACGTAGTCGATGTCGCGGAAACCGTCGATGAGCACGAGGTTCTCGCAGTCGGACTGCTTGAGCAGGTACTCGATCTCGGCCGTGCGGTAGTGGGTGTTCACCGTGAGCATCACCGCGCCGATCTTGGCCGTGGCGAACATCAGCACGAGCCAGTAGGGCACGTTGGTGGCCCAGACGCCGACCTTTTCGCCGCGCTGCACGCCCAGGGCCATGAGGCCGCAGGCGACCTCGTCCACCAGGTCGGAGAACTGCTGCCAGGTGAGGCGGAAGCCGCGGTCGACGTAGACCATGGCGTCGCGGCCGGGCCAGGCGGCCACGGTCTCGTCGAGGATCTGGCCGATGGTGATCTCGCGGATGGGATCCTTGCGGGGCATGGCCTACTCCGGGAAGTACAGCACCGCGTAGATGGTCGCGGGGCCGCCGTGGGCCGCGAGGTTATGCGGCACCACGGAGTTGTAGTAGAAGCTGTCGCCGGGGCCGATGACGGTTTTTTCGCGGCCGTAGATCAGCTCCACCTGGCCGGAGACCACCACGATGAACTCCTCGCCCTCGTGGGACGAGAGGGTCTTGTCCGCCTCGGCCTCGGGCAGCATCTCGAGGAAGAAGGGCTCCATGTGCCGGTCGGTCTTGCCCTTGCCCAGGGAATAATAGGTATGGCTGGCGGGTTCGCCGCCGGCCTGGTGCATGGACATCTCCTGGGTCCGCTCGCCCAGGCGCACCACCAGCGGATCGCGGCTGACGTGGTCGTCCAGGAAGGTGCCCAGGCGCAGGCCCAGGGCGCGGGCGATCTTGAGCAGCGGCCCGAGGGAGGGATAGAGATCCTCGGTTTCGACCGCCGTGAGGAAGGCCTCGTCCAATCCGGTGCGCCCGGCGAGGTCGGCCAAACTCAGGTTCTGCTTCTCGCGAAATGCGCGTATGCGCTCACCCACTTTCCTGTCCATTCTCCCACCTGCCGTTGTTTTCGCTTCAAATTTTGGGGGAAATTTCCCATCTGACCTGGCCGCCGGAGGGGGCCGCCTGCCGTTTCCGGGGGCCGCGGCCCCCGCGTTCTGCGCCTTTTTCAGGTTCGGGTGCTGTAGCGTATCCCGACACATTTGTCGACAGCGCCCGCGGTGTTGTGTGCAAGAAATCTCCGCGGCTTGCAAGCGGAAGGGCAACAGTGTACGTACGTTCGTCAAGAATCCACGGCGATTCAGCCACCTGAAACAGGAAACGCGTACGCCATGACCGAACAGGACAACCGGGAGCCGCATGCCGCGATTTACCGCCCCGAGGGCGGCAAGCGCATCAAGGGCCTGTTCTCCTCGCAAACCGTGGAGAAGGTCGGCACCGGCACGACCCAGCGCAAGACCATCAGCAAGATGTACTGGTACTGCACCCAGGAGAGCGACGACACGGTGATGGTGCAGCCGCTCAACAAAAACATGATTCCGGCCGGCGCGACCACGCCGGTGCCCCTGGACGACTTCCTGGCCAAGTACAACCCCGAACCGGAGATGTACCTGAAGACCGTGTACCCGAAGATGCAGGAGCTCTCGGCCACGGTGTCCCGCGCCGAGGAAAGCCGCCAGCGCGGCGCGCTCTATTCCGCCCAGTTCGAATACGAGAACGCCCTGGCCGTGGACGAGGAGAACGTGCGCGCCAACTTCGGCCTGGGCCTGACCTACGTGGAGCGCGGCGAAACCACCAAGGCCAAGGACATCCTCGGCCGCATCGTCGGCCTGGACGCGGCCTTCGCGCCGGAGCACAAGCACCTGTTCAACGAGTTCGGCATCAGCCTGCGCCGGAGCCGCATGCTCGACCAGGCGCTGGAATACTACGGCCGCGCCCTCACCCTGTCCCAGAGCGACGAGAACCTGCACTACAACATCGCCCGCGCCTACTTCGACCGCGGCGAAACCGACAAGTGCCGCGAACACCTCGAAAACGCCCTGCGCCTCAACCCCGACCACGAAGAGGCCAAGAAGTTCATGGAATTCCTCAACGCCAAGAAGCCCGCGGCGGACGCCTAGGGGGCCTTCGGTGTCCCACCTGGCCCTGGAGCGCGTGCGCTTCGCCCACCCCGGCGGCAGGACCGTGCTTGAGGACGCGGACTTCACGGCCGAACGCGGCTCCTTCACCGTGCTGCGCGGCCCCTCGGGCGCGGGCAAGAGCACCCTCCTGCGCCTGCTCTGCCGCCTGGAGGAGCCGCAGGCGGGCCGCGTCCTCCTGGACGGCGCGGACATCCGGGCCATGGCCCCGGCCGCGCTGCGCCGCCGCGTGGCCTACCTCCAGCAGACGCCCGTGGTCGTCGCCGGCAGCGTGCGCGACAACCTGCTCCTGCCCTTCTCCTTCAAGGCCAACGCCGGCCTGCCCCGGCCGGACGACGCACGCCTGCGCCAGGGTCTGGCGGGCCTTTCCGCCGCGGACGTGCCCCTGGAGCAGGAGGCGGCGACCCTCTCCGTGGGCCAGCGCCAGCGCCTCTGCCTGGCCCGGGCGCTGCTGACCGGGCCGGAGGCCCTGCTCCTGGACGAGCCCACCAGCGCCCTGGACCCGGACAGCGCCGCCGCAGTGCTCGCCGCTGCCGAGGACATCTGCCTGGACCGGGGCGTCAGCGTGGTCCTCGTGAGCCACACGGAGTTCACGCCGCGCCGCGTGACCCCGCAAAACCTGCACCTTGAGGCCGGGAGACTCGCATGGACGCCGGCGTGATCGCCATCACCCCCTGGCGGCTGGCCCTGGCGCTGGCGTTCAGCCTCGTGGCCGGGGGCTGCTCGCTCTGGCTCAAGCTGGGCCTGGGCCGGGACATCCTCGTAGGCACGGTGCGCACCGTGGCCCAGCTGTTCCTCATGGGCTGGGTGCTGGGCGTCGTCTTCGCGGCGGACTCCCTGTGGCTGGTGCTGCCGTTGTTCCTGGTCATGGCCGGGGCCGCGGCGCACACCGCCCGGGGCCGCGTGCGCGAGAAGGCCGTGGCCTTCGCCTGGCCCATGTACGGGGCCATGACCGCGGTGTACCTGCTCGTCACCATCACCGTCACCGGGGCCATCGTCCACGCCGAACCCTGGTGGAAGCCGCAGTACTTCCTGCCCATCGGCGGCATGGTCCTGGGCAACTCCATGAACTCCGTGGCCCTGGCCCTGGACCGCCTGTTCAGCGACCTGCACGCCCGCGCGGCCGAGGTGGAGATGCGCCTCTGCCTGGGCGCGGACGCCGCCGAGGCCAGCGCCGACGTGGTCCGCGCGGCCGTGCGCGCCGGCATGATCCCGTCCATCAACTCCATGATGGCCGTGGGGCTGGTGTCCCTGCCGGGCATGATGACCGGCCAGATCCTGGGCGGCAGCGACCCTTCGGCCGCCATCCGCTACCAGATCGTGGTCATGCTCATGATCGTCGGCGCCACCGCCCTGGGCAGCTCGCTGCTGACCCTGCTCATCCGCCGGCGCTGTTTCGGCCCCGGCGACCGCCCCCTGCTGCGCTAAGATCCGCCGGACGGCGCGCCGGCCCCCGCCGCAACGTGTTTGCCGTTGCGCTCGCGGTATGCCGCGTATAGTATCGGCGCACGACGATCCCTCCAGCAAGGAGCGTCCATGAGCCTCAGCCGCCACCACCTGCTCAGCCTGCGCAACGTCATGGGGGGCCTGCGCCTCGGCCTGTGCGAATTCTCCGGGCCGTCCAGGGTGGCGCTCATCTATGCCGAAGCCCCCGGCGATCCGCTCTGCGTGGTCGATCCGCAAAACCTCCTGCGCGGCCACGAGCCCCGCCTGCGTGAGTATTTCCTGGAGACCGGACAGTGGGCCGCCGGCCTGCCCGACCCGGAGCACGTGGGCTTTTTCGACCAGCACCACGAGCGCCGGCTGGACCTGACCGGACTGGTGAGCCTGGGCGGCCGGGCGCGCGGCGTGGCCTATCAGATGTGGTTCACCGAACAGCACCCGGACCTCTGCTCCGCCGGACCCACGCGGCGCTGGCTGGAGCTGGCCCTGCGCCAGCTGGCCACGAGCTTCGGCAGCCGCGACCTGCTGGCGCTGGACACCACGGCCAACACCATGCAGGAGCTGGCCCCCCACGCCGTGCACGATCACATCGTGGACGAACGCGCCCGGACCATGGGCCCGGACACCCGCCTGCGCGTGTACAACGTCCTCGCCGCCATCATCCAGGTGTCCAAGACCCCGGAGGAAGGGGCCTGGGCGCGCGGCCGGCTGGCCTTCGTGGAGCCCTCGCGCGTGTCGCGGCTGCACTATCTGGCCAGGCTGCCCAAGGCCGAACGCCCCCGGCTGGAGAACGGCAAGCACGTGCGCAAGATGCTGCTCACCGTGGAGCGCAGCCGGCGCCTGCTCGTGTCCGACGGCGAGCACATCATCGGCTTCGCCGCGGGCGAGCTGCCGCCGGCCAGCCTCTGCGCCCAGTTCAACGGCCGCCACGGCATGCTCGCCCTGGACGGCCAGCCCGTGTGCAGCTTCTCCGACGGGGCCTTCCAGTCCACCAACCGCCGGCCCAACCTCGTGGCGCTGGAGGAGGCCCTGCTCGAATGGCCCCTGGACGGCGACGCGCGCAGCCGGCTCTTCGCCACGATCTCGCGGCTGGTGGCCACCGCCGGGGAGCAGAAATACGGCTGCGCCCTGGTCGTCGACCCCTACACCCCGCTGCTGACCCTGGCCGGCCACAGCCTGGAGGACCCCATGTCCCTGGACGGCGAGGAGCAGTTGGCCCTGGCCGCAGGCCTGGCCAAGGTGGACGGGGCGCTGCACCTTTCGGCCGCGCGCAACCAGCTCTGCGGCTTCGCCTGCCTCATGGACGGCCCGGCCTTCCCGGGCGAGGACCGCTCGCGCGGGGCGCGCTACAACTCGGCCCTGCGCTTCACCCTGTCCCACCCGGAACTCATCGTGGTGGTGGTCTCCAGCGACCGACCCGTGTCCGTGATCCAGAAGGGCGCGGACCTCTCCAGGCCGCAGGTCTGGGCCCCGCCGCCGAACATGCTGCGGCCGCCGCCGACCCTGGAGCAGTGGCTCGGCTGAGCCTCTCCGCAGCGCCCCGGAGCCGCCTGCCGCGGCCCCGACCCTTCCCCCGACACAAGGAGCAGCCCCCCATGCGCATCCGTCCCGAAGTCCCCGCCGATCACGACGCCATCCGCGACATCAACATCGCGGCCTTCGCCAGCCATCCCTTCAGCCGTCAGACCGAGCACTTCATCGTCGAGGGGCTGCGCCTGGCCGGGGCCCTGGCCATCTCCCTCGTGGCCGAGGACGCCGCCGGCCGCCCCGCCGGGCACATCGCCTTCTCCGCCGCGCGCATCGGCGGCCGCGACCAGGGCTGGTACCTGCTGGGCCCCGTGGCCGTGCCGCCGGACCGCCAGCGCCGGGGCGTCGGCTCGGCGCTCGTGCGCGCGGGCCTGGCGGCCCTGGCGGATCTGGACGCGCAGGGCTGCGTGCTGGTGGGCGACCCGGCCTTCTACGCGCGCTTCGGCTTCCGCCGGGCCGCGAGCCTGGTCTATCCCGGCGTGCCGCCGGAGGTGGTGCTCTGCCTGCCGCTGGCCGGGCCGGAGCCCGCGGGCGCGGTGGCGCACCACCCGGCCTTCGAGCTCAGCGGACCGCCGGCCACTTGACGAACCCGAGCGGAATGCTTTCTATTGGGCCTCGGCGGCATTCCGCCAAGGAGCCAGGCATGAGCACCATGTTCGGCGCGCGCGCGCCCTTCTACAAGCTGCAGGGCTGCGGCAACGACTTCGTGGCCATCGACAACCGCGTGTTGCGCCTGCCGGTCGAGCGCATGGCCGAATGGGCCCGCAAGGTCTGCCCGCGGGCCTTCGGCGTCGGCGCGGACGGCCTGCTCTTCCTGGAGCCCGCCCCCGCCGGCCCCGAGGGCCAGGGCGCGGACGTCCGCTGGCACTTCTACAACGCCGACGGCTCCCGCGCGGAGATGTGCGGCAACGCCAGCCGCTGCGTCGGCCGCCTGGCCCACGCCCTCGGCCTCATCGGCGAGCGCGGCGTGCTGCTCACCGACGCCGGGCCCATCGCCATCGCCGTGGACGCCGCGGCCGGCCAGGTCAAGGTGCAGCTCACCGCGCCGCAGGGGCTGGCCCTGGGCGCGCGCCTGAGCGTGCACGGCCGCGACACCGAGGTGCACTTCGTGAACACCGGCGTGCCCCACGCGGTGCTCATCGTGCCCGACGTCCGCGCCGTGGACGTGGCCGCGGCGGGCCGCGCCGTGCGCTTCCACGAGCATTTCGCCCCGGCCGGGACCAACGCCAACTTCGTGCAGATCGTCGACCGCAGCCGGACCATCGTGCGCACCTACGAGCGCGGCGTGGAGGCCGAAACCTACGCCTGCGGCACCGGCGTCTCCGCCGTGCAGGTGGTGCTGCACGCCCTGGGCCTGGGCGAGGCGGAGCTGGCCCACACGACCAGCGGCGGCGAGGTGCTGCGGACCAGCCTGGAGGACGGACGGGTGTTCCTCAAGGGCGCGGCCGAGCTGACCTTCAGCGGCGAGCTGAACATCGACGCCCTGGGCCTGCCCCTGGCGTAGGGCCGGGCCGAACGACGCCTGGCGCCCCGTCCGCGACCGCGGGCGGGGCGTTTTTCATGGCCGGCGGATGTTGTGCAAGGGGAATGTTTCTTGCATTATTTCCGCCGCCGGTCGGGACTTTCACCCGGCCGGGGCGCATCCGGACGCGGCCGGCGCGCGTCAAGGAACACGCGGCCGCATTTGACGCTTTACAACACCGGCCCCTTGCCGGCATGGACAAGCGCCAGGGCGCAAGGGCCCCCGCGCCGGGCGAGAACCAGGACAAGGCATGCACGACGAACAGCACCCGAATCCCCTGCCGGAGGCCGAGCACCGCCGCTACGGCCGCATCCTCGTGGCCGTGACGGTCATCGGGCTGCTCTTCTGCGCCGGGCAGGGCCTGCGCTGGTGGCAGGAGCACCGCCGCGCCAGCGCGCTGGAGCACGCCGTGCAGCAGCTCTACCGCCGCGCCTTGGCCGGCGAGCCCGGCAAGTCGCCCTACGGCCGCCTGCAATTCGAGCTGGGCAAGCTGCGCGCCGAGTCGGCGCAGCGCCTGGACGTGGTGGAGCTGCTGGCCGCGCTTTCGCGCCGCGCGCCCGAGGGGGTGCGCGTCCAGTCCCTGTCCCTGGCCTCGCAGAGCGGCGTGCTCACGGGCACGGCCGCCAGCGCGGACGATCTGGAGCGCTACAAGGCCGCCCTGGCCACCGAGGGGGCTTTCGTGTTCACGGTGCAGAAGGCCGACACGCTGAGCGCGCCGGTGCGCTTCGAGATCGCCGTGAAGGTGCGCGACCGGGCCGCCCCGCCCCGGGGAGAGGACCAGTGACCTGGCGGTTCATGGCGCGGCTGACGCACCTTTCCGCCGCGGCGCAGCGGCGGCTGTGGCGCACCCTGATCACCGTCTGGGCGGTGCTGCTCCTGTCGGCCTGGGCCATGCTCACGGTGTTTACGCGGCTGTCCGAAAAGGCCTACGAGGAGGCCGGGCAGACCTATCTTTCCGTGGCCCCGCTGGCCGCGGAGGTCATGGACCTGCGCGCCAGCCGCGGCCAGTTCGAGAATCTGGCCCCGCTGGTGGCGGCGGAACAGGCCGCCGGGGCCGCCGGCGTTGGCGGCGACCGCCTGCGCATCGTCCCCGGGACCGGGGCCCAGGGACAGCAGAGCCTGCGCCTGCACGCCGTCGGCCTGACCCTGCGCGAGGCGGTGGAGCTGCTGCGCGATCTGCGCCTGCTGGCCGGGCTGACCACGACCTCGGCGGGCATCTATCCCACCCAGGGCAACGAGAAGCGCGCGGACATGGATCTCGTTTTGGAGCGTTAGGGAGGCCGCATGCCGGAAAACCAGATCGCGCCGGCTAAACCGGCGGGAAGACGCATCTTCCACGGGGCGGTCGCCCTGGCGGCGCTGCTCGGATTCCTGGCCGGCGTGGTGCTCTACCTGCCCTGGGACGCCATCTGGGACTTCGGCCTGCGCCGCATGAGCGCGCGGCTGCCCGGCGTGCGCGTCAGCTGGCAGAGCGTGGACCGGGCCGGACCGCTGGGCTTCCGGATCAACGGACTCGCGGCCGAGGCGCCGGGCTGGCCCTTCGCGCCGCGCCTGGCCCGGCTGACCGTGCGCCTGGGCGTTTCGCCGCGGCTGACCCTGTGCGCCGAAACCGAGACGTCCTCGCTGAACGCGGTCATGCTGGACAGCGGGGACTTCGACGTCTCCGGCGCGGCCGATCTGGCCTGCCTGGGCCGGCGCGACATCACGGGCACCGTGGACGTGCGCTGCGAGGGCCGGCTCCTGCGCGAACGCGGCGAACTGGAAAAGGCCTTCCTGGACCTGCGCGGCAAGTCCCTCAAGCTGCCCGGCGGGCTGCTCCTGGGCGACGCCGTTCTGGCCCTGGAATACCAGGGCGGGGTGCTGCGCGTCCGCTCCTTCACCCTGCGCTCCCCGGTGCAGGTGCGCGCCGAGGGCACGGCGTCCATCCGGCCCGAGGCCCTGCTCGGCTCCCCCTACTCCGTCACCGGCGAACTTTTGCGCGGCCGCGACTCCATCCCCTTCACCGCCCAGGGCCGCCTGGGCGACTTCCTGGGCGATTCGGCCCTGCCGGAGTGAATTGCCCTCCGGAGCAAAAACGGCTACAAACGGATGTTTAACGCGAACCTGCAAGGCCCCGCGGCCGTCCGCGCCGTCTGACCCGCGCGCCCGGATGCGCCCCGCGCAAAGGGGGAACATGCGTCTGACTCGCCCGCGCCTCGCGCGCGCCCGCGCGCTGCCGGTCCTGGCCTGCCTGCTGGCCCTGCTGGGCCTGCTGGCGGCTCCGGCGCGGGCGGCGGAGTCCGCGCAGCCGGCCGCCCCCGCCGGGCAGGCCATCCAGGCCAGCCTGGAGAACGCCGCGTTCAAGGACTTTCTGCTGTTCATGGGGCAATTCACGGGCCTCAAGCCCGTGTTCCGTGAGGATCAGCTGCCCCGGGCCAGCGTGAGCTTGGTCTGCCGCCAGGGCGCGAGCGCGCCGGAGCTGGAGGCCATGTTCGCCCTGGCGCTCGACGTGGTGAACCTGGCCCAGACGCGCCGCGGGGACACGCTCTACGTGCTGCCCGCCCCCTCGGCCGGGGGACCGCCGCCACGGCCGGCGGGCGAGGTCCAGACGCAGATCCTCGTGCAGCGCCTGCCCGCCGGGCAGGACCCGGAGCAGACCGCCCAGCTGCTCGAACGCCTGCGCTCGGACGTCGGCGTGGCGCGGGCCTCGGTCCAGGCGCGGGCCGTGGCGCTGCGCGACATGGCCGAACGCGTGACGCGCGCTCGCGCGGTGCTGACGGCGCTGGCCGCCGCCCCGGCCGGCGCACGGGCGGAGATCGTTCCCCTGCGCCACGCCCAACCCGGTCTGGCCGCGCGCACCCTGGAGATGCATTTCAAGGGCCTGACCGGCAGGCCTCCGGCCGTGCTGGCGCTGGAGTGGAGCAACTCCGTGCTCCTGGCCGGCGGCGAGGAGCAGCTGGCCGAGGGGCTGAAGCTCCTGGCCCGCATGGACGAAGGCGGCCGCGAGGCCCAGACCCTGCGGGCCTTCCGGCTGCGCTTCGCGCAACCCGCCCAGGTGGCCGAGGCCCTGGAGCCCCTGGCCAAGTCCGAGGCCGGCATGCGCGTGCGCGTGGACGCCGAGGCCGGAGCCGTGGTGGTGCTCGCCGGGACGGAGGGCATGGCCCGGGCCGAACGCCTCGTGGCCGAGCTGGACCGGCCGCGGCCGCGGGTGCTCGTGGAGGCGGTGGTGGCGGAATTCCCGCCGGATCGCTCACCGCGGGAGCTGGCCCTGGCGCAGGGCGCCCAGGCCGCCGTGACCCCGGAGGGCAACGGGCGGTCCTTCGCCCTGGCCCTGACCGGAAGCGCGCCGACCTACCGCGGCAAGGCCGCCCCCCAGGACGGCCGGAACGGGCTGGACGGGCTGGCGGCGCTGCTCGCCGCAGACCCCAAGGTACGCGTGCTGGCCCGGCCCCGGGCTGCGGTGCAGGACGGCGGCGAGATGCGCGTGAGCGCCGCCCAGACCGGCCAGGCGGCCGGCGACGACCGCTTTCGCCTGACCGTGACGCCGCACCTGCCCGGCCGGGGCGCGCCTGGCGCGGACGGGCCGCTGCGCCTGAGCGTCAGTCTGGAGGACGCGCTCAACCCCGGCGCGGCGTACACGGCCGAGGCGCGGCTGGACGAGGGCGCGGCCCTGGTGCTGATTTCCGGCGGACCGCTGCCCGCCGTGGGCAAGGAAACCGGCTGGACACTGGTGGACGGCGACAGGAACGCCGGGAAACCGGCGCGGCTGGTCGTGGCGCTGAGCGCCCGCATGGCCCGGCCGCCGGCCCCGCCGCGGCCGGATCGCCCGGTCAACCCCTAACCCGCTCAGGCGAGGCGGAGGATCTTCATGGGCTTTTCCAAAACCTACGTGCAGGCGAGCGACTTCCTCGACGAGCGGCCGGACCTCGCCGCGGACTGGAAGTGGCTGCTGGCCGTCGCCGCGCTGGGCTACTGCTGCGCCCTGGGCCTGCGCGTCATGGACGCCGGGCAGTGGCTTGCGCCCGCGCTCATGGCCGGGGACCAGGTGATCATGTCCACCCACGACGCCTACGGCTGGTTGGCCGGGGCCAAGGGCGTCAACGGCTATGCGCAGTACGGCATGTCTTGGCTGGCGCGCGTTCTGGCGGCGCTTTTCGGCGCGCCCCTGTGGAAGGTGGGCTTCTGGGTCCCGGCCTTCCTCGGCAGCGTCACCGCCGTGGCCGCGGCGCTCTGGGGCTGGCTGCTGGCCGGCCGCCGCGGCGCCATCGCCGCCGCCTGCCTGGGCGCGGTCTCGCCGGGCTTCTTCTTCCGCTCGCGCCTGGGCTACTACGACTCCGACGCGTTCACCCTGCTCATGCCGCTGCTGCTCGGCTTCTTCCTGGCCCATCTGCTCTCGTACTGCTGCACGCGGGCCTGGCTGCCCACGGAGGCCGAACGGACCGAAGGCGACGCCGACCTGCCGGCCTGGCTGCCCTGGCTGGCGCTGGGCTACGGCCTGGTGGCCCGCGTGGCCCACTTCGCCCACGACGACATCCAGCCCCTGGGCGTGGTCCTGCTCTGGATGGCCCTGGCCCTGGCCGCCGTCACCGCGCGGCGGGGCATGCGCCTCAAGGCCCTGCAGCTGCTCCTGGTCTACGCCGTGGCCGGCTACGGCGGCTACCGGCTGTTCGGCATCGCCGTATTCACCAATTTCCTGCTGCCGCTAAACGTCGCCGGCATCGCCGCGGCCGCGGCCCTGGCCTTCCTGTTCCAGCGCCGGCCCCGGCGCCTGGGCCACGTGCTGGCCAATCCCTGGGTCTGGCTGGCGGCGCTCCTCGCCGCGGCCGTGCTCTGCGACCTGTTCACGCCCTTCGGCCCCTTCTGGGGCAAAGCCATGAGCTACTTCAAGCCCGTCGTGGAGGCTGGCGGCAACGCCGGCCAGAGCACGGCCCCGGTCTATCCCGGCATCACCCAGAGCATCCGCGAGGCCAAAAACGTGGCCGACTGGGCCACCTTCTTCGCGGGCATGTCCATGTCGCCCTGGGTGGGCGCGGCCAGCCTGCTCGGGGTGCTGGCGCTGCTGGCCCTGCGGCCGGCGATGATCCTCATGCTGCCGCTGCTCGGCATCGGCGCGGCCAGCCTGCTCATGGGCGTGCGCTTCGCCATGTTCGGCGGCCCGGCCTTCGCCCTGGGCCTGGGCGTTGGCGCGCACTGGCTGGCCAAAGCGCTTCTGCGCCGCACGGGCGCAGGGACCCGCGCCTTCGTCCTCCTGCAATGCGCCATCGCCGTGGCCGGGCTACTGACGTACGCCCACATCTTCAACTCCTTTGCGCCGACCCCGGTGCTCGAGCCGAAGCACGCCCTGGCCCTCATGCGCCTGAAGACCATCGCGCCCAAGGACGCCGAGGTCTGGACCTGGTGGGACTTCGGCTACGCCACGCAGTACTACGCCGAGCGCATGACGCCAACCGACGGCGGCAAGCACGCCGGACGCGACATCTTCCCCACGGCCCTGGCGCTGACCACGCCGAGCTTCCGCCAGGCGGCGCAGGTGATCCTGCTCTCGGCCGGCGTCGGCGGCGAGCCCTACCGCCGCTGGGACCGCATGGCCGCCAAGGACGTGCGCCTGGAGCTGGAGTCCCTGGCCGCGGCCGACGTGGCCATGAAGCGCCCCCCGACGCAGTACCTCGTGGTCTGCTGGGAGAACATGCCGCTCCTGTACTGGCTGAGCTTCTACGGCACCTGGGACGTGGCCGCCGGCGCGGGAGTTCACGCCAAGGTCCAGGAAGTGAGCCAGGCCTTCAAGGTGGACAGCACGCGCGGGGTCATGGTCATGGGCGGCCCCAGGGGCGCGAGCGCGCCCGTGCTCCTGTCCAGCCTGGACCGGCTCACGCCAGAGGGCACGCGGCGGCTGACCTTTCCGGGAAACCCCGGCGGGCCGCATCTCGTCATCAATGACATCGCCCGGCAGGTGTTTCTCATGGACGACCTGGCGTACGACTCCGTGGGCGTGCAGTTGCTCGTCGGCGACCCCGCCCGTCCGGAGCTGACCCGTTATTTCAAACTCGTGCACGAAGGATTCCCCCTGGTGCGCATCTACGAAGTCCTGCCCCCGGCCAAGGAGTCCACGGGGCAGGCGGAGGCCTTCACCCAATGAGCATTCCCTTCATCGACCTCAAGGCCCAATACCGCCGCATCGCGGCCGACGTGCAAAACCGCCTGAACGCCGTGCTCGAATCCGGCGCGTTCATCGGCGGACCGGACGTGGTCCGCCTGGAGGAGCGCCTGGCGATCTTTTGCGGCACGCGCCACGCCGTGGGCTGCTCCTCCGGCACGGACGCCCTGGTCATGGCCCTCATGGCCCTGGGCGTCGGCCCCGGCGACGCCGTGTTCTGCCCGCCGTTCACCTTCATGGCCACGGCCGAGGCCCCGGCCCTGCTCGGCGCCACCCCGGTGTTCGTGGACGTGGACCCCGTCAGCTACAACATGGACCCGGAGCAGCTCGAACGCGCCGTGCGCGCCGTGGAGACGGGCGACGCCACGCTGCATCCCCTGCCCAGGCACGCCGGCAAGCTGACCCCCAAGGCCGTGATCCCGGTGGACCTCTTCGGCCTGCTGGCCGACTACGGGCGCATCCTCAAGATCGCGGCGGAGCACGGGCTCTACGTGATCCAGGACGCGGCCCAGAGCTTCGGGGCCACGGTGGAGTTCTCCGGCGCGACCCGCCGGGCCTGCTCCTTCGGCCAGATCGGCTGCACCTCGTTCTTCCCGGCCAAGCCGCTGGGCTGCTACGGCGACGGCGGCATGTGCTTCACCGACGACGCGGAGCTGCTGGAGCGGCTGCACTCGGTGCGCGTGCATGGCCAGGGCCGCGACAAGTACGAAAACGTGCGCCTGGGCATCAACGGCCGGCTGGACAGCATGCAGGCCGCGGTGCTCCTGGCCAAGTTCGAGATCTTCGAGGAGGAGGTGCGCCTGCGCCAGGAGGTCGTGGCCCGCTACGCCAAGCTCCTGGGGGCCATCGACGGGCTGACCCTGCCGACGATTCCCGCCGGGCACGTCTCGGTCTTCGCGCAGTACAGCATCCTCGCCCGCGACGCCGCCCACCGCAAGCAGCTCCTGGACAAGCTGGGCCGCGCCGGCGTGCCGTCGAGCATCTACTACCCGACGCCGCTGAGCCTCCAGCCGGCCTTCGCCGGACTCGGCCACAAGCCCGGCGACATGCCCGTGAGCGAGAACCTGGCCGGCCGCATCTTCAGCATCCCCATGCACCCCTACCTCACGGAGGACGTGCAGGGGCAGATCGCCGCGGCCCTGGCCGACTAGGAACGCGGCGACGCGATGGGGACCCTCTGGCGCAGCCTGCCCGGCCTGATTCTGCCGGCGCTGATCGGCCTGGCCGCGGCCTATCTGGCCACGGGCTTCCTGCCGCGGCCGGCGCCCACCCTGCGCCCGCCGGAGGAGCTGCGCGCCAAGGGCCTGGGCTACGCCGAGGAATCCCCGGTGCGCGCCGTGCTCGAACGCAACGTGCTCAACCTGGAAAGCGCGCCGTTCACGCCGCCCGGCCCCTCGGCCCTGTCCGCGCCGCCGGACCTGCCCGAGGCCGAGGCCGCGCCGGCCGCCCGCGCGGCCAAGCCGCCGATCCTGCCGCCGCAGGCCGGCTTCGCGCCGCTGGAGCCCACGGTGACGCCCTCCACGGGGCAGATCACGGCCTCGGCCCCGCTCTCGGGCGGGCCGCAGGTGAAGGGCGAGGCCGTGGGCCCGGCGCGGCCCGCCGCGATCACGGTGCAGGAGCTGCCGGCCGAAATCGCGCGGCCGACCCAGCAGACGGCCAAAACGGCCCGCAACGGGGCCAAGGCCGCGCAGACCGCGCGCGGCGGCCCGGAGGGCTTCCGGCTGGTGGGCGTCATCGCCGGGGGCGAACGGCCCGTGGCCATGCTCCAGGTGGACGGCGCGGCCGTAACGCTCAAGCCGGGCGAGACCGCGCGCGGCTGGACCCTGCAGTCCGTGGAGCCGGGCCAGGTGACGCTCCGGCGCGGCCAGGAGGTGCGCCGCCTGCCCCTGGGGTCGAAATAGGCCCTAAACGCGACGGCGACGGCGGCCGATGAGCCGCAGGGGGACTGTCCCCGCAGGACGGACAGGGGGGGGAATCCATGGTCCGCATCACGAACATGCCCGAGGTGCAGAAACCCTGGGGCGGCGAACGCCTCGTGGCCCACACCGGGCGCTACGCCCTCAAGGACATCTTCCTGCGCGCCGGAACGCGCTCCAGCCTCCAGTCCCACGCCAGGAAGCTGGAGACCATCCTCGTGCTCGAAGGCGAGTTGGAGCTGGAGGTCTGGGACGCCGAGGACCGGCCCCTGCGCGAGCGCTACCGCAGCGGCGAGGCCTACACCATCGAGCCCGGCACGCGCCACCGCGTCGCCGCGATCACCGACGTGCGCGTGGTCGAGGCCTCCAGCCCGGAGCTGGACGACGTGATCCGCCACGCCGACGACTTCGGGAGGGCCGGCGCGTGAAGGTCTGCATCCTGGCCGCCGGCCTGGGCACGCGCATGGGCCCGGCCGCCGCGACCCTGCACAAGGCCCTCATGCCCCTGGGCAACCGGGCGGTGATCAGCCGGATCATGGACCAGTTCCCGCCGGACGCGGAATTCGTCATCGCCACCGGCAGCCGGGCCGGGCAGGTGGAAAGCTTCCTGCGTCTGGCCCATCCCGACGCGCGCCTGCGCTTCGTGCGCGTGGAGCCCTTCGCCGGGCCGGGGGCCGGGCCGGGCCGCTCGCTCCTGTGCTGCCGCGCCCTGCTCGACGAGCCCTTCTTCTTCACCGCCTGCGACACCCTGGTCATCGGGCCGCTGCCCGCGCCGGACGCCGACTGGATCGGCGTGGCCGCCACCGCCGCGCCCGAGCGCTGGTGCGCCGCGCACACGGACGCGGCCCTGCGCGTGACCCGCCTGGACTACAAGCTGCCCGGCAGCACGGCGCGCCACGCCTTCGCCGGCATCGCGCACGTGCGCAGCCACGCGGTCTTCTGGAACGGTCTGGAGCGCGCGGCCGCGGACTCCGGCGAGGTCCAGGTCAACGCCGGGCTGGAGGCGCTCATCCCCCTGGGGCTCCAGGCCCGCGTCATCGACTGGCGCGACGCCGGCAACTGGGAGGCCTACCAGGCGCTGCTGCCGGAATACGACAGGAATTTCACCTTCACCGGCAAGTCCACCGAGGTCACCTACCGCTATGGCGAACGCGTGCTCAAGCTCTTCGCCGACGCGGACAGGGCCGGCCGCTGGGCCGGCCGCGCCGCCGGAATGGGCCGCGCCGCGCCCGAGGTGCTGGGCCGGGACGGCCCGGTCCTGGCCTACCGCTTCGTGGCCGGCGAACCGCTCAGCCGCAGCCTGGACGGCGCGTCCTGCCACAGGTTCCTGGACTGGCTGGAGACGGAGTTCTGGCGCGGGGCGGACCTGGACCCGGCAGACTACGCCCGGGCCCTGCGCGCCTTCTACGTGGACAAGTCCCTGGCGCGCCTGGCCGACTTCGAGCGCCGCCACGCCGGCAGCCGCGCCGCCGGACCGGGACGGCTGACCGTCAACGGCGTGTCCTGCCGGCCCGCCGGAGAGCTGGTCCGCGCCGCCGCGGCCCTGGCCTGCGCCACGGACGGCCGCCTGGGCCGGCCCTCGACCCTGCACGGCGACCTCCACGCGGACAACGTGCTCGTGGACGGCGAGCGCTACCGGCTCATCGACTGGCGCGACGACTTCGCCGGGCTGCCCGCCGGCGACCGCACCTACGACCTAGCCAAATTCCTGCACACCCTGGATTTCTCCGTGGCGGCCATGGAGTCCGGACGCTTCGCGGCCCGCTGGACCGGCGCGGACGCGGTGGCCATCAGCCACGCCCAGGAGTTCCGCGAGACCCAGGCCCGCGACGCCTTCCGGGCCTTCCTGGCGGCGCGCGGCTACGACGCCCGCCGGGTGGCCGTAATCAACGGCCTTATTTTCCTCAACATGTCCCCGCTGTACGAGCGCGATCTGGGCGAATATCTCTGCCTCCTGGGCCGTCTGGTCCTGGAGCAGGTTCTGGCCGGCGCGGACGCAAACGCCACGGGAGGCGCGGCATGAGTCCGGACATCGCCGAGGCCCACAAGGGCGTCAAGACCGGGGCCTACTGGCGGGGCCTCACCGGCGGCCCCACGGCGGCCTACAAGCTGGCCGAGCTGGACGCGCTCATCGAAGCCCACCGGCCGCCGGAGGTGCGCAGCCTGCTCGACGTGGGCTGCGGCTCCTGCGAGGCCGTGTTCCACTACCTGAGGCGCTTCGCCGGCTCGCGCGCGACGCTCCTGGACTACGACGCCGCAGTGCTGGAAGGGCTCAAAGCCCGGCATCCCGAGGCCGCTGCCGACCCGCGCATCACCTGGCTCGCGGCCGACGCCTTCGCCCTGGGCGGCCGGCCGGAGCGCCACGACATCGCGCTTTTGCTGGACATGGTCCACGAGGTCTATTCGTTCTACGGCCGGCCCGGCCGCACCCCCGGCGAGCCGGTGGACCACGCCCTGGGCCTGGCCGCCGTGGAGCGGCTGCTCGACGGCGTGTGCGCGGCCATGAACCCCGGCGGGCTCGTGTGCATCACCGACAACGTGCTCTGCGAGGAGCGGGGCCCGGTGCGCGTGCGTCTGCTGAACCCGGCCGCGCGCGGGGCCGCGGCCCGCTTCCTGGCCGAATATCCCACGCGGCGCATGCCCGCGCGCCTGGACGGCGACGAACTGTCCCTGCCGGCGCGGGACTTCTGCATCCTGCTGACGCAGTACAACAAGCTCAAGCGCGGCGACTGGGCCCGCTGGAACGTGGAGAAGCTGGAGATCCACCAGTACTGGACGCTTGCGGAATACCGCCGGGCCTTCGCCGCGCGGGGCTGCGAACTGTTCGCCAGCGTCGGCACCCCGCCCGAGGCGGCGGCGGAATGGCGCGAGGATTTCGCGGTGCTGGAGGGCCTGCCCGGCATCCCGGAGAAGCGCATCACCCTGGCGGCCAGAAAGCGAGGCGGCGCATGAGCGGGCTGATTCCGGAAGTCTTCGTGCTCGACGTGGACGGGGTCATGACCACCGGCCAGTTCCTCTACAGTTCCGAGGGCAAGGCCTTCAAGGTCTTCGGTCCGGACGACGCCGACGGCCTGGCCCTGCTGCGGCGCTTTCTGCCCATCCGCTTCATCACCGGCGACCACCGCGGCTTCCCGATCTCCGAGCGACGCATCCATCACGACATGGGCTACGAGCTGGATCTGGTGAGCACCACCAAGCGCGTGGACTGGCTGGCCGAACGCTACGACCTCGCCCGCGTGGTGTTCATGGGCGACGGCATCTTCGATCATCTGGTGATGCGCCGCGTGGGCTACGCCATCGCCCCGCAGAACGCCCACCCCTACGCCAAGGCCTGCGCGCAGTTCATCACGCCCGGGGCCGGCGGCCAGCGCGCCGTGGCCGAGGCCTGCCTGCACCTGCTGGAGCGCTTCTACACGCCCTTCGGCCCGGACGCCGCGCCCTGGCGCTAGCTGATCCGAAAGGGCGCGAGATAGGGATAGTTCACGAAGAAGCTTTCGTAGAAGAGCTTGGCGTACATCTGCATGCACCAGCGGCTGTGGAAGCCGTACTTGCGGCGCATCCAGCGCCGGCCCTCCTGCACGCACTTCATGACGCTCTCCTCGAAGGGCTCGGTGCGGATGAGCTGGTGCTTGGTCACGAGGTGGTTCTTGTCCTCGTCCACGAAGGCCCGGGTGGTGATGGCGCTGGCCCAGTCGTTGATGTAGCCCTTGATGACCAGCTCGATCTCCGACTCGTAGCCGCGGAAGTTCTCCCCGTCGTACAGGAAATTCATGTACGTGGGCTCTTCCAGCTCGCGCACGTCGTCCACGTAGCGCCGCCGCAGCAGCCAGGCGATCTGGCTCATGTGCCAGAAATAGCGGACCCCCTCGGGCCCGATGAGCTCCCGCTCGCCCCAGGTCCGCGAACAGGGCGAGAGGATGCCCACGCGCGGATGCTCGCGCATGACCTCCAGCAGCGCCGCGACCCAGGGCTCCGCCGGGATTTCGGCGTCGTTGACCAGCAGCAGGAAGTGCTCGTAGTCCCCGTAGCGGCCCTCGGCCAGAAGGCGGGACAGGGCGAAGTTGAAGCCGCGCGGGTAGCGCAGGCCCATCTCCAGCGACTCCGGCCAGTCGGCCCACCAGGTGCAGCGCCGCGAAAGCCTGTCCCGGTCCGAGCCGCTCTCGACCACGAAGATGTCGGCCACGTCGCCGCTGCTGCGCTCCAGGCGCTCGCACAGGGCGTCCGTGACCTCGGGCAGGTTGCGATTGAGGACGATGGCCGCCACGGGCTTCATGCGCGCTCCACCAGGTTGAACAGGCGCAGGTAGCGGAAGATCGCCGCCTTGACCTTGAGCTTCAGGAAGTGATCCAGGTCCGGGCCGGCGCCGTTGAGGGCGGACCGGGCCGCGGCCTTGATCTCCGCGAACTCCGGCGCGCCGAAGACGTAGTGCCCGGCGATGACCGCGCGGTCGAAGTCCGTGGCCCGGCTGCCGGCGCACATCCACTTCTCCCACTTGCGCGAGGCGTAGGCCAGCTCCAGGAAGCGCTCCAGCAGGGCCTGCTGGCCGCCGGCGCGCAGGATCTCGATGAGGCCGCGGGTTTCGGCCACGCCGAACTCCGGGGCCACGTTGGCCGCGTGGATGCCCAGCTTGGGGTGCCAGCTCAGGGTCTCGTCGGAGAGGTAGTCGGTGTTGTGCTCCTTCATGGCCACCTGATGCTTGCGGCAGAGGTCCAGCATGCGCGGCAGCTGGATCTCGGCCGGCAGTTCGTCGGCCACGCGGAAGGGCGAGTCGAAGGAGCCCACGTTGCGCGTCTCCAGGACCTTGGTGCCGGTCTGAATCACCACGAAGTCCGGCTGGGGCAGGCCGTCCGCGGCGCAGAAGGCCTTGACCCCGGTGAGCAGCCGCTCCAGGTCGGCCATGGTGTTGGCCACGCCGGACTGCTCCTCGGTGCCGATTTCGAAGGCCACCTCGCGGCCGAGCCGCTGCGCTCGGCGTGGCAGAACTCGTAGAGTTCGAACACGCGCCGCAGCACCTCCTCGGCGGAGGGCCGGCCGTGGATGTCCACACTGGTGTCGATGTGCAGGATGCGGAAGCCGGCGCGGATGTCGGCCGCGTAGGAGCGCTTGGCCGACTCCATGGCCTCGGCCAGGGGCAGGCCGCGGCGGATCTCCACGGGATTCTGCCAGGGGCCGCCGTGGTCGCGGGCCAGGACGGTCATGCGCTTGCGGTCGCGCGCGGCCACGTAGCCGGCGAATTCCTCGGTGGTCCAGTTGTTGACGTAGCCGCCGCCCAGCTCGGCGCAGTCCACCTGGCGTCGGCTGGCGATGAGCATGATCGGCACCGCGTAGTCGCAGGCCAGTTCGATGGCGGCGTCCACGCAGTTGACGCTCATGGGCCCGACGCCGAGCAGCGTCACCCGGCGGTTGGTCACAAAGCGCTCAATGACCCTGGGCAGCCCCATATCGGTTCCTTCTTCCGCCGCACGGGCGGACCCGGCGGCGGCGAGCAATCCCGCCCGGACGGGGGATGGGCGAAATGGTTACAGGCAAATAGCCTTTCCAGGGGGTGGCGGCAAGTCCCCCGGCCATGCGAAAGAGCACGCCCGGCGGCTTCCGACGCGGGTTGCGGCGATTCTCTAGATTATTTCTCGCATTCCGGATAGCATCCCCGGCACGATGCTTGCTTGCCCCCCACCGGCACGGAAAACCACAGGACAGGACATGCGCGACGCCGGACAGATCACGAAATACGTCGCCTGGGGATCGGGGCGGTTCTTCCACATCGTCCACGGACTCACGGGCATTCCCTTCGCCTACGTGGTGGACAACAACCCCGCCCGCCGGGGCGAAACCGTCGAGGGCCTGACGATCAAGGGGCCGCAGGACCTCGCCGCCGAGGACCCGTCCGCCACGGCCGTGGTCATCTGCTCATACGCCCACCCCGCCATCAAGGAGCAAATCATGCGCCTGGGAGAGTTCAAGATCCTCGTGGCGTTGAACGACATCATCTACGAGGACATCCGCGCCTATCTCGCGGCCTGCCGGCGCGAGGCCAAGCCCAAGCCGCCGGCGTCGTCCGACACCGCCATCGTCATCCAGGGGCCGCACTACGGCGAGCTGACGCCCCTCGCGCTCCGCCACTTCGCCCTCAACTACCCGGAGACGCTGATCATCCTCTCCACCTGGGCGGGCACGCCGCAGGAGGCCCTGGACGACGCGCGGCCCTTCGTGGACGAGATCGTCCTCAGCCAGCCGCCGGCCTTCGGCGGCCTGGGCAACCGCAACCACCAGATCGTCTCCAGCCGGGCCGGGGCGCGCCGCGCCGTGGAGTTGGGCGCGCGGCGCACGCTCAAGACCCGCTCCGACGCCTTTCTCCTGGCCAAGGGCCTGTTCCACCAACTCGAAGCCCTGCGCCGGAATTATGACGACGCCCGCTGCCGCGCGCTGGGCCTGAACGGCCGCTTGGCCGTGCTCGACAACTGCAGCAACAAGTTCCTGCCCTACAGCGTCTCCGACCTCGTCACCTATGGCGACGCGGCGGACGTGCTGGCCTTCTGGGACTGCCCCCTGGACGACCGCGAGCTGACCTGGGACAACAGCCGCCCCCTGGCCGAACTCTCGCGCGAGATGATCTTTCCGGAAACCTGGTTCGCGCGGCAATTCGCCAAGCGCATCGGCTGGGACGCCGCGGACACCCTGCGCGACAGCTTCGCCTTCTTCCGCGATCTCTTCCTGGTGCTGGACACCGAGTGGGCGGGCTTCTTCATGGAGAAGTACCCCTACCCGCTGCGCTGGGCCAGCGCCGAGGAGCTGCGCAGCCGCATGACCCACTACTTCTGGCAGGGGCTGTACTTCGACAACCCCGTGCTCTGGCGCGAGGCCGACCTCTTCGACATCGAAGGCACCAGCTGGGTGGACACCTTCAAAAAAATCTATCCCGGAGGCGCAGCATGAAGGCCTCGGTCATCGTGCCCTGCTACAACCAAGCGAAATACCTGCCCATGACCCTGGACTCCATCTGGTTCCAGGACTTCCCGGAGGTGGAGATCATCGCCGTGGACGACGGCTCGCCCGACGACACGGCGCAGGTCCTCGACGCCTACCGCCAGGCGGTGGAGACCGAGACGGCCTCCTTCGCCGCGCACCTGGACGAGCTTTCCGGCGAAATCCTGCGCACGCGCCACCCGCGCTATCCCCAGGCCGGCCGCGAACTGCGCGTCATCAGCCACGGGAAAAACCGCGGCCTCTCCGCCGCGCTGAACACCGGCTTCGCCGCCGCCACGGGCGACCTCGTGACCTTCATCGCCGCCGACGATCTCCTGCTGCCGAACATGCTCGACGAGCTGAGCGGCCTCCTGGCCCGCACGGGCGCGGACTTCGCCTACGCGGACATGCACATCGTGGACGACGCGGGCCGCATCCTGCGGCGCTTCTCCCTGCCGGACTACAGCTTCGAGGCCTGCTTCTGCCACTGGTACCTCTGCGGCATCTGCAAGCTCTACCGGCGGGAGTTGCACGAGCGCCACGGGTGGTTCCGCGAGGACCTGACCGTGCAGGACCACGAGATGTACCTGCGCTTCGCCATGAACGGCGCGCGCTTCGTCCACAGCCCCAAGGCGCTGGCCAACGCGCGCATCCACGCCGGCGAGCGCCTGCGCGACAACCACAGCTCGGACAACAAGGCGCGCCTGTACCGCGAGTCGGCGGACCTCGTGCGCTTGGCGCGGCGGCACTACTCGGCGCTGCTGGCCGCCGGGGTCCGGCAATGAGCCTGTCCGTCGTCCAGCGCCTGCGCTTCCCGCGCGAGGCCTCGGCCGCGGCCCTGTGCTTCGCCCACGGCTCCACGGCCCGGCTGGACGCCACCGACCCGGCCCGCCCGCTCTACCGCTTCGCCGCGGGCCAAACGCTCAACGCCTCCAGCTATCTCAACAGCTTCTACGAATTTCCCCACCGCACGCGCGGCGCGGCGCGCGAATTCGTCCTGCGGCTCAGGCTCCGGGGCGACTTCGAGGCCGCGGTGCTGAGCGTGGGCTTCGGCGGCGAGCCGCGGACCGTCTGGCGCGAGACCCTGCGCGGCTGCGACCCCGCAACGCCGGTCTGCGCGCCCCTGCCCCCGCCCGGCCCGGGCGAGCCCAACCAGCGCCTGTACTTCACCCTCACCGCCCTGTCCGAGGGCGCGTTCCTCGGCGGCGACGTCGCCACCCCGCACCCGCCGCGGCCGGCGCGCCTGGCCGTGGTCCTGTGCACCTTCCGGCGCGAGGACTATCTGCGCGCCACTGTGCGCGGCCTCCTGGCCGACGCGGACCTGGACGCGCGCCTGGCCGACGTCATCGTGGTGGACAACGGCCGCACCCTGGACCCGGCGGCCTTCGCCGCGGAATTTCCGGACCCGCGCGCCCTGCTCATCCCCAACCGCAACTGCGGCGGGGCCGGGGGCTTCAGCCGGGGCATGGCCGAGGCCCTGGACCGTGGCCGGGCCACGCACATCCTGCTCATGGACGACGACATCCTCTGCGATTCCGAGGCCGTGCTGCGCGCCGCCGCCTTCTACGAACACGCCGAGACGCCCGTGGCCCTGGCCGGGGCCATGCTCGACCTGATGAAGCCGCACCTGCTCTACGAGGCCGGCGCGCTCTACGGCCGCGCGGCCGACAGCCCTGGCGAGAACCCGCTGAAGATCATGGGCCTCAAAAAGGGGCTCTGCCTGGAGCACGACGGCGCGCTGAACACGCTTCTGCTCGACGAACGCGCGGACTACGGGGCCTGGTGGTTCTTCGCCTTCCCGGCGGAGTGCGCGCGGACGCACGGCCTGGGCCTGCCCTTCTTCGTCATCGGCGACGACATCGAGTTCGGCCTCCGGCTCACGCGGCGGCAGGGCGTCCCCGTGCTGCCCCTGCCTGGCGCGGGCGTGTGGCACCTGCCCTTCTACAGCAAGATCAGCAACGTCAAACGCTACTTTTTCGTGCGCAACCTGCTGGTCATCGACGCGCTGTACAACGAGTCCCCGTACCGGCGCATCGTCCGGGCGCTCTGGGCCGACCTGGAGAGCGACCTGTGCAAGTTCAACTACGGCATGGTGCTCATGCTCGTGCGCGCCTTCGAGGATTTCCTGCGCGGGCCGGCGCTGTTCACCGGCATCGAGCCCGAGGCGCTCATGGCCGGGCTCGCGGCCGAGGCCAAGGGCCTGGACGACAACCTGCGGCCGTTCATCCCGCAGGAGACCTGCGGCTTCGAGCAGCCGGCCGCGGACGGGATGCTGCGCGCCCTGGCGCGACGCTTGAGCCTGGGCGGGCACCTGCTGCCCCGCAGCCTCCTGCTCGGCGCGCCCATGCAGGTCTGGCTGGGCGGCACCGGCCAATGGCGCAAGAACCTCTTCTGCCGCGAGGCCCGGTTCCTCCACCGCGAGGCCGGCTTCTCCAACGCCCGGGACATCAACCCGGCGCGCGGACGGCGGCTGGCCCTGCGGCTGCTCAAGGCCCTGTGGCGCGGCCGCACGGCCTGGGCCAAGGCACGGGCGGCCTGGCGGCGCGAGGCCCCGCGCCTCTGCTCCCCGGAATTCTGGAAGGACTATTGCGCCGCGCAGCGCCCCGCGCCCAGGGGCGGCCCCGGGGCCTAGCTCCGGCCTTGCAGCAACGCCGCGGCGAGCGCGCGGTGCGCGGTCTCCGGGCTGAAATGCGCGGCCACGCAGGCCCGCGCGCGGGCCGCGACGGACTGGCGCAGGGCCGCGTCGCCGAGCAGGCGCAGCAGCGCCGCGGCGAAGGCCGGAGCGTCCTCCCCGGCCAGCACGGCCTCGCGGCAGCCCGCCGGCAGGGCGGCGAGCCCCCGGCTGCTGACCACGCAGGGCCGACCGTAGCCCATGGCCTCCACGAGCTTGATCTCCAGCCCGGAGCCCACGCGCAGGGGCACGATCACGGCCTCGGCCGCGCCGTACTCCGGGGCCAGGTCGGCCACGCGGCCGCGCAGGGCGACGCGGGGAAACTCCCGCCGGATGCGGTGGTTCACCGTGCCGCAGACGGAGAGCTCGGCGTCGGGCCGGGCGGCCAGCACCAGCGGCCAGACCTCATCCAGGAACCAGAGCAGGCTGAAGCGGTTGTGGTCGGCGTCGCTGCCCACGAACAGGCAGCGGCCGGGCGCGGGCGCGCCCACCGGATCGCGCGGGGCCATGGAGAAGGGCGCGAGGACGACCTCGCAACCCGGGGCCAGCTCCCGCAGCGCATCCGCCTCCACGGCCTGGATGGCCACGAGGAGGTCGGCCCGGGCCAGAAGCCCCGCCTCGGCGGCGCGGTCCCAGCAGGCCCCGTCGAGCTTGGCCCCGGCGGCCCGGAAGCACTCCCCGCGCAGGCAGCACACGTCGTGGGTCAGGATGACCCGGCGGGCGCCGGCCGGGGCGTCCTCAAGGATTTCCGCCAAATGCATGTAGTTGACCATCACCGCGTCGGGCCGGCCCGCGGTCATGCGCCGGCGGGCGAGCGCACGCTCGGCCGGGGTGGGCAGGCCGTCCCAGGTGGGGGCCTGCGGCGCGCCGGGAGTCTCCAGCAGGACGAACTCCACCGCGATGCCGGCGCGCTCCAGCCCAGCCATGACGTCCAGCATGTACGCGGCGTTGCCGCGGGCGCCGGGCTCGGCGGTGACGCGGCTGATGAATTGCAGCTTCACGTGCGCTCCTTCATTCCGCCAGGCCCAGCAGCCCGGCCATGTAGCCGAGGGTGCCGAAGCCGGCGCACTTGAGATCGAACCGGCGCGCGTCGCGCGTGGGCAGGAGGAGCCAGGCCAGCTTCTCCGGCGGCCGCAGGAGATCGCGCGTGACCTTGAGCGCCGTCCCGAGCCGCACGGCGCGGCCCATGCCCTTGCGGTGGCGGTGCATCACCGCCTCGGACACGCCCTGCCAGAAGCTCCGCCGCGTGAACCAGCCCTGGCGCAGGCGCTCCGGATGCACGAAGTGCAGGCCGGACACCGCGGGGGCGTAGAGCACGGTCAGGCCGCGCTCGCGCACCATGTGGCCCAGGAGCACCTCCTCGTTGGACAGCAGCTTACCGCCGACGCGGCCGAGGAAGACGGGAAAGCCGCCGAGGTCCTCCAGCACGCGGCGCGGCAGGGCCAGGTTGCCGCCGGAAAAGTGGCGGTCCGGCCCCAGGGCCTGCGGCGCGTCGCCCCAGTCGATGCGCGAGAGGCACAGCGACAGGTCGAATGACAGCCAGGCCGGCTGCGCCTCCGGCCAGTCGAGCAGCACCCGGCCGGCCAGGCAGCCCAGCTCCGGGCCGTGGGCGGCGAAAATGTCCAGGATGCGCCGGGCCCAGTCCGGATCGGCGCGCATGTCGTCGTCCAGGTAGGCCACGATGCGGCCCCTGGCCTCGCGCCAGCCGGTGTTGCGGGCGTGCGCCACGCCGGGCTCGGCCTCGCGCGCAAGGCGCAGGCGGCCGCCGGCCAGCTCGGCCGCGAACTCCGCCGCCAGGGCCGCGCCGGTGCCGTCGGTGGAGGCATTGTCCACCACAAGGATTTCAAATAGATTGGGCGACAGGGTCTGCGTGAGCAGGCTGCGCACCGCCGCCGGAACGTGCTCGCGGCGGTTGTGCGTGCAAATCACCACGGAAAGCGGGAGAGTGTCCAATGCCGAGCCCCGATGTCGCGTCCCTGCGCCGTTTGGTTGACGAAATCTTTGCCGAGCAGCCCCCGCTGCACCGCGGCGAAACCGAGACCACGCGGCCGATCGCGCCCGAGGAGTCCAGTCTCCCCGCGGCGGAGGTGCGCCGGCTCATGGCCGCGCCGCCGGTGTGCTGGGGCGTCTCGGTGGAGGTGGGCCGCCGCCTTCTGGAGGTCGTGCGTCCGGGCTGGCGCACCCTGGAGACCGGCGCGGGCCTGACCACCCTGGTCTTCGCCCTGGCCGGGGCCAGCCACACGGCCGTGACGCCCAACGGCCACGAAGCGGCGGCAATCAAGAAGTATGCCAGGAGCAAGGGCATTGCAATGCGCGGCGTGCGCTTCGCCATCGCCGCCAGCGAGGACTATCTGCCCCGCGCCCAAAAAACGCCGCTGGACCTGGCCTGTATCGACGGCAAGCACGCCTTCCCCTGGCCCGTGCTGGACTGGTTCTACGCCGCCGACCGCCTGCGCAGGGACGGCGTGCTCGTGCTCGACGACTGCGCCCTGCCCGGCGTGGCCCTGCTGAAGGGCTTCCTGGACGGCGACCGCGGCTGGGAGGCCGAGGCGCGCCTGGACGGCGACAAGACCGTGTTCTACCGCAAGCGCTGCGACAGCCTGCGCGACGTGGCCTGGCACATGCAATGGCTTCCGGACGCCAAGTAGGCGCAGGAGGTTCGCGCATGGCCAAGATCAGGGTGCTCTACTATTACCTGGTGCTGAAGAACACCGACAGGCCGCTGGCCGGCACCAGCACGGCCGTGCTGCGCGCCACGGCGCGGCTCGCGGCGGCGACGGACCGCTTCGCCGTGGTCATGACCGGGGACAAGGTCGAGCACCCGGAAAACTTTGCCGACGGCCGGCGCATGGTCCCCCTGCCCCCGCCGGAGGACCTGTCCGACTTCGTGGCCGGGTTCGACATCGTGGTCCTGGCCAGCCACATGGCCTCCCTGAATCCGCTCCGGAAGCGCCCCGGCCAGAAATGGATCCTGTTGCAGCACTGCTGGGAGCTCATGCCGGACATCCCCGCGCGTCTGGCCGACTTCGACGCGATCATCGCCTCCTCGCCCATGCACCGCGACAACCTCGCGCGTCTGGGCGCGCCGGCGGACAAGATGACCGTCATCGCCAACTTCCTGGACACCGCGGCCTACAGCCCGCCGGACGTCCCGCCGCCGCCGGAGCGCCTCGTCTACGCCGGGGCCCTGGTGCCGCACAAGGGCGTGCACGTGCTCATCGACGCCATGCGCATCGTGGCGGACCGGGAGCCCGGCGCGATCCTCGACGTGCATGGGGCCCAGGACATGTGGCTGGACTTCGAGCAGGACTACGAGGCCCGGCTCAGGAAGGCGGCCGAGGGGCTGCCCGTGCGCTTCCTGGGCGCGGTGCCGCGAAACGACGACATGCCGCAGGTCTTCCGCAGCCACGCCGTGTTCTGCCTGCCGTCCCAGGTCGAGACCTTTCCGCTCACGGTGCTGGAGTCCCAAGCCTGCGGCTGCGTCCCCGTGGCCCACGACGGCGGCGGCACGGCGGCCGTATTGCGCGACGGCGACACCGGCTTCCTCTACGCCCCGAACACGCCCGAGGCCCTGGCCGGGGCCATCCTCACGGCCATGGCCCGCCTGCGCGAGGATCCGGGCATCCGGGCGCGCGCCGTGGCCCACGTGCGGGCCAACTTCGCCGGCGAGGTCCAGACGCGGCAGCTGGCGGAGCTGTTCGCTTCCCTGAGCTAGCGGGAGCGCTCGAACGCGAGCATGGCCCGGAGGGAGTCCTCCAGGGGCCGGAAGGCGAAGGGGCCGGCCAGCGCCAGCAACAGGGCCGGCGAGCCCACGCTGCGCAGGGCGTGGCCCGCGCCCGGCGGGGGCGCGGCCTCGCGCACGCTGGCGGCCACTCCGGACAGCCGGAGCAACATGTCCAGGGCCGCGCGCATGGGCGTCTCGCGGCCGCTGCAGACGTTGACCACGCGGCCGGCGGCGGCCGGGGCCAGCGCCAGGCGCAGGGCCAGCTCGGCCAGGTCGTCGGCGTCCACGAAGTCACGGCTGCCCGAAAGGGGGCCGGTCTCCACCACCGGGGCCTGCCGCCCCCGCGCGATGTCCGCGATCTCCCGGGCGAAGCGGCCCAGGGCCAGCTGGGGCTTGAGCCCCGGCCCGACGACATTGAACGGCCGGAGCACGGTGACGGCCTGGCCGCGGCCGGCGGCCGCCAGGGCCAGCTCCGTCTGGCGCAGCTTGCTCCGGGCGTAGTCCGTGCGCGGGTCGGCGGGCGCGTCCTCGCGGATGGGCAGTTCCTCGGCCGGGACCGGGCCGTATTCCGCGGCCGAGCCGAAGAACACCATTCGGCAGCCGCCCAGGCCGAGGTCCGCCAGGGCGTCGAGCAGGACTGCGGCGAAATCGACGTTGACGGCCCGCATGGCCGCGGCCGGGGCGTCGCCCAGGGTCCCGGCGAGGTGGAACAGGCAGTCCGGCCGGAATTCCTCCAGAACCCTGCGCGCGCCGGCGCGGTCGTCCACCCCGGCAAGCACCCGGTGCTCCGGCCCGAGCAGCGGCGCCGGCCGCAGGCCCAAGGTGGCGACCGTGTGGCCGGCCGCGCGCAGCCGCAGCAAAAGGCGGCCGCCGCAGAAGCCGCCCGCGCCGGTGACGAGCGCCCTCACGCGCCCTCCCCCGGCCCGGCGGCCAGCAGCCCGGCCACGAAGGGGCCGAGGCCGAAGAGGTCCGGCGTCCAGGGATGGCCGGGGAATTCGCCGCGGCCGTAGAACAGCGCGCCCACGGCGGCCGCCGCGTCGCGGTCGGTGCCGCTGTCGCCCACCATGAGCAGCCGGCGCGGCGGCAGGCCCTCCTCGGTCAGGATGCGGGCCAGGATCTCCGGCTTGGCCGCGGGCGAGCCGTACACGGCCCGGAAATGCCCGGTCAGGCCGCGCCGCGCGAAGATCTCGCGCAGCTCGCCCTCGGGCGCGCCGGACACGACGTAGAGCGGCAGTCTGGCGTCCCATTCCTTCAGGAACTCCAGCGCCCCCGGCACCATGGGCGAGGCCAGGACCTCGGCCAGGCAGAGGTCCGAAAAACGGCGATCCAGGTCGGCGCTCTCCTCCGGGGTGATCTCCCGGCCCAGGCGCTCCCGGTAGAAATGCGCGAACTTGCGGTAGCGGCTGACCCCGCCGTGCTCCAGGTGCCAGCGGACCATGAACGCCGAGGCCTCGGGCCCGTGCTCCGCGAAAAGGGCCCCGAAGGCCCGGGTCTTGGCCTCCACGGACTCCAGGATGACGCCGTCGCAGTCCAGGGCCACGGCCAGCGGCGCGGTCACGCTCATGCCACCTCCTCCCGGCCGGCGGCCGCGTCCAGCAGCCCGGCCAGATTCGCCTCGTTCACGGGCAGGAAGGCCCGCGCCAGCACCCGCCGGGCCACGGCCCTGCGGCGCTCCCGGTCCTCCGGCCCCCCGGCGCACGCGGCGACGATGCGCGCGCCCAGCTCCTCGGGCGAACGCGCCCGGCTCCCGGCCTCCGGGAACCAGTCCATGGGGTCCACGTCCAGGGCGGTCTCCGAACTCAGGAAAATCGGCTCGGCCCCGGCGCACAGGGCCTCGTAGCCCACGCCGCTGCTCTGGTAGGCCACGGCGGCCACCCGGCGCACCAGGACGCCCATGTCCTCGCCGCTGACCACATAGGCCCCGCCCTCCGCGCCGGCCTCCTCGCGCAGGACCCGGCGCAGGGCGTCCACCAGCTCGCGCGACATGCGCGGGTGGAACTTCACCACCACGCGGGCGCGCGGCTCGAACCGCGCGGCCGGAAAGATCTTGCAGGCCAGGGCCTCGTACATCTCCAGAAAATCCATGGCCCCGGCCACCACGATCTCCGCGCCGCCGGCCGCGGTCCCGCCGGTCCGGCCGGCCACGGCGTGCAGATAGTCCAGCCGCAGGGCCGGGGCCAGGCGCACGCGCCGCGCATCCCAGCCGTGGGCCGTGAAGATCTCCCGCCAAGCCGGACCGGTGACGAAGAGCAGGTCCGGCAGGAGATTGGCCCGCAGCTCCCGGCGCGAGGGATAGTAGCTCAGGTACAGCCGGGAGAAGGGCACGTGCTGGAACCCGCAGAGGCGCGCGGCCGGCAGGTGCTCGCGCAGCCCCTGGCGCAGGGCCTTTTCCCAGGGCTGGTTCTCGAAGGGGAAAAACACCGCGGTCGGGACCACGCCGCGCCGGGCCAGCCAGCGGCCCACACAGCGCATCCGCGCGGCCCAGGGCAGCCTCCGGCCCATGCGGTCGCCGGCCAGGGAGCGCTCCACCAGCGGACTCAGGTCCGCGCCGCCCAGCAGCACGGGCGAGTCCAGGCGCGGCCGCCAGAACAGGCTGCGCACGGCCAGGCCCAGGATGTCGCCCAGGCCCAGGCAGTCCTCCGGAAGGAACGTCGTCTCCGGGCTTTGCGCCAGGGCGGCGATGATCTCGGCCTCGCTCTCGACCCAGCTCAGGGGCATGCACAGGTAGGCGACGCGAAGCCCTTGCGCGCGCAGGCGGCCGGGCAGCTCACCGAAATAGATGTCCGTGTCCTTGGGCCCGGGGCCGAAGCTCCTGCGCGTCGCCCAGGTGACCAGGAGCGCGTCCGGACGCTCGCCACGCGCCGGCAGCCGCCGGCCGGGAACGCTCCGGAGCAGCCGCCGCGTCGCCAGGAACTGGCGCACGAAGCCTGCGCGCTCGCGCAGGGCGCCGCGCAGATCGCCCAGGGCGCGCGCCAGGACGCTTTTGCGCGGCAGGCCCTCCGCGGCGCAGTCCAGCCCCCGGGAACGCAGAATGCCCTCCAGCGGTCCGGCCAGGCCGGGGTCCTCCACGAGCAGGAGCAGCAGGCCGGGGCCCGTGCGCGCGGCGTCCAGGGCGGCCAGGGCCGCGCAGCAGTTGAAGAACAGCGCGGAGCTGTAGGGGTTGCGCTCCGCCGTGTCGCTGTACTGCCAGAACGGATCGCGCTCCGGGGCGCGGATGTGGGCGTCGAGCTGGATGAAGTCGTCGCGGATGCGCGCGGCCGCGGCGTTGACGAGTTCGCCGGCGGCCAGGAACTGCGCGTGCGGCAGGCTGCGGGCCAGCCCGCGCTCCCGCTCGCGGCGGTGCTTGGCGTCGGCCCCCAGGTACAAAACGCGGACGGCGTCCGCGCCGCGCGCCAGGTCGGCCAGCCGCTCCGGCGCCACGCCGGCGGCGGCCAGCAGCACCCGCGCCGCGCCCGCCTCAGCCATGCGCCTCACCGGCCCGCGCGGCAAGCAGCCCGCGCACCCGCTCCAGATCGCCGGGGGTGTCCACGGCCACGGCGGCCTCGGGCACTTCGAGCATGCGCACGGGCACGCCCATCTCGATGAAGCGCAGGATCTCGATGTCCTCGGCCAGCTCGGCCGGGGTGCGCGGATGCGCGCAATAAGCCTGCAGGGCCTCGGGCCGGAAGGCGTAGACGCAGACCTGCTTGAAGTAGGGCCGCTCGCCGGGGTTCTTGGGATAGGGCACGGGCCAGCGCGAAAGGTACACGGCCAGGCCCCGATGGCTGGCCACCACCTTGGGCACCGTGGCTGAGAGCACGTCCGCCTGCACGGCGATGCGGCTCATGAGGTTGGTCACCCGGACCTCCGGCTCCTCCAGCAGCGGCCGGATGGCCGTGCGGATGGCCTCGGGCTCCACCAGCGGCTCGTCGCCCTGGACGTTGACGATGACGTCGGCCGGGAACTGACGCGCGGCCTCACCCACGCGGTCCGTGCCCGTGGGGTGCGCGCCGGAGGTCATGACCACGTCCAGGCCGAGGTCCGCGCAGGCCGCGCGGATGCGCTCGTCGTCGGTGGCCACCATGACCCGGTCGAACTCGGCCACGCGCCTGGCCTGGCGGCAGACCCACCAGATCATGGGCTTGCCGTGGATGTCGGCCAGGGGCTTGCCGGGGAAGCGCGAGGACTTGTAGCGCGCGGGGATGACGCAGTGGATTTTCATGTCCGCCTCAGATGTAGTTCTCCAGCCCCTTGTGGAAGGCCGTGTGCGTGGTCGGGGTGAGGATGTGGATGCCCTCGCCGCCGTGCTCCACGAAATAGCGGTCGATCTGGCGCAGATACTGCTCGTTTTTGCGGTGTTGCTCCACGAGGCTGGCGTGCTCCACGATGTCGAAGGTCTCGTCGTAGAACAGGGTGCTGCGCACCACGTCCTTGTTCAGATAGCCGTCCATGCCGGCCACGAAGATGCGGCCCGCGCCCATGACCAGGGCCACGCCCGCGAGCAGCACCGACACCGAGCGGCAGTTGGCCCCGATGACCCCGGCGCACAGGCTGAAGTCCGCGTCCCGGTCGAGGAAGCGCAGGACCTCGTAGTCGGCCGGCAGGCGGTCGCTGCGGACCTGGCCCAGAATGTTCGCGCCCACGAGCAGGCGCGAGGCCGGGTCCACGGTCTGGTGATAGGCCGTGAAGCGCGGCAGGTTCACGAAGGCGTGATAGTCGGGAACGAACAGCCCGGCCAGGTAGTTGGCCCCCAGGACCACGGGCTCATAGCGGCGGATGAACTCCGCGATGGCCTCACGGTGGGTGCGCAGGGAGGGGCCGTTGGCCAGGACGAGGATGTCGCGGCCCCGGTGGCGTCCGGCGTAGGGCACGGGCGGCGCGGGCTCCTCCGGCCGCTCCGCGGCCGCGGCGGCGTGGCCGGGCCGGGGGTGGCTGACGAAGCCGAACTGCACCAGACGGTCGGCCAGCTCCTTCTGGTAGCCCACGGGGTTGAGCTCCCGCAGGTAGCCCATGGCCGTCCACACGGCCTCCATGTCCCCGCCGGAGGCGGCGAGCAGATCGCGCGAATAGTTGGGGTGCAGGTCGAACATCCCGGAGATCATGTACGGCAGCTGGTAGCCCCAGGGGGTCGCGCCCTTCTTCGCCAGAAAATGCTGCTGGATGCAGGTGAGGATGGGCACCACGTTGTAGCGCTGGCGGCCCTGGCGCTGGAGATAGGCCAGCAGGATCTCGGTGTGCAGGTTGCCCGCGCCGCGGCCCATGCCGTAGATGGTGCAGTCCAGGACGTTCACGCCCGCGGCCAGCGCCTCCAGGGTGTTGGCGAAGGTCATCTGCAGGTTGTTGTGCGGGTGGAAGCCGACCTTGATCCCCGGCAGCTCCAGGAACGGCGCAAGCAGGTCGCGCACCTGGAAGGGCAGCATGGCCCCGTAGCTGTCGGCGATGTACACGTAGTCCAGGCCGGAGTCGCGCACGAGGACCACGGCCTCCCGCTTCTCCTCGGCGGAGTAGGTGCTGTAGCCCATGCACTGCAGGGAGGTGCGGTAGCCGCGGCCGCGGATCTCCGCGAGCAGCTCCACCGCGGCGCGCAGGTTCTTCTTGTGCGCGGCCACGCGCACCAGCTCGACCACGGACTCCGCGCGGGGCGGCAGGTTCTGCGCGGTGATGGTCCCGAAGTCGCAGATGGCGCAGACGCGCGCGCCCTGGATGTTGTCCGTGACCTCGCGCAGGAGCGCCTCGTCCAGGCAGTGCCAGGGGCCGCGGCCGGGCGTGGCCGCGTCGCGCAGGAAACCCAGCTCCACGTAGTCCACGCCGCTCTTGGACAGGGCGCGGTAGGCGTCGCGCACCAGCGCGGGCGAAAAGTCCCAGTTGTTGGCGTAGCCGCCGTCACGGATGGTGCAGTCGAGGATCTCCGGCGGCGGGCCGAGCCCGTTGTCCCCGTTCATGACGCGCCTCCCGCGGGCTTCCGCAGCACGGCCAAGTAGGTGCCGGCGTCCTCCGGGGCGGCCGGCTCCATGTGCGCGAAGGGCCGCGCCAGATCGCACATGAGATCGACCCAGCGGGCCTTGATGCCGGGGAAGTCCCGCGGCGAGCCCGTGCGCGCCGCGCGCGCCAGCTCCACCAGGTTCGGGGCCAGCGGCCGCAGGCCGACGCTCCACACCGGGATGAAGCGCTTGTCCACCAGGGGGGCCAGCTCCCGGCACTCCAGCCCGGCGCGGTCGAAGGCCGCCCGCCAGCCGTCCGGCTGCATCATGATCGGCCACAGGGAGCGCAGGCCGCGCTCGAGGATGTGCAGCCAGTCCGCCGGGAAGCTCCCCTCCAGCGCGTCGTACAGCGCGCCCAGGGAGGGGTCCAGGATGGAGATGTAGGCCGCGCCGCCGGGGCTCAGAATCCGCGCGATGGAGCGCAGAATCGTGTCGGCGTCGCGGTAGTGGTTGATGGTGTTGAAGAACAGCAGCGTGTCCACGCTGCCGTCCGGCAGGGGGATGGTCTCGTTGCAGTCGTGCTCCACGAGGTCTTCGTAGAGCCCGAGGGCGGAGGCCTTGGCCAGCATGCTCCGCTTCATGTCGATGGCCCGGGAGATGCGCAGGGGCGGCCGCGTGAGCACCGGCACCGCGTAGGCTCCGGAGACGTAGTCGAACATGTCGGCGTTGTCCGGCCGCACGCGGTCCAGGTGGCCGGTGTCGCCGAAGACGTCGAACTCCGGCGCGATGCGGCCCCCAAGGCTGATGAAGCTGAACAGGCCGTCGCCGCAGCTCAGGTCCAGGCTGCGGCCGGTCACCGGCAGGCTCTGCAGGCGGTGGGCCTTCACCGCGGCGAAGACCGCGCTTTCGGGCCGCAGCCAGTAGATTTGCATGAACTCCCGCAGGTACTCGTCCCGCGTGATGGGCATGATCTCGCTCCTTACGGGCTGAACGCGTTCACACGCTGTCGTTGTCCGCCGCGCGGCAGCCCGATCCGCGCAGGTACTCCTGCGGCGGCAGCGTGGATTCCCTGTTGCCGAACTTCTGCTCGTAATATTCCGCGCCCAGCCGGGCGAAGGCCGCGTCGCCCTCGGCGTCGAAGCTCTCGGCGCGGCGGATCTCCGCCCACCTGTCCTTCGGGAACAGGCAGTACATGGCGAAGGTGCGGAACAGGCCCTCGATGTCCTCGCGCTGTAGATAGGGCCTGGGCATGCGCAGCATGGAGGCCCCGGAAATGCCGTTGGGGAAGGCCGCCGGATCCAGCCAGCCCTGCTCCAGGGCCACCTCGCGCAGGCGGGTGCCGCGGTAGGGCGTGAAGATGCTGATGGTCAGCGCGTCGTAACCCGGGATGCGGCGGATGATCTCCACCGAGTCGAAGAGCAGCTCGCGCGTTTCAAAGGGCAGGCCGATGAGCACGTCCATGGAGAAGGGGATGCCGCTCTCGGCCACGATGCGCCCGCCGGCGACGGCCTGCTCGTTGGAGAAGAACTTGCGCAGGTGCTTCTTGCGGAAGGCCTCGTTGCCGTGCTCGATGCTGAAGCTCAGGCGGTGGCAGCCCACGGCCTTGAGCATGGCCAGCTTCTCCGGGCTGATGCTCTCCACGCGCGTGTTCACCCAGAAGGGCACGCGGTACTTCTCGTACATCCGGCACCACTGCTCCACGTGGCGGAAGGGCCGGGTCAGGAAGCTGTCGTCCACGAACATGATGAAGCCGGGCGCGGTGCTCTCCATGAGCGCCGCCAGCTCGGCGTCCAGCGCCTCGATGCTCTTCTCGCGCACGAAGGTCTTGCTGCCCACCTGGCGGGCCAGACGGTTGTGCGCCGGGGAGTTGCAGAAGGTGCATTCGTAGGGGCAGCCGCGCATGCCCTCCACGGTGATGGTCCGGAAAATCGTGCCGCCCCAGGGGCGCAGGAACTGGTGCTCGCGGAAGAAGCCGTAGTCCGGGGCGGCGCGGCTGATGTCCGTCAGCGGGCGCAGCGGGTTGCGGCGCAGGCCGCCGTCGGGCAGGCGCGTCCAGACGCCCGGCGTGTCCGCGGGGTCCTGGCCCTGGCGCACGCGCTCGCAGAAGTCCACGATCAGCTCCTCGCCCTCGCCGATGCCGACCATGCGCACCGGCTCGAAGGACAGCGCCTCCTCCGGGGCCATGGTCGGGAACACGCCGCCGACCAGCGTCGGAATCTCCAGGTCGCGGATGCCGGCGAGCATGCGCACGCCCTGCTGGAAGGTGTCCTCCACGGTGGACACGAGGATGGCCCGGGGCCGGAACTCCAGCACCCGCCGGCGGAAGTCGCCGTGCAGGTCGCGCAGGGGTTCCGGGCCGGGGATCTTGGCGGTGCGGCGGTACTGGAACGAGCCCGTGCGGCGGTCGTCGTGGCTGCTCTCGAACTCCCCGGCGTAAAGCGAGGAGTCGAAGAAGGCCACCTCGTAGCCCCGGGCCTTGAGGATGGCGGCGAACAGCCCCATGGCCAGGGCCGGAATCTTCATCATGCTGTAGTTCGGGTAGACCAGCAGCACCCGGAACGCTTCGGCGGCGGCCATCTAGACCCCTCCTTCGGCCGCGCCGTTCCGCGCCAGCCAGGCCTCGAACTCCGTGAGGAACGTGCGCATGGCCTGCGGCGCGCCGATGCTCACGCGGACGCAGGTGTCGAAGGGCGCGGCGAAGGCCCCGCGCACGTAGATTTTGCGCGCGCGCAGGTGCGCGATGAGCGCCGCCGGGTCCTGCCCCGGCGCCAGGAACAGCAGCATGCCGTTGGTGGTCCGGCCGCCGTGGTGGCGCACGCCCAGCCGGTCCAGGCCCGCGGTCAGCACGCGCGCGCCCTCGGCCACGGAGGCCACGTGGGCCCGCATGATCTCCGGATGCTCCAGCATGTAGGACGCGAGCCCCAGGGAGAAGGTGTTGGACTCCACCAGCGAGCGCGACTTGGCCAGGTACTCGATGTTCTCCGGCCGGGAGACCATGAAGCCCAGGCGGATGCTCGCCAGGCCGAAGGCCTTGGAGAAGGTCCGCAGGACGACGACGTTGTCGCGCTCCAGGGCCAGGGGGATGGCCGAGGGCGCGCCGAAATAATGGTAGGCCTCGTCGATGACCAGGGCGCTGCCGTTGGCGGCGCAGCGGTCGGCCAGGCGGGCCAGCTCGTCCAGGCCGAAGCAGCTCTCCACCGGCAGGTTGGGGTTGGCCAGGAGCAAAACGGCCGTGTCCGCGTCCAGGGCTGCGTCCAGGGCGGCCATGTCCGGCGCGAGGTCCGCGCCGTAGGTCCAGGGCCGGAAGGTCAGGCCGCAGAGTTCGGCGTTGACGCGGTACATGGGATAGCCGGGGTCCAGGGCGACGACGTTCTGGCCCGGCCGGCAGAGCAGGTCGCAGATGATCCGCACGCCCTCGGTGACGCCGTTGACCAGATACAGGCAATCCTGGTCCACACCCAGGAACCGGGCCAGCAGCGGGTAGAAGTCGTCGACCTCGGGGTGGGCGCAGAGGTCCTCCGGCCGGAAGCGGGCGAACATCTCCCGCACCACGGCCTCGGGCAGGGGCTCCACGCGCTCGTTGCGGTCCAGGCGCAGGCCGGAGAGGTCGCGACCCAGGGAGGTGCGCAGCCGGCGCAGGCGGACGACGTGGTCCTTGAACAGGTGACGCATGGGGTTCAAACCTCCTCGCTTGCGGCGCCGCCGCGGAACAGTTTGGCGAATTCCGGCGTCACCGGGCTGAAGGGCGCGTCGGTGTTGTGCACGCAGTTGTGACAGATCAGCCCGGCGAGATCGGCGTCGCGGTGGCGGCGGCGCAGCTCGCGGTAGCGTGCGGAGGTCCAGGCGTCCATGAGGCCCGTGACGTTCAGGTCGGCCATGATCAGCGCGCGCTGATAATCCAGCACGCAGGCCGAGAGATAACCCTGGGCCGTGACGCAGAAGCCCTTGAAGGGCTGGAAGCAGCGCGCCCCGGTCTTGCGGCCGCGGATGTTGCACGGCTCGATGGCCGCGAGGCTGTTGTTCTCCGGATTGTTGCCGCAGGCGTTGAACACCGGCCGGACGATCCATTCGTCCACCAGGGGCCGCGCCAGGGCCTCCAGGAGCGTGACCTCGTCGCGCACGCGGTCGATGACGACCATGCTGGCGTACAGCCGGGCGCGCAGGCCCTTGCGGTCGCGGTATTCGCGCAGGGCCCGCAGGTTCGCCAGGACCAGCTCGAAGTCGTCGCGGCCGTGCACGGCGCGGTAGGACGCGCGCGTGCCCGCGTTGATGGAGAACTTCACGCTGTCGAGCCCGGCGTCCAGGGCCGGAAAGGCGCGCTCGGGCGTGGCCAGGGCCCCGTTGGTGTCGATGTAGGCGTATTCGTAGCCCAGCTCCTTGGCCGCGGCCACGATGCGCACGAAGTCCGGATGCATGAACGGCTCGCCCGTGCCGTAGAGCCCCACCTGCCGCGCGCCGCAGGCGTGGGCCTCGGCCAGGATGCGCCGGGCCAGGGCCAGGGGCATCTCGTCGCGCTGGCGCAGCTTGGCGTTGGAGCAGAACAGGCAGCGGTGGTTGCAGCGCTCCGTGACGTCGAGCTGGAACTCGCGCGGGAAGGGCGCGTCCACGGCGAAGTCCGTCTGCACGCCGGCGGCGCGTTTGCTGGCCAGGGTTTCGCTCATGCCGGATCCCGCCTCCTCATGACCGTTGCGGCCGCGCGCGGGGAGGCGGCCGGCCGGCGGATGCTGTCGTCGTCGAACATGTCTTCGCTATCCTTTGGCGCGGGCAGGCAAATCCCGCCGCCCGTCCGGGCGTGGATGCACGTTTCATGCCCCACGCCGGCATGTAGCCCCATTCCGCCCGGAAAGCCAAGGCGCGCCGGGGCGGCCGGCAGCCGTTGGGAGTCCCGCGCCGGCAAGTCCTGCGCGGAGCGGGGAGGCCGGCGCACGTGGCGGGACGCCGGAGGGGGCGTCATTTTCCTGCCGGAAGGCCGGGGCTCAGCCGGCGGCGATGTCCGCCAGCGTCAAAGGTTCGCCGGCGGCCACGGCCCGGCGCAGGGTCCGGCCGGCGGCGGCGGCGGCGCACCAGGCCGGCAGCCCCGGGGCCGCGCGGCCGGCCGGGACCACGTCCGCCGCGTCCAGACGGCGGCCGGCCGGAAGGTCCCGCGCCGCGGCGAGGCTGCCCGCCGCGCCGTCCGGGCGGTGGGCGTCCAAAAGCTCCTGGGCCAGGCGCAGGTCCTCGCCGTCCGGGCGGGCCTCCAGAAACTCCCGCAGCTGGGCGGCGGGCAGGGGAAAGGGCGAGCGGGCGTAGCGCGCCAGCCGGGCCAGCGGGCCGTCCATGAGCAGCAGGCTGGGCTTGTTCCGGCGCAGGCTCTCGTCGTAGCCGGTCTGCAGGAAGGCGTCGAAGGCCACCTCGTCCCCGGCGTTGTCCGTGAGGAAAACCAGCTCCTTGCCCTGGGCCCGGAGCCGCCGCGCCAGCTCCGGGGCGCTGCACTCCGGCCCGGCCACGCCGATGACCCGGTGCGGCAGGCAGAAGCGCTCGGCCCGCGCCAGCAGCGCCTCCTGCAGGGGCCAGCCGCAGAAGTGCGCGCCGTGCTTGAACATGCGGTTGCGGCGCGGGCCGCGCGTCAGCTTGAGCCCGGAAAGGCCGCGCAGGTGCGCGGTGAAGGCGGCCTGGAGCGCGCCGCGGTCCCGCGCGGGGTCGAGGGACGCGCGCATGTAGTCGTCGTAGTCCGTCAGCTCCCGCCACTCCCAGTCCACGGTCTGGTCGGCGTACTCGGCGATGAAGGCCAGGCGGAACATCTCCGCGCCCAGGCAGGCGCAAAGGTCGCGCAGCTGGCCGTTCACGCGGGCGGGGTCGAAGCCGAAGGGCGTGAGCAGGGTGCGCGGCAGCAGGTGGTGGTTGCGGAAATAGCCGGGCCAGCGCATGACCAGGGCGTCGGCCGCCGGATCGCCGCGGAAGTCGTGGGCCAGCACGGGATAGGTCACGAAGCGCGGATGCACCAGCTCCGTGGTCTGGCCGAAGAGGATCACCCCGGCCTGCTTGATCCGCGCCATCACGGCCCGGAAGGGGTCGTAGCGCCCGTCCTGGACGCGCGGCATGAACCAGTCGTGGAACACGAGGTCGCTGAGCAGCCCCTCGGCGCGGGGCACGATGTGCCGCTCGAAGTGCACGGGCACGCCCAGCGCGCGGGACAGCCCGTCCAGATAGGCGGAGGTGAAGAAGCCGTCCTCGCGGTAGCAGCAGAGCGAGACGATCAGCAGGACCTCGCCCAGGCCGTCGTCCGCGCCGGAGCCCGCGCCGGGGCCGTCCGCAAGCCGCGCCAGCAGGTCGCGGGCGTCCTCCTCCTGGGAGCAGGAGGTCCCGTGCTCCGCCAGGAGCAGCGTCAGGGTCAGGTAGCCCAGGGAGTCCAGCAGGCGGCCCACCGGCCCGCCCGCGGCCAGCTGCGGAAACTGCCGGAGCACGGCCTCCGCGCCCGAGCCCCCGGCCTCGAAGCCACGGCCGGCGCGGGCCAGGGCGTAGTCCCGGCCGGTGCGCCGGCGGTTGACCTTGCCCGAGGAGGTCTTGGTGATGAAACCGGGCGGCGCGAACTCCGCCTCCAGGGCCGTGAGGCCGGTGCGCTCGGCCAGGGCCCGGGACAGCGCCGCGGCCTCCGGGCCGCCGGCCCAGAAGTCCGGGCGCTCGATGAGCACGCGCACGGCCTCGGTGCCCAGGCGCGGGTCGTCCTCGGCGAAGGCGCAGACCCGGCCGCGGCTCTCGGGCCGCAGCCGGGCCACGGCGAGGTCCACGTCGGAGAGGAAGTGCTTTTCGCCGCCCACGATGACCACGTCGCCGCGGCGGCCCTGCACGAACACCTCGCCCCCGGCGAGGAAGCCCATGTCGCCCGTGGGGTAGAAGCCCTCGGCGTCGGTGATGTCGCGGCCGTCGACATAGCCGCGCAGGGAGGTCGGGCTTTTGACCCAGAGCTGGCCGTCCACGACCTTGACCGCCACGCCGGGCGCGGGCCGGCCACAGCCCACCAGCTCCCGGCCGTCGTCCGCCAGCCGCCGGGGATTGCGGCCGTGGCTCACGGCGAAGACGTTCTCGGCCATGGCGTAGCAGTTGGAAAGCCGCGCAGGCGGCAGCCCCGTGGCCCGGGCGAAGCGCTCCAGAGTCCCGGCGCGCGTGGGCTCGGAGCAGGCCGTGACCTCGCGCAGCGTGGCGAGGTCCTGGCCGCCGTAGCTCCGCGCGAGCACCTCCAGGGCGAAGTTCGGCTGGTAGCAGCGCGTGCCGCCGCAGCGCGCCACGAGATCGAAGAACAGCCCCGGCCGGCGCACCCAGTCCATGGGGTCGGCCAGGACCGTGGCGCAGCCCAGGGCCAGGGGCATGATCCAGGCCGTGACGAAGCCCATGTCGTGGTACAGCGGCAGCCAGGAGACCATGACCTCGTCCGGGCCGAGGCCCAGGTGCGCGCCATAGTCCAGGGCGTGGCGGCGCAGGGCGGCCAAGGAAAAGCGGATGCCCTTGCGCACGCCCGTCGTGCCCGAGGAGAGCTGGATGATCGCGCCCTCCTCCGGCTCCGGCCAGTCGCGGGCCGCCGGCGGAAGATCGCGCGGCAGGGGCGCGAACGCCACGCCCAGATCCGCGCCGGGGTCCACGGTGTCGTCCGCCACCACGGCGTCCAGCCCGCAGTCGGCCAGGCTCGCGCGGATGGACTGCTCCCAGTAGTCGCGGCTGAGCTTGGCCGTGGGATATTGCAGCAGGCAGGGGGTCTTGCCGGCCAGCAGCAGCCCCAGCCAAGCCAGCAGGAGATCCGTGCCGGTGCGGCCGATGAGCGCCACGGCGCGCGCGCCGGGCAGCCGGGCGGCGAAGAACTCGGCCCGGGCCGCCGCGCCGGCGCGCCACTGCGCGGCGTCCAGGCGGCGCAGCCGGCCGTCCTCCAGCACGCGCACGTCCGGAAACCGGTCGAAGCGGAACAGCCGCGCGTCGGGTCCGCCGGGCGCGCCGCCGGAACTCAAGGCCGCAGCCCCCGAAGCATGTCGTCCACGCTGCGCTCCCAGCCGAATTCCGGCGCCCAGCCCGTGGCGCGGCAAAGTTTGCCGGGGTCGCCCACGCTGCGCAGGATGCCCGAGCGTCCGGGACCCGGCCCGGCGTCGTAGGGGGCGAAGTCGCCGAAGCCGGCGGCCAGCCGCCGCGCCGGCTCCAGGATCGGCGTCTCGCGGCCGGAGCAGAGGTTGTAGATCGCCAGGCCCGGCGCTCCGTCCACGGCCGCCTGCGCCAGCAGGGCCAGGGCCCGCGCGGCGTCGCGCACGTCCAGATAGTCGCGCGTGGCGGCGGCGTTGTACACCGGCACGCGGCCCCGGCCGGAGCGTCCGGCCAGATCCGCGAGCGTCCGCGCCAGCGCGCCCAGGAAATAATGGCCCGGCAGGCCGGGGCCGATGACGTTGAAGGGCCGGAACACCACGGCGCGCAGGCCCATGGCCGCGGCCACCCCGGCCGCGTGGGTCTGGGCCAGCTTGGCCGCGCCGTAGAACCCGCCCGGCGCGCAGGGATGGTCCTCGCGCAGGGGCAGGTCCGCCGGGTCCGCCTCGCCGTATTCCGCGGCGCTGCCGGCGAACAGCAGGGCCGCCCGCGGCGCAAGCTCCGCAGCGGCCTCCACGAGGTTGGCCGCGCCCACGGCGTGCACGAGATAGTGGCTGCGCGCGTCGGAGTTCGCGCAGGTGCCGGCCAGCTGGAACACCGCGTCCGGCCGGGCCTGCGCCAGGGCCGCGCGCACCGAGGCCGCGTCGGCGAGGTCGCAGAAGACGGCGTCCGCGCCGGGCCGCCGCGAGGTGCGCACCACCGCCGCGCCCGCCGCGTCGAGGCTGCGGGCGAGCCGCCCGCCGATGAAACCGTCGCCGCCGATGATCAGCACGCGCATGTCCAGCTCCTGACGCGCCGGCACGGAAGTCCGCCAGCGGCGGCGGCCCTGCGGCGCTGCTTCCGTGTATACCAAAGCCGCGCGGCGCGCCAGGGCCGGGCGGGCCGGACGCTTCGAGCGGCGCGCCCGGCGGCGCGGTCCGGTTGACTTGGCCTGAAAATTGAATCACGTTTCCGGGGGGTAATGCCGTCCGGCCGCAGCGCCCCCGAAACGCCCGGGCCCGAAGCCCGGTGAGGTCCGACGTGAAGCGCATCACGCAAAACTACGTGTCCAATTTCGACATGGCCCGGCTCGACGCCGCGCCCACGACCCTCAACGTCGAGGCGACCAACGTCTGCAACCTGCGCTGCGTCATGTGCCCGCAGCGCACCATGCGCCGCGCCCGCGGCTTCATGGACGTGGAGCTGTTCCGCGCGATCCTGGACGAGGCCGCGGACATGGGCGTCACCCAGGTGGGGCTGCACACCGTGGGCGAATCCATCCTGCACCCCCAGCTCGACCGCTTCGTGGCCGCCTCCAAGGCGCGCGGCCTCTACACCTATCTCGACGTCAACGGCAACGCCATCGCGCCGGGCATGCACGAGCGCCTGCTCGACGCCGGGCTGGACAGCCTCAAGTTCTCCATGGACGCCGCCGACCCCGAGACCTACGCCAAGATCCGCCGCGGCGGGGACTTCCACAAGGTCATGGAGAACCTCAAGACCTTCGACCGGCTGCGCAAGGAGCGCGGCCACCCCATGCGCCTGTACGCCTTCTACATCATCTGCGCGCTCAACGAGCAGGGCGTCGCGGCGTTCAAGGACGTGGTCGGCCCCTACGTGGACGAGGTGGAATATTTCACCGTGCTGAACCAGGGCGAGCAGTACGACGGCTTCGAGGAGCTCTCCTCCCCGATCCTGCGCGAGATGATGGCCAAACACCGCAAGCCCACGGTCTGCCCCAATCCCTTCCGGCGCATCAACATCACCTGGGACGGCTGGCTCACGGCCTGCTGCGTGGACTTCGAGAACGCCCTGGCCTACGCCAAGTACGAGCCGGGCCGGCTGGCCGAGCTGTGGCAGTGCGCGGCGGCCCGCGACATCCGCGCCAAGATGGCCGCCCTGGACCTGGACGACCTGCCGCTGTGCCGCAACTGCACCATGGCCCAGTACGACATCCCGGCGCTGTGCGTCGACATCAACGAGCGGTTCTGACGCCGCAGCGAGGAGTCCGCAGCCAATGACCGCCCGACATGCGCATCCGCGCCGCGCCGGCGTCTCCGGACGGAGGCCGGCATGACCGCGTCCCCGGTCCGGACCAAACCGCCGGCGGACCTCTGGCTGCGGGCGCTGTTCATCCGCCGCCTGGAGGAGCGCCTGTTCGCACTCTACGCCGAGGGCCGCCTGCACGGCACCATGCACGCCTGCATCGGCCAGGAGTTCTCCGCCCTGGCCGTCTGCGGCCAGCTGGAGCCCGGGGACGCCGTGTTCGCCAGCCACCGCTGCCACGGCCACTATCTCGCGCGCACCGGCGACGCCGCCGGGCTCATCGCCGAGCTGCTCGGCCGGCGCGGCGGGGTCTGCGGCGGGGTCGGCGGCAGCCAGCACCTCTGCCGCGACGGCTTCTTCTCCAACGGCATCCAGGGCGGCATCGCCCCGGTGTGCGCCGGGCTGGCCTGGGCGCGCAAGCTCTCCGGCGGGCCGGGCATCGGCGTGGCCCTCCTGGGCGACGGCACCCTGGGCCAGGGCGTGGTCTACGAGACCGCCAACATCGCCGCCCGGCAGGCCCTGCCCCTGCTCCTCGTGGTGGAGGACAACGGCTGGGCCCAGTCCACAGCCCGGGAGCTGACCCTGGCCGGCGACATCGCCACCCGCTTCGACAGCTTCGGCCTGACGCGCTTTTCCGGCGCCACGGCGGACCCCGAGGCGCTCTGGGCCGCGGCCGCCGAGGCCATCGCCCACGTGCGGGGACGGCGCGGCCCGGCCGTGCTGTTCATCGCCACCGACCGCCTCTGCCCGCACTCCAAGAGCGACGACTGCCGCGCCCCCGGCCTCGTGGCCGAAATCGCCGCGCGCGACCCGCTCAGCCGCGCCCTGGCCGAACATCCGGAGCGCTTCGCCGCGGCCGAGGCCGAAATCGCCGCCCGGCTCGACGCCCTCGTGGCCGCGGCCCTGGCCCAGGAGCCCCTGAGTCTGGCCGAATACGCCGGGCCCGCGCCCGAGCCCCCGCGGCCCGCCTGGACCCCGGCCCGGCGCGACTTCGAGGGGACCTACGCCGCGCGGCTCAACGCCGCCCTGGGCGAACTCATGGCCGCCCGGCACGAAATGCTGCTCCTGGGCGAGGATCTGCGCTCGCCCTACGGCGGGGCGTTCAAGATCGCCGCCGGACTCTCGGACCGCTGGCCCGAACGCGTGCCGGCCATGCCCATCAGCGAGGCGGCCATCGTCGGCGTCGCCGGCGGGCTGGCCCTGGCCGGCCTGCGCCCCGTGGCCGAAATCATGTTCGGCGACTTCATCACCCTGGGCCTGGACCAGCTGCTCAACCACGCCGCCAAATTCCGGCGGATGTACAACCATCAGGCGCGCTGCCCGCTGATCCTGCGCACGCCCATGGGCGGCGGCCGGGGCTACGGCCCGACCCACAGCCAGACCCTGGACAAGCTGCTCCTCGGCCTGGACGGCGTGCGCGTGACCGCGGCCAACCTGCTGCTCGACCCGCTGGAGCTTTACGGCGCGCTGCTGGAGCAGGACGACCCGGCCGTGGTCATCGAGCACAAGAACGACTACGCCCGGCGCGCGGCCTTCGCCGCCCAGCCCTTTCTGCGCCACTTCGCCTTCGAGCGCAGCGGCCGCGGCTGGCCCACCCTGCGTCTGACGCCGCGCGCGCCGGACGTGGCCCTCGTGACCTACGGCGGCTGCCTGACCCCGGTGCTGGAGGCCGCGCAGGAACTCTTCCGCGAGCACGAAATCCTGGCCGAAATCGTCCTGGTGTCCTGCCTGCGGCCCCTGCCCTGGCCGGAGATCCTGGAGGCCCTGGGCGCGCGGCGCGTGTTCACCGTGGAGGAGGGCTCGGCGGCCGGCGGCTTCGGCAGCGAGATCCTGGCCGGCCTGGCCGAAAGCGGCCGGGACTTCCGGCTGCTCCGGCGCATCGCCGCCCTGCCCCTGCCCATCCCGGCCGCGCCGGCGCTGGAGCGGCTCGTGCTGCCCAACGCCCGGTCCATAACCCAAGCCGTGTGCGAGGCGCTCCATGTCCCTGCGTGACGTGATCCTGATCCCCAAGGAGTTTCCCCAGGACGAGACCGTGCGCGTCGCGGCGGCCTGCGTGGCCGACGGCGACGCCGTGGCGGCCGGGCAGACCGTGCTGGAGCTGGAGTTCTCCAAGGCCGCCCTGGAGCTGCCCAGCCCCTCGGCGGGCTTCGTGCGGCTGCTCTGCGCCGAGGGCGACGACGTGCCCGTGGGCGCGGCCGCGGCCGAAATCCACGACAGCCGGGAATCGGCCCTGGCGCGGCCCGCGCCCGCCGCCGCCGCGCGGCCCGGGTCCGGCGCGCAGCCGTTCCTCTCGGCCAAGGCCGAGGAGCTGGTCCTGCGCCGCGGCCTGGACACCGGCCCGCTGGCCCACCTGGGCCTGGTGCGCAGCGCGGACCTCGTCCCGGCCGAACCGGCCCCGGCGGCGCCGATTCCGGCCGCCCCGTCGACGGCGGGCGACGGCGAGCCCCTTCCGCGCGCCAAGCTGGCCGAAATCGCCGCGCTGGCCGCCGGGCAGAACGCCCTGGCCAGCGGCGTGGAAGCGCTCGTGCGCCTGCCCGGCCCCGCGGATCAGGCCGCGCTGGGCGGGCTGCGCTCGCTGTTCACGCCGCGCCTGCTCACGCTGCTCTGCGGGCTGCTCAAGCGCTTCCCGGCGCTCAACGGATTTTACGCGGACGGCGCGGCGCACTTCCACCCCGCGGTCAACCTGGGCTACGCCCTGGACATGGACCTGGGCCTGCGCGTCGCGGCCCTGGGCGACCTGGACGGCGCAAGCCCCGAGGCCGCCCGCGACGCCGTCATGGACAAAATCCGGCGCTACATGCGCGGCCGGCTGGCTCCGGCCGACCTGCAGGGCGTCACCTTCACCGTGAGTGACCTCTCGGGCGAGGGCGTGGACTCCTTCATCCCGCTCATCGGCGCGGACCAGAGCGCCATCCTCGGCGTGTGCAGCCCGGACGAATCCGGCCGGGCGCGGCTGGTGCTGCGCTTCGACCACCGCATGCTCGAAGGCCGCGCCGCCGCCCGCTTTCTCAACGCCCTGAAAACCGCCCTGGAGGCGCAATCCACATGAACGGACCGACGGACAACGACTTCCTGCCGCGGGTGCTCGCGGTCATCGCGCGCGAGCTCAAGCGCGACCCCGCCGGACTGGGCCCGGACGACGCGCCCGGCCGCACGCCCGGCTGGGACTCGCAGCAGCACATGCGCATCGTGCTGGCCCTGGAGGACAGCTTCGGCGTGGAGTTCAGCAACGAGATGATCGTCCAGCTCCTTTCGGCCCGCGCCCTCGCGGACCACGTGCGGGAGCTTACGGAGAGCGCCGCGGCGCGCTAAAGGAGACCCATGAAGATCAACAAGCACCAGTTCTCCCTGGACACTGCCGAACGCGACAGGCTCTGGGAGGAGCGCAGAAGGAACTTCACCGACTACTGCGTCAACCGCTTCCAGTGGCACAGCTATCCCAAGTGGTCCTATGTGGCCCCCTTTCCGCTGCACGTGGACTTCGAGGCCAGCTTCCGCTGCAACCTCAAGTGCCCGATGTGCTTCCGGCCGCACCTGGACCGCAAGGACTACGGCGACATGGACTTCGCCCTGTACAAGAAGGGCATCGACGAGTGCGCGGACAACGGGCTCTACTCCATCCGCCTGAGCTGGCGCGGCGAGCCGACCATGAACCCGCGCCTGCCGGAAATGGTCGCCTACGCCAAGGAGCGCGGCGTCAAGGAGGTGTCGTTCATCACCAACGGCACCAACCTCACCGACGACCTCTCGCGCGCGCTGATCCAGGCCGGGCTGGACTACGTCACCGTCTCCGTGGACGGGCTCAAGCACCACTACGACGCCATCCGCAAGCCCAGCACCTACGAGGGCGTCACCGAGCGCATCGCCGCGCTCTACCGCCTCAAGGAAAGCCTCGGCGGCGGCTACCCGCGGATCAAGGTGCAGGGCATCTGGCGCTACCTGGAGGAGGACCCGGCGTCCTTCTACGACCACTTCAAGGACATCACCGACCACGTGGACTACGACCCCTACCACGACTACTCCACAACCAACTACAAGCAGGACGAGATGGCCATCTGCCAGTATCCCTGGCAGCGCATCACCATCACCTGGACCGGCGAGATCCCGCTGTGCATCACCGACTGGAACATGGCCCAGCCCATCGGCGATCTGCGCACGCAGAGCATCGCCGAGGTCTGGCGCGGCGAGGCCATGAACCGCTACCGCGCGCTCCAGCTCGAACACCGGCGCATGGAGATCGCCGCCTGCCGGCGCTGCTACCGCCACGCCGTGCCGCAGCTGGGCAACCTGCGCCAGGGCCGGGTCAAGGATTCCGCGCAGGAGGTCTCATGACCCTGCGCATCGGCCGCCACGAGATCGGCCCCGACCGGCCGACGTACTTCGTGGCCGACATCGCCGCCAACCACGACGGCGACCTGGACCGCGCCAGGGCGCTGATCCGCCTGGCCGCGCGGGCCGGGGCCGACGCCGCCAAGTTCCAGAACTTCCGCGCCGCGACCATCGTCTCGGACTTCGGCTTCAAGGCCCTGGGCGGCCGGCAGTCGCACCAGAGCGCCTGGAAGAAGAGCGTGTTCGAGGTCTACCGGGACGCCTCCCTGCCCCTGGAGTGGACGCGCGAACTGGCCGCCGCCTGCGCCGAGGCCGGCATCGACTACTTCACCGCGCCCTACGATTTGGAGATCATCGACGCCCTCGCGCCCCACGTCTGCGCCTGGAAGCTGGGCTCGGGCGACATCACCTGGCACGCCATGATCGAGCGCCTGGCGGCCGGCGGCAAGCCGCTGCTCATGGCCACCGGCGCGGCGGACATGGCCGAGGTGCGCGCCGCCGTGGCCGTGGCCCGGACGCGCACGGACGAGCTGGTGCTCATGCAGTGCAACACCAACTACACCGCCTCGGTGGAGAACTTCCGGCACGTCGCCCTCGGCGTGCTCGCGACCTACGCCCGCGAGTTCCCCGGCGTGACGCTGGGCCTTTCGGACCACACGCCGGGCCACGCCACCGTGCTCGGCGCGGTGGCCCTGGGCGCGCGGGTCATCGAGAAGCACTTCACCGACGACACCGGCCGCAGCGGGCCGGACCACAAGTTCTCCATGGACCCGGCGTCCTGGCGCGACATGGTCGACCGCACACGCGAGCTGGAGGCCGCCCTGGGCCATGGCCCGGAGGCCGGCGTCAAGCGCGTCATGGACAACGAGCGCGAGACCGTGATCCTCCAGCGCCGCGCCGTGCGCGCGGCCAAAGACATCGCCCCGGGCGAGGCGCTGACGCCGGAGCTGCTCGCCGTGCTGCGGCCCTGCCCGGCGGACGCCCTGCCGCCCTGGCGCATGGGCGAACTGCTGGGCCGCACGGCGCGCCGCGCCATCGCCGCGGGCGACGTGGTGCGCCCGGCGGACGTGGGCTGACATGGCCGGAGGCCGCGCCGCCATCGTCATCCCGGCCCTGAACGAGGCCGGCACCATCGCCGCGGTGGTGCGGGCGGCCGGCGTCCACGGCGCGGTCATCGTGGTGGACGACGGCAGCGCGGACGATACCGCGGCCAGGGCCGCGGCCGCCGGGGCGCAGGTGGTGCGCCACGCGGCGAACCGCGGCTACGACGCCGCCCTGGACAGCGGGCTGCGGGCGGCGCGGGCCCTCGGCGCGGACTTCGCCGTGAGCCTGGACGCCGACGGCCAGCTCGACCCCGACTGCCTGCCGCGGGTCCTCGAACTGCTGCGCGGCGGGGCCGGGCTCGTGCTGGGCCGGCGGGCGCGGGCGGCGCGCTGGTCCGAGGCCCTGTTCAACGCCTGGACCCGGCGGCGCTACGGCGTGGCGGACATTTTGTGCGGGCTCAAGGGCTACGGCCCGGACCTGCTGGATCTGGCGGCGGGCGCCGCGGCCCCCGGCCTTCTGGCCGGAAGCCTCGGCACCGGGCTGGCCCTGGCCGGCCTGCGCCGGGGCTGCGTCGCGGCGCAGCTCGACGTCCCGGTGCGGCCCCGGCGCGACGCCTCGCGCATCGGCGGCGGGCTGAAGGCCAACCTGCGCATCCTGCGCGCCCTGCGGCTGGCCGCCGCGCGGGCGCGCGCAGAGGACGGAACGGAAGGATAGGACAATGGGCGGACGCTTCCACTATGATCGCGACAGCCTCCGGGAGGCGCTCTTCGCCGTGGGCGTGGTCCCCGGCGACATCGTCTTCTGCCACGCCGGGCTGCTCAAGCTCGGCCTGCCGCGCGAGCTGGCCGCCGGCACGGACGCCGTGACGCTGCTGCGCGAGGTCCTGCAGGAGGCCGTGGGCTTCTGCGGCACCATCCTCACGCCGACCTTCAGCTACAGCCTGTGCAAGGGCGAGACCTTCGACCCCGCAACCACGCCCTCGGCCGTGGGCCCCTTCGGCGAGGACCTGCGCCGCCAGCCCGGCGCGCAGCGCTCGGCCGACCCGATCTTCTCCGTGGCCGGCCTCGGGCCGCAGGCCGCGCCGCTGTTCGCGGCGCTGCCCCACGACTGCTTCGGCCCGGACAGCCTGTACGGCCGGCTGGGCCGCACGCGGGCCAAGCTCCTCCTCGTGGGCGTGGACTTCGAGTTCTGCACGGCCCTGCACCACCTGGAGCAGATGGCCGGCGCGCCCCACCGCTTCCTCAAGCTCTTCCGCGGGCCGGTGCTGCGCGATGGCCGCAGCGTGCGCGAGGCCTGGCTCTATTTCGTGCGCTGCCTGGCCCCGGAGTGCGAGCCCCGGCTGGAGCGCGCGGGACGGATCCTGGCGGACGCCGGGCTTCTGCGCTCCGCGCCCGTGGGCCTGGGCCGCATCCTGTGCATCGACTTCGCGGCCATGTACGCCCACCTGCGGCCCCTGCTGCAACGCACGCCGGGCCTCTTCGCCGCCGTCCCGGACGCGGACCCGCTGGCGGCCGAGGCCCAGCGCACGGGCGTGCGGCGCTTCAGCGTGGACCTGCCGCCGGACGCTTCCATGGAGCAGCTGGTGCGCGGCCTGTGGCGCCTCCCGCGCGACATCGTGTCCGACGGCCTCTCCGCCGCCCTGGCGGCCCTGGCCGAACAGATTCCGCTCACGGTGCGGCGCTGCCGCACGGGCACGCCCTGCTTCACCTGGCTGGTGCCGGAGAAATGGACCTGCCGCCGGGCCAGCCTGGAGACCCTGGACGGGCGCACGCTGTTCTCCTACGCCGACAATCCCCTGCACGTGATGTCCTATTCCCTGCCCTTCGAGGGCGAGGTGGACCGCACGACGCTCTTCGCCCACCTGCACGCGCACCCGCGCCTGCCCGACGCCATCCCCTACGTGTTCAAGTATTATGAGCGCGACTGGGGCCTGTGCTGCACCCGGCGGCAGAAGGACGCCCTCGGCGACGCGCGCTACCGCGTGCGCATCGACACGGAGTTCAGCTGCGGCGAGCTGGAGGTGGGCGAATGGCTGCTGCCCGGCGACTCGCCGCGCTGCGTGGTCCTCGCCGCGCACATCTGCCATCCGGGCCAGGCCGTGGACGACCTTTCCGGCGCGGCCGTGGCCGTGGAGCTCATGCGCCGGCTGGCGGCGCGGCCGCGGCGGCGCTATTCCTACCTGCTCCTGCTGGGGCCGGAGACCATCGGCAGCGCGTCCTGGCTGGCCCAGAACGAGGCGCGCATCCCCGAACTCGCCGGCGGCGTCTTCTTCGAGATGCTCGGCGCGGAGAATCCCCACGCCCTGCAGCACTCGCTCTGGCCGGACAGCCCGGTGGACGTCTGCGCCGAGCTGATCCTGCGCGAAACCGAGCCGGAGGCCCTGGTCGCGCCGTTTTTGGGCGTGGTCCTGAACGACGAGCGCATGTTCAACGCGCCGGGCGTGGCCGTGCCCATGGTCAGCCTGTCCCGCGCGCTGCCGCTCGCCGAAGGCCGCGGCCACTACGCCGCCTATCACAGCAGCGCGGACACGGCCGACGCCGTGCGCTACGATCACATGGAGCAGTCGCTGGCCCTGGCCCTCGGGATCATCGACGCCCTGGAGGCCGACGCCACGCCCAGGCCGCTGTTCAAGGGCGAAATCTTCTGCTCGCGCTACAGCGGCATAGATTATGCTTCGATGGAGGAAGAAATCTTCCAGGTCATGTTCCGCCTGGACGGCCGCCGCCGCGTGTCCGACATCGCCCGGGAAAGCGGGCTGGCGTTCACGCGCGTGCGGCGGACCCTGGACATCCTCGCGGCCGAGGGCCTGGTGGCCTGGGACTGAGCCCCGGCGCGGCGGCGGAAAACCGACAGACAGGAAAGAGGCGACCATGTTCAAGGACAAGACCGTGCTCATCACCGGCGGGACCGGCTCCTTCGGCCAGGCCTGCGCCCGCGCGCTGCTCACGCGGTGCGCCCCGCGCAAGGTCATCATCTTCAGCCGCGACGAGCTCAAGCAGTATCAGATGGGGCTCGCGCTGCCCGAGGCGCAGTATCCGGCCATCCGCTTCTTCATCGGCGACGTGCGCGACAAGGAGCGCCTCATGCGGGCCTTCCGCGGGGTGGACTACGTGATCCACGCCGCGGCCCTCAAGCAAGTGCCCGCGGCCGAGTACAACCCGCTGGAGGCCATCAAGACCAACATCATGGGCGCGGCGAACATCATCGACGCGGCCATCGACTGCGGCGTCAGCCGGGTCATCGCCCTGTCCACGGACAAGGCCGTGAACCCGGTGAACCTCTACGGCGCGACCAAGCTCTGCTCGGACAAGCTCTTCGTGGCGGCCAACTCCTACGTGGGCGAGGCCGGCACGCGCTTCTCCGTGGTGCGCTACGGCAACGTGCTGGGCAGCCGCGGCAGCGTGGTCCAGCTCTTCCGCGAGCAGCGCAAGACCGGCCGCGTGACCATCACCGACGCGCGCATGACGCGCTTCTGGATCACCCTGGCGCGCAGCGTGGACTTCGTGCTGGAATCCATCGCCGACATGGTCGGCGGCGAGATCTTCGTGCCCAAGCTGCCGAGCATGCGCGTGGTGGACCTGGCCGAGGCCTGCGCCCCCGGCTGCGCCCAGGACCACGTGGGCATCCGCCCCGGCGAAAAGCTCCACGAGCTGATGATCCCGCGCGACGAAGCCCGAAACACCGTGGACTGCGGCCAACGCTACATCATCAAGCCCGTGTTCCCGTTCTTCTACGGCCGCTTCAACGCCGAGGGCTGCCAGCCCGTGCCCGAGGACTTCGAGTACAGCTCCGCCACCAACACCCAATGGCTGAGCGTGGCGGACCTGCGGCGCATCGTCGATGAGCACTGACGCGCCCCCGCGGCTGACGCTGGGCACGGCCCAGCTGGGCATGGCCTACGGCGTGGCCAACCGCCTCGGCCGCCCCTCGGAGGCGGCCGCGCGCGACATCGTGGCCGCGGCCTGGGCCGGCGGGGTGCGACGCTTCGACACGGCCATGCACTATGGCGAAAGCGAGGCCGTGCTCGGCCGCGCCCTGGCGGCCATCCCCGGCGCGCCGCGGGCGGCGCTCGTCGTGGGCAAGCTGGCCCCGGACCTCGACCCCGCGGACGCCGATTTGCTGACGCATGGCGTGCGCGCCTCCCTGGACCGCCTGGGCCTGGACGCCCTGGACGGGCTGCTGCTGCACCGCGAGGCCCTGCTGGGCCGCTGGGAGCGGCTGCGGCCGGGCCTGGAGGCCCTGCGCGCGGCCGGCCTGGCGCGCCGGATCGGCGTCTCGGTGTACTCCCCGGCGAACGCCCTCGCCGCCCTGCGCCTGCCCGGCCTGGACCTGTTGCAGCTGCCCTCCAGCGTCCTGGACCGGCGCTTCGAGGACGCCGGGGTCTTCGCGGCCGCCGCCGAGTCTGGCGCGGCCGTGCAGGTGCGCAGCGTCTTTCTGCAGGGGCTGCTGCTCCTGCCCGCGGACCGGCTGCCCGGCCGCATGGCCTTCGCCGCGCCCTACGTGCGGGCCTTCCAGGACTGCTGCGCCGAGGCCGGGCTCTCCCCGGCGCGCGCGGCCCTGGGCTACGCCTGGACAGCCTATCCCGGCGCGGCTATCCTCGCCGGTGCGGAAAGCGCGGCCCAGGTGCGCGACAACCTGGCCCACGCCGCGCCCCTGCCCCCGGGCCTGGCCGAGGAGCTGCGCAGCCGTCTGCGCGGCGCGCCGGAACAGGTCCTCAACCCGTCGCTGTGGCCCAGCGGAGGTTCCGCCTCATGAGCGCCAAGACGCGCATTCCCCGGTGCCTGGCCATGCAGGAGCGCGCGCGGCGCGCCATCCCCGGCATGTGCCAGCTGCTCTCCAAGCGCCCGGACATGTATTCCCTGGGCGTGTGGCCCGGCTATTTCGAGCGCGCCGCCGGCTCCCGCGTGTGGGACCTGGACGGCAACGAGTACGTGGACATGAGCATCGGCGGCATCGGGGCCAACGTCCTGGGCTACGCCGACCCGGACGTGGACGCGGCGGTCTTGGAGGCCGTGCGCAAGGGCGCGAGCACCTCCCTCAACTGCCCGGAGGAGGTCCTCCTGGCCGAGCGGCTCATCGCCCTGCACCCCTGGGCCGAGATGGCCCGCTTCACGCGGAGCGGCGGCGAGGCCATGGCCGTGGCCGTACGCATCGCCCGCGCCGCCACCGGCCGCAGCACCCTGGCCTTCTGCGGCTACCACGGCTGGCACGACTGGTATCTTTCGGCCAACCTGGGCCGCGACGGCCTGGACGGCCACCTGCTGGCCGGGCTGGAGCCCGCCGGGGTGCCGCGGGGTCTGGCCGGCACGGCGCGGCCCTTCCGCTTCAACCGCCTGGACGAGCTCCAGGCCATCGCCGACGACGTTCCGGAAGGGCTGGCCGCCATCGTGCTCGAACCCATCCGCAACTTCCGGCCCGATCCGGCGTTCGTGCGCGGCGTGCGCGCCCTGGCCGACCGCACCGGCGCGGCGCTGATCTTCGACGAAATCTCGGCGGGCTTCCGCTTCGCCTGCGGCGGCTCGCACCTGGCGCTCTTCCCGGAGCGGCCGGACATCTGCGTCCTGTCCAAGGCCCTGGGCAACGGCTACGCCATCTCCGCGGTGCTCGGCGCCCGCGCGACGATGCAGGCCGCCCAGAAGACCTTCATCAGCTCCACGGCCTGGACCGAACGCGTGGGCTTCGCCGCGGCCCTGGCCTGCGTGGACAAGCACGCGCGCCTGGACGTTCCGGCGCTGCTCGACGCCGCGGGGCGGCAGGTCATGGCCGGCTGGGCCGCGGCGGCCAAGCGCAACGGCCTGGAGATCACGGTCGGCGGCATGCCGCCCATCGCCCACTTCGAGTTCGACGATCCGCGCCACGACGAACTCAAGGCCTATTTCATCCAGCTCATGCTGGAGCGCGGCTTCCTGGCCTCCACCCTGTACTACGCCATGACCACGCACAGCGCGGCCGAGCTGGACGGCTATCTCGCGGCCACGGACGAATGCTTCGGCCTGCTGGCCCGGGCCCTGGCCGCCGGCGACCTGGCCGCGCGGCTGGAGGGCCGGCCCGCGGCGCACGGCTTCACCCGGCTCAACTGACGCCCGGACGGACGGCATGGGCATCACGGCGATCATCCAGGCGCGCATGGGCTCCACGCGGCTGCCCGGCAAGGTGCTCCTGCCCGCGGCCGGCCGGCCGCTGCTGGACTGGCTGGCCGGACAGATCGCCCACTGCCGGAGCCTCGCCGGCGTGGTCCTGGCCACCACCACGGCCCCGGCGGACGACGCCGTGGCCGAACGCGGCCGCGCCCTGGGCTGGAAGGTCTGCCGCGGCCCGGAAGACGACGTGCTGGAGCGCTACTGCCTGGCGGCGGAGGCGGCCGGCCTCGACCCGGCGGCGGACCACGTCATGCGCCTCACCGCCGACTGCCCCCTGGCGCAGCCGGACGTCTGCGACGCCCTGGCGGCGCTCTACGCGGCCGGCGGCTGCGACTACGCCCGCACCAGCCCGCGCTTCGCCGAGGGCCTGGACTGCGAAGTCGTGTCCCTGGCCGCGCTGCTCCGGGCGCGCGGGGAGGCGCGCCGCCCCTCGGAACGCGAGCACGTGACGCTCTTCGTGCGCAACCGGCCGGAGGAGTTCCGCCTGTGCGAGCTGGACAGTCCGGAAGACTGCTCGCGCTACCGCGTCACCGTGGACGAGCCCGCGGACTACGCCGTGGCGCGCGCGCTCATCGAGGCCCTGGGCCGGCCCGGCGGCTGGATATCCTTCGCGGCCATCCGCGCCCACCTGGACGCCCACCCGGAGCTCATGGCCCTCAACGCCCACATCGTGCGCAACGAGGGCCTGCTCAAGTCGCTGGCCGCCGAGGCCGGCGAGGCCTAGCCCCTTTCAGCCCATTTCCGGAAGAACTCGCGCCAGCGGGCCACGGGGTCCGCGTCCGTGCGGCACTGGCCGCGCAGGAACAGCCGCCGCGCGGCCTGAATCTCCTTCCCGGCCCACCAGCGCGCCGGGTCGTCCCAGGCGGCGCAGACAGCCCGCGCGGCCCCGGCCGCGTCGTGGTGCAGCACCCCGGCCGCGCGCAGGGCGTCGAACAGCGGCCGCGCCGCCTCCCGCTCCGGCCCCTGCCCGCGGTCCCAGAACAGAATGGTCGGCGCGCCCAGCAGCAGGGCCTCCAGCATGGCCGTGCCCACGTGGTCGCAGACCACCAGCCGGGCCCGCGCCAGCGCCGCGCCCAGCGGGCCGGCGCAGGACACGGCCAAGCCGGAATGCGCCGCCGCCAGGGCCTGATCCTCGTTGCTCCAGCCATAATCGTAGAGATACGGCCGCAGCACCGTGCGCGCCAGGACGTCGGGCGCGAGGCCGGCGGCGAAGTCCCGGCGCATGCGGAAGAACAGCGGCAGCACCGTGGCGTCCTGGCCGTAGAGCTGGAGGCGGTAGGTGTGGCGGGGCACGCTGGTGCTCACCCAGAGCAGCTCGTCCGCGCCGCCGCGCCAGGCGTCCAGGCGCTCCGGGGCGTAGAGCTGCGGCAGGGACTCCAGCCGCGCCGGCAGGGCGGCGTCGCCGTCGTCCCAGCCCCAGGTGGCGAAGACGTCGCAGAGGCGGCGCTCCAGGCGCTCCGTAGGGCAGTTTTGGAATTGCCCGTAGGTGCCGCCATGCTGCCAGCCGAGGATCGCGGCCCCGCGCGCCGCGCCCAGGGCGGCCGCGGCCAGGAAGTCCGGGGACTCGCTGTTCCAGTAGGGCGAGAAATAGGCCCGGCGTCCGGCGAAGGGCCCGGCCGCGGCCAGGCGTCCGGCCAGCTCCTCCGCCAGGGCGGGCGGCAGCATGCCCGGCAGCAGCTCCGCGGCCACGCGCTCGAAGTCGTCGCGCGGGGCGAATCCGGCGAGCAGGCCGCCGCGCTCGAAGGCCCGCCGCTCCGGCGGCCGCGTGTCCGCCTCGTAGAGCGCGAGCAGGCCGTCCGCGCAGAGGGCCGGCGGCGGCCAGAACAGATGCGCCAGCACGCGGCCGTCCGGCGGCGCGCAGCGGGCCGGGCGGGGCGGCTCCAGGGCCGGCGACGCGCTTTCGAGCAGGGGCCGCGCGGCCAGATTGGGAAGGCCTTCGCCGAAGTCCCGGACCGCGACGCCCATGCGCCGCGCCACCGCGCCGTACAGGGCCAGCACCCCGCCGCCGCCATGGGCGGCCGTCTCCGTCAGCTCGTCGTAGGAGCGCGTCGGGCCGGGCGGGGTCTGCGGCGCGGGAACCGCGAGCCGGGAGCCGTACCGCCGCCGGGCCAGCTCCAGCCGCGCGTGGCGGTCGCGGACCATGTGCAGGAAGACTTGCAGCCACGCGCCGAACAGCAACTCCCAGCTGCGCTGCGGCAGGTCCAGGCCGTGCAGGACGTTCAGCCGGCCGGCCAGATGCGCGGCGAAACGCGCGAAGACGTCCTCCAGGTCGGCCATGACGGCCAGACGCTCGGCGATGTCCGCGCAGGGCTGCGGCAAAAGATCGAGGTCCGCCGCGCGCCAGCCGGCGGCCAGGGCGTGGGGCAGCAGCCACGGCTGGGACAGCGCCGCGCGCTCGCCGGCCCGCGGGCCGGGCAGGGCCGCGTCGGCCAGGAACAGCACGGGGCCGGAAGCTTCCGAAGCGGCGGCCACGGCTCAGACCCCGAACCGCAGCAGGCGGCGTTCCGCGAAGTCGGCCAGCAGCAGGCCCGGGCCGCCGTCCTCCCGGACCAGGGCCAGTCCCTGGGCCAGGGCCTTGCCCCCGGCGACGCGCGCCAGATCGACGTCGAACAACGGGCGGCCGTCCGGGGCGAGCTTGAGCAGGCCCTCCAGGTGGGTCACATAGATCGCCTCCGGCGCGGCCGCGATCTGGTAGATGTCCAGACAGGGCGGATGGACCAGGGCCAGCGGCCGGCCGCTGGCCGCGTCCAGGGCGAGGATGGTCGCGGGCTGCCCGCCGGCCGCGAGAATGCGCCCGCCGCAGACCTGCACGCCGGCCGGCGCGCCCAGGGGCGGGGCGGGGAAGCGCCGCAGGCTGGCCGCGGGCTCGCGCGGATCGAAGGACCACAGCCGCGTCTCCCGGCGCTGCGGCGTGCAGCTGAGCAGGTAGAGCAGCCCGTCCGCGGCGCAGAGATATTCCGGCCGCAGGCTGGCCTCGTCCGGACCGAGCAGCGCCGCCAGCGCGACGCGCCCCTGCACGCGGCCCTCGCGGTCCAGGGCGTACAGGGCCTGGCCGGCGTAGTCGCAGGCCCAGAGCAGGCCGCGGTCGTCCAGGCACAGGCCCATGAGCCCGCGCCAGGGGCCGCGCAGCGGGCCCAGGTCGGCCCCGTCGTCCAGGCCGAAGCGGTGGATCGCCGCGCTGCGGTGGTCCGAGACGTAGATCCGGCCGGCCGCCTGGTCCACGGCCACGGCGAAGGGATAATCCAGACCCCAGCCGGCCACGCCGGGCAGCGCGGCGAAACGCCGCTCCCGCGTCAGGCCGCGCGCCCGCCCGCGCAGTTCCGCGGGCCAGAGTTCCTCCCGCGCCAGCAGGCCGTGCGCGGCCGCGCCGTCGGGCAGCGAGGCCAGCAGGGCCGCCAGGACGTCCAGGGCCGCGTCGGGCCGGCCGGAGGCCAGCAACGCTTCGGCCGCGGCGCGATAGACGTCCCGGTTCAGGACGCGGAAATTCCGCACGAAGGAGCGCAGGGCCCGCAGGCCGGGCAGGAAGTCCGCCGCCTGGAGCCCGTCGCGCAATTGGAAGAACAACGGCTCGGTGCGCTCGCGCAGGGCCTCCAGCTCGGCCTCCAGGCCGCGCGCGGCGGCGGCGAGGCCGTCGGCCGGGGCACCTGCGGCGAGCAGGCGGCGCAGGGCTTCGAGCCGATCCAGAAGCGGTGCGGCGAGGCTCATGGCCGGCCCTCCGCGTCCGGATCGTCCGCGCCGAGCTGGGCGATGCACAGCCTGTCGTCGGCGAAGGTCCACTCGCGCCGCAGCAGGTGCGGCGCGGCGCGGCCCCGGGCGACAAGCTCGTCCGCGCGGAGCAGGTCCGCGGCCAAACCGACGGCCAGGCTGCCGTCCAGGCGCAGGACCTCGGGGAAGTCCTGGCGGCCCAGGATGGGCCGGCCCGTGGCCGCATGGACGCGCACCCCGCGCGCCGGGTCGTAGCGCCACAGCCCGCGCTCCGGGACAAAGGGCTCCTGGCAGGAGAACTGCTGCGCCCGGTCGAAGCCCTGCACGGCGTAGACGAAGCCCGCCGCGCCCGGCGGCGGCGCGATCTCCGCCGTGGTCTCCGGGCCGTGCAGCGCCAGGCTGAGCGGCCGGAACGGCCCCTGCCCCGGCGGGCCGTACGGCAAAAGCTTGAGTTCCGCCGGGCCGTCCTCCCCGGTGCGGCAGCGCAGGCGCAGCCCGCCGCCGGGAGCGCTCCAGGCCGCCAGCAGCGGTTCCCCGCCGCCGCCGTGCGGCAGGCCCACTGCCGCCAGCCGACCCGGCAGGCGGAAAGCGGACGCGAGCACAGGCCCCAGCGCCTCCGGCCCGAGGATCAGGCAGGCCCGGCCGCAATCCAGCCGGACCCAGAGCAGCCCCAAGGGCGGCGCGCCGGGGTCGGGCGTCACGGGCGCCGCGCCGGGCGCGGGCCGGCCCGCCGGGCCGGCGGCGTAAAATGCGGGCGCGGCCTGGCCGGGCAGCCCCTCCCAGTCGTAGGCCAGGGGCCGCGTCACCGCGACGCTTCCGGCCCAGGCCGCGGGCAGCCGGACCAGATCCTCCGGCCGCTCCTCCAGGCAGGGCAGCAGCCCGGCGGCGCTGACGGCCACGGGCGTGGTGAACTGGCAGGGATGGTCCGCCGGGGCCACCGCGCCGAGCAGGAGCGGTCCCGCGCCGGCGGCGAAACGGCGCAGCGCCGCCTCCAGCTCCGCCGCCGTGAGCAGGGGATTGCGCGCGTCCAGCGCGAGCAGCGGGGCTGCGGGAACGCGGCCCGCCGCGGCCAGGACCTCCAGGGCCCAGGCCGTGCCGCGGGGCAGCGCCCCGGCCGCCGCGGCTCCGGGTTCCGGCGTGGGCGCGCCGAACACCTCCACGGCCGCGCCGCCGGAGGCCTGCCGCGCCGCTGCGGCGAAAAGCTCCGGCGCATCCGTGACCACGAGCGCGCGGGAGACTCCCGCGCAGCCGCGCAGCCGCAGCAGCACGCGGTCCAGGGCCGCGCGGCCGGCCGGGCCGCGCCAGAGCGGGAGCGCCTCCCCGGCGATGAACGGCAGGACCGCGTCCATCAGCCGCGCTCCCCGTCCAGGCCGAAATCGAAGAGCCCGGCGCGGATGACGGCCTCGGCCAGGGCGAACTGGTGCGGATAGTCGATGTCGATGAGCTGCATCTCGTCGTCGAGCAGGTGCATGTACGGCGGCAGCATGCCCGCGGGATTGTGCGCCGTGAGCACCCCATAGGGCCGGAACAGCGGCAGGCCGGGTCCGCCGGCGTCCAGCGGGCGGAAGCCGCCGGCCTCGGGCGCGAGGTACAGTCCGGAAGGCGCGGCGATGCGCCGGACGGTGAGGACGTCGTGGTGCCCGGCCAGGGCCTTGCCCACGAGCAGGTCCACCAACGCCGGGCGGCGGAAGGGGCTGGTGGGCAGGAGCACCACGCTGACCGCTGGCCTGCGGCCCTCCAGACAGAGGCGCTCGGTGACGTGGGCGACCACGTCGGCTAGGCTGGCCGCGTCGCGGCCCAGGCAGCGCGGCCGGCGCCAGGCCAGGCAGCCGGGATAGGCGGCGGCGATCGTCAAAATCTCGTCGTCGTCGCTGGACACCACCACCTGATCGATGCTCCGGGAGCGCAACGCCACCTCGATGCTGTAGGCGATGAGGGGCTTGCCGCAAAGATCCCTGGCGTTCTTGCGGGGAATGCCCTTGGACCCGCCCCGGGCCGGAATGACGGCGGCCACGAACGGCCGGTCGGTCCCGGCCGTGGGGTTCTGCGGCGCTTCCCGCCGCGGTTCCGGTTCCCTTTGCGCTGTGTCCATGGCCACTCCCGACGCGCCCGCGACGGCGGTCCCGCCGCCCGGAGTACAGCGAAGCGCGCGCCTTGGCAACCGAGGCGCGCCGCCGCTCCGGCGGGTTCCCGCCGCAAAGCGTGTTTGGCACGTCTCTAGCAAAGAGCAGGCCAAGCGCTTGCGCATCCGCCGCGCCGCATTTACGCTGCAACCATTCGCCGCCGCCGCGCGTCATCATCCAGGAGGTTGTGTCTGTCCATGCCGTTGGTCTCCGTCATCACCGGGATGCACGACGCCGGGCCGTTCATCGGCCGCACCATCGCCTCCGTGCTGCGCCAGGACTTCGCGGACTTCGAGCTGATCGTGGCCGACGACGGCTCCACCGACGCCGGGCCGGATCTGGTGCGCGCCGTGCGCGATGCGCGCGTACGCCTGCTGCCCCTGGGCAAAGTCGGCCGCTCGGCCGCGCTGAACATCGCCCTCGGCGAGGCGCGCGGCGAACTGGCCGCCATCCTCGACGCCGACGACCTCTGCGAGCCGGACCGCCTCATGCGGCAGGCCGCGGCCTTCGCCGCCGATCCGGCGCTCACCGTGGCCGGTTCGACCTGCCGCTTCATCGACGCCGAGGACCGGCCGCGGGACGTCTTCCGCGTGCCCCTGGGCCACGCCTGCATCCTCTGGCAGTCGCTGTTTCACAACACCTTCGTGCACTCGGCGAGCATGTTCCGGCTGTCCGCCGCGCGCGGGCTGGCCTACGAGACCGCGCTGGAGCCCTCGGAGGACTACGCCTTCCTCACGGCCCTGGCCTGGAGCGGCAAGGCCGCCAACGACGAGCGGCCGCTGGTGCGCTATCGCGTGCACGAGCGCCAGCTCTCCCAGACGCGCCAGCGGGTCCAGCAGGACAACGCCGCGCGCATCCACCGCAGAAACCTGGCCCGGCTGGGCTGGGCCGGAGAGCCGCCGGCGCACGCCCGGGACTGGCTCTGGGGCCTGCCCGTGACGCCGCAGCCGGAACATGCGGAACTGCTCGACTTCTACCTGACGCTGTTGGGCCGCCTGGAGACGCGGCCCCATGTGCAGCCGGGGGACCTGACCATCCTGCGGCGCGAACTGGAACGGGCCCGAGCCGGGCCCTAACGTAACCGGGGATGGCCATGAATTACACAGAGATTTCCAGTCCGGCGGACATTCCCGCCGGGGCGCGCGTCCTGATCTACGGCTGCGGCGGCCGCGGACGCGAACTTCTTGGGGCGATCCGCGAGAAGCGGCCCGACGTGGACGTCGACGGCTTCCTCGACAGCGCCCGCGACGCGGACGAGGTGGACGGCCTGCCCGTGCGCAACGTGGCCTCGGCCACGCCCGAGCACCTGGGCGGACCGCTGGTGGTCACGGCCTCCACCTACCACAAGGAGATGCTCGCGCGGCTTGAGGCTCTGGGGCACCGCTCCGTCCTGGTCTACATGCCCTTCGACACCGCCTATTACGAGGCCACCTACCGCCTCATGGTCACCGCCGCGGAGCGCTCCGGCGAAAAGCTCGCCGTGGTCCGCGCCCCGGAGGACCTGCCCCGCGGCGCATCCTTCGCGGCGCTGCACCTCCCCGGCGGGGACGAGGATTCCCGCGCGGCCTTTCTTGAGCTGGTGGGCCGGATCTGCGCCGCGGGCCGCAGCGAATGCCGCGCGACGCTGGAGTGGGACGAAGCGGCCCCGCCGCAGGAGCTGCTCCGTCGGTCCGGCCTCGGCCAAGCCGACTTCCTGCTCTGCTGCGACACCGGAGCCCCGGCCCAGCGGCTCGACGCCGCCATGCAGCTTCTGCGCGAACGGCTGCCCGACCTGCCCGTGCGCTACTGGCGCCGGCCGGAGCCTTTCGAGTGCCACGCCCTGGCCGTGCAGGAGAAGCGCGTCCTGTTCATCCCCATCCCCAAGTGCGGCTGCACCTCCATGGCCCTGCACCTGCGCCAGCGCTTCGAGCCCGGCTTCGAGCCGGGCATGCCGGCGCACAGGCCGAACCACAGCGGCAACATCTTCGTCCGCTACCGCGCCGGCGATCCGGCCTACGACGACTACTTCAAGTTCAGCATCGCCCGGAACCCGTACGAGCGCCTGGGCTCGCTCTACCATTCGCACCGCATTCTCCCGGACTACGCGAACGCGTATGTCCTCCGGTACATGCGCGACCTGCCGCGCTGGTCCGGGCTCTCCTTCGCCGACTTCTGCGCCATGGCCTGCGCCTGCCCGGACGAACTCGCCGAACACCATTTCAAGTCCCAGAACCACTTCCTGGGCGGCCGGCCGGACGCGCTCAACGCCGTGTTCCACCTGGAGAACCTGCACGAGCAGGCCGGTCCGCTACTGGAATCGCTCGACGTCGGGCTGCCCCGGAAAATGGCCAACGTCTCCAACCGGAGCGGGATTCCCTATCTGCAGGAATACTACTCCGACACGAATCTCAAGGCGATGGTGCGGCGGCGCTACGCCGAGGACTTCGAGCGCCTGGGCTACGCCTAGGCCGGAATCGGCGCGCATCGGCCGCAACCCGCCCGCGGAGAGGAGGACCGGGCGGAAGCGGCGAACCCGGACCGGCATGGCGCGCCGGGCCGGAGAACGGGAGGGACCATGACCACGACCATCTCGCTCGACTACCGTTACGACCCCAAGGTCCGCTATGCGCAGCGGACGCCCCACGCGGGCCTGGACCGGCTGCTGGAGGCCGGATGCGACATCTACGCCGAGGAGCTGCGCGGCCTCGCGGCGCACCTGCCCCTGCTGGACGCGCTGCCCCTGCGCGGCGCGGGCGAGGGGCCCTGCTGGATCAACGGCTGGCTGCCCGGCCTGGACTCGCTGAGCATCTACGGCCTGCTGGCGCGGCTGAACCCGCCGACCTACCTTGAGGTGGGCTCGGGCTACTCCACCATGTTCGCCCGCCGGGCCGTGCGCGACCACGGCCTGCGCACGCGCATCGTGTCCATCGACCCGGCCCCGCGCGCGCAAATCGACGCCCTGTGCGACACGGTGATCCGCGCCCCGCTGGAGGACGTGGACCCGTCCGTCTGGCGCGGGCTGGAGCCCGGCGGCGTGTTCTTCCTGGACAGCTCCCACCGGAGCTTCCAGAACTCCGACGTCACGGTGTTCTTCCTGGAGGTGCTGCCGGAGCTGGCGGAGGGGGTCACGGTGGGCCTGCACGACATCCTGCTGCCCTACGACTACCCCCAGGACTGGATCGCCGAGGGCCGCTTCTACAACGAGCAGTACCTGCTGGCGGCGTTCCTGCTCGGCGGGCACAATGGCTACGAGCTGCGCCTGCCCAGCCGCTACGTCTACGAGAACCGGGAGCGCATCGCCGGGGCCGCGGAGCTGGCCGAGGCCTTCGCCGCGCGCGGCGTCGACCCCTGGGGCGGGGCCTTCTGGATGCGGCGCAGCCGGGCGGCCTAGGTGTGAAGTTATAGGAGGTTGTTCACTCGGTCCAAATCGGTCAGATTGGGTTTACGACGACTCAATCGGCCAAAGGGGAACCGAGTGAACATCCATGTCAATGCCAGATTGACTCCTGTTCGT
>Ga0268263_1000373_pt1 | contig 80159 bp, 72 predicted proteins | sample Biomet5_FD_190358 | JGI IMG/M metagenome (GOLD analysis project Ga0268263, IMG submission 190358) | Microbial communities from bioreactor (seeded with sewage sludge) at LBNL, California, USA - Biofuel metagenome 5 (SPAdes) (version 4) | ecosystem: Engineered > Bioreactor > Anaerobic >... | reverse complement strand
CGGCGTGAGCACGGCCCTGTTCCCGCCATAAACGCGCTCCACGATGGCGCTGAGCTTATCGCTGAGGCTCAGGTCGAGGCCGTAAGAGAAGCGGAAATCCGACGGCTTCTCGCACAGGCGCAGCACCTCGCGCGCAAGCTCCACGCCGCCCTCTCCGCCTTTGGCCCAGACCTCTGTGAGCACGGTGCTCACTCCCAGCTTCGCGCAGGCGTCCCTGAGCACGGAGAGCTCCTTTTCGGTGTCGGTCGGGAACCTGTTCACCGCGACGACGCACGGCAGCCCGTACACCTCTTTCATGTTGCGCAGGTGCCGCAGCAGGTTCGGCAGGCCGCGTTCCAGCGCCGCGGTGTCCTCCCGCGCCAGCTCCTCCCTGGGCACGCCCCCGTGATATTTCAGCGCGCGCACGGTGGCCACCAGCACCACGGCCGACGGCCTCAGCCCCGCGAGCCTGCACTTTATATCCAAAAACTTCTCCGCACCGAGGTCCGCGCCGAAACCGGCCTCCGTCACCGCGTAATCGCCCAGGCGCAGCGCCGTTTTCGTGGCGATGACCGAGTTGCAGCCGTGCGCTATGTTCGCAAAAGGCCCGCCGTGCACTATCGCGGGCGAACCCTCCAGCGTCTGTACGAGATTGGGTTTCAAAGCGTCCTTTAAAAGCGCCGCCATCGCCCCCGCGGCCCTGAGCTGCCCCGCCGTCACCGGCTCCCCGTCAAAGGTGTAGCCCACCACCATGCGCGATATGCGCGCCTTCATGTCGTCGATATCGTCGGCAAGGCAGAAGGCGGCCATCACCTCCGACGCCGCGGTTATGTCGAAGCCGTCCTGACGCGGCACGCCGCCCGTGCGCCCGCCGAGGCCGTCGTTTATCAGCCGGAGCTGCCTGTCGTTCATGTCGAGGCACCGCTTCCACGCGACGCGGGCCGGGTCTATGCCGAGGGCGTTGCCCTGATATATGTGGTTGTCGGTCATCGCGGCCAGCAGGTTGTTCGCGGAGGATATGGCGTGAAAGTCGCCTGTGAAGTGCAGATTGATGTCCTCCATCGGCAGGAGCTGGGCGTAACCGCCGCCGGCCGCCCCTCCCTTCATGCCGAAAACGGGGCCGAGAGACGGCTCCCTCAGCGCGGCAACCGCGTTTGCCCCCACGCGGCGCAGCGCGTCCGTCAGGCCTATTGAGACCGTCGTCTTTCCCTCTCCCGCGGGGGTGGGGGTCATCGCCGTCACAAGTATGAGCTTGCCGTCCTTTTTGCCGCTTTCCGGCAGGGGCAGACTTATCTTCGCCTTGTATCTGCCGTAAGGTTCCAGCGCGTCCTCCGCCAAACCGGCCCTTTCGGCTATCTCCGCTATGGGACGCATCTCCACAGACTGGGCTATCTCTATATCCGACTTCATATACGCGCGGCCTCCGGTTTAAATATTGTCGTATTTAATATATCCTATCCCGCGGTCAGCCGTCTGTCAAGCGCCGCGCATAAAATCCTTCAAATATTCCGCGCAGGGCGGATTTTGCATCGTTCCCGTCCGGCGTCCGTCCTCCCGCGGAGCCGCCGCAGCGCAAAGTCACATCATATCTTTCATGAGACATGTTGTCTGATTTCTTTTTAACTTTTTGTACATTACGGAAGTCTTTCGCGCAGAAGTTTGACCACTCAATATATTTAGTATATACTTCTTTTTGTTGCGTTGAACGCGACAAATATATTGCGAAAGAGGTTTTTCATTTGAGGAAAAAAATGATCGCGCTGCTGCTCGTTTTGGCTATGGTGCTCGCTTTGACCGCGTGCTCCACGCCTGCCGGCGAAACTTCCGCATCTGCTTCCGAATCCTCCGAGTCCGCCTCTGAGTCCGTTTCCGAATCCGTATCGGAATCCGCGAGCGAATCTTCAGAGTCCACCGATACCCGTGAGTGGTGGCAGATGGTGGACGTCGACTGGACCGAAAACTCAGTCGCACTGGACACCGGTATCAACATGACATATATGACCATTGGACCGGAGGATGGCGATATAATCGTCCTCATCCACGGAGCCACCGACAGCCGCCTCTCCTGGGCTCAGGTCGCGCCGCAGCTGGCCGATGCCGGCTACCGCGTCTATGTCCCCGAACTGCGCGGACACGGCAAGACCGACAAGCCCGCCGGCGTCAACGGCATATATACTGTTGAGGAACACGCCGCCGACATCATTTCCTTCATGGACAAAGTCGGCATAAAGAGCGCCGACGTGGTCGGCCACTCCCTCGGCTCCCTTATAGCCCAGGAGCTCGCCGCCGACATCCCCGATAAAGTCAAGTCCATCACGCTTATAGCCTCAGGCGCGAAGTCCTGCGACAACGAGAGCCTGACCTGGGTCTACGAAGGCGACGGCACCGATTACCTCGGCGTCCACGGCTACGACGACACCAAGACCTTCCCGCCCGAGTTTTTGGCTGACTGGGCCGGCTGCACCAACGAGGATGCCGACTTCTGCAAGGGCATCTACATGCACGCCGCACAGCTCCCTTACGAGGTCTGGGGCTACATCTTCGGCGGACTGCAGGTCTATGACAACACCGACGGTCTGGCCGACATCACCTGCCCGGTCCAGATCATCTGGGGCACCAAGGACAGCATCTTCCTCGAGTCCGATCAGAAGGCGCTTCAGGACGGCCTTGTGAACGCCGCCAGCGTTGATTTCGTTCCGATAGAGGGCGCCAGCCACAACACCCATTGGGACAGCAAAGCCAACGCCACCAAGGTCTCCGGCCTGATAGCCGATTTCGCAGCAAGCCACAAGTAATATCCTTCCGCGCCGGAGGTCCCCAGTCGAGAGCCGCCGGCGCGGTTTTTTCATGCCTTTTTTGGGCGGCGGCGCGCATAAAATCGTCCGCAGGCGCCAAATCCGGGCCTTTTTGTGGTATAATCGGGATAAATCCTGTTTTTGGAGGCCTTTATGCTGCACATAGGATGCCATCTTTCTTCTTCCGACGGCTATGCCGCCATGGGACGCACCGCTCTGTCCCTCGGCGCGGACACGTTCCAGTTCTTCACCCGCAACCCGCGCGGCAGCCGCGCCAAGGATATAGACCCCGACGACGCCGCCGAACTCTGCTCCATGATGAAAGAGCTCGGCTTTTCGCACATCGTGGCACACGCGCCCTATACGCTGAACCCCTGCTCCGCCACCCCGGAGACGCGCGAATTCGCCCGCGAGACCATGGCCGACGACCTGCGCCGCATGGAATACACCCCCGGCCAGTATTATAATTTCCACCCCGGCAGCCACACCGGCCAGGGAACGGAGACGGGGATAAAGCTCATAGCGGAGCATCTCAACGCCATCATCTCCGCCGGACAGACCACCACCGTCCTGCTCGAGACCATGGCCGGAAAGGGCAGCGAGGTGGGCGGGCGGTTTGAGGAGCTGGCGGGCATAATCAGCCGGGTGGCGCTGGAGGGCAAGCTCGGCGTATGTCTCGACACCTGCCACGTTTTCGACGCCGGGTACGACATCGTGAACGACCTCGACGGCGTGCTCGCGGAATTCGACCGCGTCATCGGGCTGTCGCGCCTGCGGGCCGTGCACATCAACGACAGCATGAACACGCTCGGCAGCCACAAGGACAGGCACGCGCGCATAGGCGAAGGCGGCATCGGGCTCGAGGCCATGGGCAGGATCGTGCGTCATCCGGCCCTGCGCGGCCTCCCGTTCATTCTCGAGACTCCGAACGAGCTGCCCGGCTATCAGCACGAGATAGAGCTGCTGCGCGGCCTTGCCGGCGCTTGAGCGCACCGCTGCATATAAAAAGCATCCCCCGGACGTTCTCCGAAGGGATGCCTTTTTTAATGTCCGGCGCGGGCGGAAACGGCCTTTGTACCCATTTCGCGCCGCCGCCCCGTCACTTCTCCCTGTGCCTGCCCGCGAAAAACCTTATCAGGGCCACGAGTATCACCCCCGCGCCGCAAAGCAGGAACAGGAGCCCCACAGGGATCAGAAAGAAATTTTCATGCAGGATGCCGGCGCTGTCGACGTACTCCACGGACAGCGACTTGATGAGCAGACAGATGAAGCCTATGAGCATCAGCACGGCCCCGACGGCGGCGGACACCATGTCCATTTTCGTGCGCCTCGTTTCGCTTCCATCCTTTATCAGCTTTTCCGTCATGTTGTTCATGTTCGTTCCTCCCAGTATCAATTCGTCGAGAGAAACTCCAAACACGGACGACATCCGGATCAGCATCTCTATATCCGGCAGATTGCGGTCGTTCTCCCAGTTGGAAACGGCCTGCCTCGTCACGCCGAGCTTTTCGGCAAACCGTTCCTGCGTGAGGTCGCGGTCCTTCCTCAGCCCCTTTATCTGTTCTCCGAATTCCATGCTTCTCATTCCTCCCGCCACGATGATACCCGCCCGGAGCACCCATATCAAGAAAGCATCGCTTGCGCCGCCGTTTTTCTGCGACAGCGTCCCTTTCCGGAACGCAGGCACGCGCCGGCGCCCGAACCGCGCTGCGCCGTCACTCCGGCAGGGCGAGTATGCGGCGCGCAAGTATCGCTATCTCCACGTCCATGCGCGCGGCCGGGTCTGTGAGGTCCCGCCCCAGGATCTCTCCGCACTTTTTCACACGGTTGGTCACGGTGTTCTTGTGTACGCCCAGCCGCTCCGAGGCCTCTTTCAGGCTCGACCCGCAGCGTATATATGTGTCCAGTACCTCCATCAAACCGCTTTTTTTCTTCGCGTCGTAGCGGGAAAGGCGCCCGAGCTGCGACTCGCAGTAGCTCTCCAGCAGCTCTCTGTCCCTTATGCCGAGCAGGAGCTGCAGCACGCCGCTCTCATCCAGAAAACGCGCGCCCACGCCCGCCGCGGAGAGAGCCAGCAGCTTTTTCGCTTCCGCGAACGCCCCGGCTATCCCTGCCATCCCGCACGGGCCGGAGACGGCTGCCCGGGCGTTCCCTATCGCGCGGCGCACGTCCTCCCTCTCGGTGTTCACGAACACGGCGGCCTCCGCCTCCCCGACAGCGAAGCGGTAAGCTCCGCCCGCCTGCTCTCCGGCGGCGAGAACGGCCACGTAAAAGCGCGCGTCCTCCCCGAAGCCGAGCTTTTTCAGCGTTCTCCATTCTCCGCCCGTGGCCGCCGAACGCAACGCCTGCGCGGCTTTGGAGGCGTCACGCGAGCTCTCCTCTATCCTGAAACCCACGCGGTGCATTATCTCGGCCATGCGCACATCCCACGCACAGGTGAAAAGGGGCAGGGAATTTTCGCGCGCGAACGCCGCCACCGCCTCCGGGATGCCGTGGATGTACGGCCCAAGGTTGACGACCACCCCGCTCGCCCCGCTTTTTTGCAGCGCGCCGATGAACTCCGGAAGCTCGCCCTCCCCGGAAAGGCCCGCGCCGGTCGTGAAGATCAGCTCCCCCGCCCCGACGAACGACCTCGCTATCTCCATGCTCTCCACCATGTGCGTCCTGCTCACGGGCGCGGCAAGCCCGCCCTCGCCCGCGGTCAGCACCAGGCTCTTTTCATGCGCGGCTATATCCCTGACGTTCAGCATATTTCAGCCCCCCAACGGAATATAATTATATCACTATCTGTGCTGTAGCACAATATATACGTAAAATTTTGTTGACTCAGCACATTTTTCATGGTATCATTGGGACATTGAAAGCGCCGCGGCGACGGCGGCAATAACAGTTTGGGAATGATGTTTTGAAAGACGACAAAAAGCGCCTGGGCAATGCGCTGACGATCGCGACCGTGCTGGTCATTTTCGCCGTGTGGTATCTGGTCACGAACTACGGAAATGTGAAGCAGTCCCTTTTCCCGACTCCGCAGTCGGTCTGGGCGGCGTTCATCTCGATATGCGAAAACGGATATAAGAACTACACGCTGCTCGAGCACATAGGGGCCAGCATGTCCCGTCTGCTCAGCGCGTTCGCCCTGTCCATCATCACGGCGGTGCCCCTCGGCCTCGCGAGCGGGTGCAGCCCTCTGGTGCGCGGCGTGCTGGACACCTTTGTGGAGTTCTACCGCCCGCTGCCGCCTCTGGCGTACTACACTCTGCTGGTGCTCTGGTTCGGGATCGGCAACGAGTCGAAGATCATCCTGCTGTACCTGGCGTGCTTTGCGCCGATATATATATCCTGCGTCTCCGCGGTGATGCGCATTCCCCCGAACTACCTGAGCTGCGCGGCGGCCCTCGGCGCGAACAAACGGCAGCGTTTCCTGCACGTGGTGCTTCCCGCCTGCCTGCCGGACATCTTTGTCGGCACCAAAACGGCCATCGGCGTCGGCTACACCACCCTCGTGGCGGCCGAGATGGTTGCGGCCAAGACGGGCATCGGCTGGATGGTGCTGGACGCCAGCAATTATCTGCGCAGCGACATCGTGTTCTGCATCATCATCATCATGGGGCTCACCGGCATACTCATAGATCTGGGGCTGCGGCTGCTGGAGAAGCGGCTCGTGCCCTGGAGCGGCAAAGAATAAAAAACAAAAAACAGTGTGACAAGGAGAATCTTCTATGAACTTCAAGAGAATCGTCGCCGCCATCGTTTGCCTGACCATCGTCTGCGCCCTGTTCACGGGGTGCGGCTCGACTGCCGCCTCCTCCTCCGGGGAAAACACCGTCGTCATCGGCACGCAGGAGATGCCCAACAGCGAGGGCATCGCCAAGAGCCTGGGCTACTTTGAGGAAGCCTTCGGCAAGGCCGGCTGGAAAGTCAGCCTCGTCAGCTTCTCCTCCGGCGCCAAAGTCAACGCCGCGCTGCTCTCCGGCGACATCGACTTCGCGCTCATCGGCACCTGCCCCGTGTCCAACGGCCTTTCCAGCGGCATAGACTGCAAGGTCATCTGGATACACGAGATCCTCGGCTCGGCCGAATCCCTTGCCGTCAAGAACTCCGCGAACGTCACCTCCGTCGCCGACCTCAAGGGCAAGAAGATCGCGACGCCGTTCGCCTCCACCGCACACTACAGCGTGATAAAGGCCCTGCAGGAAGCCGGCCTCGCGGAGACCGACGTCGACCTGCTCGACATGCAGCCCGCGGAGATATTCGCCGCCTGGGAGCGCGGTGACATCGACGCCGCCTATGTGTGGGAACCCACGCTCTCCCAGCTGCTCGGCGACGGCACCATCCTGCTGACCAGCGGAGACATGGCCAAAGCCGGCTACATGACCGCCGACCTTGAAGTCGTGCGCACCGAGTTCGCGGAGGAACACCCCGACCTCGTGCAGATATACCTCTCCTGCCTCGACAAGGCCGTGCAGCTTTATAAGGATGATCCCGACGCCGCCCAGCAGGCCATAGCGGACGGACTGGAGATCTCCAAAGAGGACGCCGCCAACCAGATGAGCGGCTACGAGTGGCTCACCGCCGCCGAACAGTACGATCAGTATTTCTCCAACGGCGAGCTTGCCAAGACGCTTTATAGCACCGCCTCGTTCCTGCTCGACCAGGGCAGCATCCAGAAACTGCCGGAGCAGTCCGCGTTCGATGCCGCAGTGGACAGCGCCTCCATGGCCAAATACCTCGGCAAATGAGCTGTAACGAGGTAGCCAAAAGCGGCGAGCCCCTGGTGGAGCTGCGCGGGATAAGCATGCTCTACAGCGGCAAGACGCAGACAGACGCGCTTTCCGACGTGAACCTCGAGATAGACCGGGGCGAATTCGTCTGCGCGCTGGGGCCCTCCGGCTGCGGAAAAAGCACGATGCTCGGCATCATAGCCGGCCTGCTGAAACCCACGGGCGGCGAGGTGCTGATGGACGGAAAGCCGATAACCGGCGTGGACAGCACCCGCGCGGTGATGTTCCAGACCCCGACACTCTACCCTTGGCTGACCGCCTACGACAACGTGGCTTTCGGCCCCAAAATGCGCGGCCTGCCCAAGGACGAGGTGAAGCGCGCCACCGAAAAATATCTGGAGCTCGTCGGCCTGTCGGAGTTCGCCGAAAGCTATCCTTATGAGCTCTCCGGCGGCATGAAGCAGCGCGCCGCGCTCGCCCGCGTACTGGTGAACGAGCCCAAAATGATCCTGATGGATGAGCCTCTCGGCGCACTGGACGCGCTGACCCGCGCCAACATGCAGGAGCTGATCCGCAAGATGTGGCTCGAGACCAGGAGCACGATATTTTTCATCACGCACGACGTGGACGAGGCGCTCTGCCTGGCGACCAAAGCGGTGGTCATGTCCAGCCGGCCCGGCCGCATAGTGATGGAGAAGGAGATCGGCTTCACCTACAGCTCCGACGAGGACGTGCGCTATTCCCCCGATTACATCGCGCTGAGGAAAGAGATCCTTTCCAAGATAGACGTGGCATAAAAAACAGCAGCCCGGATCTTTCATCCGAGCTGCTTTTTTGCGCGCTTTTTTGGCCCGTGCCCGCGGTCACCCGTCCGCGCGGTCCGACTTCTCGATGAGGTATCTCGCGTATATCGCGCTGGAAGCGCTGTGGTACGGCTCCGCGTACAGCATCGGCAGCACGAAGAAGCACAGCGCCCACCAGCCGAGGAAAGAAAACTCGAACAGGAAAAGCTCCGCCCGCCTGCCGCGCGTGCATCTGACGGAACCGGCGAACGCCTCCTTTACCGTGCTCCCCGAGGCGACTATGAACGGCGCGGCAAAGTACCTCTGTATCACGACGAGCCAGAGCAGCGCGCCCAAAACAGCCATCACCGTGCCCGCTATCCCCGCCCAGCCTATCAGCTGCGCAGAGTTTTGCCCAAGGTCGAACTTGAACAGCGAGTCCGGCCCGACGTTCCCCATAAAAAACGACAGCGCCACGCCCGGCCCGATGAACAGCAGCGCCCACAGCAGCTTTTTGAGCACGAGCAGCGCCACAAACCCCAGCGCCCGGAAATACCTGCGCGGCGATGAAAACACGCGGAAAGCCGTGATTATATTCTCCCGCTCCCCGCCGGCCATGCGGTAATACCAGCCGCGCCTGCCTATAAAGAACGGGGCCTCCACCGCCAGCACCACCAACGCGGCCCCCGCCGTCACGAGCAGCGCGGGCAAAGAAGCGCCGAGCACGGCATCCAGCACCGACTGCGGATCCATCCCCAAGCTCCCCTCCGGCATGGCGTCGAGCATGGTGAGCACCAGCTCCTCCACGAGCGACACGAGCAGAGAGACGGCCGCGGCGGAGAGCAGCAGAGCCACCGCCCTGCCCCAGCACCAGCGCAGCGCCGTCCTTGCGTCTTTTTTTATTTCAACGTGAAGTCCCATACGCATTACGCTCCTGTTCCATACGAGTTACGACCGGCGCTCACTCATCGGCCTCCGGCTGGTCCGCGTCCTCTTTCCCGGCTTCGTCCTCAAAAAAGCTGCCGCTTTCAGGCGAACCGGCCGGCACGGTATCCACGACCTCAAAACAGCGGTCCCTCATCCACATGGAGGCCGAGGTCTGCACCGTGTAGCCGCGCCCGTTGCCGGCGGCCCACAGGCGCATCTCCCGCTTCGGGTAGCCGCACATGGCCAGGAGACCCATCATCACCAGCCCGTGGGACACGACCGCCGCGCTCGTCACCTTGCTCTGCATCATGTCGGAAAGCACGTCCCCGAACGCCGCGACTATCCTCTCCGCGAGTTGGGCGGCCGTCTCTCCGTTTACTGGCCCGGCCTTTCCCTCCACCCATTTCAGGTAATCCTCGTTGTCCTTCAGCTCCAAAATGCTCTTGCCCTCGAAATCGCCAAGGTCGCACTCCCTGAGGCCCTCTATCATCACAGGCTCGGAATCCGGATAGAGTATCTCCGCCGTCTGCCGCGCGCGCAGCATGGGGCTGGAGTACACCTTCTGCGCAAACGGGTACTCGTAAGTTTCACCCAGCACGCGCAGCTCCTCCACCCCGTCCTGGCACAGCGGGATGTCCGTCCTGCCGCCCACACAGCGGTGCTCCGCGTTTCCCGTCGTCATTCCGTGTCTGATAAGATGCAGCTTGTAAGTTATCATTTGTGCCTCCAAAAAAATGTTGTAAAAGCGCGGATTTTGTCTTTACACTGTGTATCTGCGCTGTTATAATATACAATATGTAGTCTGAGTTTGAGGTTATTTTGCGGAAATAGGGTGTTTTTTGATGAAATCGGACTTCCCGCGCGTGTTCTCGCTGCTCCGAAAGGAACGCGGCCTGAGCCAGAAAAGCACGGCGGAGGCGCTCGGCGTCTCCCAGGCGCTGCTGTCGCACTACGAAAAGGGCATCCGCGAGTGCGGGCTGGACTTCCTTGTGCGCGCGGCCGACTTTTACGGCGTGTCCACGGACTATCTGCTCGGGCGCTCCCCCTCCCCGGACGGGATGACCGTTTCCGTGGACGAGATCCCGGAGCCGGACGCCGTGGGGCGCGAGAACGTGATGAAGGACGCCGGCATACTGCCCGTTCTCAATAAAAAGCTGATCGCCAACTCCATGAACGTGCTGTTCGACATCCTGTCGCAGAGCGGGAGCCGCGAGCTGACGCAGGAGGTCTCCTCTTTCCTGATGCTGGCGGTGTACCGCATGTTCAGGGTCATCTACAACATCGGGCCGAAGAACCAGCCCGGCATGTTCACCGTGCCGAAGACGATAGAGCGCGGATATTCCGACGCGGCCATGCAGCGCTGCGAGGCGAACGCGATAGCCATAGGCGCGGGCGAGGCCCCGGCGGACGGCGCGCACAAGCCCATCCCGCACCCTGAGGCGCTGTGCATAACGACGGAGAGACTCTCCCGCAGCTACCCGCTGTTCGCGCCGTCGCTCCTGAATCTGATACAGAACTGCGAGAACCACATCCGGCGCTGAGGCGGGCCCTATCTTTGGAAACGCCGGGCCGGAGGTTTGTTATATATTTTACCACCAATCACACAAAAATAAAAGTGCGGCCCGCCATATTGTGCGGGAACGAGCGAAAAACGGAAAGCCTGCCGCCCGGCGGGCTTTTTTGCTGAATTGCCGGCTGTAAAGCGGGGCCGCGTTACAGCCCGTGCTTTGCTTTGCGTCGGCAAATTGTTCACCGCGAGTTAATTGACATGCCGGAGCGGTTGTAATATAGTATTTAATAGGTAAATTTATAAATATGCGAGGGGAGGCGCACGCCGTGAGGATAAGATCGCTGCTTTTGGCCGCGGTATGCTGCGCCGCCGCTCTGGCTCTGTCCTCCTGTTCCGCGATAGAGAGCGACACCGAGGCGCTGATGTCCCCGCCGCGTCTGACCGCGGAACAGACCGCGCTGCACAGCGCGCTTTCAGAGGTCGCGGGCGAAAACTACCGCCTGATATACCCCAAGACCGAGGACAGCCTCTCCGCCTTCATATTCCAGGATCTGGACGGCGACGGCGAGGACGAGGCCATGGTCTTTTACGTGACGGAGAGCAATGACAGCGACACGCGCCTGAACATCCTGAAAAAAGTGGACGGGAGCTGGCAGTCGATATACTCCGTCTCCGGCGCCAATTCCAGCGTGGAATCCGTGTACTTTGCGAACATGTCGTCCGACAGAGTGACGGTCATGATCGGCTGGGGCGTTTCCGGCGGAGAAAAGGACGCCTCGCTCTACCGTTTCACCGGCGACAAGCTCGATACTCTTTACAGCGGGGCGTACTCCGACTTCGGCATAGTGGACCTCGATGGGGACGGCTACGACGAGGTGGTGCTCTTCGGCGGGCGCGGAAACAGCGCGCGCATGCTCAACGAGTCGGCGGGGAAGATCGTGGAGTCCGCCGAGACGGAGATGACGGCGCCGGCCTCCAGTTTCATCTCGGTAAAGGTGGGGCACCTGACGAAAAGCACGACCGCCCTGTTCGTGGACTCCAAAATATCCGACGACGTATATATCACAGAGGCGTTCTGGCTCTCCGGCGACGGCTTGCAGCGCCTCACCGCGCCGACCGCGGAGACGTCAGAAACGGACGAGGAGACCGGCGTGATAGTGACCGACCCGAAGCACACGGTGACGGTCAGCGAGGGGCTCGCCTCCCCGCCGGAGCGCAAGACCGCCGTGCTCTGCCGCGACATCAACGGGGACGGCATCATGGAGATCCCTGTGCAGAGCGAACTGCCCGGCGGCTCCTCTGCGGCCGACAGCGAGGGCATCCCGCTGACGCAGTATCTCGCGTGGGACGGCGAGACATCTTTCTCCGCGGTCTGGAGCGGCGTGGCCGACGTGGAGAACGGCTACACGTTCGAGTTCCCGGACAGCTGGCTCGGCTTTGTGGGCGCGTCCAAGTATCAGGTGGCCGGCGAGTGGCGTTTCTACCTGTATGTGCCGGACGACACCGGCGCTTACGCGGACGAACCGCCGGAGCTGCTGCGCCTGCGCGTGACCTCCGCCAACGACTACCAGGACAGGTTCGAGGAGGACTATTTCCTGCTGACGAAGAAGGGACTCACGGCATATTACGGATATGTGCCGGCCGGATCCCCCGCCACTTACCGCATCACGCAGGAGGATTGTCAGAAGCTTTTTGCACTGATAGACTGAAAACGGCTAAAACACAACGCCTTCGGCGGAAAGGACCGTGTATATGAAAAAGATACTTGTCTGTGAGGATGAAGACGCCATCCGTGAATTCGTGGTGATAAACCTGCGCCGTGCCGGCTACGACGTGGTGGACGCGCCGAACGGCGAGGAGGGGCTGCGCCTGTTCAACGAGTCGCCCGACGACTTCGACGTGGCGCTGCTCGACATCATGATGCCCGGCATAGACGGGCTGACGGTCTGCAAGCGCATCCGCGAACAGAGCAGCACCATCGGCATCATCATGCTCTCCGCAAAGACGCAGGAGATGGACAAGGTGAACGGGCTGATGCTCGGCGCCGACGACTATGTGACAAAACCGTTCTCCCCCTCCGAACTGACGGCGAGGGTGGACGCGATATACCGCCGTGTCTCCATGTCCGCCGCGGGCAGGAAGTCGAGCCAGATCGTCTCCGGCCCGTTCGTGCTGAACCTGCTGTCCCGCTCGCTGACGAAGAACGGCCAGCCCATAGACCTCACTCAGGTGGAGTTCCAGATCATGGAGCTGTTCATTTCGAACCCTGAGGCGGCGCTGGAGCGCGGAGAGATACTTTCCAAGGTCTGGGGCGAAAACTACAATGGCGACGACAAGATAGTGGACGTGAACATCCGCCGTCTGCGCATGAAGATAGAGGACGAGCCGTCGGCTCCGCGCCATCTGATGACCGTGTGGGGCTACGGCTACAAATGGACCCCGTGATCTCCGCGTAGGGCGCGCCGGGTTTTAAGACGGAGGGGGTGAGACGGTATGGCGGTGAAAAAGATAACGAAACGCTGGCTGCTGAACAGCCTCGGCGTCATACTCGTCATACTCATCGCGCTGGAGATAGCCGTCTCGCTCTCCATCCAAAACTATTACTACAACAGCGTCAAGCACGTGCTTACCTCGCAGGCCAACACGATAACCAACCTGCTGACGCGGTATTACGCGGAGGGGGACACGGCCTACAACGCCTACGTGCAGAACCTCGTCTCCACCTTCGAGGAGAGGGACCGCATGGAGCTGATGGAGATAGACTCCCGCGGCGAGGTCAAAATGACCTCCTCCGGTTTTCTGCCCGGCAAGCTGGAGATGCCGGATTACGAGCTGGCGCAGGAGTCCACCGACGGATACGGCGAGTTCACCGGCATCATCGGGGACGAGAAGATATTGGCCGTCACCGTTATCCCGGCCGCCGCGACCGACGAGTGCAGCGCCATCAGGCTCGTGACGTCGCTGGACAAGGTGGACCGCCAGATCGTGACGCTGATAGCCGCAACCACTTTCATCGGCATCGCGATCATCTTCTTCGTCGTCTTTTCCAGCTCGTATTTCATCAACTCCATCGTCATCCCCGTCGGACAGGTGGGCGACGCCGCGAGAAAGATTGCGGAGGGCGACTTCAACGCGAGGCTCGTGAAGAAAAACGACGATGAGATAGGCGAGCTCTGCGACACGATAAACTACATGGCCGACGAGCTCGGCGCCACGGAGCGCATGAAGAACGATTTCATCTCCTCCGTCTCGCACGAGCTGCGCACGCCGCTCACGGCCATAAAAGGCTGGGCGGAGACGATGGAGGACGGCGTTAAAGACGGCACGCTCGACCACGACACGCTCGACAAGGGCATGGGCGTGATCATCAGCGAGACGGAGCGCCTCTCCGTGATGGTGGAGGAACTGCTGGACTTCTCGCGGCTGCAGAGCGGGCGCATGACGTTACAGCTGGCGAAGCTCGACCTCGTGGCGGAGCTCTCGGAGGCGGTGCTCACTTTCACCCAGCGCGCCAAACGCGAGGGCCTCGAGATGATATACGAGGAGCCGGACGACGTGATCCCGATAAACGGCGACAGGAACCGCCTGCGTCAGGTGTTCGTGAACATCATCGACAACGCCCTGAAATATTCCAATCCCGGCGGGACGGTGACGATAACCATCGCGCGCTCTCCGAAGGAGGGTTACGCGGACGTTGCCGTGACAGACACCGGCTGCGGCATACCGAAGGCCGACCTGGAAAAGGTCAAGACCAAATTCTACAAAGGCAACTCCACCAGGCGCGGGTCGGGCATCGGCCTCGCGGTGGCGGACGAGATCGTTAAAATGCACGGCGGCGAGCTGCTGATCGAGAGCGAGGAGGGCCACGGCACCACGGTGACGATAAGGCTGCCCCTGTTCGGCAGGCAGCAGGCGGAGAGCTGAACTCCGGCACCGCCGCGCGCACGGCCGCAAAAGCAAGCACCGCGCAAATAACGTCGTGATATATCGCAAATAAAAACGAGTTAGGAGAAAAAATGGCCAACAACGAAAAAAATACCTGTTCGCCGTTCAAAACAAGCGTCGGCGGTCAAGCTCTTATAGAGGGGATCATGATGCGCGGGCCGTTCAAGTCCGCCATGGCCGTGCGCCAGCCGGACGGAGAGATAAAGCTCGACGTATGGAACACCAAGGTGCCGACGGGCGTGCGCAAGATACCCTTCCTGCGCGGCATATTCAATTTCGTGGACACGCTGATACAGGGCTACAAGTGCTTGATGAAAGCGGCGGACATCGCCGGACAGGCCGAGGAGCCCGACAAGTTCGAGCTTTGGCTGGACAAACACTTCGGCAACGCGGCGGGCGCGCTTTTCGGCGGACTGGCCACGGTGCTGGCGCTCATAATCACGATACTGCTGTTCATCATCGTGCCCGCGTCGCTGGTGAAGCTGCTGACCCCGTACATCGGCTCTCAGTTCCTGCTGACGGTGATAGAGGGCGTTTTGAAGATCTGCATTTTCCTCGCATACATCATCATCGTCTCAAAGCAGAAGGACGTCGCGCGGGTGTTCATGTACCACGGCGCGGAGCACAAGACCATAGCCTGCTATGAGGCGGGCGACGAGCTCACCGTCGAGAACGTGCGCAAGTACCGCCGTTTTCATCCGCGCTGCGGCACCAGCTTCATATTGATCGTGCTGATAATCTCGATCCTCGTCACGAGCGTCGTCACGTGGGACAGCCTGATCATCCGCGTGTTGCTCAAGATAGCCCTGCTGCCGGTCGTGGTGGGAATCTCCTACGAGATAATCAAATTCGCCGGGAGGAGCGACAGCGCGCTTGCCCACGCCATCTCCGCGCCCGGCCTCTGGCTGCAGCGGTTCACCACCAGCGAGCCGGACGACTCCATGATAGAGTGCGCCATCGCCGCCGTGACGCCCTGCCTGCCCGAGAACAAGGAGGAAGGCCGTTGGTGACGGTCGGCGAGCTCCACGCCGCGATAATGGATATGCTCACGGCCGCCGGCGTCATGGACACGGAGTTCGACTGCGGCGTGATACTCGAAGATTTTGCGAAGCTGCCGCGCGGGGCCGAGAGCTTCATGCGCGACGACGCCGTGCCGGATGAAGACGCCGCCCTCGCGCTCTCAGCCGCGAAAAGACGCGCCGCCGGGGAACCTCTGCAATACATCCTCGGAAAATGGGAATTTTGGGGCCTGCCTTTTTACGTCGGGCCCGGCGTGCTGATACCGCGCCAGGAAACAGAGGTGCTGGTGGAGGCGGTCCTGGCCCGCTTTGAAAAAACATCCGCGCCGAAGATGGCCGACCTCTGCTCCGGCTCCGGGTGCGTGGCGGTCTCCCTGGCGAAGGAGCTGCCGAACGCCGCGATATGGGCGCTGGAGAAATCGCCGGAGGCCGTCTCCTACCTCGAGCGGAACATAGAGCTCAACGGCGCGGCGAACGTCCGCGCGCAGGAGGCTGACGTGCTGGCCTATGACGGCGTCCTCTCAGAGCTCGACTGCGTCGTTTCAAACCCTCCGTACGTGAAGGCCGGTGAGATACCCACCCTGCAAAGGGAGATCGCTCTGGAGCCGCACATGGCCTTCGACGGGGGCGAGGACGGGCTGACGTTCTACCGCGGGATAACCCGCCTCTGGCGCGACAGGCTGAGAGACGGCGGCGTGATTGCCTTTGAGACGGACGACGACGAGGCCGCGGCCGTGTGCGGGATACTCGAGTCCGCCGGTTTTGCGGGCGTCTCCGTCAGAAAGGATTATTCCGGCCTCTCGCGCGTCGTCACCGCCACAAAATAAAAAAACAGCGCCTGCGCACGGGCGGCGGCTGTAAAACAGAGATCACCGCGAGGGACGGATCCCTGGCGGCGATTTTTTATTCGGCCTTTTTATTGCGCGCGATACAGGAACAGCAGCCCGATGGGACGGCCCCTGCGCAGGCGGGACTATCGCCGTATTGCCGCCCGTTGTATTTTGGGCACTACACGGCATGGTCTGGCCTGCGGATCCCAGCGGCCGCTGACGGCTTCCCCGATAGCGCTCCTTGCCGCTCCATCGCTCATATACGGCGTTTACACGGAGAAAAAATATAGAGCCGGGATGGCCCGAAGACGGCAGCGAATAAATTCCGCTCTGCCGGAAAGGCTCCATCTGTGGCCCCGTTTATGAAAACTCCCGCCTGCATCTGCGCAAGCGGGAGTTTTGTCGTTCTATGGAGGCCGGCCCAGAACCGGCGACATTTTATGCCTGGCGGAAAGCTCCGTGCTCAGGCGACGTTATATGCTCAGCGTTTTTTGTGCTTGTGGGAGGCAGGGCCCTCCGCGACCTTTTCGTTTTTGTCTTTGAGCATGAGGTTCACGACTATGCCGATTATCAGCGCGGTCGCGATGGAGGTTATCTGCAGCGTGCCGAAGTCGAGCGCCAGGCCGCCTATGCCGGCCACGAGGATGGCGCTGACGACGAAGAGGTTCTTATTCTCTCCCAGGTCCACGCCGCTTATCATCTTGAGGCCGGAGACCGCGATGAAGCCGTACAGCGCCATGCAGATACCGCCGAGCACGCAGCTCGGGATGGTGTTGACGAACGCGACGAAGGGCGTGAAGAAGGAGAGCAGGATGGACAGATACGCCGCCATGCGGATGGAGGCGACCGAGGCGTTGCGCGTGATGGCTACGCAGCCGATGGACTCGCCGTAAGTCGTGTTGGGGCAGGAACCGAAAGCTGCGCCCACCATGGAACCGACGCCGTCGCCCATAAGGGTCTTGTCCAGGCCGGGGTCTTTGAGCAGGTCGCGCTCGATGATCGAGGAGATGTTCTTGTGGTCGGCGATGTGCTCGGCGAACACGACGAAGGCGACCGGCATGTAAAGGAGCATCAGCGTGCCGAAATCAGCGGCTTTCAGCACTATGCTGCCGGAGCTGACCTCCTTGATCGCCTCTATAAAGGCGAATTTAGGCATACTGATGAAGCTCGAAAGGGTTATATTCTGGAAATTGTTTATCAGCGCGGTGTAGTCCACTATCTTGAGCGCGTCGATGCCGGAGGAATTGCCGATGATCGTGAAGACGGAGGCTATGGCGTAACCGCCGAGGGCCGCCGTTATGAACGGTATGAGCTTGAGGAAGCCTTTGCATTTGCTGGTGACGAGCACGACGATGAAGAACGAGCACAAGCCGCAGAGTATGGCGACGAGGCTGTACTTCTCACCCGTGGCAGAGGCCTTGGTGATGTCGCTGACGGCGTTTCCCGCCAGACCGAGCCCTATCAGCGCGACCGTTGGGCCGATGACCACCGGCGGCATGAGTTTGTTGATCCAGCCTGTGCCCGTGGCCTTGATGATGATCGCGATTATCACATAGACGAGGCCCGCAAAGCACGCGCCTATGATGATGCCGAAGTAGCCGAACACTGTCGCGGCGTACATCGAGGACAGGAACGCGAAAGAGCTGCCGAGGAACACGGGGCTCTTGCTCCTGGTGAACAGGATGTAGACGAGCGTGCCGGCACCGGCGCCGAACAGGGCCGCCGCAGGGTCCATCTCAAGGTTGGTCACGCCGAACGCGTTGACAAGGATAGGCACCACTATGGTGGCGGCGATGATGGCGAGAAGCTGCTGCAGGCCGAAAACGAGAAGTTTCCCGAATTTCGGCTTGTCCTCTACGTCGTAGATGAGTTTCATGTTTTTTCCTCCTCAATATCCCAAAAATATTACCGACTTATTTAAAGCGCGCACCGCGCTGTTCACCTTTCATAGAGCGAGACGCCCATGTCTCCGTCGTACTCCGGCATATGCACGGCGACGAGCTCGTCCCGCGCGGTGGGGATGTTTTTGCCGACGTAATCCGGCCTGATGGGCAGCTCCCTGTGGCCGCGGTCCACCGCCTCCGCCAGCCGTATGTAGGCCGGGCGCCCGAGGCTCATTATCGCGTCCATCGCCGCGCGCGCCGTGCGCCCGGTGTATATCACGTCGTCCACAAGCACGACCGTCTTCCCCGTTATATCAAAAGGCACCGAAGTCGCGTTGACGGTGGCTGTATCGCCCAGCGCGGTAAGATCGTCGCGGTAAAGGGTGATGTCCAGCGTCCCAACGGGAACAGCGGTGCCTTCAATGGCAAAAATATTCTCTTTTATGATCTCGGCGATCGGAACGCCGCGGCGGCGGATGCCAATGAGCGCCAGCCCCTCGGCTCCGTTGTTCTTTTCGAGTATCTCGTGCGAAATGCGAAGCAGCGCGCGTCTGAGCGCCGTCTCATCCATGATCCCGGCCTTGAACTGCGGCATCGCGCACTCCCCTTTCCGTTTTCCGGGCAACAAAAAAGCCCCGCGACGGCAGGGCCAAACAGAGCACACCCGCAAAAGCTGCTCCGTATTCCGACCTTGCCGGCCTCTCTGTGCCGCGCTTAAAAGTCTTTCTTCTTTCAAAGATACTATCACATCGCACGGGCGAGTGCAAGAACTTTTTTTGTTTTTTCGAGTTTTTCCGACATCGCCGTCGGTTGACAGCGGAGCGCGGCACGGTTATAATTTTATTTATATAAGGGGGCGGGGCCGTGGCTTACGAAAGGCTGACGAAACTGCGGAAAGAGTGCGGGCTCACGCAGCAGCAGGCCGCCGACATGCTGCACTGCCGGCGGGAGGTGTACCGCCGGTATGAGACGGGCGGGCGGGAGCTGCCGGTATGGGCGCTCGTCGCGCTCGCCAGGGCGTATGGCGTCTCCACCGACTACATACTCGAACTTTCGGACGAGCGGCCGGCCCACATCTCCGCTTCCCAAACAGCGGACGCTTGAAAAACCGCATAATAAATAAAGGGTACCGCGCTTGGGCGGCACCCTTTTTTTGAACGGGATATGGAAGTGAAAGTGTAAGGCCGCACCCGTCCCTTTTAATCGTTTGTCAGATCTTGAGCGCAGTGCGGTAAGCAGTGTGGATGGCGTCGAAGATCTTTCCGGCGTGCACGGCGTCGCCGACCGCATACGCTTCCTTGCCGGAGGCGATGAGCTCGTCGTAAAGCGCGTGATCCGCCCTGAGGCCGAGCGCAAGGATGACGGTGTCGGCTTCCAGAGTCTCTTCGCCCTTCGGGCCCTTGACGACGGCACCCTTATCGGTGATGGACTCGAGCTTCGTGTTCGTCATGATGCGCATGTTCGTCTTGGCTATGCGGGCGCTGTAGGAGATGAAGTCCGTGGTGGCCACGCCGTTCATGATCTGCGGCAGCATCTCTACGAGCGTCACATCGTGACCGTTCTCCGCCAGGTCGAGCGCCGTCTCGGAGCCGACAAGGCCGCCGCCGATGACGACTACGCGTTTGCCGACCTTCTTCGTGCCGTTGATGGCGCTGAGGCAATCGACCGCTATCTTCTTGTCCACGCCGGGGATATTGGGGATGATCGGATGGCTGCCGGTGGCGCAGATGACCGCGTCGAAATCCTTGAGATCGGCGGCGGTGGCGCGCTTGCGGATGACGGGTATGCCGAGCTTCTCTATCTGGGTGACCTGATACTTCATGAACGGACGGATGTCCGCCTTGAACTCAGGCTCGGAAGCCTCGTTCAGCAGGCCGCCGTCTATCTTCTGCTCCTCGAATATCGTCACGTCGTGACCGCGCAGAGACGCGACGCGCGCAGCCTCCATGCCCGCAGTGCCGGCGCCGACGACAGCGATCTTCCTCTTTTTCTCGGCCGGTTTGATCTTGAGCTCGCCCTCGCGGCTGATGACCGGGTTGACGGCGCAGGTGACGGCTTTATACTGGAAGAAGGTGCGCTCCAGGCAGCCCTCGTTGCAGCGGATGCAGGGGCGTATGTCTTCGGGATGATCCTCTTCGGCTTTCTTCGGCCACTCCGGATCGGCCCAAAGCGGACGGCCCAGCCCAATGAAGTCGCCCTTGCCGGTGGCGAGGATGTTCTCGGCGTACTCCGGCAGAGTGATGGAACCGGAAGCTATGACCGGCACGCTGACGTTCTTCTTGATCTCCTCCGCAGCCCAGACGTTGTGGCAGACGTCCACGGACATCGGCGAAACCTGGTCTATCATGGTGTGATGATCGCCGCCGGAGATGTGGAAAGCGTTGAGGCCCTCGTTCTCCAGAGCTTTGGCGAGCGCCACGGTATCCTCTATCGGGAAGCCGTCCGGCTCATAGTCGGTGCCGCTGAGACGAATGGTGACGGCGAAATCAGGGCCGACCTTCTTGCGGACTTCGCGGGCTATCTGGATATAGATGCGCATACGGTTCTCCAGGCTGCCGCCGTAGAGATCGGTGCGATGGTTGGTGGTGGGGGAGAAGAAGTTGGTCAGCAGGTAGCCGTGCGCTCCGTGTATCTCAACTATCTTATAGCCGGCTATCTTCGCGCGCAGAGCCGCGTCTCCGAAGCAGCGCACTATCTCCTGTATCTCCTCTATCGTCAGCTCGTGCGGAACGGCCTGCACGCCGACCTTGTTCCACAGCATCGGCCACGGAATGGCGGACGGGGCGCATATCGGCTGCGTGCCGAGGAACTTCTGACGGCCGCAGTGCTCTATCTGGATAGCGGGGACCGCGCCCTGCTCGTCTATGCATTCGGCCAGCCAGGAAAGGCCGGGGATGTGCTCGTCGTTGGAGATGCCGAGATGGCAATGCGCGGATTTGGAGCCTATCTCATCGACGTAAGCGTACTCGACGATGATGGCGCCCGCCCCGCCCGCGGCCTGATCGGTGTAATAACGGATGGCGCGCTCCGAGACCGTGCCGTCCTTGTTGTTCATACCCGAGGACTGCGGCGCTTTAAGTATACGGTTCTTCAGCGTGACGCCGCCGATGGTGCCGGGGGTAAACAGATGCGGAAACATGTTCGACATAATATTGACCTTCCTTCCCTGTATTGGATTTAATATTATTTTATCGACTTGACAGGGAAAGTATAATAGCGTAGGATACAATAAGGACAAAATTTTAGGTAGTGATATCGTGTCAAACAACGCAGCGGAGTCTATAAAATGGATATTGGCGGGCGAGCTTGCGAAATACAGGGGCATCGTCCTGGCCAAATGCGGAAAGCCGGAGTCCTTCAAAGCGGGCACGCGGCTGAGCACCTGCGGCGAAGTGCCGCATAGGATGTATTACCTCATAGACGGCATCGTCAGGGCGTACACCAGCAACTCCAACGGCTACGTGCGCCTGCTGGGGTACCACCGGGCCGGCACCCTGTTCGTGCTGGACGGCCTGCGCGGAGGCGAACCGTCCGTCGTCACCACGGAAGCAGTGACCCCCTGCCGGGCCGTTCCCGTCACCACGTGTCAGCTCAGGGAGCTCTGCGATGAGAACCCGCAGTTTGCCGTGGACCTCATGTATTTCGTCGGGGACGTGCTGCGGCTGATGTGCTACGACGCCGAGAGCACGAGCCTCAACGACGTCACCGCGCGCATAGCCAACCTTTTCTTCCTTTATATGCAGAGCGAGGATTACGCCGCGAGCGGGACCATAGCCCTTTCGCAGGACAGCATCGCCTCCGCCGTCAACGCCTCCCGCGCGCACGTGGCCCGCATCCTTGCGGAGATGAAAAAGCAGGGCATCATAGATACGGGACACCGGAAGATACTCGTGCTCGACGGGGAAAAGCTGCGCGACATGTGCAGATAAGGGCTCACCCATCCGCGGCTCACCCGAAAAACAGGCGGACCGTGAGCGCGCTCATAATAAGACCCGCGGCGTCCGCTGCCAGTGCTGCCGGCAGCGCGGCGCCGCTTTTTTTCACCCCGGCGGCCCCGAAATAGACGGCGACTGTGTAAAACGTCGTCTCCGTGCTGCCCATCAGGACGGCGCCCACGCGCCCCGCAAAGCTGTCCGGGCCCACGGCGTCCAGCAGCTCCTTAAAAAGCGCGAGCGCGCCGGAACCGGAGAACGGCCTCATCAGCGCCAGGGGCACGGCCTCCTTCGGAAAGCCGAGCGCCGCCGCCGCGGGCGCCGTCAGCTCCGTAAAGAAGCCCAGCGCGCCGCTCGCCCTGAACATGCCCGTGACGGTCAGCATGAACACCAGCGCCGGCAGTATGCCGGCTGCGGCTCCCAGGCCGTTTTTTGCGCCCTCGACGAAGGCGGCGAACACGTCCACGCGTTTTATCAGCCCCGCCGTCACGATGGCGCAGACGACGAGCGGAATGATGAGCTCCCCCGGTAAGGCCGCTCCCGGAAAAGCGCTCATCCCCCGCTCCTCCCCGTCATGGCGCGCGCCGCGAGCAGGCCGGTCGCGACCGAAACAGCCGACGAGAGCCACACGGCGGGAAGAATGTCCAGCGGGCTCTGCGCCCCGGCCCCCAGCCGCAGCATCGCCACCGTCGTGGGCAAGAGCTGCAGGGAGGCCGTGTTCAGCACCGTGAACGTCACCATGTCGGGCGAGGCACGCCCCGGGGAGGGGTTCGCCCGCTGCAGGCGGCGCATCGCCTCTATACCGAGCGGGGTGGCCGCGTTGCCGAGCCCCATCAGGTTTGCCGCCACGTTCATGGACACGGCCTTCAGCGCTTCTTTCTCCTTGCCGGCGCCGGTGAACAGCTTTTTCAGCGCCGGCCCCAGCAGAGAACAGAGCAGTTCCGTCAGCCCGGCCCGCTCCGCCACGTTCGCCAGCCCGCTCCACAGGCACATCGCGCCCAGCAGCTCGAGCGACAGCTCCACGGCCGCCGTCCCGCCGCCAAGCGCCGCCGCCGTCACCTCCGCCATGTTGCCGTTCGCCAGCCCGAACAACAGCGACAGCAGCAGGACCGCCGCAAAAAAAACGCCCATCTCGCCGCCTCTCCCCCTCATCGCCACGTTTAAAAACGATATGCCGGAGGGCCGCACAGATATGACGCATAAGCTCAAAAAAAGATTTTAAAAACGTTCCTCTTCGACTTGACAATTATTGGCGTTTATTGTATTGTAATATAGCGCTTTGGAATTATTTGTTACTTCAGGAGGAAAAACATCGTGAAATCAACTGGTATTGTCCGCAAGGTGGACGAACTCGGCCGCATAGTGCTGCCCATCGAACTGAGAAGGACGCTCGACATAAATGAACGCGACTCGCTCGAGATCTTTGTTGACGACAGCTGCATAATGCTCAAGAAATATCAGCCGGCCTGCATCTTCTGCAACAACGCCGACGGCGTGACCGTTTTCAAGGGCAAGAACATCTGCAAGCATTGCCTTGAAGAACTGAAGAAGTAAGTTCTGCGATAACTGCAACTAACCCCGCATTCGCTTTTCGCGAGTGCGGGGTCGCTGTTTTTTATTGGGTCTATATGGACGGCCAACCCTCCACGGGATCCTCTCTCTCGCCGCCGCCGTCCAGCGACAGCTTCATCATTATGGCGTTCTCTTTCGGAGAGTCATAATAGTCCCTCCTGAGCCCGCAAAAGACATAGCCCGCCTTCTCGTAAAGTGAGATCGCGGCGAGGTTGGACGGGCGCACCTCCAGAAACACGGACGCGAGCCCCAGGCTTGCCGCCTCCCGTGAAAGCGCGGCCGTCAGCGCGCGCCCGACGCCCCTCCTGCGGAAACGCTCCGCCACGGCGATGTTGAAAACGCTGCCCTCGTCGGCCGCGAACTGCATCCCCGCGTAGCCCGCCGTCTCCCCGTCCAGCAGGGCGACGAAGAAAACGGTGTTCCCGCCCGAGACTTCGGCCTCAAGGCTCGCCGCGCTCCACGGCCGCGAAAAGCACTCCTGTTCCAGCGCCGCCATATCGGGGACATCCCCGGCCCCGGCGCGGCGCACGATCATTTCAGACATATCCGCACCCTTATTTTTCTTTCCAGCGCGCGTAGTCGAAGTTGTGCACGTTCTCGCCCTGATAATAATAGCAGCGCGGAACACGGCGGGACACGGCGCAGATTATCTCGTAATTTATCGTCCCGGCCAGCGCGGCCAGCTCCTCCACCGGCACCTCCGCCGCGCCCTCGCGCCCGAAAACGGTCACCACGTCGCCCTCCTGCACGTCCGGTATCGCGCTGACGTCCAGCATCGTCTGATCCATGCAGACGGAGCCCGTCACCCTGGCATACTGCCCGCGCACGATCATTCTGGCGCGGTTGGTCAGGACGCGGTGATACCCGTCCGCATAACCTATCGCCGTGGAGGCGACCTTCGCCTGTTCCCCGGCGCACCACCTGCGGCCGTAACTTACCGGATAGCCCTCCGGCAGCTCCTTTATCATCGTCACCACCGTGCGCATCTCCATGGCGGGGCGCAGGCGTATCTTTTCGGTGAACTCCGAGCTCGTGGTCGGATACAGGCCGTAGAGTATTATCCCCGGCCGCACCATGTCGAGGCGCATCTCCGGGAACATCAGCAGCGCGGCACTGTTGCAGCAGTGGCGGATGCCGGGGTCTATGCCCCTCGCTTTCAGCGCGTCGCACGCGCGCGTGAAACGCATGAACTGCAGGCGGGTGTACTCGCGCCCGTCGTCCGTCGGCTCGTCCGCGGAGGCAAAATGCGTGAACACGCCCGTCACCCGCAGATGCGGCAGCTGCGCGGCCTCTGTCGCCTCGTCGATGCTGTCCGCAAACATCTCGTCCGACACGACGAAGCCTATGCGCCCCATGCCGGTGTCGAACTTGAGATGGATGTTTACCGTCACGCCCAGCCTCACGGCCGCGGCCGACAGCTCCTTCGCGTAACGCAGGGAGTACACCGTCTGCGTGACGCAGTGCAGCGCAAGTTCGCCCGCGCACTCCGCCGGGGTGTTCCCGAAAATAAGTATCGGCTTTGTGACGCCGCTCTCGCGCAGGCCCACGGCCTCCCCCAGATTCGACACGCCGAACCAGTCAGCGCCGGCCGCCTCCAGCAGCGGGGCAGTCATCCTGTCGCCGTGCCCGTAAGCGTCCGCCTTGACGACGGCAAGCACCTTGCAGTCGTCGCCGACGATGCGGCGTATGTGCCTGAAATTGTTCTCTATAGCGTCCAGAGAGATGTCCACCCACGTGCGGCGCAGGACATCATTTTGTTCCATCCTTTTTTCCTCCGTTTCCTCCCCAAAACAGGATATATACCCCAATTATATTCAGCGCGAACGACAGGTAGAAGAACACTGTCGAAAACACGGAATCGGTCGTAAAGAGCAGGATCATGCTGATGGCGAGCGACGCCATGCCTGCCGCCACCCATTTCCAGCCTGTTTTTTTCTTTATTTTCATATTTGGCCTTTCATTGGACCCGAAAGGGCGTTATTATATTCATATCGGGCGCCCGGCGCCGCGAAACTTTCCGTACTATAATACCAACTTATTATTAATAAAACAAGTCCTAACTTGAGAAGGTGCGCAAATGATGACAGGAGCACAGGCCATGGTGCGTTCGCTTGAGGCGGAGGGCGTCACCACCGTGTTCGGATATCCGGGCGCCGCCATATGCCCGTTTTACGACAGTCTGGCCGGGAGCAGCATCCACCATGTTTTGGTCCGTCAGGAACAGCATGCCGGACACGCGGCTTCCGGCTGGGCAAGGGCGTGCGGCGGTGTGGGCGTCTGCGTCGCCACCAGCGGGCCCGGAGCCCTCAATCTCATGACCGCGATCGCCACGGCATATATGGATTCCATCCCGCTCGTCGCCATAACCGGGCAGGTCTCCAGCGAGCTGCTCGGGCGCGACTCTTTCCAGGAGGCGGACATCACCGGCGCATGCGTCAGCTTCACCAAGCACCGGTACCTTGTGAATGATGCCCGCACGCTCCCCCGCATATTCAAAGAGGCGTTCTACCTCGCCTCCACAGGCCGAAAAGGGCCGGTGCTTATAGACGTGCCCATAGACGTGCAGCGCGCCTCGCTGGATTTCGAGTATCCGGAAAAGGCGTCCCTGCGCAGCTACAACCCCAACGTCAAGGGCCACGCCGTGCAGATACGGCGCGCGCTGGAGGCGCTGGAGGCGGCGGAAAGGCCTCTCATCTGCGCGGGCGGCGGAGTTTTCGGCGCGGGGGCGGAGAGGACGCTGCTGGACTTTGCGGAGCGCGGGAACATCCCGGTGATAACCACCATGATGGGCCTGGGCGCCATGCCGAGCGAGCACCCGCTTTTCATGGGCATGCTGGGGATGTTCGGCTCCCGGTGCTCGAACAGGGCGCTGGCGGAGTGCGACACCCTGCTGATAGCGGGCGCGAGGGTCGGCGACAGAGCCATGAGCACGCCGGAGCTGCTCGCGCGCGACAAGACCGTCATACACATAGACATAGACCCGGCCGAGATAGGCAAGAACATGGGCGCGTCGATCCCGATCGTCGGCGACCTCGCGCTCGTGCTGGGACAGATATACGAGGGGATGAGCCCCATGCGTCACGACGACTGGCTCTCCTCCCTCAACCGCTGGCGCAGCGAGGAGAGCGCCGAATCCGCCGCGAGACGCGACGAGAACAGCTTTGAGCCCGTCTCCTTCGTGCGCGCGCTGACAAGCGCCATGCCGGAGGGCGGCATCCTTGTCGCGGACGTCGGGCAGAACCAGCTCTGGAGCGCGGCGGGCTTCTCCGTGCGGCATGGGCGTTTTCTCACGAGCGGCGGCATGGGAACGATGGGCTATTCCCTGCCCGCGGCCATAGGCGCGAAGCTCGCCCGCCCGGAAAAGACCGTCGCGGCCATCTGCGGGGACGGCGCTCTGCAAATGGAGATGTGCGAGCTCGCCACCATGGTGCAGGAGCGCGCGGCCGTCAAGTACGTGGTGATGCGCAATTCCTGCCTCGGCATGATACGCGAGATACAGGACAAGAGCTACGGCGGCAGACACACGGCCATAGAGCTGGACGGGCTGCCCGACATCGGGAAACTCGCCGCCGCCTACGGCCTGCCGTATATGCGCATCTCCGAGAACAGCGAGACGCCCGCGGGCGTAAAGTTCCTGCTGGAGACGGAGGGGCCCGCCGTGCTGGAGTGCGTCGTCCCGCCGGAGACGGCCACGGCCGGCGGCAGGTTCAAAGGAGGCAGCGCAAGATGAAACACACGATCTCAGTGCTCGTTGAAAACCACGCCGGCGTGCTTTCGCATATCTCCGGCCTGTTCGGACGGCGCGGCTTCAACATAGAGAGCCTCGCGGTCGGCGTGACTGAGGACAAGGCCGTCTCCCGCATGACGATAGTGGCGGACGGCGACGAGCGCACGATAGAGCAGATAGAAAAGCAGCTCAACAAGCTCATAGACGTGATAAAAGTGCGCGTTTTTGCCGAGGGCGAGGTCATCAGCCGGGAACTCGCGCTGATAAAGGTGACGGCCACGCAGAGCCAGCGCGCCGAGGTGATGAACATCCTCAAGGTGATGGACGCGCGGGTGGTGGACCTCTCTAAAAACACGCTGACGGCCGAGATATGCGCCGAATCCGGGCGGGTGGATCAGACGGTGGAGCTGCTGCGCCCTTATAAGATCAAAGAGGTCGCGCGCACAGGCACGGTCGCGCTGCAAAAATCCGGCGACGGAGACAACGCGCTCAACCTCGATTGAGCCATCTGCCGAAATCGGCGCGCGGACGCGCTTGACAGCCGCAAATATCGGGCTCCCGCTTGCAGCCAGGCAGACGGGAGCCTTGCTTTAAGCACATCGGTCCGCGGCCGGCCGCCGCGTGCCCTGCCGCCCGGAGCCACCCGTCCCGCCGCAGCGAGCGCCGCACAAAAAACGAACGGGGCCGCCGCAGAACCATGATCCTGCAGCGATCCCCGTGCCATCCAGCCTCCGTCACGCGCGAAGACTTTTCTCCTGTTCAGTTTTCCGCCGGCAAGTAGGAATCTATTATGCCGCGCGCCGTCGCCTTGTCGCTGTCGGAGAGCATCAGCATGATGACGAGCTCGCCCTCCTCGTATATATCCGCGTTGAGAGCTATGTTATAGCTGTCGTTCACGTTGAAATTCAGAAACTCCGCTATGCGGTCGGCCTTGCGCTGCTCCAGCGCCTCCGCCACTTCCTCCGCCCTGCCGTCGCGCACCCGCATTATGGCAACATCCGCCGCGCCGAAACGCCCGTCCGCGGAGTACACCGCATAATCCACCAGCGCGTCCATCGGCATATAGTAAAGCTCTGAGAGCGTCTGCGAATCCGTCACCTGCTCCACGGAACCGGCCAGCAGGCTGTCCAGTTTGCAGCCGGCGTATATCTGCTCCGCCACGGCGGAGAGGTCTATGTCGGCATAGCTGTCCACGCCGTAAGCGAACGGGACTTCCTCCGCCTGCGACTCAGACTCTGCCGCCGCCTGTCCGCAGCCGGAAAGCGCGAGCAGAAGGGCCGTCGCCGCCGCCGCCGCCCTCATGGCGAAATGGTATTTCAATGCGCGGCCTCCCTTCGCCGTTTTTTTAGTTACAGTCCGATTATAACGATTTTGGCCGCCGTGTCAAGGAAGCCGCCGCTTTGTTTAAAGAAAGTTTACCGGGCTGGAAAAAGCAGGCGCCGCCGCCCTCACACAAGGCCGAAGCATATCAGCGCGTAAACGGCGGCGAACACCGAAAAGACGGAGAACGTGCAGGTGCTCACCACAAGCTCCGCCGCAAGCTCGCTGTCTCCGTCCAGCCCGCGGGCAAGCGTGAAGGTGGAGACCGCCGTCGGGGTCGCGAACAGCGCCAGCAGGGCGACAAGGGGCGCGCCCCTGAACCCGCACAGCACAGCCGCCGGAAGGCCGAGCAGCGGCACCGCCACGAGCCGTCCGAGCGTGCCGATGGCGATCTCCCGCGCGTTTCCGGGCACCTTTTTGAACTCTATGGCCGCGCCGAGCCCTATCAGCGCCAGCGGCGACGAGACGGACGAGACCGTGCTCACCGTGTCCATCAGCATATCCGGCAGCTTTATCCCGAGCAGCAGGAAAGAGATGCCCACGGCCGAGGCTATGACCAGCGGGTTCGTCAGCACGTTTTTGACAAAGACCCGGAATTTCACGCCGCCGCCCCGGTAATACTCCAGCAGGCAGACGGACAGGGTGTTGAACAGCGGCACTATGCAGGCTATCAGCAGCGCGGTGGAACCCGCCTGTCCCTTCCCCAGTATGGCCTCCGTCAGCGGCAGGCCGAATATCACATAGTTGCTGCGGAATATCGCCTGCACCAAAACGCCCTTTTGCGAGTCGTCGCTGACCAGGCGCGGTATTATCAGCATGCTGAGGCCGACTATCACGGCCACGCCGACATACGCGAAAACGACGAGCTTCCAGCTGAAAGCGTCGCCTATCGAGGTCTCGTAAAGATTTTTAAATAGCATCACCGGCAGGAACACGCGGAACACGGCGTCGTTTATCCCGTCGGCGGCGCGCTTGTCTATCAGGCCGAAAAAGCGTACGGCAAAGCCTACCGCCATCAGCAGGAACAGCGGCATGACGATCCTGACTGCGAGCAAAAAATTCTCCAAACTGATGCCCCTTCGGCGCCGGAGCGCGCCATTCGCGCCCCGCTCATTTATCTCAATTATATTACAGCCGCAGCCTCAAAACAAGCCGACAGTTCCTTTATTTGTTGTTTTTTTGTTGACAAAGGGGTACCGCTTTGGTATAATAACTTTTGCGCCACGCGGGCGTAATTCATTGGTAGAATGCCAGCCTTCCAAGCTGGATAGGTGGGTTCGATTCCCATCGCCCGCTCCAAAAGGCTCTTTGTGGGGCCTTTCATTTTGCGCCAATAGCTCAGCAGGATAGAGCAACTGCCTTCTAAGCAGTAGGCCCGGGGTTCGAGTCCCTGTTGGCGCGCCACTTTTTCTTTAGGGCGCGCCGCATCCGGGATCTGTACCGGACCTCAGGCGCGCGATATGGTGGGTATAGTGCAGCTGGTTAACGCGCCAGGTTGTGGCCCTGGAGACCGTGAGTTCGATCCTCACTACCCACCCCAGCGGGAATATCCCGCGAGACGGATGCGCCCATGGCAAAAAAGCTGTGGGCGCAGCTTCGATAATGGGCATATTGGGCTGTCGCCAAGCGGTAAGGCACAGGACTTTGACTCCTGCATCCGCGCGTTCGAACCGCGCCAGCCCAACCAAATAAAGAGAGACGCTTTTCCGGCGTCTCTCTTTTTATTGTTTATTGCCGTCTGCGGGTCAGCGCGCGGGGCTCAGTACAGGTTGCCGGCCCGGCTCACGAGCTCGCGCAGCAGCCTCTCCATGCCGCCGAGTACAGCGCTGCCCTGCATGCCGTAGGCCTGCTCCGTCTCCTGCGTCCTCTCGTAAGCCAGCCATGTGCTGCCGGCCTCGTCTTCCCAGACCGCTATGTGCAGCGGCAGCTTCAGAGATATGCTCTGGTCCGCCTGCATAAGGGCCGTTCCCACTTTCGGAGAGCCGAACACGAGCACCGTCGTCGGGCGCAGCTCAAGGCCCGCCGCTCTGGCGTTTTCAGCGTGATCGAATTTCGCGAACACAGGGATCCCCCTGCTCTGCAGCTCGCTTTCAAGGCGCGCGACCGTCTTTTCGGCGGAGAACTGGCTCTCGAGGAGATAGAGGCGGTTGTCGTCGTAGTTCGTGGAGAGCAGGTCGCCGAAAGCGCCGGCTATCCTGCGCGCCAGATTCGTAAAGTCCACGCCCTCTTTGTTGGCCAGCAGCGTCACGCAGACGAGCTCCTCCGGGTGGGTGAAGCGGCTCAGGAACGAGGAATATCCGGGCACGCTGCCCTTGATATCCATCAGCCCCCTGTGGTGGTAGAACTGCCACCCCGCGACAGCCGGCGCTTCGGAGCCGTCAGGCAGCTTCCACGGAGCGTAGACCATGGCGCGATGCTTCGGGTCGTGTATCAGCACGGAGCCCGCGAGGCCGATGTCCCAGAACGATATGTCCTGGGCGGAGGCCCAGATGTCGGAGAAGCCGCGCAGCGCCGTGGAGTTTGCCCGCGCCACCGGTCTGCCCTCGGCGTCGTAGCTCTGCGCCGGCTCCGTGGGGTCGATGTAATCGCCGTCTGCCTTGAAAAGCTGGTGCACGTTTTCGGTTTTTGCCACGTCCTCCGCAAAGAACCCGCCCAGATCCTCCGCGAACCCCGTATGGCGCAGGTGCAGGAAATCTATCTGGTTCTCCTTGACAAAGTCGTGATAGCTCTGCCCGGAGACGCGCTCCACCGCCTCGGTCAGCAGCAGGAAATTCGTCGCGCTCCGACGCACCTCCGTGCCCGGAACGAACTCGAGCGGCACATCCTTCACCGCATCGACGAGGGCGGAGAACGTGTACTCGCCGTCGTGGTGCCAGCCCTCGGCGGCACGGTAATCCGGTATACCGGAGGCGTGTCTCAGGAGCGTGATAAGGGGTATCGCGCGCCAGCTCTCCGGCAGGCCGGAAACATAATCGCCCACCGGATCGTCCACGTCCAGCAGCCCGCGCTCGTAAAGCTGCATGACGGCGACAGCCGCAAACGCCTGCGATATAGGCCCCGCCGGCCACATCGTGTTGGCGGAGGCGAGCCGTCTCTGCTTCGTGTCCGACATGCCGTACCCCACCACGCGCGGAATGTACGGCGCCTGCACAATGGCCAGCGTCAGCCCGGGAATGCCGTTCTCCTCCATAAAGCGCCAGATCATCTCATCCACCGCTCTGCCGAGATAGGTCACGTCCGCGCTACCGCGCAGTTTCTTCTCATCGTGTATCTGATTCGTGTTCATGTTTCGTCCTCCCTGACGTCGTTTTGCTTTTGCCGCAATTCCCTTGCGTCTGCCTGTATTCTACGAGCGTTCAGCGGATATGTCTGTTGAAATTTCAACAACCGCTTGCAAAATTTTACAGAATTTCTCCGCGTCTCCCCCGCGGAGGGCCGGAGGACGATATTTGAGGGAGCGCGCCGAAAAACTGTTGGAAAACCGGAACGGCAGCGGTATAATTGAATCCCAAATAAAACGCCGGCCGGGAAACGGCGCGGTACCGCAGGTGAATATAATGAACGATCTTTCCTCCATTTGCGCGGAGTGCCCTCTTTTTGAAAACATAGCGGCCGGCGACATCCCCTCGCTGCTCGACTGTCTGCACGCCGTCAGCAGCAAGTACAGCCGCGGCGCCTACCTCTTTCATGCCGGAGAAAGGGTGAGCCAGCTGGGCATAGTGCTCTCCGGGATCGTGCACGTGGAATCCACCGACATCCTCGGAAACAGAAGCATCATCAGCTACATGAATCCCGGCCAGCTTTTCTGCGACGCCTACAGCAGCACCAGGGACCAGTTCCTGCCCGTGGACATCGCGGCGCAGACGGACTGCTCCGTCCTGCTCATAGAGACGAAACGGCTGCTCCATTTCTGCGCCGAGGGGAACCGGTATCACGAACAACTGAGCGAAAATCTCATCCACCTGCTCGCGCAGAAGTTTGTGGATCTCGGCTGCAAGGTGGTGCATCTCGCCGGGCGAACGACGAGGGGAAAGCTGCTTTCATACCTGTCGGAACAGTTCATGCTCTCGTGCGGAAAGCCGTTTCCCATCCCGCTCACGCAGCAGGAGCTGGCCGATTACCTCTTTGTGGATCGCAGCGGCATGTCCACCGAGCTGAACAGGCTGATCCGGGAGGGGACGCTTGTGAACCTGGGCGGGCTGTACACGCTCACCTCTCGCTACGAGCCGGAATGACGGCCTCCCGAACCGACAGACAAAAATGAGCGCGCCCCCCATGGCCGGACGGCATTTTGTGCCGGGGCCGACCCTGGGGGCGCGCTGTTTATTTCCTGTGCAAAGCGGAGCTATTTCCCGTACGGCGGAGAGCTCACATGTCCCTCGTCGCCGTGATGTCCACGCCCGTGCCGAGCACGTTTGGCAGCACCACGTCTCCGCACTTCACCGGCGCCTTTACGCACACCTTGTCTATCTCGCGCATCACCTTAAAGATGAGCTCCTTCGGGATGTTGCCGTTCACCTTTACGGGCAGGCGGGGATGAGCCGCGCCGGTTATCCTGACGGTCGAGCTTATCGTGCGCATGGGGTGCAGCAGCTCAGAGAGCGCGTATTCCCGCCCCTGAGGGCAGGAAAAGCCCGTGACGGTCTCCTCCGGGCGCTCCGTGTCCAGCGTTATGGTGCAGCCGTTCGGGCAGAGGATACAGGTTATCGTCTTTGTCATTTCGCTTCGTCCTCCTTCACGACGGTTATCTCTATGTCGCGCCCGGCGGCGGCGTCGAACACTTTCTTCGGCAGAATGAGCTTCTCCATCTCCGCCGGAAGCATCTGCTGCCGCTTCGTGCTCATGAGCACGTCGTCGCCCGCTTTCACGAGCACGACAGCGTTGTTGACGACGTTCTTCACACGGAAGAGCACCTCGATGAATTTGTCCACCCGCTCCGTGTGCACCTTCTGCGGCACGGTGTAGCCGACGAACTGCCCGTTCAGCAGCCTCGTCACCCGGCCCTCGCCGCCCGGGACGCCCTTGTTCTTTATGTACTCCGCGGCGCCCTTGCCGGCCTTCTCGGCCTCATGCGTCACAAAGTCCACCAGGTCGTGCACATGCAGCACGTTGCCGCAGGCGAAGATGCCCTCCACGCCCGTCATCATGTCCTCGGAGACGACGGCCCCGTTCGTGCGGCGGTCGATCTCCACCCCGGCGGTCTTGGACACCTCGTTTTCCGGTATCAGGCCGACGGAGAGCAGCAGGGTGTCCACGTCGAACACCGTCTCGGTGCCGGGGATGGGGACGAAGTGCTCGTCCACCTCGGAGACCACCGCCTGCTCCAGCCTCGTCTTCCCGCGTATGTCGGTGACGGTGTGGGAGAGGTACAGCGGGATGTCGTAGTCGTTGAGGCACTGGGCGATGTTGCGCTTCAGGCCGTTCGAGTACGGCATCAGCTCCACCACGGCCTTGACCTCGGCCCCCTCGAGCGTCATGCGGCGCGCCATGATGAGGCCTATGTCGCCCGAGCCGAGTATCAGCACCTTTTTGCCGCACATATAGCCCTCTATGTTGAGGTACCTCTGCGCCGCGCCGGCCGTAAAGACTCCGCTCGGCCTCTCGCCCGGAATGGAGATGGCCCCGCGCGTGCGTTCACGGCAGCCCATGGCCAGGACTATGGCCCCGGCTTCTATACACATGTATCCGTCTTTCGAGCTGACGGCGTAAATCTTTTTGTCGGGGGTGATGTTCAGCACCATCGTGTCCGTCTTGACGTCTATCCCCGTGCCGGACAGCCTGTCGATGAAACGCTGAGCGTACTCCGGGCCGGTGAGCTGCTCCTTGAAGTAATGCAGACCGAAGCCGGAATGTATGCACTGGTTCAGGATGCCGCCGAGCTCCCTGTCGCGCTCCAGGATGAGGACGGAACCGGCGCCGTCCCTCGCGGCCTCCTCCGCCGCCGCCAATCCGGCAGGCCCGCCGCCGATGACCACCACGTTGTAATACATCAGCGGTCGCCTCCCTTCTGCGTCTTGCCGAGCAGCACGTAACTGCCGGCCCTGTCCTTCATGACCTGCTCCGGCGGTATGCCGAGCTCCCGCGAAAGTATCTCCAGCACCCTCGGCCCGCAGAAACCGCCCTGACAGCGGCCCATCCCGGCGTTGCAGCGCCGCTTCACTCCGTCTATGCTGACGGGCGGGATCGGGCTGTGTATGCAGGCGACTATCTCGCCCTCCGTTATCGTCTCGCAGCGGCAGATCACGCGCCCGTAAGCGGGATCTTTCTTTATGACCTCCGCTTTCTCCCCGTCGCCGAGATCACGGAAGCGCACCACGCGGCGTCCCCGCACGACGTTCTCCTTCTCCTCGCCCGGCACGCCGGCCTTTAAGAGCATATCCTTCACGTCCGCCGCTATGGCCGGCGCGCAGGAGAGCCCCGGCGACTTGATGCCCGCTATGTTGAAGAAATGGCTGTCCGCCTCCGACGGGCCGACGATGAAATCCCCTGTGGAGGGCTGGCTGCGCAGACCGGCGAAATTGCGGATGTTCTCCCTGAAATTGATGGCGCCCGTCATCTTTTTCGCGTGCTCCATCACATAGGCAAGGCCTTTTCTGTCCGTCCCGACGTTGTCCCTGGGGCTGCCCGGTATGGCGTCCGGCCCGACGATGAGGTTCCCGTGTATGGTCGGAGAGACGAGCACGCCCTTTCCGAGCGGGCCGGGGCACTGGAACATCACGTGGTCGAACAGGCCGCCCTGCGACTTGTCCAGCAGATAATACTGCCCCTTTGAGGCGTCGATGCTGAAGCTCCTGTCCCCCGCCATGCCCGCGACCTCGTCGCTGTGCACGCCGGCGCAGTTGACGACGAAACGCGCCTCCAGCCTCTCTCCGGACTCGCTTTCCAACGCGAAAACGTCCCCGTCTTTCTCAAGGCCGGAGACCTTGAAGTTCAGCACGAGCTTAACCCCGTTCTCCACTGCGTTTTCGGCCATGGCGAGCGCAAACTCCCACGGGTTTATGATGCCGGCGGAAGGAGCGTACAGCGCGCCCGCCACCTCGTCGGAGACGTTAGGCTCCATGGCCTTCACCTCCGCCGCGGTCAGCACCCTGACGCCCGGCACGCCGTTTTTCAGGCCGTTCTCGTAAAGGTGGCGCACCGTCTTCATGTCGCCCTCGTCGAACGCCAGCACGAACGAGCCGCAGCGCCTGAAGGGCACGTCCAGCTCCTCGCAGATGTCACCCGCCAGCCTGTTCCCCTCGACGTTGTACTTCGCCATGAGGGTGCCGGGCTCCGGGTCGTAGCCGGCATGGATGATGGCGCTGTTCGCCCTCGTCGTGCCCATGGCCACGTCGTTCTCCTTTTCGACGAGCGCCACGCTGCACCTGTAGCGTGAAAGTTCCCGCGCCAGCGAACAGCCTATCACGCCCGCGCCAATGATCGCAACATCGTAGACCAAAACTCTCTCTCCTTTCGCATCCGCCGCACCGAACAAAAAAGTGCCGCAAACAAAGCTTCCGGGCGGAAACTCTGCTGCGCCACTCAAATACTCTGCGCTTGTATTTACTTACAAAAGAAGTATACACCGCCGCAATTTGGTTTTCAAGCCCAAATCCTGCCGTTTGGGAAAAAGTTGGAATCTGCGGCGGTGCGAAAACGCACCTTGAAGAACTTTTGTTCTTGACAACCCGGCGTCAGGCGTTATAATCTTTTTATAAGAACAGATGTTCGGGGGCGATGACCGCGGATATTTACGAAAAGCTGGAAATACTGGCGGAGGCAGCGAAATATGACGCGTCCTGCGCTTCCTCAGGCTCGGCGCGCGGAAACAGCGGGCAGGCGGGCGGCATAGGCGCGGCGCTGCCGGCGGGGTGCTGCCACTCCTTCGCGGCGGACGGGCGCTGCATCTCCCTGTTGAAGGTGCTGCTCTCCAACTGCTGCGTCTACGACTGCAAATATTGCGTGAACCGCCGCACGAGCGACTTCCGCCGCGCCACCTTCGAGCCGGGGGAGCTGGCTGAGCTGACGATACAGTTCTACCGCCGCAACTACATCGAGGGGCTGTTCCTGAGTTCCGCCGTCGTGAAAGACCCCGACTACACCACCGAGCGGATGATAGAGGCCCTGCGCATACTGCGGGAGGACTACGGCTTTCACGGGTACATCCACGCCAAGAGCATACCCGGAGCTGACGACGTGCTGACGAGACGGCTGGGCCTGCTGGCGGACAGGATGAGCGTAAACATAGAGCTGCCATCGCAGGAGAGCCTGGGGGCGCTGGCGCCGGACAAGAAAAAGAGCGACATACTGGAGCCGATGGGCTACATCCGCGACGGGATACGCGAACAGCGGGAGGACCTCGTGCGGTACAGACACACGCCCTCCTTCGTCCCGGCCGGTCAGAGCACGCAGATGATTGTCGGCGCCTCTCCGGAGACGGATTACCATATCCTGATGCTGTCGGAGGGGCTGTACCGCAAGTTCGGCCTCAAGCGGGTGTATTTCTCCGCCTACACGCCCATGATGGAGGACTCTCTGCTGCCCGCGCTGGACTCGAAACCTCCGCTCCTGCGCGAACACCGGCTGTACCAGGCCGACTGGCTGATGCGCTTTTACGGGTTCGAGGCGAAGGAGATCATCGACCCCGCGCACCCGATGCTGCACCCGCAGCTCGACCCGAAGTGCAGCTGGGCGCTCTGCCACCTCGACACGTTCCCTGTGGAGACCAACACGGCGGATTACGAGCTGCTGCTGCGCGTGCCTGGGGTCGGGGTGACGAGCGCGAAAAGAATCGTCAAGGCGCGCCGGGCGCACTCCCTCGATTTCGACGGGCTACGGCGCATCGGCGTCGTTTTAAAGCGCGCGCGGTTTTTCCTCACCTGCTCCGGACACACGATGGGCGAGCTGCCCATGACACCGGAGGCCGCGTTCCAGGCGCTCGTCTCGCCGCTGACCGAGAACATGCTTCCCGGATACGAGCCGGAGCAGCTCTCGCTGTTCTACGCGGCTCCCACAAGAGAGGATGTGATCTCATGCCTGACAGGGCAACTGTGACCTACACATACGACGGCAGCTTCGAGGGCGCGCTCTGCTGCATATTCGAGAGCTTCCTGCGAAAGGAGCTGCCGATGGACATTGCCCCGGAGTACGACGCCGCGCCGACGCTTTACACCCAGCGCTATATAGAGACGGACATGGCCCGCGCCGCGCGGGTGGACAGGGGAGTCGCCGAAAAGATGGGGCCGCGCGCCGAGGGGATGCTGCGGACGGGCTTCCTTTATGGCGAGGGCGGGCGCGAGGCGGCGATGCTCGACTTCGTGCAGTTCGGGCTGACGGAGGGCTTCGGCCGCACCGCCGGCATGGTGGACCGGCCGGAGGTCGCGCCGCTTTTCGGCATGTGCCGGGCCGTCGGGAACGAGGCGCACCTGCTGAAAGGCTTCACGCGCTTTACCGACAGGGACGGCGCGCTCGTTGCCGTCATCACGCCCAAGCATTTCGTGCTGCCGCTGCTGCGCGGGCATTTTGCCATGCGCTACAGGAACGAGACGTTCATGATCTTCGACCGCACCCACGGCGCCGCGCTCGTCCACTCCGGAGGAAAGACCGTCATCGCGCCCGTGGAGAACGTGGAGATACCAGAGGACGCCGCCATGGGCGACCCCGTATACAGCCGCCTCTGGAAAGAATACTATAAAAACACCGCGATAATGGAGCGTTACAACCCCAAATGCCGCATGACGCACATGCCCAAGCGCTTCTGGCCGAACATGCTGGAGGTGGAGGAGGAGGCTGGCGGATGGCGCGCCGCGGGCGGAGAATTATTAACGGCGGGTAAATTTTAGTTTTGTCTCTCCCCTGTCATTGAAGTATCACGTTCCAGGTGGTACAATATATATATATAATATTCAACAGATCTGGGAGGCGTGACCATGAAAAAGTTTTTATCCGTCCTGCTCGCCGCGGCGCTGACCTTCGCCATGTCCGTCGTATCCCTGGCCTCCACGCCGGAGCACGACGACCCCAACTGCGTGCTCGACAACGTGGAGTTCACCGTGGAGGGGACGAAGTACGTCTCCGACGGCGAGAAGGCCATCCGGCTCGACGCCGGGGTACCGAGCTTCACCTTCGACGCCGTGGCCAACATCGTCCACGAGAAAAAATGCGACGAGCAGCGCTCCGGCTCCTCCGTCGTGAACGTCTATTACAAGATAAACAAGGGCTCGTTCGTAAAGGTGAGCAGCTCCTCCAACCCGGGCGGGCGCACCGACATCAGTTTCGACGACGTGACCGTCCCGAAGAGCGGCAGCCTCGCCACCGGCGACCTTGTGACCATCGAGTTCCGTTACGACAACGAGAGCGGCGGCAGCGAGCTGAACGGCGACACCGTGGTGACGTTCTACGTCTACGTGGGCGACCACAGCGGCCAGCCTCTGACCTCCGGCTCCTCCGCTACGACTACGACGACCACGACCACCACTGCCACGACGACCACCGCAGCGACCGGTACGGCCTCCGCGGGGAGCGACGAGAACCCCAACACCGGCCTTGTGCTCTTTCCCGCCGCGCTCGCGCTGATACCGGCGGCTCTCCTCTCCTTCAAACGCAAAAAGTAAGCGCAGACAGACAAAACGCTCTGATCCCGAAAGGTCAGAGCGTTTTTTTGTTGCCGTTTTTCAGTTGACGATTATCTCCGGCTCCCGCTCGAGGGAGTAATCCTCGGCCTCATTGCCGAAGTGGATGGTGAACACGTCGTCCTTGATCGTGAAGTCCGTGGGCCGGCGTATCGTCGCCGTCACCGTGCCGCTGTCGAAATCGAACACCGTCTCCGTTATCCTGAGGCTGGCGGGGTCCGACGCGTCGAACACCATCGTGCCCGTGGGCGTGTAAACGGTGAGCACCGGCGCGCCGCCCGCGGCGTATTCGTCAACGAAGTCATACAGCGGAGCCGTGTTTGCGAACTGCCCGTCGTAGCAGCACTCCCCCAGCTCCAGCTTTTCGGGGTAATAAGGCTGGGCCAGCGCGCCGTTCGCGTCCCTGTCGCCCAGCGGCTCCACATATTCGTAAGAGCTTCTGTAGAGGAATTCGTTCCCGGGGTTGAGCAGCCGCATGCGGCGCATGGACGTGACCGCGAACGTGTTGTCCCCGTAGTAGTGCTTCACGAGGCCCGTGCTCGTCTTCACGTCCGCCTCGCTCTTTTTGAGCACGACGCTCCATTTCGGCAGGCGCGTCATGAACGACTCCGCCTCGAGGTCGGAGGGCCTGTAGGCCCCGGCCGCCGCGAAGGTGAATATCACGTTCCCGTCCTCGTCGCAGAGGCGCGCGCCGTCGTCATCCGTCACCGCCTGCGCGAACGCCGCCGTGACCTTGTAACCGTCCGCGGTCCTGTCCATGGAGAGTATCCAGCAATACCAGCCCTCGCCCGGCTTTGAGGACGCGAGCAGCTCCTGCGCCTTTTCGCGGTCGCTCATCAGCTCCACGTCCGGAGCCGTGTAGCGGTAGTTTTTGGGCAGGCTCTCCGGCCAGAGCGCGGGGTCGTCCTCGTACCTCTGCAGGCGGGTCAGCTCCTGCGCAAGGCCGCGGCGCATCTCCAGCGTCTTTTGGCGCAGGGCCGTATATTTCAGCACGAAAGCCTCGTCGTAAGGCGAAAGGGTCTCGCCGGCAGCGGTGCGCCCCGTCAGCTTCGCAAAGCGTTCCTGTCCCGCCCGCAGCTCGCGCTCGTCCGCCTCCAGCTCCGGGAAGCGTGCCAGCGCCGCCGCCATGTCCGCGTCCGAGGGCGAAGTCATCCCGAACATCTCGTACACGTCCGCGGCGTCCAGCAGCCCCGCGCGGTACGCCGCCGTTATGACCTCCGGGTCGCCGAGGTCGTACCCGGCGCCCTGCCTGTTCTGCTCGGCCCGCTTCCAGTTCCAGCCCTCTATCTGCTCATAAAGGCAGGCAGCCATGGCCTCCCTGTCCTGCTCCTGCGCGGCGGGCTCCAGGCCGAAAAGACGCTCCAGAGCCGGAAGCCTTATCGCGCCGGATGCCGCGGCTATGGCCGTAACGGAAAGGGCAAGCGCCAGCACGGCCGCCAGCACCGCAAGCACGAAGCTTTTTCTGTACGCTCTGCGCGGCTTTTCACCGGACGCGACCATGGCCATCACGCGCATCTTATTGTATTCGGGCGTATTGAAAGCGCTGTCCGTGTAGCCCCTGGCGGACGCCGAAACAAGCTCATTCATCGTCATGACCGCTCACCCCTTTCCATCTTTTCTCTTATCTCCTTGATAGTCCTGTATATCCGGCTCGTCGCGTTGGCCGAGGTGATATCCAGCTGTTTCGCGCAGTCCGCGACCGGTAAGCCGTAGCTGAAGTGCAGGACGAACAGCCTTTTCGTCAGCTCGCCTTTCGCCTCCACCTCTTTCCAGATCGTCTCGAGCGCCAGCTTGTCGTCGCCCATGATGTCCGGCAGATTTTGCGACAGCTCGTATTCCAGCTTGTCGCCGAGGTCCTCGTCGTCCAGCGCCACGCTGTCCCGCTCCCGCTGCCTCATGCCGTAGCAGCGCGACAGCTCGTGTTTCGCCGCTGTGAAAAGTATTTTTACGCAGGATTCCTCATCCAGCGCGCCCTTTGACAGCAGCCTGCGGTAGAAAGCCGCGTACACCGTCTGCAGCACGTCGTCCGTGTCGCCAGTGTCCCTTATCCGCGAAAAGACGAAGGCGAACACGCGGCGGTACGTGGAATCATACAGCTGATTGAAAAGTTTTTCGGCCTCCGCTCTCTCCGTCGCGCTCACCGCCTTTCTTCTTTAAACATAATTAAGATAACCGCAAGTCTTTCTGCTTGCTTTGCCGGAACGCGCGGGTTATGATTGTCTGGGAGCTGTTTTTCGCTCTTCACGCAAGTAATAAGCCGGCGGTTTGCACTTTTCATGCAGACTTTGCAAAACAATTCGTTTTTGGAATCCGGCGTGCATTTTTGTGCCAAAATTTGCCGTCCATGCATGAAACCGGGCCAGAAACCGCTCTTATTAGTTATGGATACATTACATATTTAACCTGAATGCGAGGTGCAGTCAATGAAAAACTTTCTGAAAGCCGCAATTATTTTCGCGGCCGCGCTTTTGCTGCTGACGGCCTGCTCCGGCGGGAGCCTGCCGCACAAGGGTTCCGACGGAAGCGTCAGCTTCGACGGCTTCGAGATGAGAGCCACCTCCTCCGCACCCTACGGCACGGCGCCGGATTCGGCGTTCCTGCTCACGGCGCCGGAGGGCTACAGCACGGACGACATAAAGAAGATGCTGTCCGTCACGCCGGCTTTCGACTTCGACATATCGGCCGCGAAGGACGGCGGTTTTACCGTGACGCCCAAGGCCACCCTTTCCCTCTCTACGGAATATGCCTTCAAGCTCAGCCCCAACGGCACGAAGGCGGAGCCGAAGAGCTTCACTTTCAAGACGATGGGGACTTTCGCGCTGCTCTCCTCCTACCCTGAGGACGGCGGCGCCGGAATACCCACCGGATGCGCCGTGGAGTTCACCTTCACAACGCCTGTGGCGGACATTTCCCAATACCTGACCTGGGAACCGGCCGTCACCGGCACATACTCCTATGTGGGCAACAAGGCGATATTCATGCCGGACGGGGGCCAGCTCTCGTCCAACACGACTTACAAAGTGACGCTCGCCTCCGGCACGACGGGCAAGTACGGCGGCGCGCTCGGCTCCGACTACACCGTCAGCTTCACGACCGGCATGAACTACGAGGGCGACGCCTCCTATCAGCTCACCGCCAACGGGAACGACAGCCCTTATTATGAGACTTTCCTGCCGGACGAAAGCCCGATGATAAACATTCGCAACAACGCGTACTCGGCAGACTCCTCCGCGGCGAACAAAGAGGCGGATTTCTCCGTCACCGTCTACGCGCTGCCCTCCTCCGACGACTACCTCTATTATATCTATGAACTGCGCGGAGTGCAAAAGTTAAGTTACACGGCCAAGCTGAATGTCGCCACCGACAAACTGGAGCAGGTCTCGGCCTTCACGCAGAAGCTGGACTTTTCCAGCGACTTCGCCGCGAAGAACGGCTACGCCTACATCAGCTTTCCCGACGCGCTGCCCGCCGGCTGGTACGTCGCCAACGTGACTACCGAGAACCCGGACGGTTCCGGCGAGATGCTGATGCAGAAGCTGATACAGGTCTCGCCCATCACGTTCTACCAGCAGACTTACAACGGCGAGGGGCTGCTGTGGCTCAACAACGGCGTGACCGGAAAGGCCGTGTCCAACGTCTCGTTCGGCCTTTTCCGCGACCCGACCTCCACCTCCGGCGGGACGGCGAACACGGACGAAAACGGACTCACCGTGTTCAAGTTCCCCGCGCCCGACCCGAACGAGGCGCGCAGCACCTACAACGGCGACCCGACGCCCGCGGCCGAGCAGCCCACCGCCGCCGACTACGCCTTTTATTACACCGTCAAGGACGCAGACGGCACGCTGGCGAACGTGGCCTACTCCGACGTCGCCAAGGACAAATCCTTCAGACAGAAATATTATACATATCTTTATACGGACCGCACCGTCTACAAACAGAGCGACACCGTGGAGTTCTGGGGCGTCGTTCTGCCGCGCTCCGGCGATTATCAGACGCCGGCAAAGGTGGACGTGATGTTCGGCCTTGCCCTGGACGGCAGCGACCCCGTGCTCAAGCAGACGGCGGACGTCGCGGCGGACGGCACTTTCCGCGGCAGCTTCAAGCTCGACGGCATCGCCTCGCGCTCCTATAACGTCTCCTTCTGCGAGAGCGGCGCGGACGTCGCCAACCTCGCCTACGACGACGTGTGCTCCGCCTACGTCTCCGTATACCAGTACAAAAAGCCGGATTACACTTACAGCGCCGCGCTCGACAAGGAATATTACAATTACAGCGACACCGTAAAGGCCACCTTCACCGCCAGCTTTTTCGACGGGACTCCGGCCTCCGGCATGCCGTTCTCCAGCTCCTACAACATCAGCGACCCGTGGTACAACTTCGATGACACCGCCTCCGCCACGACGGACAAGAGCGGCACGATCACCCGCACCGTCAGCCTGTCCGACATGCTCACGAAAAACGACGTCACCGGACTCGGCTGGCGGCCCGCCACCTTCACTTTCCAGTTTACGAACAGCGCCGCGGAGGACAGCTCCTTCAGCATGACGAAGGACGCCCACTTCTTCCCCAGCGACACCATGGTCGTGGGTTCCGCCGTCGTCGACAAGGGCAAAGCCACGCTGAGCGTCGCCGTAAATAAGATCGATCTCTCCGGCCTCACAAAGTTCGAGGACTGGGCCAATGACGACTGCGCCGCGATAAAGGGCGAGGGCCTCAGCCGCGACGTGCACGTCGAGATCATGCACAGCTACAACGTGAAGACGCAGACCGGCACGTATTACGACCCGTACACCAAAGAGAGCGTGCCCTCCTACACATACGAGCCGCACAACGACAGCTACGCCACCTTCGAGCAGAAGACTTCGGCGGATGGCACGCTCACGTTGACCGGACTGCCCGCCTGCGACGGCGACAACACATACGTCGCTGTCATCACGGTGACGGACGGCCTGGGCAAGACGCTGACCGAAAACGTCTACCTCGGCGAACACTATCTGCCGTATTACACGGACGGCAATGGCTACACCCCCGACTACGGCAGCGGCCTCACCTACAGCTTCGACGTAAACACCACCGCCGAGCAGAACGAATACAGCTCCTATCCGTGGAGCTACATCAGCTTCAACGCCGGGGACGACATAGGCGTCTCCCTGCTGGTCAACGGCGAAAAGGCGGAGATAGCGAAGGGCGGGCGCTGGATCACCGACGTCGTGCAGAACAACGTCGTCTCCACCTCATACCAGACGGGCAGCTCCATGACGCTGAAAGCCGACAGCTCGCTGTTCCCGAACTTCATGCTCTGCGGCGCGTACTTCGACGGGCGCAGGGTCTACACGGTGAACGGGCGCTCCCTCAGCATAAACACCAGCGACATGGCGCTCGACGTCTCCGTGGACACCGACGCCGAGAGCTATCTGCCCGGAGGCAAGCTCTCCGCCACCGTGACCGTGCTCGACAAGGACGGCAAGCCGCAGAAAAACGCGGATGTCTGCCTCGGCGTGGTGAACGAGGCGGTCTTTGCCGTGGAAGAACAGTACGTCGATTTCGCGGGCAGCCTGTACTACACCTGCTTTGAGCCGTATCCCGTTGTCTCCAGCTCCTACAACCAGCGCGGCGCGGCAAACCTCGACACCGGCGGCGGCAAGGGCGGCGGCGGCGGCGAGGACGTGCTGACCATGCGCGCCAACTTCAATGACACCGCAGGCTTCGTCACCGGAAAGACGGACGCAAACGGCAAAGCCACCTTCTCCCTCGACCTGCCTGACGACCTGACGAGCTGGAGGCTCTCCGCTCTGGCGCTCTCCTCCGACCTGAAGGCCGGCTTTATCAAAAACAATGTGGTGACCACCCTGCCTTTCTTCGTGCGCCCGATAATGAACAGCTACTCTCTCTCCGGAGAGAACGCGGCGCTGATGCTGCGCGGCTTCGGCACGGGCGTGGGCTCCGGCGACAAGATAGATTTCACCGTCTCCGTGGACGGTAAGGAGGCCATTTCCTACAGCGGCAAGGTCGGGGACTACACGCCGGCCTCCCTCGGCACGCTCACCCCTGGCGAGCACAAAGTCGCCGTGACCGGCAAGTGCGGCAGCTACTCCGACGGGATCGAAAAGACCGTGACGGTGGTGAGCTCCGCCCTCGAGATGAAGCTCACGAAGTGGTTCGACCTCTCGAAGGAGACCGTGGCGGTGGATACGGACAAATCCCCGCTGACCGTCATCCTGACCAACAGCGATTGGGAGCCTTTCCTGAAAGCCTACTCCGTTGTGGACGGCGGCTGGACGGCGCGCAACGACGAGAAGCTCGCGAGGGAGCTCTGCGGCAAGGCGCTCACCGAATTCTACGGCGGAACGGGGCTCATCACCGGCGATTACCTGATGGATGTCTCGCTGAGCGAATTCGCCAACAGCAACGTCACCGGCGAGGCGGGCGGCTTAGGCATTTTGAAGCTGCTGCCCTACGGCGGAGAAGACATCCTGTTCACGGCCCGCGCGGCTGTGGCGGCGCCCTCCGCTTTCAACAACGCCGGGTACGAATATCAGATAGTCAACGCCCTTACCATGGCGCAGAGCGGCACGCTGACCCTGAGCGCCAACGAAAAGGCCGCCCTGATGATGGCCCTGTGCGCCGTCAGGAGCAGCTACACCACCATTGGCGACGCCCTGACGCTTTACGACGGCACCACCCTGGTCAGCGACGAGACGGTCCGCGCTCTGCTGGATTCAGCCGACACGCCCACCCGCGCGAAATGCTACGCGATAACGGCGCTGTCCTACATCCACCCGGAGGAGGCCGCAAAGCTCTACAAAGAGAAGATCCTCCCGCTGCTCAAGGACGAGGACAAGGGCAAATACCTCCCGGCCGAGGGCGAGGACCGCGCGGTCTCCGTCACCGCGGCGGCTCTGCTGGCCGGAATACGCACAGGCGTAACGGACAACAGCGCGGCGATGGTGGAATATATCGCCGGAAAACAGGGCAGCATCTATACAAGAGGCGACGCGGCCATAGAGGCGGCTCTCTATATGAATGCGTTCAAGCCCGAACGCGACTCGGCCCCCGTCGTCAGCTACAAACTGAACGGCAAAACCGTGAAGGCCGACCTCGACAAGGCGCACGCCGTCAAGCTCGTCCTCACCAGGGATGAATTCGCCGCGGCGGACTTCAAGCTGGAGAGCGGCACGGCCACGGCGCAGGTGGACTATTACGGTTCCCCGGCGGACGCGGGCTTTGAAAACTCTCCGGACATGACGCTGACCCGCGAGTTCGTCAGCGAGGAGAGCGGCTTCGGCGGCGTGACGTCCATCGTCTACCACATCAAGTTCGCGGCCGGCGCGGAGTATGGCGCTTACCGGCTGACCGACTGGGTGCCCTCCAACCTGCGCGCGAAGGTGGAGAACAGCTGGAACGCGGATCTCTACGCCAAATACGGCGGCGAGGCATATTGGAGCGAGTTTGACATGGAGAACCAGCTTTTCAGCGCGTACATCTGGTACAGCGAGACGAGCGGGCGCGAGTTCACCATTGTCCTGCACGCGCAGAACGTCATCAAGAGCGAGGCCCTGACCGACACCGCGTATCTCATCAACACCGACACGATGGCCGGCACGTCGCTGGCAGGCGGCGAAAAATTCTCCTGGAAATAGAATGAGCATTAGGGGGGCCGAGGCATGAGCACGAAACTTGCAGCTTTGCTTTTGTGCGTGCTCATACTGTTTTCCGGCTGCGGAAAGCAGGCCTCTGCGGAGAGCCGCGCCCCCTCCGCCGTCATCAGCGAGGCCGACGGCGACGGACTGATGAAAGTGGAGTGGCCCGACGACCCCGTTTTGCCGGAGGCCGCGCCCGCCGCAGAGAGCACATCGCTGACCGGAGAAAATGCCTCCGGGCCGCTGTTCCCGAACGCCATCCCTCTGGAAAACAGCTACATCCAGACTGTGGCGGACGGTATACTTGCCGACATCATCACGCCCGAAATGAGCGACATCGAACGCCTGCGCGCGGCCTACGAGTGGATGATCTCCCGCACGTATTTCGCGGAGCCCGTCGGGCTGGACATCTGGCGCTACCGCGGGAACGCCCGCACAACAACGCCCTTTGTCGAGAACCGTGCGCTCTCCGTGCTGCTTTTCGGCCTGGGGGAGTGCGAGGACTACGCCTGCGCGATGACGGTGCTCGCCAGACGCATGGGGTACGAGTCGGAATACGTCTTCGGGATGACCGTTTCCGTCCACCGCGAGTGGGTGGACCACGCTTGGTGCGTCGTCAGGGTCGGCGGCCTCTGGTACCATCTCGACCCGCAGCTCGAGGACAACGTGATGCGGGACGGCAAGATAGAAAACCGCTATTTTATGCGGGACGACAGCGCCATGAGCTCCGACCACCTGTGGGGCGCGGGCCTTGTCGCCGCAAGGGGCGGCCTCTCCGCGCAGCAGCGCGAGACGATACTCACCGAGCTGACCCCGCCCGCGTGCCTCGGCAACGTGGCGCCGGCGCCGCCCGCCGCGCTGGCCCAGACCGCGAAGCCCGACCGCGCCGCCGAGGAGGCCTCTCTCTCCGCCGAACGCGCCGCGTATACGGCTAAAAATGGGGCGCTGCCGCCCATGGAGCTGAACATCGAGCCGCCTATGGAGATATACGACCCGGAAGTGTACTGAACAACGATTCGCCGCCCGAGAGCCTGAACGAAAGCTCCCGGGCGGTTTTTCATAACAGAAAATTTACATTTATATTTATATAAATCTCTTGACGAGTTATATATACGTGAGGTACAATGTTTGCAGAGAACAGGCACATCGGCCTCTAAAAAGGAGGAACAGAAATGAACAAGGCGGTATACTCACTGGTGCTGTCCGAGGACGTGGTGGCGGCGATAGACCGTGTGGCGGCCTCCCGCGGCACGAACCGCTCCAACCTGATAAACCAGATCCTCGCGGACTACGTCTCCTGCGTGACGCCGGAGAAGCGGATGCACGACATCTTTTCGTATATGGAGGGCCTGCTGGACACCGGCGACTCCTTCCAGGTGCTGCGTCAGCCGTCGGACTCCATGCTTTCCCTGCGCTCGGCGCTGGCGTTCAAATACAACCCGACCGTGCGCTACAGCGTGGAGCTCTACCGCACCAGCGGGCCGGAATTCGGGGAGCTGCGCGTTTCGCTGCGCACGCAGAACGCCGAACTGGCGCTCTATATGATGCAGTTCTTCAAGCTCTGGATGAGAACGGAGGAAAAATATCTGGGCGAGTGCGAGTACACGGTGGAGGGCAGCAAGTTCTGCCGCCGCCTGGTGCTGCGGGACGTGACCGGCGAGGTGCCCAGCGAGACCATCGGCGGGCTCATCACGGCGTACATCGGCGCGTTCGACTCGGCGCTGAAGGCGTTCTTTTACAACCTGGACGACCCTGCCGCCGCCGCGCGCGAGGTGGACGACATCTTCAGCGAATATATGCGCGGCTCCGACATGGTGATCTGAACAAGTTAAATATTGATTTGATATAGAGGAGGGTTCGTTTATGGATCTTCAAAAATTCACGCAAAAAAGCATAGAAGCCGTGGAAGCGGCGCAGAACATCGCGATAGAAAACGGCAACCAGCAGATGACGCAGGAGCACCTGTTCCTTGCGCTGCTGCGGCAGGACGACGGCCTCGCGCCAGAGCTGATGCGCCGCGCCGGCGTGTCGCCCGAGATGATGGCGGGAGAGCTGGAAACGGCCGTCTCCCGTCTGCCGAAGGTCAGCGGCTCCGGCGCCGAAGGACAGATATACATCACGCGGGAGCTGGAACAGGCCCTCGTCGCGGCGCAGTCCTCCGCCGACAAGATGAAGGACGAGTATGTCTCGGTCGAGCACATCATCCTCGGCCTGCTGACGCACCCGGACGACGCCGTAAAGGACGTATTCTCGCACGCCGGGCTTACGCGGGACAAGTTTATGGAGGCGCTCAAATCCGTGCGCGGGAACCAGACGGTCAAGACCGACAACCCGGAGGGCACCTACGACGCGCTGAAAAAGTACGGACAGGACCTCACGGAGCTGGCCCGTCAGCAGAAGCTCGACCCCGTCATCGGGAGAGACGACGAGATAAGAAACGTCATCCGCATACTGACCCGAAAGACCAAGAACAACCCCTGTCTGATAGGCGAACCCGGCGTCGGCAAGACGGCCATCGCCGAAGGGCTTGCCCTGCGCATAGCGCGCGGCGACGTGCCCGAAAACCTTAAAGGGCGCACATTGTTCTCCCTCGACCTCGGCGCGCTCATCGCGGGCGCGAAGTTCCGCGGCGAGTTTGAGGAGAGGCTCAAAGCCGTCCTCGGCGAGATAAAGCAGAGCGAAGGGCGCATCCTGCTGTTCATAGACGAGCTGCACACCATCGTCGGCGCGGGCCGCACGGAGGGCAGCATGGACGCCGGCAACCTGCTCAAGCCGATGCTGGCAAGGGGCGAACTGCACTGCATAGGCGCGACGACGCTCGACGAATACCGCAAGTACATCGAAAAGGACGCCGCGCTGGAACGCCGTTTCCAGCCGGTAATGGTGCCTGAGCCCTCGGTGGAGGACACCATCTCCATCCTGCGCGGGCTCAAGGAGCGCTACGAGGTCTACCACGGCGTCAAGATACACGACCAGGCGCTGATAGCGGCCGCCACCCTGTCCGACAGGTACATCAGTGACCGTTTCCTGCCCGACAAGGCCATAGACCTCGTGGACGAGGCCTGCGCCATGATAAAGACGGAAATGAACTCCATGCCGACCGAGCTCGATGAGATCAGCCGCAAGATCATGCAGCTCGAGATAGAGGAGGCCGCCCTTAAAAAGGAGACCGACAAGCTCTCTCAGGAGCATCTGCATGAGATACAGGCGGAGCTGGCCGACCTGCGCGACAAATTCAGCGCGATGAAGGCCAAGTGGGAGAACGAGAAGGACGCGATAGGCAAGGTGCAACGCCTGCGCGAGGAGATAGAGAGCACAAACGCCGCGATAGAGAAGGCGCAGAGCGAGTACGACCTCAACAAGGCCGCGGAGCTGAAATACGGCACCCTGCCGCGTCTGCAAAAGGAACTGACGGAGGCGGAGGCGCACTCCGCCGACGACAAGGAACGCTCCACCCTGCTGCGCGACACCGTGGGCGAGGAGGAGATAGCCCGCGTGGTGGCACGCTGGACCGGCATCCCCGTGTCCCGCCTGATGGAGGGCGAACGCGAGAAGCTGCTGCGTCTGGGCGACATCCTCCACAAGCGCGTCATCGGTCAGGACGAGGCCGTGCAGACCGTGTCCGACGCGATCATCCGTTCCCGTGCCGGCATACAGGACCCGAGGCGGCCGATAGGCTCCTTCCTGTTCCTGGGGCCGACCGGCGTGGGTAAGACCGAGCTGGCCAAGGCTCTGGCGGAGGCGCTGTTCGACGACGAGCACAACATGGTGCGTATCGACATGACCGAATATATGGAGAAATACAGCGTGTCCAGGCTGATAGGAGCGCCTCCCGGGTACGTCGGCTACGACGAGGGCGGCCAGCTCACAGAGGCCGTGCGCCGTCATCCGTACTCCGTGGTGCTGTTCGACGAGGTGGAAAAAGCCCACCCCGACGTGTTCAACGTGCTGCTGCAGGTGCTGGACGACGGGCGTATAACCGACAGCCAGGGCCGCACCGTGGACTTCAAGAACACCATCATCATCCTGACCTCCAACCTCGGCTCCGACATCATCCTCGACGGCATAAAGGACGGCGAGATAAGCGCGGAGGCCCGCGGCGAGGTGAGCGCGCTGCTGAAGCGCAGCTTCCGTCCGGAGTTCCTCAACCGTCTGGACGAGATCGTGTTCTACAAGCCGCTGACCCGCGACAACATCCGCGGCATCCTCGACCTGCAGATAGCCGACCTTGAGAAACGGCTGGAGGACAAGCGCCTCTCCATCACCCTGACCGACAGCGCGAAGGACTATGTGATAGAGTGCGGCTACGACCCCGTCTACGGCGCCCGCCCGCTGAAGCGTTTCCTGCAGTCGAAGGTGGAGACGCTGGTGGCCCGCCTCATTATAGCGGACGACCCGGCTCCGGATTCTCACATCACCGTGGACTGCGCAGACGGCGAGCTGACGGCAAAGGTAGACACGCTGAAGGCGTGAACCGCCTTGCGCAAAAACAGCGTGATACATGTATAAAAGCGGACGGACTTCCGGAAAAGAAGCCCGCCCGCCTTTTTTATCATGATATACGGATCTTATTTCTCAGTGATGGTTCCGTCCGCGGCTACGGAGAGCACGAGCTGTTCGGCCGCGACATTTGTGGTGTAGTCGCTCTTGGTCAGGGTCAGGGTGCCGCCGTTTTTGCTGTCGCCCTCCCACTTCGTCTCATAGACGTAGCGCACGCCGTCCTCCACGCGCTCCAGGGTGCCCGTCCAGTTCGGGTAAACGGAATACTTCGGGTCGGAGACAAGGGCGTTGGAGGCAGCCTCAGGCATGTCGGGCAGCGTCTTCTCCACGTAATCGGTGCTCACCTCGGCGTCGCGCCCGATGAACGCGAGGTAATCCTTGGCGTAGGCCTTCTCGGCGTCCGCAGCCTTGGCGATCTCCTCATCCGTGGGGGACGTCTTCAGTTTCTCAATGATGTCCGCCGGGAACATGGCGGCAAGCTCCGCCTGGTCGCCCGTAAGAGCAATGGCGTAGCTCTGCTGTATCCAGCGCCCGTCCTCCACCTTGTAGCTCGCGGCGACAGGCCCGCTCCCGCCCGCAATAGCTGTAAACACCCCGTTTTCAAAGCCGAACTCACTGTACCACGACCTGAAATAGAGCCAGGTGAGCCCGTCCTTTTCCTCTTCGCCTATCAGCAGGTGCCCCTCTCCGGCGCACTCGCCTTTCAGATAGCCGTCGGCGTTCTCACGCAGTATCGTTGTGGACATGGCCTCGTCCTCGCTCATCGGCACAAAGTCGTCGGCGTAGGCCTTCCAGTCCTTCGTCTCCTGCTGCCGGGTCGTCTCCGGGGCGGAGCTGGTCATCTCCGGCTCCGACGCGGACTCCGGCGCCGAGCTTTCCGACGCGGACACGGAACCGCCGCCGGATGAGCACGAGCACAGCAACAACATCATGGCAATGAGCACGCATATGGTCTTTTTCATATCATTCCTCCACCGGGCCGGCTTTAAATAAGCTTTGCCCTATGTATCATATAAGCCATCCGGAGCGTAGGTTCATGCAAAAAAATAAATTTTATTTTCGCCGCAGGATCTCAGGGCCGAACGGCTCCCCTGCCCCCCTGCGTTCTGTTCACAAAAAAACGCCCGCTCTCTTCCGAAGAAGTCGGCGGGCGCAACTTGTCTTATCGCAGGATCCGGCGGCGGATACCGTTTTACCCCTCCACCTGCGTCTCCACGACGGGCTTGCCGCAATATTTTTCGCGGAGCTTGGGCTTCTCTATCTTCCCGGTGGGGTTGCGCGGCACGTCGGCGAAGATCACCTTGCGCGGGCGTTTGTAGCGCGGCAGGCCGAGGCAGAAGCGCTCCAGCTCCTCCTCCGTCAGCTCCATGCCGGGCTTCACCTCCACGATGGCGGCGGCTATCTCCCCCAGACGCGGGTCCGGCATACCTATCACGGCGACGTCCTTTATCTTCATGTTGCCGCGCAGGAAATCCTCGATCTGCACAGGGTAAAGGTTCTCGCCGCCGGTGATGATGACGTCCTTCTTCCTGTCCACCAGAAAGATGAAGCCGTCCTCATCCTCGCGCGCCATGTCGCCGGTGTAGAGCCAGCCCTCGTCATCCAGCACGGCGGCGGTGGCCTTGGGGTCGTTGTAGTAGCACTTCATGACGCCCGGGCCCTTTACGGCCAGCTCGCCCACGTCGCCCCTCTTGACCGGCTTGCGGTCCTCGTCCACTATTTTTGTCTTCCAGCCGAAGCCGGCCTTGCCGATCGCGCCGACCTTGTCTATGTTCTCTATGCCCAGGTGCACGCACCCCGGCCCGATGGACTCGGAGAGCCCGTAGTTCGTGTCGTACTGGTGGTTCGGAAAGACCTTCTTCCAGCGAAGGATCAGGCTCGGCGGCACGGGCTGCGCGCCTATGTGCATCAGCCGCCACTGGTCGAGCTTGTAATCCTTTAAGTTCACCTCGCCGGAATCTATCGCGTCCAGTATGTCCTGTGCCCACGGCACCAGCAGCCAGACTATCGTGCAGTGCTCCTCCGACACGGCCTTGAGTATCCAGCTCGGCTTCACGCCGCGCAGCAGCACCGCCTTGGAGCCCGCGAGGAAGCTGCCGAACCAGTGCATCTTCGCGCCGGTGTGGTAGAGCGGCGGGATGCACAGGAAACAGTCCTCCCGCGTCTGGCCGTGATGCGCCTGCTCCACCCGGCAGGCGGTCATCAGGCTCTCGTGCGCGTGAAGTATCGCCTTCGGGAAGCCCGTGGTGCCGCTGGAGAAATATATCGCCGCGTCGTCCTCGTCCGTTATCTTTACGTCGGGCGTGCGGGCGCGGAAAAACTCCACCAGCTTGTCGTAGCTCTCAGCGAAGGTGGGGCAGTCCGCCCCCACAAAAAGGCGCGTCTCCACCTGCGGCATCAGATCCACGATGGACTCCACGCGGCCTATGAACTCCGGCCCGAACACCAGCGCGTCGGACTCGGAGAGCTCCATGCAGTATTTAATCTCGTCCGCGGTGTAGCGGTAATTCAGCGGCACGACGATGGCGCCGGAGCGCAGCACTCCGAAATATATCGGCAGCCATTCCAGGCAGTTCATCAGCAGGATGGCGACCTTTTTCCCGCGCCCTATCCCGCGGCTCAGCAGCAGGTTGGCAAAGCGGTTGGCCTTCTCGTCGAATTCGCGCCATGTCATCTCGCGGCGGTAATTTTCGGTCGGATCAGTCTCCACCAGGCTGTACTCGCGCCAGGTGACCTCGCGCTTCTCCTGCAGCTCCGGGTTTATCTCCACCAGGCAAACGTCGTTGCCGTACAGCGCGGCGTTTCTGGCCAATATCTCTGTTATAGGCATAATAAAGCTCCTTTTCGTCCGTCAGTTTTTTACTCGCATCCCCCGCTCACCAGCGGGGCGCGATAGATGTATGACGACGAAAAGAAGCTCTCCATTTTCTGTACTCCTTGTTTTTGGCTTTGGTGGCATTATACTATAAATCTCCGGATTAGTAAAGCACTTTTTTGCTTTTAACTGTTAAAGCGAAACGGTTTTTTAAAAGGGCCGTCCGGCCCTCTATTTTTTTGCCCTGGCCGTATACTCCGCCCACGCGGGAATGAAGCCGGCCCTCAGCGCCACGTTTTGCGAGGCTATGTGCGACATCGCGGTGCCGTAGAACGGGATCTTTCCGCGAAGGGCCGTCTCCCGCGCCAAAGCGGCGGTGAGGCTGGAGGCTATCCCTCTGCCCCTGTGCTCCGGCAGGACCGAGACGCCTATCTGCCACATCGCGTCGCTGTCGGCCGAGGCACCGGCCATGCCGATGATCTCTTCGCCCTGACACGCGGCCACAGCCAGCATATCGGGAGCGAGCGCGTCGAACGCCAGCGCCTCCTCGCCCCACACCGTGCCGCGGAACTGCTCGAGCTCGTCCTGCTCAAAAACACGGACTTTCTCCGGCAGAGGCAGCGCAGGGGTCTCTCCCCCCGGCAGAAAGAACAGATGGCACCTGTAAGGCACCGCCCCGTGCAGGCACAGGATGTTCTCCAGCTCCGAAAAATCGCCCGAATCGAAGAGCCACTCCGGCGCCGCGTGCTCAAAGCGCGCTTTCAGCGCCGAGATGAGCCCCGGCTCGCCGGTGAAGACCGCCCCTCCGCCAAAAGCGCAGATCTTCAGCGCCCAGGGCGCGTCGTCGAACATGCGGCGGCCGTCCTGCGGCACGTACTGTGTGAAGGTCATGCGTCCCGGCGCAAAATCCTCCGGCGCACAGCAGAAATCCAGCGCGAGCTGCGCCCCGGCGACAGAGAACGCGTCCCGCCGGAACATATCAATATGCCTCTCTGTAGAGCGCGACTATATCCGTCTTTGAGGGCGTACGCGGGTTGGTGAGTATCGTCTCATCCTTCAGCGCGCTGTCGGCGAGCGCCGGAATATCCTCCAGCTTCACGCCGAGATCCCCCAGCCTGGTGGGCATGCCGACCTTCGCGAAGAACTTGCGCACGGAGTCGATGGCCAGGTTGCGGTATTCCATCTGGCGCATCTGTGAGAGCGCGTGGTTGTCCGTGGCGCGGCAGATGGCCTTGTATTTGTCGCCTGTAAAGCAGGCGTTGTACTTCATGACGTACGGCAGCAGGACGCCGCAGCAGACGCCGTGCTGGATATGGTAAAAACCGCCGAGCGGGTGCGCCATCGCGTGGCAGAGGCCGAGCCCCGCGTTGGAGAAGGCTATCCCGGCGATGTACTGCGCCTCGGCCATGACGGTGCGCGCCTCGAAATCGCCGTCCAGAGACGCGACCAGGCTGCCGCATATGCGTTCGATGGCGGTGCGGGCGTACATATCCGTGCAGCACCAACCGCGGCTGCTGCAAAGCGCCTCCACTGCGTGCGTGAAAGCATCCACGCCCGTGGCGGCCCTCAGCTCCCTCGGCATGGACTCCATCATGCACGGGTCTACGACGGCTATGTCCGGCACGGAGGACGGGTTGGAGGAGATGAACTTGCGGCGGTTCTCCTCATCCGTTATGACGACGGCCTGCGTGACCTCGGTGGCCGTTCCGGCCGTGGTCGGTATCGCGAAAATGCGCACGGACGGGTTCTTCGAGCGGATGTTTCCCTCCATGCTGCGCACGTCCTCGTACTCCGGGTTCGTGGCTATCACGGAGACGGCCTTCGCCGTATCCATGGGCGAGCCGCCGCCGATGGCGATGATATAGTCCGCACCGCTGTTTTTGTAGGTGTTCAGGCAGTGCAGCACGTTGGTTATCGTCGGGTTCGGCACGATGTCGCTGAATATCTCGTAATCCAGCTCCGCGGCGTCGAGCATGTCCGTCACGCGGGCGGCGATGCCGTGCTCCACCAGAAACTTGTCCGTCACGACAAAACCTTTTTTCATGCCGCGCATCCTGATCTCCTCGGGCAGCTGCCTGACGGCATCGCTCCCGAACAGCAGATATTTATTCGACACCACAACACGCAGATCCATAATCCATACCTCCCATGCCGATACGATACATAATGATTTTACCGCTACACAGCGCCGTTGTCAACAATGGACTGTATCATACACGCTTGACATTTCTATTACAACCATATATTATACTTTTTATACAATAAATAATATCCTATTTAATATTAGTTGGAAAGCTGGCTGAAATATGAAGACCAAATCGGAGGCCATACCGACGCCCGCGCTGCGGCGCATCGTCACCTATCTCCACTATCTGCGGGGCCTGCCGCCGGAGACGGAGAGCACCTCCGCCACCATAATAGCGGGCGAACTGGGCCTCAACCCCGTGCTCGTGCGCAAGGACCTCGCGCTGGTGAGCTCCGGCGGAAAGCCGCGCGTCGGCTATTCCGTCAGCCGCCTGATGTCCGAGCTCGAGCAGTACCTCGGCTACAGCGAGGTGCGCAGCGCGATAATCGTCGGCGCGGGCAACCTCGGGCGCGCTTTGCTGGCGAGCGACGCTTTTAAAAACCACGGGTTCCAGATAGTCGCCGGCTTCGACGCGAGGCCCAACGCCTCCTGGAGCCGCCGCATGGGCAAGCCCATATTCCCGATGGGCGACATGGAGCTTTTCTGCCACGAGAACAACATAGACATCGGCATCATCACCGTTCCCCCTCAGGCCGCCCAGGAGGCGTGCAACAGGCTGGTGTCCTGCGGCATCCGCGCGATATGGAATTTCACCTCCATAAATCTGGCGACGCCGCCGTCCGTCGTGGTCAAGAACGAGGACCTCACCGTGTCGCTCGCGCTGCTGTCCAGTCAGCTTACCGAGCTGCTGGACGCCGAGGAGACCGGCGACCTCTCCGATGAACAATGAACCCCGCGCCCGGCGCGCAAAATAAAATCACGCCCCCGACACTCACATGCCGGGGGCATTTTTTTATTCGTGTCTGATGGCTTCTATCGCGCTGATCTTCACGGCGCGGTTCGCCGGAGCCACGCCCGCCACGAGGCCGACCCCCGTCGCGAACGCCATGCCCACCAGCACCAGCCAGAACGGGATGATGGAGAGCGCCGATCCGCCGTAGTCAGCAGCCATGGCCCCGCTCAGCACCACGTTGAGCAGGGCGGAGATGCCGAAGCTGAGTCCCACGCCGACAAGCCCTCCTATAAGACCTATCATCGCGGCCTCCCCCAGGAACATGGCGCGGATGTTGCCGAGCTTACAGCCCAGCACCTTCATGACGCCTATCTCGCGGGTGCGCTCGTATATCGACATGACCATCGTGTTCGTGATCGACAGCGCCGCGACTATCATGGAGATGCCGCCTATGCCGCCCAGCACGAGCTGTATGGTCTGCATCTGCTGCGACATCTCTTTGCGCATCGAGGCCATGCTGCTGGTCTGGAAGCCCAGCGCCTGTATATCCGTTTCCACCTTTTCGACTGTGTCGATGTCGGCCGCCTTGACGTAGACCTGGTCGTAAGTCTTTTCCGTCGTCCTCGTGCCGTTGAGCTTGTTGTACTCCGCCTGCAGCTTCATCGCGTAGTCGATATCCACGTATATGGTGTAGCTCATGTCGAACTGATAGTTGCTGCTCTCGCCCGGGTCCAGCACGCCGACGACTTTCAGCGCGTCAAGCGTGGACTTTCTTTCCGGCAGTTTCGTGCCGTCGTTGTTCGTCGTGCTGTTCTGATCCGTGAGGTAGAACTCGAAATCGTCCTTCATCGGCTTGACGAAGGGATCTTTCACCTTGCCGTTCGCGTCCGGCGTGGCGTCCACGTAGTTGTTGCGCTTGCGCTTCGTGTCCATGAACTGATACGCCGCCTGGGCGCCGAACACGGCCACGTTCTCCGGGTCGCTGCCGTTGAAGAGCCTGCCTTGCGCCGCCGTGTAGCCGAACGCCTCCAGCGCGTCGAGATCCACGCCGACGATGCTGCCCTGATACTTGTATCTGTCCTTCGCGCCGAGCGGCATACTCCAGGAGTCAAGGTTCATGAACGGCGTGGCGACTTTTACGTTTTCTATGGCCTTGATGCTCTTTATCGCTTCGTCGTTCAGCTTGACCTGATTCTTCGTGTCGCTGCTCCAGTCCGGGTAGACCGTGATTATGGTGAGGTCTCCCATCTGGTTTATCCACTGCATATTGTATTCGCCTATGCCTATGCCCAGCGACACCATGACGATGATGGAACAGGTGCCGATCACTACGCCGAACACCGTGAGCAGCGTGCGCACCTTTCGCCGCCAGAGGTTCCTGGCGCACATGCTTATCAAATCAGAAAAATTCATTATTTACCTCGCTTCCGGCGCGGATCATTCGTCTTCGGAATCTTCTGCGTCTATAGCGGCCTGTTTTTTCTTGTCCGCGTGTTTTTTGACGAGCTTTATCACCACCACGAGCACAACGACGCCGCCCGCCGCGATGAGCGCCCACGCCCACCACGCAAGGCCCTGCGGCTGCTCCGGCTCCACCATGCCCGGATCCACTATGCCGGGGTCTACCGTCGGCTCTGACGCCTCCTCCGCGTAGGCTGTAAAATCCTTGACGATGGATTTTTCCGTGCCGTCGGATAGCTCGTACGTTATGGTGACGGTGCCGATGACGTTGCCGCCCTGTATGGCCACCATCGGCAGCTCTATGTCGTCCTTTTTGTTGACGTCCAGCATGCCGTAGTATTCCGAGGCGCCGGAGTTGGAGAGATTCGTGCTCTCTATCTTCGCCTGGACGTTCATTATCTGCTCCTTGCCCTTGTTTATGACGGTTATGGTGAGATAGGCCTCCTCACCGGGCATCATGGTGTCCGGCGTCGCGATGTTGCTTATCTCAAAGCGGTCCTCTTTCGCCGACGCCGTGCCTCCGAACGCGAGGCCCACGGTCTCCGAGTCGGTGCCGCTGACGTATTCCTTATTGAAATAATACTGATAATTGAACGCGAGGCCGAGGTTCGCCACGCCCACCGCCATGTCCTTCTTGGCCTTGAGCGTGAACGAGAGCGTCTGCGACTTGCCGGCGTCCACCTTGTCTATGTAGAAATTCGTGCTCGCGAACGGCATCGAAACGCCATCCGGCAGCGTCACGGTTATCAGCACGTTCTGCACGGCGACGGCCTTGCTGGTGTTTTCAAAACTGACGGAAAAAGTGAAGTTCTCGTTGTTCTCGAGGTCCATGCCCGCCGTTGAGAAGCCCGTGATGACCAGATGCGGCGTCATTATCGGCGTCACTTCCGACTCGCTGGAGGAAGAAGAGGAAGAAGATTCTTCCGGGACATTGACATTTACATTTATTGCCGTAAGGTTGACTACACCTCTGGTGGTGACACCATTGCTCGTATATTTCACAACTGCCGTAAATGTGAGAGGATATGTGCCGTTTGCAACATTTGGGCTGACTTTGAGTTTCAGAGTTTCAGTCGGATGAGTTTCATCTATCGAAACGCTGTAATTCTCCTGCGGCACGCCCTTTTGATCAACTATAGTGAAGTTGGTATCCTCCAAAGAAAGATATATTATCTCTGCACTATTGATGATCTTACTGTTGAAACCGAATGTGAGCGCAAGATCGAAAGTCTCATTCTGATACACGTAAGTCGGCCGACGATATGAGGTTATGAACACAAGCGCCGTGTCATCACCCGATATCGCTTTCTCGGCGACTTTCATCTTCACCCCGTTAATCTCAACTTTTGACCCATCAGATTTAAGCAGCGACAGATTTAAGGTATATGTCCCCGTTTTTGTTGCTTCGTCGGCTTTCACCTTGATTGTTATCGCCTTTGTTTTGTCTATGTCATCATTTGTGAGTTTATTGGTTACCGTTCCACTATCCGTAGCACTGACTTCTCCGTCCGTCATGGTAAAATTATCATCTTCGAGGGAAAGAGAGCCCGTTGCGTCGCCATCATAATACAAAGTAACGCTAAAAACATCGCCATTCTTGACTGAAGCCGGAGCATCGTAGGCAATCAATTTAAATGGTTCGCCCTCCGCCCATGCCGGAACGGCAAAACTGAAAAGCACTACCAGCGCGAGAAGCGCCGCCGCAAATCTATTTCTGTTCATTTTCATCAGTCTCTCCCTCAGTGTTTTCTTCTTTTTCATCCGCCGAAGCCTCCTGCGGCGGACTCTCTCCGGCCTGTGCCGTCGGCTCAGGCGCGGGCTCCGCGCTTTCAGGGGGCTGCAGCGCCTTCGGGTGCTCGTTCAGCACGTCGGAGACGATCTCTCCGTCGATGATTGTCAGTATCCTGTCGGCGTAGCTCGCTATGTCGCGGTCATGCGTCACCAGCACCATCGTGCCGTTGTTTTCGCGGCACATGCGCACCATTATCTCCATGACCTCGGTCGTCGTCTTGCTGTCGAGGTTGCCGGTAGGCTCGTCCGCGAAGACCAGCTTCGGCTTGCTGACGAACGCGCGCGCTATGCCCACCCGCTGCTGCTGGCCGCCGCTCATCTCGCTGGGGCGGTGGTTCATGCGCTTGGAGAGCTTGACCTCTTTCAGCATCTCTTTCGCGGCCCGCAGCCTCGTCGCCTTCGGCACGCCGCGGAACTCCAGCGGCAGGCTGACGTTCTCCAGCGCCGTCATGGAGCTTATCAGGTCGTAGGACTGGAAAACGAAGCCTATATATTTCTGCCGGAAAAGCGCCAGCTTGGCCTCGCTCATCTCGCTGATGTTCTCGCCGTATATTACGACGCTGCCCCGCGTCGGCCTTTCAAGGCCCGCTAACGCATTCAGCAGCGTCGATTTTCCGGAGCCGGAGGTGCCGAGGACGCAGCATATCTGCCCCTGCGGTATCTCCGCGTTTATATTTTTCAGCGCGACGACTTTTTCGCTGCCTATCCTGTAGACTTTTCTCAGCCCGCTTATCTTTATGGCGGCTTGCTTGCCCAACGATACACCCTCAATCTTTATCATTCTTCAGATTTAAGTGAAAAAAACACTGTTTCGTTGCAGTGTCGGCATTATTTTCTTAATCATCATGAATATCCTATCACCGAGCCATCACTAATGCAATAAAGAATTTATGAAGATTGCCGCCCGGCGCGCCGCAGCAAAAAAGGCGGAAACGCAGCCCGTCTCCGCCCTCTTTTTACAGCTCCCGCCCGAGCAGCTCTTTCAGCTCCTCCGCCCCATCGAGACCCGACGCGGCGCAGTCGCGCACGACCTCCACCGGCGGGCCCTTGACTATGACGATCCTGTCCGCGAGCGCGAGGGCCTCCTCCGGGCTGTGCGTTATCATCAGCGCCGTTTTTCCGGAGAGCTCCTTCGCGACGAGAGCGAGCACCTCGCCCGAGGTCTTCAGGTCGAGGCCCTGCAGCATCTCGTCAAAGAAAAATACGTCCCCGCCGTACCCCAGCGCGCGCGCAATGGCCAGCCTCCGCTTCATGCCTCCGGAGAGCTCGTCCGGCAGCGCCCTTTCCTCTCCGCCGAGGCCGAGCCCCCGCAAAAACAGCTCCGCGCGCTCGCCCGGCACGCCGACGGCTGTCAGGTTTTCAAAGCATGAGCACCACGGCAGAAGTCTGTCCTCCTGAAAAACAAAGGCGGCCCTTGCGTGCTCAAACCGGGTCACGCGCCCGCTCCCCGGCTGCATGAGCCCGGAAGCCAGCCTCCACAGCGTCGTCTTGCCGCAGCCGGAGGGGCCGAGGATGCAGGTGTGCTCCCCCTCCCGCGCCTCGAACGAGAAATCGCTGAGCACGGCCTTTTCTCCAAAGTTCACCGACACGTTTTCAAACCTCAGCATGAGCACGCCTCCTTCCGAAGGACGCCGCTTTCCGCAGCAGGTACTCCAGCAGCATGCTGAGGGCTATCACCACGAGCGTCCACGCGAACAGGCCGGGCGTGTCGAGGTATATCTTCGAGTCGTACAGCGCGGCGCCGATGGAGTTTTTGGGCGAGACGATGACCTCCGCGGCTATCCCCGCCTTCCACGCCATGCCGAGGCCGGTCGTTGCGGCCGACTCCAGATACGGCCTGACGCAGGGGAACCAGAGGTCTTTGAACTTCGCGGCGCGGCTCATTTTGTAGGCGCGCGCCATCTCCAAAAGCTGCGGGTCGGCCGAGGCTATGCCCTCGGACACGTTCGCCCACACCACCGGCAGCACTATCAGCATAGAGGTGAACGCCGGTATCTGTCCGGTGCGCAGCCAGACGAGCGCGAGGATGATGAACGAAGCCACCGGCGTCGCCCTTATCACCGCGACAACGGGCCTGAACAGCGCGGAAACCAGGGCGCTGGCCGAAGTCGCGACCGCAAGCCCCGCCCCCAGGACCACGCCGAGCGCAAAGCCCGCCACCACGCGCGCAAGGGACTTTACGGCGGAGAGCCAGAACACCGGCTCCGCGGCGAGCTGCCACAGCACGGCGGCCACCTCCGCGGGCGAGGGCACCAATATGCTCTTTCCTACGGCGAGATATGCGCACTCCCAGACGGCGAGCCAAAAAGCGGCCGCCAGCAGCGCGCGAAGAAATCTTTTCATCTCGTACTCCTCTGATAATCAAAGAGGGCGCCCCACCCGGACGCCCCCAACCGGAATTCTCTTATTGCGCGTAGTACCAGAAGTCCTCCCCCGGCAGCGCTCCGCCTATGCTGTCCGGCGCGAACGTCATCAGCACGGAGTAGAAGTCCATCAGCGCGTTGCGCATGTCGTCGCCGGTCAGGCACACGATGTTGGCGCGCGGTATGGCCTCTTTCGCCACGGCGGCGTCTATGATGCCGTACTTGCCGCAGAGCTCGGCGGCCTCGTCCACACTGCTGTTGGCGTAATCGGCGCTCTCGGCGTACTCTTTAACGAACGCGGCGACGGCCTCGGGGTTGGCGTCTGCAAACTCCTTGCGCACGGCGATGCCGCCCATGGTGAGCGTGCTGCCCGCGGCGTTCTCCCACTCGTCGGTGAGATTCAGCGCGACGCGGAAGTCGGGCGCCTGCTTCTGCAGCGAGGTCACGAACGGCTCCGGCAGCATGACGATGCTGTAATCCCCGGCTGCGGCCTTTGTGGCGGCTTCAGCGTGCTCGGAGGCCCACTCCACCGTCACGTTCTGGCCGTCGGTGAGGCCATTCTGCGAAAGGATGTAGGTGAGGACATATTCCGCGGTGCTGCCCTTTCCGGAGGCGAGGATCGTCTTGCCCTCAAGGTCGGCGACGGACTTTATCGTGTCGCCGTTCTCCAGGATGTAGAGCACGCCCAGCGTATTTACAGCCAGAGCCTGCACGCCGCCGTTCGTCTTTTTATAGAGGGCGGCTATCGCGTTCGTCGGCAGGGCGGCTATATCCAGCTCGCCCGAAACAAGGCCGGCGGTTATCTCATCCGGCGCGCTCGCTATCGTGAAGTTGTAATTGTTCGCGGCTTCGCCCGTGCTGTTCTTCTCCATAAGGTAGGCGGCGCCCATCCCGGTCGGGCCTTTCAGCACCGCGATGTTCACGTCCGTCTTCACCGCGGGCTCGGAGGCCGACGCGGACTCGGCTTCGGAGCTTTCCGACGCGCTCTCGCTCGCAGAGGCCGTCTCCGCGGCGGAGGAGCTTTCAGCGGCGCCGCACCCGGCGAACAGCGTCAAAGTCATGACCGCCGCGAGCAGGAACGCCAATATTTTTTTGGTTTTCATCATTCTTACCCCTTTATACAAAATTATTCTTCATTGTAATCGGTCGCGCCCGGCGAAACGCCGAACCTTTCCGGCTCCAATATCGTGATCATGCGCCCTTCGCGCAAAAGAATGCCCTCCTGTGCCAGCTCATCCATGGCCCTGTAGAGCGACGCCCGCCCCACCCCGAGCACCGAGGCGAGCTGCGTCATCGAATAAGGCACTTCTATGGCGCCGCCGGAGCGCGGAAAGCTCTCCAGCGCGTCGAGCAGCTTCTCCGTGGTGTCGCCGCCCGTGAACGTGCCCAGACGACGCCCGAGAAAATGTATCCTCTCCGACAGCAGCGTTATATACGAGCGCGCCAGCTCCGGGCTCTCCCGCAGCATGCGCTCCACCAGCGGCTTTTTCAGCACCAGCAGGCTGCACGCGGCGGAGGCCACGACCTGGGTGGGCACCTCCCTCGCCTCGTAGAACAGCGTGGTCATGCCGAATATGTCGCCCGGGCCGAGCCGACTCATTATCACGCGGCGTCCGCCCTCGCAGTTTTTGTAGACGATCGCGCTCCCGCGCAGCAGCACGACCAACCCCCGCCTTATCTCCTCCGACGAGAGCATGACTTCGCCCCTCTTCGCGGAGATCGTCAGCGCGCAGTCGGACTCCAGCCACTCCAGCACCGTCTCCTCCGGCAGCCCGCCAAACAGCCGGCAGCCGAACAGCACATCCATGTCCTTGCTTTTCATCAGCGCACCCCGCCCGTATCTGTCTCAACTGATACAAAGTTTAACTCATCCGCGTTTCAAAGTCAATACTAAAATATCGAATCGCGCACAAAAAAACGGCCCGCCGCAGCGAACCGCAATTTTTCTGACAGCCTCAGACCTCCCGGCTGCCGGTGTAATATTTCGCGAGGCCGCCCTCCGCCGTCTCCCGGTAATGCTGAGAGATGTCCAGCCCCGTCTCGTACATCGTCTTGACGACGAGGTCGAAGGAGATCTTCCGCGTGTTCGTCAGGAAATTCGCCAGAGAGAGCGCGTTTATCGCCCTCATGGCCGCGACGGCGTTGCGCTCTATGCACGGTATCTGCACGAGCCCGCCTATCGGGTCGCAGGTGAGGCCCAGCGTGTGCTCCATGGCCACCTCCGCGGCGTACTCTATCTGGTCGAGGTTCATGCCGTATATCTCCGCCATGCCCGCGGAGGCCATGCAGCAAGCCGTTCCTATCTCCGCCTGACAGCCGCACTCCGCGCCCGAAATGGAGGCGTTGGTCTTTATCAGGTCGCCTATTATGCCGCCGGTCGCCAGCGCGTGCAGCACCTCCGCGTCCGAAAAGCCGCGCTGCTGCTGCTTGTAGTAGAGCACCGCGGGCATCACGCCGGAAGCGCCGCAGGTCGGGGCCGTCACTATCTCGCCCATGCTGGCGTTCTGTTCGCTGACGGCGAAGGCGTAGGCGCAGACTATCCGGTTCTCCCGCGTCTCGGGGGTCTCGTCCATGTGGTACTGGTTGTAAAGCGTGGCGGCTTTCCGCTGCACCCCGAGGCCGCCCGCAAGCACGCCCTCCGCCGCGAGGCCCTGCTTTATCGCCCGCTTCATCGCGCTCCATATCTCGTCAAGGTAATCCCAGATGTCGTGTCCCTCGCACCGCTCCACGTACTGCCAGACGCGGATATTGTCCCGGCGGCAGACGGCGGCTATCTCTGAAAAGCTGTTTTCGGCGTATGCCTCCGGCGGCTCTCTGTATTCGCTGCCCTCCACGCGAATGGCGCCGCCCCCGACGCTGTAGACCCGCCACTTTTTTATCACCTTGCCGTCCTTTATCGCCTCCATGTCCATGGCGCAGGGATGCGAAAAGGAGGAGACGTCCGTCTCCGTGTCGAATATTATCTCCGAGGGCACGGGCGCAAAGCTCTGCCGCATGGCCGCGTCCGTCATATGGCCCTTGCCCGTCTTGGCGAGCGAGCCGTACAGCACCACCCTGAAGGCGTCCGCCTGCGGGAACTCCTTTTTCATCAAAAGCGCCGCCCTCGCCGGGCCCATGGTGTGCGAGCTGGACGGGCCCCTGCCTATCCTGTAAAGCTTTTTCAAACTTTTCAAAGCGTTATCCCCATTCCTGAGTTCTCGCTGTTATTGTAACTCAAAAAGCGGCGTTATGCAATCGGACGCACGGGACGCCGGAACTTTTCCGGCGGCGCGCAAAGCAAAATACCGGACAGCCGCGAGGGCCGCCCGGTATAATTTCAGATGCAATATACTATATGTATCGTTTATTCGTCCGTTTTCGCCTTTTCTATGGTGCCCAGGCCGCTGATCTCCTGCGTGACCTCCGGGTCGCCGATGTACTTTATGCTGCCCGCTCCGCGCAGAACGGCGTCCAGCTTTCCGTCCACGGCGATGACGACGCTCGCGGCTCCGTTCACGGTCACGTCCGCGCTGTCGCAGGCGAGCTCCTCCGCGTCAAGCTCCCCGGCGCCGTTTATCACGGCCGAAAAGTCTCCGGCCCGGCCCGAAAGCTTCAGATTGGCCGCGCCGTTTATCTCCAGCTTCGCGTCCCCCGCGTCCAGCGAGGTTATGTCCCCGCTTGCCGCGCCGTCCACGCGAAAGCTGAATTTCTCCGCACCGGCCGCGTCGATGTCCACGTCCATGCCCGTGCCGACGTATATGTCGCCGCACGTTCCCTTTACGGTTATCCTGAAGCCGCCGCAGGTAAAGGCGCGCTCCCTGTCGCAGGACACGGTGATGACGCCGTCCTCTATCCCGGCCCTGAGGCCGTAATCCAGCATGTCCTCCGGACACTCCACCGTCACCGATGCAGCTTCGCCGTCCGCCGGCTCCACCACGAGCTCTATGCCGTCGGTGGTCGTAAAGTACAGATCCTTCACCACCAGCGCATACGAGTCCGCCGCGTCCGACGCCGTCACGGTAAAGCTCGTCGTGTCGCCTTTCAGCGTGGTGTGATAGCGGTCAGCCACGCCGGAGACGCGCCTGGTCACATCCTCCAGCACGCTCTCCACCCGGCTGCCTGCCTCGCCGGCTCCGGCTTCCTCCGCACGGGAGGCCGCGTCTCTCACGAGCTTGCTCACCTCGGAGCAGCCGCCCAGCAGCAGCGCCACCCCCGCGAGCACCGCAAAAACAGCCAATGACCGCCCTATGGTAGCCACCTCATTTCTTCTTTCTGATGTACAGCACGCCCAGGGTGTTCGGCCCGCAGTGCCCGCTGACGGTACATCCCGCCTCCGTCACCAGCACCTCTTTGAACGGCTGCAGCTTCTTCACCTGCTTCACGACGTCGGCCACTATCTTCGGGTCGCAGCCGGCGTGAGTCACGAATATGCGGTTCAGCTCCAGGTCGTCCCGGCCGGCGAGCTTGTCGCTCACATACTCGGAAAGACATTTGGCAAACGCGCCGCGGTACTTCCTGCCCACGACCATCTTTCCGTCCACGACCTCTATACACGGCTTGAGCTTGAGCAGGTTGGCCCCGAGGGCCGCCACACTGCTGCACCGCCCGCCCTTGTGCAGGAACTCCAGCGTATCCACCACAAAGCTGACCTCCACACGCTCCGTGACGCCGCCGAGGTATTCGGCTATCATCGGCGCGCTCTTGCCCATGCCCGCAAGCTCCGCGGCCATCAGCGCCAGATGCCCGCTCCCCGAGGAGAGGTTCCGCGAATCCACGGGCCAGGCGTTTCCGGCCTCTGCCGCCGCCAGGCACGCGTTTTGATAGCAGGCCGAGAACTCCGAGCTGATGTTTATGTGCACGACGTCCATCCCGGCCTCTCCCGCCGCCCTGAACACCTCCAGATAGTCCGCCACGGTGACGGCGGCCGTCTTAGGCAGGGCACCCGTGCGCTCGTAATAGGCGAATATCTTCGCGGAGTCGATATCCGCGCCGTCGCGGTACGTGCTGTCGCCCAGCGTCACATAGAGCGGGATCATCTTTATCCCATATTTCTGTACGAGCTCCGGCGAAAGATCCACCGTGCTGTCCGCGGTCACCAATACAGGTCGTATCATACGCTGCTCCTTTATCTCATCGCTCAGTCGGCATGCGCGTTTTTCAGCATCATCGCCAGCACCTGCTCAAATATATTCAGCTCGCCCTCCGGTATCCCCTGCGTCAGCCGCTGCGACATGCAGCTCTGCAGCTCGCGCAGACTGGCGATTATCGGGCGCGCCTTCTCGCTCAGGATGAGGTGGGTGTACCGCCTGTCCTCCGGGTCGGTCTGCAGCTCCAGATATCCCTTCTGCGCCAGCGAATAGACCGACCGGCACACCAGCGAGCGCGAGATCCCGCGCCTTGCCGAGATGTCGCACGCCTTGTCGTGCCGCGGGTCCTCCGCCAGAGAGATGAGCACCTCCGCCTCGTTCGGGGTAAAGCGGTACTCACGCAGGAGCTTGTTCTGCTGCGCCCGACGCGCCTTCAGAAGCTTATTGAGCTGTGCGGAATCATACATCACGCCGCCTCCCTGTCCGTGCTGTCTACAGAATATCATATATTGATTTACTTGTAAACTGTTTATTTTGTTAATATGAGCATCCGCATCCGTATTATTGGCGCCCGGGCGCCGCCGGAAACCTCCCGCAGAACCGGCTCGTAATATTTTTCAGAGGATAACGCGGGCCCGCTTGAAAGCGCATTTTACCTATGTTATAATTTATAAAAATACCGCGGGGTCTTTCCGAAAAGGAGGAGCCATGAAGCTGATAGACACAAGGGACGCGGTGGGGCACGTGCTCTGCCACGACCTGACGCAGATAATACCCGGCGTCACCAAGGACGCGCGCTTCCGCAAGGGACATATAGTGGCCGAGGAGGACATCCCCGTGCTGCTCTCCATGGGTAAGGAGCACCTGTACGTCTGGGAGATGCAGGAGGGCATGCTGCACGAGAACGACGGCGCGGCCCGCCTGCTCGCTCTGTGCGGAGGCGAAAACATGCGCCCGACCGAGGTCAAAGAGGGCAAGATAGAGCTCATCGCCGGGTGCGACGGCTGTTTCACCGTCGACGGCGCCCGTCTTTTCGCCGTGAACATGTGCGACGAGGTGATGATAGCGACGCGCAAGGGCGGCACCGCCGTCAAAAAGGGCGACAAGCTCGCGGGCATGCGGGTGATACCGCTCGTCATCGCGGAAGAAAAGCTGAAAGCCGCCGAGAGGGCCGCCGGGAGCGAGCCGCTGCTGCACCTGACGCCGTGGAAGCTGAAGACTGCCGGGCTCATCGTCACCGGCGGCGAGGTCTACAGGGGCAGGATAGAGGACAGTTTCGGCCCGGTCGTGGAGGAGAGGCTCGCGTCGTACGGCGTTTCCGTAGTGAGGCGCGCGCTGTGCGACGACGACACGGAGATGATAGCGTCGGCCATAGCGGAGATGAGGCAGGCCGGCGCCGACATGGTGGTCTGCACCGGCGGGATGAGCGTGGACCCCGACGACCGCACGCCCGGCGCGATAAAGCGCAGCGGCGCCCGGATAGTCAGTTACGGCGCCCCCGTTCTGCCCGGGGCGATGCTGCTGCTCGGTTACTATGACGACGGCACGCCCGTGCTGGGGCTTCCGGGGTGCGTCATGTACGCGAAGGCGACGGTGTTCGACCTCGTGCTGCCGCGCGTCATAGCCGGAATAGAGCTTAAAAAAGAGGACCTCGCGCAATACGGCGAGGGCGGGCTGTGCCTCGGCTGCGGAGAATGCCGCTACCCGGTGTGCCCGTTTGGAAAGTGACGAAGGAGCGATGGATTTGGAAAGCGGCCTCAACCACTTTGATGAAAACGGCAGCGCGGTGATGGTGGACGTCTCCGGCAAGGGGACGACGCTGCGCACCGCCGTGGCCGAAGGGTATATAAACGTCTCCCCCGCCGTGATGGAGGCCGTGCTCTCCGGCACCTCCAAAAAAGGCGACGTGCTGGGCGTGGCGAGGATCGGCGGGATAATGGCGGCCAAGCGCACCGGCGAGCTGATACCCCTGTGCCACCCGCTGCCGCTGACGAAATGCGCCGTGGATCTTGAGACTCTGCCGGAGGAGGGGCGCATCCGCTCCGTCTGCACCGTAAAGACAGAGGGCAAGACGGGCGTGGAGATGGAGGCGCTGACCGGGGTCTCCGTCTCGCTGCTGACCGTGTACGACATGTGCAAGGCGATAGACAAGGGCATGACGCTGGAAAATATCCACCTCGTCAGCAAGACGGGCGGAAAATCCGGCGATTTCATTTTCGCGGGGCACGGCGATGACTGACGGGTGCGGACGGGAGATAACATATCTGCGCCTCTCCGTGACCGACAGGTGCCAGCTGCGCTGCCGCTACTGCATGCCCGAGGAGGGCGTGGAGCCGCTCGCGCACAGCGACATCCTCAGCTACGAGGAGATGCTGCGCATAGCGCGCGTGATGGCGGGGCTCGGCGTCAAAAAGGTGCGCGTCACCGGCGGGGAACCGCTTGTGCGGCGCGGGCTGCCGCTTCTCATTGCGGGGCTGAAAGAGACCCCGGGGATCGCGGCCGCGGCGCTGACGACCAACGGCCTCGCGCTGGCGGACGAGCTGCCCTCCCTTCTGGACGCCGGGCTCGACGCCGTGAACATCAGCATCGACACGGTGGACGAGGGCATATTTGAAGCCGTCACGAGGCGCAGCGGCGTTGCGCGCGTCATTGAGGGCATAGACGCCGCAAGGGGCTGCGCGGGGCTGAAGGTCAAGCTCAACTGCGTGCCGACCCAGGACAACCGCGCCGGGCTCGCGCAGCTTGCTCTCTTTGCCGCCGAAAAGGGCCTGCCTCTGCGGTTCATCGAGCTCATGCCCATCGGCTGCGGCAAAAACGTGCGCGGCCTGCGCGAGGATGAGACCATGGCCGTGCTCAAAGCGGCTCTCGGCGAGCCGAAGGCCCGTGCTCAGGATGCGAACGAAAAAACGACGTATTTCGACTTTCCCGGCGGAGTCTCGGCCGGATTCATCAGCCCCATCAGCCGCCCGTTCTGCGCTCGCTGCGACAGGATAAGGCTGACGGCGGAGGGACGTCTTAAAACCTGCCTGCAGTACGACGACGGCGCGGACCTGCGGGCGCTGCTCTCCGGCACGGATGAGGCCCTGGCGGAGGCGATAAAAAACGCCGTCGCCGCAAAGCCGGCGGGCCACCACTTCGGCGGGGGCTCCGCGCCGGACGACGAGACGCGCGCCATGTGGCAGATAGGGGGCTGAGAGATGGGAAAGATAACCGCCATCTGTATAAGCGAAGCGAGGGGCACGGCGAAACGCGAGGTCGCGCAGGCCACGCTCCTGTGCGACTGGGGTCTTGAGGGGGACGCTCACGCCGGAAAATGGCACCGGCAGGTGTCGCTCCTGGCAAAGGAAAATATAGACGAGTTCCGCGCAAGGGGCGCGGATGTGGCTTACGGCGACTTCGGGGAGAACCTCGTCGTGGAGGGCCTCTCGCCGGAGACGGCCGCCGTCGGCACGATATTCCGCTGCGGGCAGGCGCTGCTGGAGCTGACGCAGATAGGCAAACAATGTCACGGCCACTGTGCGATATACGAGAGGATGGGCGACTGCATCATGCCGCGCGAGGGCGTATTCTGCCGCGTGCTGCGGGGCGGAGAGATAAGGCCCGGCGACGCCATCGAGACCGTGCCGCGCTACATACACAGGGTCGCGGTGATAACGTCCTCCGACTCCTGCGCCGCCGGCGAGAACACGGACGAGAGCGGCCCGCTCGCCGCCGACATCTGCCGCCGGGCCGGGCTGGAGCCCGTGAGCTGCGACGTGCTGCCCGACGACCTGGACGCCCTTTCCGGGCGCATGCGCTCCATCTGCGACAGCTTTGCGGCGGAGCTCATCCTGACCACCGGCGGCACGGGCTTTTCCCCGCGCGACGTGACGCCGGAAGCTACCGCCAAAATAATTGAACGCCCCACCCCGGGCATACCGGAGGCGATGAGATACTATTCGCTGCAAAAGACCCCGCGCGCGATGCTCAGCCGGGCGGCGGCGGGGATACGCGGTAAGACGCTCATCGTGAACCTGCCCGGCAGCCCTAAAGCCGTGGAGGAATGTCTCGGATCCATAATGCCCGCGCTCCTGCACGGGCTGGATATAATGGTCGGCGCGGACAGGAGATGCGCCGGCGAAAGAACGGAGGAAAAACAAAAATGAAAAAGATCATATCCCTGCTGCTGGCCGCCGTGATGGCGCTCAGCCTGACTGCCTGCGGCGGCTCCGCCGCAAGCTCGTCCGAGAGCGAGAGCCGCGTCACCATCGGGATGGCGGGCGGCACGAATTCCGATTCCGCGGGAACGCCCGAAAGCGCGTCCGAACCGGCGGAGGCCGTGGAGCTCTATGTGTTCGCGGCTGCCTCCATGACCGAGACGCTCGACAAAGTGATCGAGCTTTACAAGACGGCCGCCCCCGGCGTCACCGTTACCCCGACTTACGACTCCTCGGGCACGCTGAAAACGCAGATAGAGGAAGGTGCGGACTGCGACCTCTTCATCTCCGCCGCACAGAAGCAGATGGATCAGCTCGACAGCTCCTGCGACGCCGAAAAGAACCCCGACGGGCTGGATTTCGTGCTGCAGGGCAGCCGCGTCAACCTTCTGGAAAACAAGGTCGTGCTCGCCGTGCCGGAGGGCAACCCCAAGGGCATCAAGAGCTTCACGGAGATGGCCGACGCGCTCAAGGCGGGCGGCTGCCTGATGGCGATGGGCAACTCCGACGTGCCGGTCGGGCAGTACACCTCCAAGATCCTGACATATTTCGGCCTTGATGAGGCGGCTCTCGCCGCCGCGGGCGAAATAACATACGGCACCAACGTCAAGGAGGTCACCACCCAGGTCTCCGAGGGCACGGTGGACTTCGGCGTGGTCTACGCGACCGATGCGTTCTCCGCCGGACTCAAGAGCGTTGATTCCGCCACCGCCGAGATGTGCGGCCAGGTCATCTACCCCGCCGCCGTCATGAAGAACAGCAAAAACGCCGAGGCGGCGCAGGCTTTTCTCGACTTTCTGAAGACCGACGAGGCCATGGCCGTGTTCGAGGGCGTCGGCTTCACCGCCGCGGGCTGACATGGACTGGTTCCCCCTGTGGAACTCGCTGCGCATAGCCGCGATATCCACCTTTGTGATATTTTTCACCGGCATTTTCGCCGCGTACTATATCGCACGGGCCCCGCGGGCACTGAAGGGCGTGCTGGACGTGGTGCTGACGCTGCCGCTCGTGCTGCCGCCCACCGTCGTCGGTTATCTGCTGCTGCGGCTGCTGGGGCCGAAAAGGCTGCTCGGCGCGTGGTTTTTGGAGACGTTCGGGCAGAAGCTGGTCATGACCTGGTGGTCGGCCATATTCGCGACCGTCGTCGTGGCCTTCCCGCTGATGTACCGCACGGCCCGCGGCGCGTTTGAGTCGTTCGACGAGACGCTCGCCCAGTCCGCGCGCACGCTGGGGCTCTCCGGCACCTGGATATTCTGGCGGATACGCATCCCCTGCTGCAAAAAGGGGCTCGTCGCCGGGACGGTGCTCTCCTTTGCGAGGGCTCTGGGCGAATACGGGGCGACGAGCATGATAGCGGGCTACACGCCGGGGCGCACGGCCACCATTTCGACGACGGTCTATCAGCTCTGGCGCACGGACAACGACGAGCTGGCCTTTTACTGGGTCCTGGTCAATATAGCGATCTCCGCGGTGGTATTGATGGCCGTCAACATGGCCGAGCGCAGGCCTCGCCCGGGAAAGGCGGGGACGTGATGCTGACTGTGGACATAAAAAAACGCCTCGGGAGCTTCAGGCTCGACGTGGCTTTTGCAACGGACGGCGAAGTCATGGGGCTGCTGGGGGCCTCCGGCTGCGGCAAGAGCATGACGCTAAAATGCATAGCCGGGATAGAGAAGCCGGACGAGGGGCGCATAACGCTGAACGGCCGCGTCCTGTTCGACAGCGCGGCCGGGGTGGACCTGCCGCCGCAGAAACGCAGAGTCGGCTACCTGTTCCAGCAGTACGCGCTGTTCCCGAACATGACGGTGCGGCAGAACGTGGCCGCGGGCTGCCGTGAGAAGGAGCGCGCGAAACGGGACGCCGCCGTAAAGGCCGCGATAAGCTCCATGCGCCTCGACGGGCTCGAGGAAAAGCGCCCGGACGGGCTCTCCGGCGGGGAGATGCAGCGAGTCGCCCTCGCGCGCATCATGATAAACGAGCCGGAGCTACTTTTGCTGGACGAGCCGCTCACCGCGCTGGACGATTACCTCAAGTGGCAGGTGGAGATGGAGCTGTCGGACGCGATAGCGCAGTTCGGCCGGGGCGCCGTCTTCGTCTCCCACAGCAGGGACGAGGTGCGCCGGCTGTGCGGCAGCGTCTGTGTGCTGGACCACGGCAAAAGCGAGCCGCGGCGCCCTGTTGAGGAGCTGTTCAGCTCGCCGGAGACACTGGCGGCGTGCCTCATCTCCGGCTGCAAGAACTACTCGCGCGTCTCTTTGCTTTCCGCTCCCCTGTGCGAGGCCGCCGACTGGGGCGTCAGGCTGCGCGTGCCCTCCCCACTCCCCGACGCGAACTATGTCGGCATACGCGCACACCACATCATGCTCTCGGCGAAGGCGGACGGCGAAAACTGCGTGCCCTGCCGCGTGCACAGCGTGACGCAGGACCTTTTTTCGGTCATCGTGATGCTGGAGACGCCCGGCGGGAAGAGCGGGTATTCGCTGTTGCGCGCGGAGCTGCCGACGGACGAGTGGAACAGGCTCCAATGCCCCGAAACCGTCTACGCCGCGCTTCCACCGGAAAAGCTGATGCTCCTGCGGGGGCTGTAAAAGATTAAAAAGACCGCCGTACCCTCCGTTTGCTGCGGAGAGCGCGGCGGTCTTTATTTGTCCTTTTCAGCGGGCCGGAGCGGACGGCCGTATTCCGTAAAATTCTTTTTCAGGGCCGCCTCCGTCGGGATGATGGAGCAGAGCATCACGCCCACCTGGGCAAGCGTCATCACGCCGCCGAACGTGCCGATCTCATCGTCGCTCCTGCCGAGCAGAAACAGCATGGCCGCCGCGCTGAGAAATAGCATCGCCGCGCCCCACCGCAGCCACAGCCTGCCGCAGAAACCGTGCGCGAAGGCCCAGGCCTCCGGGCTGCTCATGGAGCGGCGGGTCCTGTAGCCGAAGACGCAGTTTATCTCCTTCGGCGGACGCACGAGAAAGAGCTTGCCGAACGCCATCATCGACAGCGGCAGCAACAGCGCCATGCACAGCATGAATACCCACATGCCGCTCATTTTCCCGCGTTTTCCCCCCGCACCGACGAGCAGAGCGAAAACCACTCGCACCTGCCGCAGATGCTGCGAAAAGTCTTTTCGTCGGCCAGAGCCTTTTCCACCCCGGCGCGTATCTCGCTCCACGGCGCACGCTCCGCCTCCGCGAGGCCCGCGGCCGCTCCCCATTCCCTGTCGAGCGTGCTCACCTTTTCAAACACGGCGCACTCGTCCGCAAGGTTGGGGCAGCTCCTGCAGATGTCGTCCGGCCCGGAGACGATCTCCACCTCCGTCTCCGGATGCCCGTCGAGCCGGCGTTTCAGCACCGTCATCCTGTCGGCAAAATCGAGGCTGTAGCCCCTGCCGCGAAAATATTCGAGACATACGCAGTGGTGCGGACGAAGTTTTACCGTCTTGTTCATGGTGACGCCTCATTTCACATCGTATTTTCCCAGACACGCGCGCACGTCGCCCGACATATACAGCGAGCCCGCCGCGCAGACGACGCCCTCCGGCCCGGCCAGTTCTCCCGCCAGCGCAACGCCGTCCTCCACCTCTCCGGCGGAGACAGCCTCTATCCCGAAGCTCTCTATCTCGCGGCAGAGCTCCTGCGCGGGCAGAGCACGGGCGTTGCGCGGAGTGACGGTGACGAACCTCTCCGCGAAAGGCGCCAATATGGATATGATCCCCCTGTGGTCCTTGTCGGCCATGACGCCCATCAGGAACGTCACCTTTTTGCCGGGCAGGTACTCAGCGAGGCAGCCGGCCAGCGCCTTCGCCCCGTTGGGGTTGTGCGCGCCGTCTATCAGGAAAAGCGGCGACGGGCGCAGCACCTCGAATCTCCCGGGCCAACGGGCCTCTTTCAGCCCTCCGCGCACCGCGCTGTCGGGGATGTTCCAGCCCTCCCTGCGCAGTACGGCGACCGTTTCCAGCACGGTGGCCGCGTTTTCGAGCTGATAGCCGCCCAGCAGCCCCAGCTCCACGTTCTCCCAGTCCCCGTATGAAAACGCCTGTCCGCCGAGATCGTGCGTCAGAGAGCGCACAGCACCCTCCCTCACGGCCGTGAGCTCCGACCCGAGCATTTCGCAGCGCTCCTTTATCACGCCGAGCGCCGCCTCATCCTGTGCGGCCGAAACAGCGGGGGACCCCGCCTTTATGATGCCGGCCTTCTCCGCCGCTATCTGCGCTATCGTGCCGCCGAGCACCTCCGTGTGGTCGAGCCCGATGCGCGTTATCACGGCTGACTCCGGCTGTTTTATAATGTTGGTGGCGTCCATGCGCCCCCCGAGGCCCACCTCGAGCACGACGATGTCACACCCGTGCTCAAGAAAATATCTGAAAGCCATAGCCGTTATCAGCTCGAACTCCGTGGGCTGCGCGTCCATCGCCTCCACATGAGGACGCAGCTCTTTGCAAAGGCGCGCTATCTCATCGTCGGCGATGTCCTGTCCGTCTATGCTCATGCGCTCGCCGAAGCGGCGTATGAACGGCGAAGTGTACAGCCCGGTGTGGTATCCCGCCGCGCGCAGAATGGAGGCGAGCATGGCGCAGGTGGAGCCCTTGCCGTTCGTTCCCGCCACGTGCACGAAATGAAGCTTGTCCTGCGGGTCGCCGATGCGGCGCGCCAGCTCCGCAACGCGCTCAAGGCCCAGCTTGCTGCCGCGCCAGGACGCGCCGCGTATGAACTCCATGGCCTCGTCTATATCCATCAAAGCTCTCTCCCCCGATCAAACCTTTCCAGCGCCTTTTCCATCAGCAATATCACCGCGAGCTGCACCGGCACGAGGATAGCGCACTGGACCAGCCTCGTGACCAGCAGCGGCCAATACGCGCTCGAATACAGCATGGAGATCCACAGCGTATTTAAAAACAGGCTGAGCACGAGCTGATTCACGCACACGGCTGTAAGCACCCGCCAAAGCTCCCGCCTCTTTTGCAGCAGGAAGCCCAGCACGAGGCCCATCAGCACGGCCGTCACGGTGAAGCCGGGCGCATACGGCCCTATTGGGAACATCAGCGCGCCGATGATGTCGCCGAGCCCGCCGACTATCGCGGCCGCCACCGGCCCGTAAAGCATCGCGGCAAGCGCGACCGGCACGAAGGCAAAGCCTATTTTCATGTTCCACGCCGCGAACGAGAGAAAACGCGACAGCACTATTTCGAGGGCGATGAGCAGCCCCAAAGTTACGGTCATTCTTGTCGTCAGCCAGTTTTTTTTGATCTCAGCAGCCATATATAAAAACATTCCTCCGTGGTCGTCAGTCTGCGGCCCTGCCGCGCAGTATATTTTACCATATCCGAAAAGAAAGATAAAGCACCTGTCGGCCGCGCCGCGAAATATCTTTCCCTAAAAAAGGAGCCTCCCTTTCGGGAAGCTCCTTTCCTCTGTTCAGTTTTCGCCCTGCGCGTCACTGCTGGTCGTCGTCATCCTTCTTCTTTTTGCCGAGGAGAAGTCCGCCGAGCAGACCCAGGATACCCAGCAGGCCGAACATCGCGGACTTGCCGCCGGAAGCGGGCAGGTTGCCGAGAGGCACGTCGCTGTCAAGTATCGTGTAAGTTCCGGGCGCGTTGGCGAGGGGTACGGCCGCCTCAGGGATCGTGGTGGTGGGCGTTGTCGGGGTTATCGGGACGATCGGGACGAAATCGTCGTCATCGTCATCGTCGTCGTCATTTACCACCGGCCTGTCGTCGTCGTCATCATCGTCGTCATCGACATTCGCGCCGCCTATCTCGCGCTCATAGCGGATGGTCACTTTGTAGCTGTAATTCGCGTTGTAGGCGATGGTGCCGTCGCCGTTGTCCACAGGCGCGTCCCCGTTGCTGTGAGCGGCTATCTCGGCCTCTTTATCGGCTATCGCTTTCTTAAGGCCGCTGCCCACTGTGGACTCACCCTCGGTATCCGTGCCGGAGGAAGTGGGCGCAGTGCCTATTTCCTCTTTGATGGCCGCTATCTCCGCATTGAGAGAATCGGCCGTGTTCGTGCCTATCTCGCCTGTGAGCTGGTCTATCTCGGCCTGTTTGGCCGTGATCTGATCCGCTATCTCGATGAAATTGAGCTCGAGCACGCTGGTGTCGGGGTTGGCAGGATCGGTTATCATGCCGTTCAGCGCGGTTATCTGCTCCTGGGTGAGGCCGAGCGTCTCAGCCTTGCCGAGTACGGCGTTCACCGCATCGACAAAGAGCTCGTCGTCCGTCTTAGATGTGCTGCCAGATGTGAACTTGAGATCGTTGAGGTTCGCTATCAGCTCAGCGTCGGTCGTCGCATCCAGCCCGTTCACTATGCCGTCTATCGCGGTATTGAACGCATCGGAAGTCGTCACGCCATCAAATGCCGCCTGCTGCTCCTCCGTCAGGAGCTTCTTCGCATCGACTATCGCCTTGGCCACATCCTCGGCGGAGATGACCGGAGTGTCCGAATCCGCCATGTTCTCGCGGATGAGGTCGGCCAGCGGCTTCAGCGCGGCTTTGGCGTTCAGCTCTTCCAGCGCCGCTTTCGCGGTCTCGAGAGAAGCTATCTTTTCCAACAGCGCCTGTTTCGCGGCCAGCTCCTGCTCCTTGAGGGCAAGCTGCTCGTTAAGGTCGGCCAGCTCCTCCTCCAGTTTCTTCAGCGCCGTGTCCACGGCCTCGCCGGTATCATCGGTATTGGGCGTTGCGGTGATGGTGTAGGATACTGCATGGAAGCGCGCGAATTCATTGATGATCTTCGTGAAGTCGAGCGTCTTTCCGTCGCTGCTCAGCACGCTGTCGAGCTTTATGCCCTCGTCATAGTCGTAATTGGTGTCCTCCACGAAACCGTTGTTGTTGTCGCGGTTGTTGGTGAAGTAGCGGTGGTCGGCCTCTATGTCGCCGTCCTCCACGCTGTTTATCGCAACGTAGTAGACTTTGATGACGAGCGGAGCCTCCGCAGTGTTGTCCTCGGTGAGCGTGCCGGTACCGGTCGCCTCGCTGAAGCGATAGCCCTCCGGCTTGTTCGCCGCTATTCCGCTCTCGAAGTCGGACTCATCAATAGTGCTGCCGACAAGTTTCTTTACGACCTCATCCGAAGTGAACAGCACGCCGTCCTTGTAATATTCCACCTTGTAGTATGCGTAACCGGGCTCCGTGCTGCTGCCGGTGTTCTTTACGACGACCGTGGTCCCGCTCAGGCTGACCGCTCCATCATCCACCGGTGTTCCGGCCACGGCGACCTCTCCGGTCGCGGAAACGCTGATCGTGAAGCTATCTGTAAGCCCGGTGTACCCGGCGGGAGCAGTAGTCTCCTCCACTGTGTATTCGCCGCCGACTATCGCCTGGAAGCTGTACGAAGACTTGCCGGAGGTGAAGCTCACATTGTTGACCGTGAACTTCGCGCCTCTCAGCGCCGCGCCGTCCTGATCCACTTTCTGGATGGTGACCGTGACGGTCTCCGGCTCGTAGTAGAAAGTGACGGTCACATCGCGCGCGGGCATCGTCCCGGTGACGCTGCTGTTTTCATCCGCCGTAAGGTCGTCGTTGGAAACCGTTACGCTGACGAGTTTGTAGCCCTCGTAAGTCTCGCTGTATTCATCGCTTGTCAGGTCGAGCGGGCTGATGGTGCCGACGTCCGCCTGATACTCAAAGAGCTTGTCGTCCTCCGTCACGTTCGCGGCGCCCTTGAACACATGTTTGACGCTGAGCGTGTAGGACTCGATGATGAAGTGGCCCTTTATGGTCACATCCTCGGTAGGCATCGTGAAGTTGGTGTGATCCCAGCCGCTGAAGGTGTAGCCCGTCGCGCTCGCTGCGGCAGCCACCGTTAC
>Ga0268263_1000371_pt1 | contig 80248 bp, 80 predicted proteins | sample Biomet5_FD_190358 | JGI IMG/M metagenome (GOLD analysis project Ga0268263, IMG submission 190358) | Microbial communities from bioreactor (seeded with sewage sludge) at LBNL, California, USA - Biofuel metagenome 5 (SPAdes) (version 4) | ecosystem: Engineered > Bioreactor > Anaerobic >... | reverse complement strand
GCCTCCACGCGCTGATGGTACTTGGCTGGTAACGGCCCGGGAGAGTAGGTCGCCGCCGGATTCCACAAGGATGTTGGAGAGGAGCAGTCTTCTCCAACATCCAACATATTCCCAGGATGTTTCAAGGGAATTCAGTTTCAAGGCAGCCAAGGGTATCCGGAGCCTCCGGGAAACGCGGAGAGCCGCAAGCCCCCGGTACTGTTCGGAAAAGCCGCAAACCACAAAAGTTTTCGTAACCTGATGGGCGGCATGTTCACCCGCGACTACCCGCGTTCGGGAAAGCCGAAATCCTAGGAAGTCCCGCAACCCCGCCCCCATTCCTCAGTAGCTCAATGGCAGAGCATTCGGCTGTTAACCGAAGGGTTGTAGGTTCGAGCCCTACCTGAGGAGCCAGTCAAGAACATGTTCTATGTGTAGCAGCAGCGGACATGTTCTTTGTTTATCTTGCGATAAAGAATCGCTTCTCATAGGTGCTCCTCCACGGCCAATCTCCGCGCAGCGATCCGTCTTCTAGGCGCTTTCTGCACAAAACCCTGCACAAATCATTCGTTTGAGGCAGGGACTGTGAGGAGAGCGCCTATTTTCTCGCCAGCGGAAAGCACCTGATCGGTCTGGCTGTGCACATAGCGGTTCATGGTAATCTTGATATCCCCGTGCCCCGCAATGGCCTGAATTGTCTTTGCACCTACTCCGGCGCGGTCTAGCATGGTCAGGTAGGTATGCCGGAATACATGCGGCGTCGCGCCGTGCAGGTCGATTTGCTTTTCAATGCGCGTCATGCTGTTGCGGAACGTCTGCATGGAAATCGGCGCTTCTCCACCGATGACATACCCACTTGAGCGAAGCGCAAAGAGCAAAAGACGCAGTTGCGGCAGGATGGGCACAGCCCGATATCCATTTTCTGATTTGGGAGTGGTTACGTTTGGCCGATTGGACGGATATGTGACGGAACGCCGTACATGAATCAGCCCGGCGTCAAAGTCGATATCCTCCCAACGCAATCCCAGCACTTCTCCGCGCCGCAGGCCGGTAAGCGCAAGCAGCGACATGAGGCATATATCCTCTTGATCCTCCAGCAGGGGAATCTGGCGGACGATTTCCTCAAGCACGCCTAACTCCAATGATTCACGGGTTTCCTTGGCGTTAGAGGGGTTACACAGGCGCTTGCTGGAGGCTGGATTAGTCGAGATCAGACCGTCTTCGAAGGCGCTTTGGAGGATTTCGCAAATGAGTACCTGCATGGTGTGCAGCGTATTCTTTGCCAAATTCACGCGCGCATTCAAAAACGTCTGAATGTCAGCGGTTGTGATCCTGTCAAGCGGAATATCGCCCAGTGCGGGGTAGATATGACGCTTGAGGTTGCTTCTGTATCCTGCAAGCGTTGTCGGCTTGAGCTTTTGTACCTTGTACAGCTTCAACCATTGTTCGGCATGTACCTGAAAACTGACGCACCGGGACGAGAATTCGGGTTGGGCCTTAGGCTTATGATTCCGAATCATATCCTCCAGACAGCCGTTTTCATACAGGATGCGCGAGATGTTGTAGTGAAGCTCCTCCGAGGTCTTTCCACTCGCCCACTTCACGATGGGGGAACCCTGATCGTCATAACCGATGGTGACTCTTGCTCTGCGTAGTCTTTCCATTGTTGGCTCTCCTTCCAGATCACCAACATCCGGCTCATCTTGTGCGAGCATGCAGTTGTCAAGATGCGGCAGTGACCGACAAATCCAGTCGGGCACCGCAAAGAGATTATAGAGAAAGCTCCGCTTCCGGTCAAGTGCATTTTCGCTCACAGCTGCTGTTTTCATTGTGCTTCTTCCCCTTTCAAAGCATGGATAATTGTAAACGCAGAGCGCCGGATTGTCAAAAGCTACAAACCTAAGTGGCTTTACAGTACAATAGACCATATAAAAATATAATTATTGACTAAATTTGCGGTAAAAAAAGAAAAAAATGTACATTCTCAGTAGTGATAATATTTACACCCAGTAATAGTGGTGCTATAATTTGGGAGGGGAGTATATACAACAGGAGGAAGTATCATGAACACTGGCAGGCTGACACTATTCGTTCTTATCATCGTCGCTTTTTTGTGTGCAGCATTCCCTGCAGCAGCTTCTTCTCCCGAAGGAGCGTCGGATTCAACAGCTGCTACAGACAATACGAAACTGGGCCTTACTGAAGTCAAAGGGAAATGGTATGTGGTTGCTGTTAATCTTGAGAGCGGTGAGATGGCAAGAACTGGCGATTCATTTGTCCTAAAAGAATCCACTGGCAGCCCTTGGGATCCTGAAATTGGAACATTCATTACGATTCTTACCAATAAAAACGGTCAGGAAATTAGAATATATGAAGACGATAAGCTAGGTGTATATTTTCCTGCAGACGACGAAACAAAAGCCTATATTGCTAAAGGGGAAACGATAATTTACCAAAGCAAACATCCGGAATACATGGATGCTAGAGGGTACATTGGAAAGGGCGTTACGCTCTACTTTGAAGACGATGAGGATACGCTTACACCATTGATGAAAGTGAAGGATATTGCGTACAATACCATCAAGGATGGGATAGCTTCCGGCTATCTTCTTAAGGTGAACGATTTGGAGCTAAAAAAGACTTATTGGCAGGACGGCGATTTCCTTCTCAACACCTATGCAAAAAACGCTGGGCATCCTCTGTGGTATATAAAAGTAGAAGACAAGAACCGGAAAAAAACAGAAGAAGTAATTGACTATGAATATAAGGGTTCTTGGCGCTCCCTTCGTTCAGGCATTAAGGAAGGTGTCGCTGTTTACATGGGAGAAGGCCAGAACAAGGTATATCAATTCGATGTCAAGAGCTATAATAAAGATACGAACGAATTGTATGTCAAGTACCCCGGCGGGAGTGTTGAACTTAAGGATTATGATGCGCTTGTAAATGGTAGGGGGCTTTTTGTACTCGACGAAGGAACCAATTGATCCTACTCTACATTCGGCGTATGGGCTATATATGTTTGCAGGGGCCGCCACTTGGTTCCGGCTTTCCTGATCACTTTTTCAGCCGGTATTCCATGACCGCAGGTCTGACACAAGGGGATTGGCACCAGATTCCAAGTTGTACGCGAAAAAGCCTGTGTGAGAAAGTCGCACGGGCTTTTTTCATGTAGAGCCGTTTTTATAGGTTACTAACCCGTACCAATTGGAGCTATGACTATACTTTTCTTATACATATTGAGAATCTCTCTTGATTCTTATAAAAACGTTGTTTAAGGGTGGGGTCGTTATATAGACAATGGATTTCAATAGGATTTGACAACGGATTGATTGTAGTGTATGGTGGTATCGAATCTTGTTCAGACGGAGGGAACTAAATGAGGAAGGCGTATGCGTATCTGAGAGTAAAGCCGACTGCTCTTCCTGGCAGAATCAATGATTTGGCTTTAAAGCGAAAGATGATTCATGCCTACTGTAAAACGCATCATCTTGAGCTCATTCAAACTTTTGAAGACAGAGGCTCCAATGCTGATATCTCTCGAAAAGGGCTTCTTCATCTTCTCGCCGCCCTTAGCACAGGAAATAGCGTGGTTGTCACCCACACAAATCAGCTATGGGAAGATGATACGGCGCGTGTCTTGGTTGCGTATCAGCTTAGAAAGGCTCATGCAGAGATCATCAGCATTGAAGAGCCTTCGTATTCGCTCTACAATGACTTCTCCGCCGCTTTTTCTGCGACGGATATGGATGGGCTTCTAAAGCTTCATGAAAAGCTCTCAACGGGCCTGAGGCTTTCCAGAGGGCGCGCTTTGAAGGCCGCGCAGGGAGAACGTAGCTGTGGAACAGCCCCTTTTGGATATAAATGGGCCGAGGGAAAGGTTGAAGTCGATCCGGAGTCAAAAGGGGTGATTCGGGACATTTTCGAGAGCTATTTGCAGGTCAAAAGCATCGGGAAGCTCAAACGCTATTTGGATGAAAATGAGATCACTACGCCGAAGGGTAACTACTTTTCAAAAGAGGCTCTCCGCATCATCCTCTCCAACGGGTTTTATGCCGGATTTGCCAGCGACGGCGCAAACGGCAAATACGGAAAGCAGGAGCCAATTGTCAGCGAAGATGTTTTTCAAGCCGCTCATGGATTGCTTTCCTCCAACCGGCGCAATCTTCACAACTGAAAAACCACTTATGCACTACTGGATAGAGATTCAATAAGTGCAAAACAACTCTTATAGTTTATTTGAGATAAACAGGGAGTTGTTTTATTATGGCGCGTGGAAGGCTTACGGGACAAGTTGACAGGACGCGCGGCAGGGCTTTTGTAAGGCCCCTCAAGCCGGGTGAGAAGGCGCGAAAATCCAGCGGAGAGCATGAACCGCTTGCCCCTTGTGATTTCGATGCATTTGAAATAGACTACGCTCATTTGGGGCAGCGCCTTCGCGACGAGCGGACGCGCATTCACAGGACGCAGGAAGAAATCGCGGAAGCGGTGGGCATTACTCCGGCGTTTCTGGGCCATATTGAGCGCGGAGAACGCAGTCTCTCACTGGATAAGCTCATTCGGCTTTGCCATTTGTACGGCGTTACGATTGATTATCTGCTCTCAGACACTTTGCCGCCCAGTTCAGACACCATTGGAAGGCAGGTGGACGAGTTGCTGAGTGACAAGACCAGCCAACAAAAAACCGCGTTCATGGATATCATGAAAGCGGTCATTAGAAACCTCTGAACATGGCGCGGTTGCGCAAAGGGCTTGCTGATTCAGCCCGTTTTTCGATAATCCGGCGCTTGGGGTCGTAGCAATAACCGTCGTTCCAGAAGTCTTTCAGGAGCACTTGTTGCGCGATCCCCAGCTTTTGCGCGAACAGTTCCATGCTCATTCTGGTTCTGTTGTAATACTTCGCTCTGTCCTCCGGCAGTTTGTCGTACCATACGTCCAGTTTCATGAAATACCTCCTTCCATATCGAGGTAAGCTCATTTTGGCACAAACACACAGACTTGTCAAGATACCCTTAGGGTACTGGACTGCATGCTGCACAAGAATGAACCAAATGCCGGTGGGCATTAAATTGTAGCAATAGCTGATGCAACCAAAATTCTTGGGCTGTTAACCGAAGGGTTGTAGGTTCGAGCCCTACCTGAGGAGCCACGAAGCCCGCAATCTTCACTTGAAGATCGCGGGCTTTTTCGCTTGTATCAGACTCAACGTCACCATAGTGGTAGAGCCCTGTATCAAGCGGCGTTAAGCGCGGGGAGTGCCGGGATCTGGCTTACCCGGCTCTCCCGTGTTATAATGTTATCGTCGTACCGGCAGCAAATGAAACGAATTCGAGGATGGATCTCTCATGAACGCCATATTGTCCGCATCCGGGCTGAAGTTCAAGAATCTGATAGAGTATCCGCCCATCGAGATACCCGCGGGGAAGGCCACCTTCATCACTGGCGAGAGCGGCAGCGGCAAGAGCACGCTTTTGAGGCTCTTCAACGCCACCGCGTCGCCCTCGGCAGGGGCTATTCTTTTCCAGGGGCGCGATCTCTCCGGCATGAATACGGTTGCACTCCGGCGGGAGGTGCTGCTGGCGTCCCAGAACGTGTTCCTGTTCGACGGGACGATCCGGGAAAACTTCGAGCAGTTCTACGACTACCGGGATGAAAAATGTCCCGGGGAAGCCGAGATTTCCGGATATCTGTCGCTGTGCTGTGCGGATTTCCCGCCGGACGCCCGATGCGAGACGCTGTCCGGCGGCGAAAAGCAGCGCGTTTTTCTGGCGATCCACCTGTCCCTCTCGCCGAAGGTGCTGATGCTGGACGAGCCCACCTCGGCGCTGGACGAGGGCACCGCCAACCGCCTGTTCACTCAGTTGAAGGGCCATTGCGCAGAAAAGGGGATCACGTGGATCGTGGTCTGCCATGATCAGAAGCTGGTCGAAGCGTACGCGGACGATATAATCCGGCTTACAAGGAGGGCGGGCGCATGAACGGCGTCGTGGAAATGCAGATCTGGCAATTCTCGCTCGTATACCTGCTGCTCTTGGTCGTGCTGGCGGTGATGAAAAAGTGCCGGATCAACCAGACGAAGCTGCTCGTCGTCGCCAGCGTCCGGATGACGCTGCAGCTGGTGCTGGCGGGCCTGGTGCTCACCTACATCTTCAAAAATCCGCACCCGGTGTTTACGCTGCTATACCTCGCGGCCATGACGGGGTTTGCCATCTACCGGGTGCTCTCCAAAAACAAGGGCATCAACCGGCGCTTTCAATGGGTGATCGCGCTATCCATCGCGCTGTCGGGGATTGCGATCATCGTGTTCTTCATCCGCATTGTGGTGGGCGAAAGCCTGTTCAACCCGCAGTACGTGATCCCCATCGCGGGCATGCTGATGGGCAACACCATGACGGGCGTCACGCTGGGCGTCAAGACGTTCCGGGAGAGCCTGAACGGCCAGCGCCCGCGGATCGAGGCGCTTTTGAACGTCGGGGCGACGCCCGAAAAGGTGCTGCTGCCGTTTGTCCGGCAGGCGCTGGAGACGGCGCTGCTGCCGACGCTGAATTCCATGGTCGGCATGGGGATTGTGTCGCTGCCGGGCATGATGACCGGGCAGATCCTGTCGGGTACGCTGCCGACCACGGCGATCCTGTACCAGATCGCGATCATGATCGCCATCTGCGCGGCGGTTTGCCTGTCCTCGTTCGGCGCGCTGTATTTCGGATACAGGACGCTGTACAACGAGAGGAACCAGATCTTGCTCGCAGGAGCGGGCGAGGGGCGTACCTGACGGACACGGATTGGGATTCCGCGGGTTTCCCTCAGGCCGGCGCTTTCATCCGCCTACAGCCGGCCGGATGCCACTCCGCTCCGGGCGCCTCCGGGGGGGCTTGGGGGCCGGAGCCCCCATGTTCAATCAAGGCACCGAAGGCTGCTATCGCTTCCTCAAAAAGGCTGTCGCGATAACAGAAAGTTGAACAAGGAATCGACCTTCCTGCTGCTGAGAAGGTCGATTTCTTGTATAAACTGCTCTGAAAAATCCGTTATCGCGGCAGCCCCTCCACAAGCGGTTCTCCATTTATACTATTGGAGATTATGAATGCATCCAAAGCAGGAGGGGATTTTCGATGCAGGACAAGGAGCCGGAGCGAGGCGTAGCAGCGCTACGCCCCGCGGAAGGCGACACAGTCCTGCGCGAAAAGATCCCCTGCGACGATGCATTAATAAATGGAAATAGTATTATTGGGCCACGGGCTTCCCGGCGGCGAGCGCCCTTCTCTGGGCGTTGATGGAGTGGTTTGCGGCCAGCGCCAGCAGCCTCCAGCCGATGGCGGGCAGCTTGAACTGGGCGTCCAGGTAAAGCTGCCGCGGCGACGGCTCGCCCCGCTGGATGTGGTCAAAGAAGGCGTCCAGCTTCCGCTTGACGGTCTTTCCGTTGAACAGCTTGTCCAGCGGCGCGCCGTCCAGCATGGCGCCCATGCCCATCACGAACCCGCCCATATAGGTCAGGCCGCACTTCCGAGCGAACAGCTCCAACTGCCTCAGCCCGCTCTCATGGGTGTGGGCGGTGGGCATGCCGCCCTGGATCATCCCGTACAGCCGCTGGCCGTGCAGCGCATCCGGGTGCGCCGCCATGCCCTGCAGGAACGCGGTGACCTCCGCCGGATAGGTGTTGATGTAGCACGGGCCGGATAGCACCAGCGCGTCCGCGCGGCCGACCGCTGCGTACAGCATGGCGGGGTCCTGAAGCGCCGGGTACAAATCCAGCCGCTCCACCGGGACGCCGCCCCGCTCCAGGTGCGAGACGCACATCCCGGCCAGCATCGCGCTGGTCCCCTTCGCCCGGGGGCTCATGTTGACGATCAGTGCGTTCAAGCCTTCGCCACCTCCGATGCGATTTCGTCCAGCAGCCGCCCGTCCGCCTCCGGGCCGGCGAGGAACGCGCCACCCAGGCCTTGGACGATCCGGATGGTCTCGCGGGCCAGCGTGGAAAACACCTCGCCCTCGCCGTCCGCCAGCGCCCCCACGCCGACGGCGAACAGCCTGAACCGCCGCCCGGGCCGCCCACCCTTCACCAATTCGCCGTGCCGCACGGCGTAATGGCTGTCCATGACCAGCCCGAGTTTGTCCAGCACCCGCTTGACCTTGAAGGAATAGCCGCCAAAAACCACCGGCGTGACGACGACCACCGCGTCCGCGGCCGCGATCTTTGGGTAGATCCAGTCGCCGTCGTCCCGAACCGCGCAATGGCCCGGATTCTTCTTCGAGCAGTACCCGCAGTTGCGGCAGGGCCGCACCTCGACATTTTCGAGCGACACATACTCCGCCTGAACCCCTTTGGACGCGAGCCGATCCCGCAACTTCGCGCCGGCCCCGCCCGCCTGTTCGTCCGCCATGATGAAAACCATGTTTCCTCCTATACCTTTAAAGGCGCCGCGCGCTGTCAGCTTTCGCCCTGCTTCAGCGCCAGGCTGACTGCGCTCTTGATGGTCTGGCTGGACAGCGTCGCGCCGCTGACGGCGTCCACGTCGTACCGGTTCTCTGCGACCATCGTTCCGGTGATGGCCTCCGCCGCGCCGCCCCGGCCGTTCCGGTGCTCCAGGATCTTCACGTCCTGAATCGCGTGATCCCGGACGTCCACCGCCACCTTCGCGTAGACCAGCCCGGCGTCCGCCTCGCCCTGATAGGTGCCGTCGGCGACGCGGCTCATGTCCACATCCGCGTACCGGAGCGCCGCCAGGGCCGCCTGCGCGTCCTGCGTCAGCTTCAGGTACATGCCGCCCCCCGCCAGCGCCAGCACCACCAGCGCGATGCCGACCCCGGCCAGCCAGCGCATCCCCGCCTTCCGCTTTTTGACTGCCGTTTTCATTGTTCTCCCTCCCGCTTTGCGATGCCGCGCGTCAATACGTCGAACTGAACCCGGAACATCTGCTCCACCGCCTCCGGGGACGGCGCCTGCAGCTTTGAGATCATCAGGTTGAAGCCCAGAAACGAACTCCACACCGAGAGCGCCGCCTTCTCCGGGTCCATTTTTCGAATCTCCCCGGCCTCCATGCCCTTTCGCATCTGTTCGGCCAGATAATCCAGCCACCGGGGCTTTTCGGGCGTGCGGCGGCTGTACTTGCGCAGCACGATCAGGTTGTACAGCTCCGGCTCCTCGTAGGCCAGGCGCGTCACCCGGTGAAACGTCGCCTTGAAGTTTTCGAGCAAGCCCTTCGACTCATCCTGAATTTCGGAGATGATTCCGTTCAGCCGCGCGCTCTGCGCCTGCTCGATGGCGTCGATGATCTCCTGCCGCTCCTTGAAGTGGTGGTATACGACGCCGGTGGAGTAGCGCATCTTCTGCGTGATCTTGCGGATGGAGACCTCGTCAAAGCCCTCGCGCAGGCCCATCTCGGTCGCCGTGTCCAGAATGGCCTGGCGCACCTGTTCGCTGCGCAGCTTCTGTTCATCCCTGGCCATGATCGCACCTCATAACGGAGATATTATTGATAACACTGTTATGTATTATAACGGCGTGCAAGAAGGCTGTCAAGGGGGTTTGGAGCGATTCCCGGAACCTTAACGCGCAGAAACCCCCGCGTTCCACAGGGGAACGCGGGGGTTCAGGCTGCGACGAGGCTTTATACTAATGGAGGATATGAATGCATCCAAAGCGGGGAGGGATTTTTGATGCAGGACAAGGAGCCGGAGCGAGGCGTAGCAGTGTTACATCGAGCGGAAAGCGACACAGTCCTGCGCGAAAAGACCCCCTGCGACGATGCATTCATATTTGGAATTAGTATTAGGCGATGGCGAAGGTTACGTCCGTCAGCGCGGCTTTCAGCACGTCCCGGGCGTCGTTTCGGGCGTCCAGCCAGGCGGAGCGGGCGGAATCCGGCAGGATCACCGGCATCCGGTCATGGATGAACGCGATGCTCTCCGCGGGTTCCCGGGTCAGCAGCACGAAGGCGGGCGCGCCGTCCTCGATGCGGTACACCCCGGCCATGTACGTGACCGGCTGACCGGCGGGGCGGATGGAGTAACGGATCTTCTCCCGGCCCCGGGTCTCCCACTCGAAGTAGCTGCCGGCGGGCGCGAGGCACCGGCGGTTCAGCATGCCGTCCCGGAACAGCGGCTTTTCCAGCGCGGTCTCGCTGCGGGCGTTGAACACCAGCTTGCCGCCCGACAGGCGGTAGCCCCAGCGCATGGCGAAGGCCGCTGGCACGCGCAGCCGGTTGGGCGCGATCACCGGCGCCAAATCGCCGGGGGCGATCTCGCCCGATTTGATTGCCGCCGCCGCGTCCGGGGCTTTGCGCCGGAGCTCGTTCATAATCTCGCGCAATTCCTCCGCGTCCTCCCCGCCGTTCAGCCAGATGGTATACCTTCCGCACATGTTTAACGCCCCCCTTCCCCTCGCCCGGAACAAGAACCCCCCGCGCTTTTCCGTGAAAACGCGGGGGACGCAGGCGGTTGACTTCTCGTCGTACTTTCCAATCGTTTCCGGCGACCTGCGCGCCGGGAACGGTTTCCATAACCAGTGCGAACACTGGTGGAGGAAACAAACCCTGCCGTCAGTGAGCCGCTTAGGATCCCGCAGGATTTCAGGCTCACGCAGACTTCTTATCGCGCCCAAAACCCGCCTGCGGATTTTGGGCGCCCGGTTTTACTCGAAGTGCGCGTACTCGAAGTAGATGTGGCCGATGGCGTTCTTGATGACGCCCTTCAGCTCCGGCTTGACCAGGTAGTCGTCCGTCATGGTGTACATCGGCATGCCGGGCATCTGGTCGCAGATGTACTGCTCGGCGGCGATCAGCGCTTCCTGGCGCTTGGCAGGGTCGAGGAGCTGGCTGGAGTCGGAGATCATCTTGTCGTACACCGGGTCATCCCAGCCGTTTTCAGAGCAGTTGGAGCCGGTGACCCAGACCTTCAGGTTCGCGCTGGGGTCCATGTAATCGCAGGTGAAGCCGTTGCGGCCCACGGAGAAGTTGCCGTTGGCCAGCTCATCCCAGTAGGTGGAGGATTCGTAGGTGGTGATGGTGTAGGTGATGCCCAGGTTGGTCTTCCACATTTCGCCCAGGATCTGCGCCATCAGCTTCTGCTCGTCGTCGTTCTGGCAGACGATGTTGACGGTGGGGAAGCCCGCGCCGCCCGGATAGCCCGCGTCGCTCATCAGCTGCTGGGCGTTGGCCACGTCTTCCTTGAACATGTCGCCCGCCACATCGCGGTAGGAGCCGTCGGTGGTCAGCGAGGGCTGGGAGGACGGGATGAAGCCGTAGGAGGGCGCTTCGCTGGTCAGGTTGCAGGCGGTCAGCACGGCCTTGCGGTCGATGGAGGTGGAGAACGCCTGGCGCACGCGCTTGTCGGAGAACTCCGGCAGCTTGCAGTTGATATCCCAGTACTGGATGCCGATGCGGTTCTTGGACACGTACTGATCGCTGCCCTGGTATTCCTTCTTGGCGTCAGCGTTGATGTCGTCCGCCACGTTCAGCTGGCCGTTGTCGTAGGCCACCAGCACGGCGGAAGGATCGGCGATGATGTAGTAGATGACTTCGTCAACTTGGATCTTGTCCGCGTCATAGTAGTTGGGGTTCTTGTCCATGACCAGCTTGTCCAGCGAGGAGTACTCGGTCAGCATGAACGGGCCATCGGACACGAAGGTGGAGACGTTCTTGGTCCACGGGTCGCCGGCGGCCTCGACGACGGCCTGCTTCACCGGGAAGTAGACGGTGGTGGCGGTCAGCGTCACAAACCAGGGCGCGTAGTAGGCGGTTTGCACCTCAAGCGTCTGGTCGTCTACGGCCTTGACGCCCACGTCGTCCGCGGTGGCGGCGCCGGTGTTGTATTCCTTGCCGTTCTTGAGCACCCACAGGTCGCTGGCGGAGCCGGAGGCCACGGTTGGGTTCAGCACGCGCTTCCAGGAGTATTCAAAGTCCTTGGCGGTGAGCGGGCTGCCATCCGACCACTTGAGGCCGCTCTTGAGTTTGAAGGTGTAGCTCATGCCATCTTCGGAGACGGTGTAGCTCTCGGCGCAGGCCGGGACATAGTCGACGCCGTCCGGCCCCAGCTTGTACAGGCCCGAGAAGAGGTTCTGAAGCACGATGGAGGAGCGGGAATAGGTGTTGAGCGTGGGATCCATCTGCTGCGGGTCGTCCGAAATGGAATACTTGACGACCTTCTTCTCCTCTGCAAACGCGGCTGTCTGCACCATGCCCAGACCTACGAATAAGGCCACGGCCAAGAGCAACGAGACCATCCTTTTCATGAACTCTTCCTCCTCAAAAATGATTCCAGGCCTTGCAGGAATTTTACCAGACGTTGCATTTTAAGTCAAGTTCAAGCTGCATAAATGCGAATACACTTAACACGGTTTGTGGCAAACTGAATTTTTTACAAAGAAGCGGATGTAAAAAACGGTACAAGGCTTTGCATTTTCCGGCCGTATGGGTTAGAATGGTACACATCCTATATATATGGCGCGCAAATCCCCCCCGCGGGCCTTTGCGCGCGGTTTGCATGGCCTAGATCATGCTCATCAAAGCGCGGCGGGCGGCGCCGCCGCGAACTCATGAAACCTACATACGTTCGGGGGGATTTCATGGCGAAGTATATTTTGAAGCGCCTGTTCGCAGGGCTTCTGACCATTGTGGTGCTGATCACCATCGCGTTCTTCCTGATGCACGCGATGCCGGGCAACCCCTTCAGCCAGGGGGAGCAGAAGAAGCTGACCGCCGAGGCGCTGGAAAAGCTCAAGGCGAAGTACGGCCTGGACAAGCCGGTGTGGGAACAGTACCTGATCTACTGGGAAGGGCTTCTCCGGTTCGATTTTGGCAACTCCTTCAAAAAGCCGGATACCACCGCCAACGAGATCATATTCGAGCACTTCCCGACTTCGGCGAAGGTGGGCGGCATCGCGGTATTGGTATCGCTGCTGGTCGGCGTTCCGCTCGGCATCGCCGCGGCGCTCAACCGCGGGCGAGGCATGGACTGGTTCTGCATGGTGTTCGCCACGGTGGGCATTTCCGCGCCGGTGTTCGTGATTTCCGTCCTGCTCATGTACCTGTTCTGCGGCGTGTTTCCGGTGCTGCCCAACTTCGGCCTGAACGATTGGAAGAGCTACATCCTGCCGGTGTCGTGCTTGGCGTTCAACCCGATCGCCTACATCGCCAGGCAGATCCGCTCCTCGATGCTGGAGGCGATGGAGCAGGACTACGTGCGCACCGCCCGGGCCAAGGGCGTTTCGGAATTCTGGGTGGTGACCAAGCACGCGATGAAAAACGCGATCATGCCGGTGATCACCTACCTGGGGCCGCTGGTGGCGGGGCTGCTCACCGGCTCCTTCATCGTGGAGCGGCTGTTTTCGATTTCCGGCATCGGGCGCTACTTCGTCCAGTCGATCTCCGACCGGGACTACACGATGATCATGGGCATCACGATCTTCTTCGGCGTGTTCGTCGTGATCTGCAACCTGGTGGTGGACGTGCTGATGGCCGTGATCGATCCGCGCGTGAAGCTTTCGGAGAAGTAATCCGGGGGGCTGTGACTGATGAGCAGGAAGAACCGTTTTGTATTTGAGCCGATCCCGGAGGCGGCGCTCTCCAGGTCCATTTCGCCCGAGGCGTATCAGGCGCTGGACGGCGCGCTGTTCGACCCCCGCCTTGTGGACTTGGGCGACGCCGAGAAGGTGATCCGCCCCTCCACCACCTACTGGCACGAGGTGTGGCAGCGGTTCCGCAGGGACCCGCTGGCGATCCTGGGCCTCGCCGTGATCGCGGTGATGAGCGTCGCCTGTATCTTCGTGCCGATGTTCTCGCCGTACACCTACTCCGGCATGGATCTGGCCCACATGAACGCCTTTCCCACCTGGCAGCACCTGTGCGGCACCGATCAGATGGGGCGCGACCTGTTCGTCCGGATCATGTACGGCGCCCGGATCTCGATCTCCATCGGCCTCATCGCCGCGGCCATCAACTTCGTGATCGGCGTGCTCTACGGCGGCATCTCCGGTTACGTGGGCGGCAAGACCGACATGGTGCTGATGCGCATCGTGGACATTTTGATCAGCCTTCCCAGCATGCTGTACACCGTGCTGATTATGCTGGTGCTGGGCTCCAGCGAGTTTTCGGTGATCGTCGCGCTGTGCTTCACCTCCTGGATCGGCACCGCCCGCGTGGTGCGCAGCGAGGTCATGTATTTAAAGCACGCCGAGTACGTGCTGGCCGCCCGGCTCTCCGGCGCGAAGCTGTGGGACATCCTGGTGACCCACCTGATCCCCAACGCCATGGGCCCGATCATCGTATCCACCGCGTTTCTGATCCCGAACGCGATCTTCACCGAGGCGTTTTTGTCGTTCCTGGGCATCGGCATCCAGGCGCCGATGGCCAGCTGGGGCACCCTGGCCAACGACGCCCGCTCGACGCTGCTCACCTATCCCTACCAGATGATCTTCCCGGTGATGGCGATCTGCGTCACGATGTTCTCGTTCAATTTTATCGGCGACGGCCTGCGCGACGCGCTGGATCCGCGCCTGAAAAAATAGGGGGCGGCGCATGGGCAGGCTGCTGGAGGTCAAAAACCTCACCACCAACTTTCATATCGGCGTCGGCTGTGTGCAGGCGGTGCGAAGCGTGTCGTTCTACCTGGATCAGGGCGAGTCGCTGGGCGTGGTCGGCGAATCCGGCTCCGGGAAGAGCGTCACCATGCTGTCGGTGATGGGCCTTCTGCCCGGGTACGCCGAGATCAAGGCCGACGCCATCCGCTTCGACGGCAAGGACATGCTGAACATTTCGCCCTCGGAGTTCCGAAAAATCCGCGGCGGCGACATTGGCATGATCTTCCAGGACCCGATGACCAGCCTGAACCCGCTGTACACCGTGGAGAACCAGCTGACGGAGCCGCTGCGCATCCACCGCGGCATGTCGAAGGCCGAGGCCCGTCTGGCCGCGCTGAACCTCCTGAAGCGGGTGGAGATTCCGGACCCGGAGCAGCGCCTCAAGCAGTACCCCCACGAGTTCTCCGGCGGCATGCGCCAGCGGGTGATGATCGCGATGGCGGTCGCCTGCCAGCCGAAGCTGGTGATCGCGGACGAGCCGACCACCGCGCTGGACGTGACGATCCAGGCGCAGGTGCTGGACCTGCTCGACCAGCTCAAAAAGACCACCAGCACCTCCACCATCATGATTACCCACGACCTGGGCGTGATCGCCTCAATGTGCAAGCGCATCCTGGTGATGTACGGCGGGCTGGTGGTGGAACAGGGCACCGCCCGGGAGATCTTCTACCAGCCGAAACACCCCTACACCTGGGGCCTGTTGCACTCGATCCCCCGGATCAATCAGCAAAAGGGCGAAAAGCTGATCCCCATCAACGGCACGCCGCCCGACATGCTGCGCCCGCCCAAGGGCTGCCCGTTCGCGCCCCGCTGCCGCTACGCGATGCCGGTCTGCCAAAAATACCTGGCGCCCGAAACGGTGCTCAGCGGCACGCACGCCGTCTGCTGCCATCTGATGCACGAAAAGGCGCCCAAGGTTGAAAGGCAGGTGTGACGCGTGGCGAAAAAACCGCTGCCATTGATTGAAGCGAAGGACCTCAAGATGTACTTTCCCGTGGGCGGCAGCCTGTTCGGGAAGCGGAAACTTTTGAAGGCGGTGGACGGCGTCTCCTTTCAACTGTACCCCGGCGAGACGTTCGGCCTGGTGGGGGAGTCCGGCTGCGGCAAGACCACCGTGGGGCGCACGCTGGTCAGGCTCTATGAGCCGACCGGCGGGCAGATCCTGTTTGACGGCACCGACATAGCAAAGCTCTCCGAGGCGGAGGTGCTGCCCTACCGCAACCGCATGCAGATGATCTTCCAGGATCCCTACGCGTCGCTGAACCCGCGCATGACCGTCTCCAGCATCATCGCGGAGCCGCTGCGCTATCAGGGCGTGAAGCCCCAGGAGATTGCGAGCCGCGTGCGCGATCTCGTCCAGCAGGTCGGGCTCAAGGAGGATCACCTGAACCGCTATCCCCACGAGTTCTCCGGCGGACAGCGGCAGCGCATCGGCATCGCCCGGGCGCTGGCCTCGCACCCGGACTTCATCGTGTGCGACGAGCCGATCTCGGCGCTGGACGTATCCATTCAGGCGCAGATCATCAACATGCTGGAGGAGCTGCAGGAGAAGCTGAACGTGACGTACCTGTTCGTCTCCCACGACCTTTCGATGGTGCGCCACATCTCCCACCGCGTGGCGGTGATGTATCTGGGGCATATTGTGGAAATGGCGGAGGTTCGGGAGCTGTACGGCAACATGCTGCACCCCTACACCAAGGCCTTGATGAGCGCCGTGCCCATCGCGGACCCGGACGCGGCGGCCAAGTCCCGCAGGATCGTGCTGCAGGGCGACGTGCCCAAGCCCATCGATCCGCCCAGCGGCTGCGCGTTCCGCACCCGCTGCCCACACGCCACCGCCGCCTGCGCCGAAACCGTGCCGGAACTCACCGACATGGGCGGAGAGCACTACGCGGCCTGCATCCGGGTGCAAAGAGGCGAGATTTAGATGACCTATGAGGACGCTACCTCCCGCTGCTGGCTGGAGGTGGATTTGGATGCGATCCGGGAAAACTACCGCTCCGCCGCCCGGCTGGTGGGGGGTGCGGTGAAGTTGATCCCGGTTTTGAAGGCGAACGCCTACGGCATGGGCGCGGCGGAGGTCGGGCGGCTGCTGTTCCGCGAGGGCGCGCGGCTATTCGCCGTGGCCACCGGCGACGAGGCGGAACAGTTGCTCCGCGCGCTGCCGGAGGGCGCGAAGGTGCTGACGCTGGGCCTGGTCGGGCCGGGGCAGATGCGGCGGCTGATCGCATCCGGCATGCCGCTGACGCTGTATTCGGAAAGACAGGGCCGCCTGATCCAGCAGACCGCCCGGGCGCTGGGGACGATCGCGGACGTGCACGTGAAGGTGGACACCGGCTTGCACCGGCTGGGGCTGGACCCGGACACCGCGGCGGAGGCCGTACTGGCGCTCTGCCGGGCCGGCTGGATTCGGGTCGCCGGCCTCTACACGCACCTGGGCATCCACACGGCGGAGATGGACCATATCCAGACCGGAAAACTCCGAAAAATCCGGGAGCGGCTGGCCGAGGGCGGGATCGAGGCGCCGCTGACCCACGCGGTGGATTCCATCGGCATGGCGCGCTACCCGGAGGATCACATGGACGCCGCCCGGATCGGCGCGTGGCTGTTCGGCGTGACGCCCTCCCGCTACGGGAAGCCGGACGAGTGCCGCCCGGTCGCCCGGTTCAAGGCGCGCGTTTCCCAGGTGCGGCGGGTCAAAGCGGGCGAACTGGTGGGCTACGATGACGACCACCCGCTACCGGGGGATCGCGTCATCGCGACGGTCTCCGCGGGCTACGTGGACGGCACCCCGAGGCTGATGAACGGGCAGCACATCGAGATCCGCGGCGCGCGGGCGCAGGTGGTGGGCCTGGTCTGCATGGACCAACTGATGGCGGACGTCACCGGCATCCCCGGCGTCTCGGAGGGCGACGAGGTGACCTTCGTCGGCGGCATCATCGGCGTCGACGAATACGCGAAAATGGGCAACCTGAACCGCAACGAGGCCTGGGCGCGGATCGGCCGGCGCGTGCCCCGGGTGTACTTTGAAGGCGGCGCGCCGGCGCGCGTGCGGGCGGAGGTTGAATAGATGGATGCGGAGATAATCCGGAGGCTCGCGGAGGAGGCGTACCCCTGGGCGGTGGACGTTCGGCGCGCGCTGCACCGGATTCCGGAGCCGGGGTTTGAGGAATTCAAGACCCAGAAGCTGATCTGCGAAACGCTGGATCGGCTGGGCATCCCCTACGAGACGAGTCGCACCTGGGTGATCGGGCTGATTCAGGGCGCTCAGCCGGGCCGCGTGGTGGGGCTTCGGGCGGACATCGACGCGCTGCCGGTGACCGAGCCGGAAGGATGCCCCTTCCGCTCCGGGCACGAGGGCTGGATGCACGCCTGCGGACACGACGTCCACACCGCGATCCAGTTGGGCGCGGCGAAGATTTTGAATTCCATGAAGGACCGGATGCGCGGCTCGGTCAAGCTGCTGTTCCAGCCCGCGGAGGAGACCGAGGGCGGCGCAAAGCCGATGGTGCTCTCGGGCGCGCTGGAGAACCCCCACGTGGACGCCTGCTACGGGCTGCACCTGCAGTCCCGGCTGCCTCTGGGCATGGTGGAGACCCGCTACGGCACGCTGAACGCCTCCACCGACGACGTGATTTTAGAGATCACCGGCCGCAGCGGCCACGCGGCGTACCCGGAGAACAGCGTGGACGCCATCGTGTGCGCGGCGCATGTGCTGGCCGCGCTGCAGACGCTGGTGTCCCGGAACGTGTCGCCGCTTTCCAGCGCGGTGCTTTCCTTCGGCATGATCGAGGGCGGGCGCGCGCCCAACATCATCTGCGAGCGCGTGCGCCTCAAGGGCACGCTGCGCACCGCCGACCCGGAGCTGCGCGCATACCTGCAGCGGCGCATCCGGGAGGTGGCCGCGGGCGTTGCGGCGGCCTTCGGCGGCGGCGCGGAAGTGACCATCGTCGGGGGCTACAGCGCGCTGGTCAACCACCCCGGGGAGACCAAGCGGGTACTGGACACCGCGACGGCGCTGTTCGGCAGCGAGCGGGTGATCCTGAAGGACGGCCCCTCGATGGGCGGCGAGGACTTCTCCTATTTTATTGAAGACAATCCCGGCGCGTTCTACCACGTCGGCTGCACGCCGAAAGAGGATTTGCCCGCGCCCGCGCTGCACAGCCCGCTGTTCCACCCGGACGAAAAGTGCATCCTGACGGGCCTGATGATGCAGACGGCGCTGGCGCTCACCGAGACCGGAACGGAGGCGTAAACCGTGAACTACACCGGAAAAGAGAGGACTTTCGAATACGGCGGCAGATCGCTGCGGCTGTTGAACCAGAGCTGCCCCGAGTGGACGCACCCCTATGCCTACGCCGGCGCGGGCGGCGATCCCGGCGAGAACCTGCACAACTCCGGCTGCGGCATATTCGCCACCGCGCACCTGATCGACTGGGCGGCCGGCGAGAAGATCGACGTGGAGGAGCTGGCGGACTTCTCCTGCTGGAGCGGCGGTCGCGGCGACGACGGCACCGACCGCCCTCAGCTGCTCTCCGCGATGCAGAAGGACGGGCGGCTGACCCGCCGCGGCCTGAGGTACGATTTCGACGGCCTTTTGAACGACCGCGAGGCGCTCTGGGCCACCATGACGGACGGCGGCGGCGCGCTGTGCGATCTCCGGGCGGGGCACATCGTGGCGCTGGTCGAGGCCCGCGTTCAGGACGGCGAGAGGCAGCTGCTGGTGATCGACTCCTCCCGCGACAGCATGAACCCCACCGTCCGGCCCCACGTCCGGGAGGTGGTGCCCGGCTCCAGCGCCGTGGCCGAGTACGTCAACTCAAAGGGCGTGCGCACCGGGATGGACGAGCACTACGCGCTGTTCTGGGTGCCGCTGGAACTGCCGTTCGACTTCACCTTGCTGCACAAGGTGTAAATTCTAGCCATGCGATGCCCCCCAAGGGCGGACAGAGATCACTCGCTGCCGCGAAAGGGGAGCATTTTCGTGCGGCGCAATGCAAGTTTGCCGAGGGGATTGTTCATCCGCATGACGTTTGGGCGATTTTTCGCGCTTTTGCCGGCGAAATATGACGCAAAGTGTTTACAAATGTGAAGAAAAGGCCTATAATCGGGAGGGCGCGGGGGTTCCGCGCTTCATGTATTAATGAAGAGGATGAGAGCATGGAGAGCGGGCTACAGAAGAAGTACGGTTTGTTCACGGCGATTTCCATGGTGGTGGGCGTCGTCATCGGCAGCGGCGTGTTCTTCAAGGCGGAGAAGGTGCTTAAGGCCACCGGCGGCAACATGCCGCTGGGCATCGCGGCCTGGGGCATCGTGGGGCTGATCATGATCATCTGCTCGTACGTGTTCGCGACGCTGGCCACGCGGCACGAGAAGGTGAACGGCGTGGTGGATTACGCCGAGGTGATGGTGGGCAAGCGGTACGGCTACTTCGTGGGCTGGTTCATGGCGATCATCTACCAGCCGACGCTGACCTCCGTGCTGGCCTGGGTGTCCGCGAGGTACACCTGCGTCCTCCTGGGCTGGGACATCACCGGCGGCTCCTGCATGACGATCGCGGCGTTCTACCTGATCGCCATCTACGCGCTGAACGCGCTGTCCCCGGTGCTGGCGGGCCGGTTCCAGGTGACGACGACCGTAATCAAGCTGATCCCGCTGGTGCTGATGGCGGTGGTCGGCACGGTGGCGGGCCTGACTAGCGGCCTGACGGTGGAGAACTTCCACCGCGTCGCGGACGCGTCCGTCAGCGCGGGCGGCGGCCTGTTCGCCTCCGTGGTGGCGGTGGCCTTCGCCTACGAGGGCTGGATCGTGGCCACCTCCATCAATTCAGAGATCGTGGACTCCAAGAAGAACCTGCCCAAGGCGCTGATCCTCGGCGCCATCATCGTGGTGGTGGTGTACATCTTCTATTATATCGGCCTCGCGGGCGCGGTGTCCACGACGGCGCTGATGGAGAGCGGCGAGGCGGGCGCGAAGCTGGCCTTCCAGAACATCTTCGGCAACGTGGCGGGCACGCTGATCTTCGTGTTCATCATCATCTCCTGCCTGGGCACGCTCAACGGCCTGATGCTGGGCAGCACCCGCAGCCTCTACGCGCTGGCCGCCCGCGGCTCCGGCCCCAACCCCAAGAAGTTTTCCCAGGTGGACTCGACGACGAACATGCCCGCCAACTCCTCGGTGGCGGGGCTGCTGCTCTGCGCGTTCTGGCTGGTGTACTTCTACGGGGCCAACCTGACGGCCTCCTGGTTCGGGCCGTTCAGCTTTGACACCTCGGAACTGCCCATCGTGACGCTCTACGGCGGGTACATCCCGATTTTGGTGATGATGATGCTGCGGGAGAAGGACCTGAGCGCGTTCAAGCGCTATGTGATGCCGCTGCTTGCGGTCATCAGCTGCGTCTTTATGGTGGTGGCGGCCTGCCTGGCCCACAAGATGGCCGTCGTATACTACCTGATCGTGTTCGCCGTCATCATGGCGCTGGGCATCGCCTACATGCCCAAGGCCGGCCGGATCGACTCCTAAGCCTAAGCCCGCTTCACCTGCGCAGCCCGCGGCATACGCCGCGGGCTCAGAGCGCCCAAAAACCCTGAGGGGTTTTGGGCGCAAAGGGAGAAGAACTGCGTGCGCCTAAAACGCTGCGGCGTTTCCGGGCGGCGCACTGACCAAAGGTGTTGTTTCTTCCACCAGTGTGCGCACTGATGGAAGAAACGCGTTCCCGGCGTACGGGTCGCCGGGAACGAATTGAAAGCACGACGAAGTTTATCAACAGCTTGAGCCCGCGGCATACGCTGCGGGCCGCGCTGTTTTTGGTTTTGCGTCACGCCTCCTCGGCGGCGATCCCCGGAGCAGGCTGGGAGACGATGTTGCGGATCCACACGCCCTTCCGCACCAGGAACAGGCCGATGGCGCACTTCAAAACGTCCACCGCCTGGCACATCGGGTACACAATCAGGATGTCCAGGCTGGTGAAGCGCACCAGCAGGAAGGCCACCGGGATCGCCACCGCCCAGGTGTACACGCAGTCGAACAGGAAGGTCACGAGGGTGGAGCCGCCCGAGCGCAGCGTGAAGTAGCAGCAGTGGGTGATCGCGTTGATCGGCATGAAGCAGGCACTGGCCAGTATGAAGCGCGCGGCCAGCGGGTATACCGCCGCCTCCGCGTCGTAGAGGTGGGGGATTACCGGGGAGAGGAAGGCCAGCAGCGCGCCGATCGCGACGCAGCAGCTGAAACTGAAGAACAGCAGCTTCCATACGTCCGTCCGGGCGCGTTCGAGGTCGTTCGCGCCCAGCGCCTGCCCAATCAGCACCGCCACCGCGTTGCCCATCGACAGGTACACCACGTTGAACAGGTTGATGATGTTGCTGGACACGTTCAGCCCCGCCAGGATCATCTGGCCCCGCATGGAGTAGATCCCCATCAGCACCGTCATGCCCAGCGACCAGAGCGCCTCGTTGACGAGCAGCGGCATGCCCTTCTCCATCACCTGGCGCAGTAGAGGCAGCGGCACCTTCAGCGTCCGCCAGACGCCCTTCAAAAACGCGAAGCGCTGCCTGCGCCGGACGCCCCAGGCTAGGATGCCCAGTTCCAAAAAGCGGGCGAGCACCGTCGCGAGCGCGGAACCCTTCACGCCCATCGCCGGAAAGCCCAGCTTGCCGTAGATCAGCACCCAGTTGGCCAGCAGGTTGAACAGCACCGCCCAGCCGCTGGCCAGCATCGGCAGCACCGTCTCGCCGCTCTCCCGGAGCGTGCCCGAATAGCACTGGGACAGCGCGAACGGCAGCAGCCCCACGAGCATCAGGTTTAAAAAGTCCAGGCCGTTTTTCAGCGTGCCGGCGGTCAAAAGCGGGTCGCCCTCGCCGGTCAGGAAGGACTGAATTAGCGCCCCGCCCCAGAGAGAATAGATGGACAGCGCGCCAAGGAGCAGCGCGAAGGCGATCCACAGCTTGATGCGCAGCGTATTGCGGAGCCCTTCCAGGTCGCCCGCGCCGTAGAACTGCGCGCCGAAGATGCTGGGGCCGGACAGGCCGCCGAAGATGCACAGGTTGAATACGAACAGCAGTTGGTTGGCCACGGTGACGCCCGACATCGCCGCCGTGCCCAACTGGCCCACCATGATGCTGTCGAGCAGGCTCACCAGGTTGGTCAGGCTGTTTTGGATGACGACCGGCACGACGATGACGAGCACCGTCCGGTAGAACGCGCGGTCGCCGATGAAAATCCGCCTCAGGCGGGCTGCGCATCGCATGGGGCTTCCTCCTTGCCTGCGGGCCGGTGCCCGGCCGGAGTCTCCATTATACCACAGGCAGGGGGGAATTGAAAGCGGGCCACGCATGGGGTTCGCGCAAGGTCGTGGGCTCCAAATTTTTTTTAGAAACTCGTTGACCAGAGTGGTCAACAGTGATATAATGCGCTCGTCTGGGCCAAGGGGGTACGAAATGGAGACGAAATTCGAAGCGCTGGATGGGGAGAAGCAGCAGCGCATCCTGAACGCCGCGATGAGGGAATTCGCGTCGAAGGGCTACGACCGCGCCTCCACCAACCGCATCGTGGAGGGCGCATGCATCGCGAAGGGGCTTTTGTTCCATTACTTCAAGAACAAGAAGCGGCTTTACCTGTACTTGTACGACCGGGGGATGCGCCTGATTACGGAGGAGGTCTTTCGGGGCGTAGACTTCTCCCAGCGGGACTTCTTCGCCCGGCTGACCCAGGCGGAGCGGGTGAAGGTCGATCTGATCCGGCGATCCCCGGATATCTTCGACTTCCTCAAGGCGGCGTACCTGGAGGAATCGGACGCCGTGCGCAAAGAATTGGACGAGCGCAACCAGGGGCAGTTGGCGCTGAACTTTCAGCGGGTGTTCGAGGGCGTGGACATGGCGGCCTTCCGGGAGGACTTGGACCCGGCCCTGGTGCTCAAGACGATCGCCTGGGCCTACGAGGGCTTCGCGGGCTCCTACATGGAGCGGATCCGGCGCATGGAGACGCTGGATCAGGATTACGAGGCGCTGCTCCGGGAGGCCGATCAGTACACGGAATTTTTGAAAAAGTGCTTTTATCGCCGGGAGAACGAGTAGAAGGAGCGTAAATTCATGGCCATCGTGGAAGTCAGCCACCTGAAGAAGTACTATGGCGCGGCCCGGGGCATCGAGGATGTGAGCTTCTCGGTGGAGGAAGGGGAGTTCTTCGGCTTCATCGGCCCGAACGGCGCGGGCAAGTCCACGACGATAAGGACGCTGCTGGCGCTGATCCGCCCGACGGCGGGGAGCGCTTCGATCTTCGGCAAGGACTGCGTCAAAAGCGCGCCCGAGATCGCCCGGGACGTGGGGTATCTGCCCAGCGAGGTATTCTATTACGACGGCATGCGGGTGGGGGACCTTTTGAAGTACTCCGCCAGCTTCTACAAAAAGGACTGCCGGGAGCGCATCGCGTATCTCGCCGCCCAGCTGGATTTGGACCTGAAAAAGAAGATCGACGATCTATCGTTTGGCAACCGCAAAAAGGTGGGCATCGTGCAGGCGCTGTTGCACTCGCCGAAGCTCATCATCCTGGACGAGCCCAGCGCGGGGCTGGACCCGCTGATGCAGCAGCGGTTCTTTGAGCTGCTCCGCGAGGAGAACAGGCGCGGCGCGACGGTGCTATTCTCCTCCCACGTGCTCAGCGAGGTGCAGAAGCTGTGCAGCCGCGTGGCGATCATCAAGGAGGGCAGGATCATCCAGCTGGACGCGGTGGGCGCGCTCCGCGAGGACAACTACAAGAAGGTGGCGCTGGAGGCCAAGGCGGCGCTGGACGAGGCGCTGTTCAAGATGGACGGCGTGGCCAGCCTGTCGGTAAACGGCAGCGCCGCGGGCTTCATCTACCGCGGCAGCGTGAACCAGCTGCTGCGCGTGCTCTCTGGGCTCGATCTGGAGAGCGTCACCATCCAGGAACCCGACCTGGAAGAGATCTTCCTGCACTACTACCAGTGAGGGGGAAACGGCGATGAACATCTACCTTCACGAGCTTCGGGCTTACTGGAAGAACACGCTCATCTGGACGCTGTCGCTGGGCGCCGGCACGGTGTTCATGTTCTCGATGTTCCCGGCGTTTTCCGGCAATGCCGTGGCGCTGTCGGACGCGCTCAAAAACTACCCGCTGATGATCCAGCTGGCCTTCGGGCTGTTCGTCGATCAGATCGGTTCGGTGAGCGGCTTCTACTCGTTCATCGTGACCTTTTTGACGTTGGTGGGGTCGGTGCAGGCGATGACGCTGGGCATCTCGGTGCTTTCGAAGGAGACGACCGGGCGGACGGCGGACTTCCTTCTGACCAGGCCGGTCGCAAGAGGGCGCGTCGCGGCGGCGAAGATCCTGGCGGTGTTCACCTGCGTCGCGGTCACCAGCGCGGCGTTCATCACACTTTCGGCGGTCTGCGCGCAGGCGGTGTCGGGCGCGCCGTTCAACCACCGGCCGCTCCTACTGATGGCGCTCTCGTTCTTCTTCGTGCAGCTGATGTTCCTGGTGCTGGGCTTTTGCGCGGCCGCGGTGATTCCGAAAATCCGCTCGGTGCTGCCGGTCTCGCTCAGCTGCGTGTTCGCGTTCTTCGCGCTGGGCATACTGGCCGCCATGCTGGGCAATGAAAAGCTGTACTACCTGTCGCCGTTCAAATACTTCGAGACCTACCGCATCCTGACGACGGCGTCCTACAATCCGCCGTTCCTCGCGGCGTGGGGGCTGGTGGTGGCGGGCCTGACGGCGGCGGGGTTTCAGGTGTTCATCCGGCGCGACGTACGCGCATAGCAGGGAGGGAAGCGCATGAACGTATACCTTCGGGAAACCCGCTCTGGCCTGAAATCGCTGATCTTCTGGAGCCTCGGGGTGATCTTGTTCCTGGCGGCCTCGGTGCAAAAGTATTCGGCGCTGAGCCTCGACCCGGCGTCGCTCGATATCATGCGCCAGCTGCCCAAGGCGCTCCAGGAAATGTTCGGCGTGGGCTATCTGGACTTCGCGAAGCTCAGCGGCTTCTACGGCATGATCTACCCGTACATGGTGCTGATGACGGCGGTGCACGCGTCGATGCTGGGCGCGGTGATCGTGTCCAAGGAGGAGCGGGATCATACGAGCGAGTTCCTGTACGCGAAACCCGCCTCCCGCCTCGGCCTCCTCGGGGCGAAGGCGCTGGCGGCGCTGACGGCGGCGCTTATCCTGAACCTGGTGATCGGCGCGGCCTCCGTTTCGATGTTCGGCAGCGAGCCGGGCATGCCCGGCACGATCGCGCAGCTATGCGCGGGGCTGTTCCTTACGCAGTTGGTGTTTCTGGCGCTGGGCGTCGCCGCGGCGGCGGGGTTCAGGCAGCCCAAGGCGGCGACCGGCATCGCCACCGGCGTCATGCTGGCGGCGTACCTTCTGTCCGTCGCCATCGACGTCAGCGGAAAATTGGGCGCGCTGAAGCCGCTGACGCCGTTCGAATACTTCGACGCCCGCCGGATCATCGGGCGCGGCGAGGCGCTGAACCCCTGGTACGTGCTGCTGTGCCTGATGCTGGCGGCGGCGCTGACCTTCTGGGCCTGCCTGCGCTTCAACCGGCGGGACTTGAAGGTCTGAAGCGCGGCCTATACGAAAAATCCAGCATGATGGGAGAGGCGAACATGACGGAAGAGGAACGGATCTTTCAAGGCATCCTGTTCTGCCCGGGCGACCCGGAATTGAAGAAACTGAAATTGCGTGCCCACAACCTGAGCAGCCTGTACAGCCGCACGCTGGAGGACGAGGTGGAGAAACGGGAGGAACTGCTTTGCCAGATCTTCGGCCGCAAGGGGGCGGGCTGCTTCATGCAGGGGCCGATCTTCTTCCACTACGGCGTGCACACCGAGATCGGCGACCACTTTTTCGGCAACTACAACCTGACCGTGCAGGACGACGCGAAGGTGGTCATCGGCGACAACGTGAACTGCGGCCCCAACGTGACCATCGTGACGCCGGTGCACCCGCTGGTCGCCTCCGAGCGGCGGATGATGCTGGACGGCGGCGGAAAACCGAAGCACCTGTGCTACGCGCGGCCGGTGACCATCGGAAACGACGTGTGGCTGGGCGCGAACGTGACGGTGTGCGGCGGCGTGACGATCGGCGACGGCTGCGTGATCGGCGCGGGCAGCGTGGTGACCCGGGATCTGCCGCCGAACTCGCTGGCGGCGGGCATACCGTGCCGGGTGATCCGGGAGATCACCGAGGCGGACAGCATGATCCATCACCCCGAAATCCTGGCCGACTGCCGCGTGTCCGGTTGACCCGGGCGGCGGAACATTGCCACCACATGTGGGGGGAAAATCGTGGCGCTCCTCCCGGCCCCTGCAATCCCAGCAGCACGCCAAAGGCCGCCCCGCGCCGAAGCGGGGCGGCCTTTGGCGTAAGCTGATACTATTTCCATTTATTAATGCATCGTCGCAGGGTGCCTTTTCGCGCAGGACTGTGTCGCCTTCCGCGGGGCGTAGCGCTGCTACGCCTCGCTCCGGCTCCTTGTCCTGCATCGAAAATTCCCCCCTGCTTTGGAAGCATTCATAATCTCCAATAGTATGACGTTTATTTTGCGGGATTGAGCCGGATGTCCAGGCACATGTCGCCCAGCGCGGTGTCAAGGCATTTAGCGGCATGCAGCGCATAAGGGACGCTGTCGTCGGCCTCCCGGAGTTCGGGAGGCAGGATGTCGCACTCGAGGCTGTCCACGGACAGCAGCGCCAGCACGTTGCCGCTGATGATGTTGGCGATTTCCGCCACCGCCGAGGTGACGAAGGCGTCCACGCTGACCACCTCCATGCCGCTCATGACGGACACCATGCGGAGGGAGGTTACGCTGGGGAACAGATAGATCACTTCCCCCGTAAGGTCGCCGGTCATGCCGATGGCGATGGACAGCGAATCACCCCGCACAAAGCTCTCCGCCGGGCGGTCTGAGACATCGCGCAGGTCCAGCATCAGCCGGAACACGCTGCGGGTCGCCTCCACGAACGGCGCGTAGAGGTCATATGCCATGACTTTGCACCCCCTTTTGGATCGCGTAGGCGGCGATGCGCTGATCCTCCGCGGCCACGTGGTTGATCAGCCACGCCAGAAGCCGCCCTGCGAACTGCTGCATCAGCTGCTCATCGAAGCCCTTTTTTTCATATTCTTTGGAGATGGACGCCACGTACTCAACCATGTCCCGGTGCTTTTGCAGGTGCGCCTCGTAGCCGGGGTAGCCGATCTGCCGCTGATAGGCTTCCTCGTCCCGAAAGTGCGCCACGACGTAGCCCTTCATGAACTCCAGGGTTTCGTTGACGCGCTGCACCTTATCTTCCCAGGGCACGCCGGCGCGCACCGTCTGCATAAAGTCGTTCACGCGCTGGAACAGCTCCTGGTGCTGGGCATCGATCACCGGAACGCCCAGCCTATATTTGTCCCTCCAGAACATTCTCTGCCGCCCTTTCGCCATCTGCTGTACCTCTATTAATTATACTATCGGCGCCCGCCGGCGCTTTTTGAGCGTTTTGGGGCGCGAAAATATTTTTAATGCGTTAAGAGCAAAGCGGAGCGACAGGGTTACTTGCGGAGGCCGGCGGATACCGGGCAGGATGTAAAATTTCTCCAGGCGTTTTAATTTCGGCTCCCGGCGTTCGATATATCTGGTGTACGGATCACAAAAGTACGCGAATCCGGGAGGGATCGATCATGGCCAGCAGCAGTTCTTCGGTCAACGCGTCCACGTTGAGGCTTACCGGCATGGCCTCCGGCCTGGACACGCAGAGCATCGTCGACGGCATGATGAGCGCCAGCAAGACGAAGCTGGAGAATATGCAGAAGCAGCAGACGCAGCTGGAGTGGAAGCAGGCGGCCTATAAGGACATCCTGACGAAGATCAACGACTTTCAGACCAAATATTTTGGAACTTCCACGTCGCTCTCCTCTTCCAATACCATCCTGGGGTCGTCGCTCACCAAATTGAACGCCAGCTATTCCTCCAGTTACGTGTCGGTGGCGACCAGCTCGGATTCCAACGCCGGCTCCATCTACGTATCGGACATCGTGAGCCTGGCCACCAGCGCGAAGCTGGCCGGCGCACCGGGCGTCAGCGCCAACCCGACGATCTCCGTCGACACCGATAACCTCTCGGAACTCGGGGGCAAGAGCATGGTGGTCACGCTGGACGGCGTGAAAAAGACCATCACCTTCTCTTCCAATAAAACGTATTCCTCCGCGGGGGACGTGCAGCAGGAACTGGACGCCCAGCTCACCTCCGCGTTCGGCTCGGGCAAGATCGCGATGTCGCTGAGCGGCAACGGCGTCTCGCTGGCCACCTCCAACTCCACGCTGCAGATCAGCGTGCCGCCGGACACCGCGCAGGACCCGTCCAGCGTACTGGACTTTGGCGGCTACGCCTCAAATCGCCTGAGCCTCACCGCCAAACTGAGCGAGGCGGGCCTTAGCCAGAGCGTCGCCGGCGAGGACGGCACGCTGTCGTTCTCGATCAACGGCACTTCGTTCAATTTCTCGTCCGACAGCACGCTGAACGACGTCATGAAGGCGGTCAACGCCAGCGCCGCCGGCGTCAAGATGACCTACTCCTCGCTGACCGACTCCTTCTCGCTGGTCTCCGCCGCGACCGGCGCGCAATCGCAGGCCTCGGTGTCCGATGCCACCGGCAGCCTGATGGGCGCGCTGTTTGGAAGCGCCACCGCCACCGCGGGCACCGACGCCGTGGTCAAGCTGAGCGTGAACGGCTCCACCGATGAAGCCGACATGATTACGCTGACCCGCTCCTCCAACACATTCTCCGTGGACGGCACCCAGATTACCCTTCTGGGCAAGGCCGCGGGCGACGCCAAGGAAGGCGTCAGCATCGACCTCAGTTACGACACCGACGCCATCGCCACCAAGATCGGCGATTTCGTCACCGATTATAACGCGCTGCTCAAGACGCTGACCGACAAGCTATCCGAGGAGGCCTACGGCGATTACAAGCCGTTGACCGACGACGAGAAGGCGAAGCTCTCCGACACCGAGGTTGCGCAGTGGGAGGAGAAGGCCAAGAGCGGCCTCTTGAAGGGCGACGCGGCGCTCAGCTCCATCGCGTCGGACCTGAGGACCAGCATGGGCGCCCTCGTCAAATCGCTGACCGGCGGCGATTCGCAGGTCCTTTCGGATATGGGCATCGCCACCGGCAACTACACCGAGAAGGGCCAGATCCATCTCGACACCGAAAAGCTCAAAACCGCGCTGAAGGGCGACGCGTCCAAGGTGCTCGCGGCCTTCACGCAGAAGAGCAGCGTCAGTTATTCCGCTTACGCGTCCGCCGACCAGGTGCAGCAGCGCTTCAATGAATCGGGCGTACTGTGGCGCCTCTCGGACGTGCTCGCCAAGAACCTGGCGACCGTCGGAAAGAAGGGCGCGCTGATCACCTTGGTGGGCGCTCCGGGCAGCAGCTACAACACCAATTCCGACTACGCCAAAAAGATCAGCAGCGCGAAGGGGGCTATTGACGAAATGAAAGACAAGATGACGGACGAGGAAGACCGCTACTGGGACAGGTTCACCGCGATGGAATCCGCTCTGGCGAAGCTGCAGTCCCAAAGCAGCTGGCTCACGAGCATGCTCGGCGGAAACAATAACAGCAACACCTAATTGACGTAACGGGAGTGAAGCTCAATGACCCTTGCCAACCAGTATACGCGGTACATGAACCAGACGGTCACCGCCTCGACGCCCGGCGAGCAAATCGTGATGTTGTTTGAACACGCGTCGTTCAAACTCTCCAAGGCGATTCAGTGCATCGAGGCCAAGGATATCCCCGGCGCCCACAACGCCATCGTCCGCGTGCAGAACATCTATCAGTTTCTGTCGGACTGCCTGGACATGCGCTACGAGATCTCCGGAAACCTCTTTGCGCTCTATCAGTTCGCCTACGACGAATTGACCACCGCCAACATGAAGAAGGACCCGGAGATCCTCCGCCGCGTCCTGAAGATGACGAAGGAATTTGAGGAGACCTGGAGAAAGGCGGATCTCCAGACCCGCCTGGAGAGAGCGGCAAGGTGAGGCAAATGCAAAGCGATATCCTCCAGAAAATTGAAACGATGTCCCGCCAGAGGCTGAATCTGGTCAAGCAGTTCAACGCGCTGTCGGCCTGCGCGCTCCAGTGCCTGGACGGGGAGGACATCGAGGGCTTCGTCGAGAACGTGGACGCGGCCAACCAACTGACCGCGAGGATTGACGAACTGTCCCGTTCGATCGATTCCCACGTGTCCCAGCTGGGCAACGCCAGCGCCGCCACCGTGCGCGCGCTGTTCGACACGGGCGCGGAAAACGTCGCCTGCCCGGAGTGGTGCGCCGCGCTGGCCTACGACAGCGTCAACATGAAAAAGCTGCTCCGGAACAGCGCCGGCCTGAACGCCAGGATGGACGCCCGCGCGCGCGCCGTCAGCTCGGAGATCCGGGAGCAGCTCAACCGCATCCGGATGAACCGGAAAATCCACAACCGCTATGCGATGCAGGGGGCTACGGCGGGCATGCACATCAATTACAGATCGAAATAGCGTGCGCTCGCGCATACCGGGGGGTCAGACATGGAGATCAGTACCATCATCGGGCTCATCATCGGATTCGGGGGCATCGCCGTGGGCTACCTGATGGACAACGGCGTGCTGTCGGCGCTGTGGATGCTCAGCGCCTTTATCACGGTTGTCGGCGGCTCGTTCGGCGCGCTCTTCGTATCCTATCCGCTGGGCCAGGTGCTCAAACTGCCCAAACTGTTTGGAGAACTGCTCCACGCACCCAAATCCACGATCGACAGCACCATTGATTACCTGGTGCTGCTGGCCACCAAGGCGAGGCAGGGCGGCCTTCTGAGCCTTGAAAAGGAAATCAACTCCAGCGACAGGGTGGATCCCTTCATCAAGCGCGGCGTGCTGATGGTCGTGGATGGCACCGACGCGGGCAAGATCAGCGAGATCCTGGAGAACGACATCTACATCTACGAGTCCAGCGAGTCGGCCGCCGTCTCCATGCTGGACGCGCTCGGCGGCTTCACCCCGGCGTTCGGCATGATCGCCACCATCATGGGCCTGATTATGTGCCTCTCGGCCGGTTCCGGATCGCCCGACGAGATGACCCACGCCATCGGCGGCGCGTTCACCGCCACGTTCTACGGCGTGCTCCTGGCCAACCTGTTCTTCCTGCCCGCGGCCTCCAAGCTGAAGGGCCGCATCGCCAACTACCGGCTGGAGAAGGAAATGGTCATCGAGGCGGTCTGTGCCATTCGAAACGGCGTCAACCCGCGGCTTCTGCAGGAGCAGCTCTCATCCTATTACATGCTGGCGGGCAAGAAGCAGCCGGCCAAGCTGAGCAGCATCAAGGGGGACAAGGCGGCTTAGGCCTCATCCAGAGGGAACCTTCGGCGCGCCGCCGAGTATCAAATAAGAGGTCTACGCATCATGAGCAGTAAACACCGCAGTTCCGGAGGGAGTCACGGCAACAGCGAACGCTGGCTGATGACGTATGCCGACCTCATGAACAACCTGCTGGCGCTGTTCATCGTGCTGTACATGTCCGGGGTCACCGACCTCAGCAAATTCCAAAAAGTCATCGCGAGCTTCGCCGTCACTTTCGGGAATACCGCCGTCACCGAGGCCGCCCAAAACACCCCCGACAAGATCAACGCATCGGACATCGACGAGGACAGCCTGAACGCGATCCTGGCGGCCAGCGACGGGAACCCCATGCCTACGATCATCCCGGACGAGAATAAGGCGCCGGAGGGCGCCGAAGCCGAAGGAGCGGAGGCCACCGAGGCCCCGACGGGGGACGGAGAGATGCCATCCGTCACCCAAATGCCCAAGGGGGGCGCTCCGCCCGGCGAAACCGCGGCGCCCGCGGCGGCGGCTGGCCTCAAGACCGCGACGGGCAACGGCAACGTCAGTACCGGGAAGGACGGCAGCGGCGACGCCTACGACGAACTGGTCGGCCGCATCTCGGACCTTTTGAAGGCCAAGGGATACGACAAGAACGTCAGCGTCGAAAAGGGCGGAAATTACATCTATCTGCGCTTCCGGGAGGGCATTCTGTTCCAGCCGGACGAGGCCGTCATGAGGGACGGGGCCGCCCAGGTGCTCTCCAACATTTCCACGGTCATCATGGATTCCTACGACCTGATCTCGAACATCGATATCAGCGGCCACACCGCCAGAATCGCCAGCAACCTGCCCTCCAAGAGCAACCTGTTCTCCTGGGAGCTGTCCACCAACCGGGCGCTGACGGTGCTGGAATACCTGGTTAAGCAGTGTAACATGCCGCAGGAAAAGCTTTCGGTTAGCGGCTACTCCTGCAACCAGCTGCTCGTGCAGGGGGATTCCGAGGAATTCCGGGCGCAGAACCGCCGAGTGGAGATCCGCCTGACGAGGGCAGTGACCGGCGATCAGAACATCGACGTGTCGTCCGGCGGCGGCGAGCCGCAGCAGGGCGACGGGGCCTGGGCGGACGACGCCCAAGCCCAGACCGACCAGGCCTGGGGATGATTCACAGCAGGGCCAGAACACCTGGAACCGGATATTCAGCAATCAGGACACATGAGGAGGAGACCTGAGCCGAAGCACAGCAGGCTTCACCGGGGCACGTACTGCACGCAGCCGCAGCGTGCGGCACAGCCTCGCGCCCGGCCGATGCGCTCCGCCATCGACCGGCGGGGGGTGGCCCCGGGGCAGATCTTCTCACAACGCGCCCCGCAGCATGTGCTGCGGGGCGTAAGTTTTCCTCCATTGACACGGTTTCTGGTGGCGCCAACTTCAGCAAGCGTTTTCTTCGCCGGTGCGCACTGGTGATGGAAGCAGTGTCCCCGCGCGCGGGCCGCCGGGGGCGGTCGGGGGGGGAAGGGTACCGGGTGCTGCGCATCCAGGGCCGCGCGCTGCGGCTCGCGGCCCTGGATGCTTTGAGGAAGCGGTAGCAGCCTTCGGTGCCTTGATTGAACATGGGGGCTCCGGGCCCCCAAGCCCCCCGGAGGCGTCCGGGCAGAGCGGCATCCGGCGGACTGTAGGGCCGGTCTGGGAGGAAGCCTTGGAATTCCAATCCGCACTCATAGACAGATCAAGGCGGCCGGATCGCTCCGGCCGCCTTATTGGGATTCTAAGATCAGTGCTTGATGGACAGCTGCTGCACCACCTCGCCCGGGATGGCGTCCAGGCTCAGCTGCTTTGTCACGGCGCCCAGGTCATGGGCGATCTTGGGCATGCCGTACACCACGCTGCTCTTCTCGTCCTGCCCGATGGTGTAGGCGCCGCTCTTGCGCATGCTGAGCAGGCCCCGCGCGCCGTCCTGGCCCATGCCGGTCAGCAGCACGCCCACCGCCCGGTCGCCGCAGGCCTTGGCCATTGAATCGAACAGCACGTCCACCGAGGGGCAGTGCCCGTTGACCTTCTCGCCCTCGAACACCTCCACCCGGAACCGGTCGCCCACGCGGCGAACCCGCATGTGCTTGTCGCCGGGCGCGATCACGGCGGAGCCCGGCTCCAGGTAGTCTCCGTTCTCCGCCTCCTTGACGTGCAGCGCGGTCTGGGCATCCATGCGCTGGGCGAACATGTCCGAAAATACCGGCGGGATGTGCTGCACGATCGCGATGCCGGGGATGTTTGCGGGCAGCGCCTTCAGCACCCGGTAGATGGCCTCGGTGCCGCCGGTGGACGCGCCGATGCCGATCACCTTGGTGGTGTCGAAGTGGGCCTGTGCCACCTTGACCTCGGCGAGCGCGGCGGGGCGCCTCCTCACCTGCACCTTGGAGGCGATCACGATCTTGGCGGCCAGGTCCTTGATCAGCGCCTCTACGCCCTTGCCGCTCTTTTCATCCGGCTTGGTCACGAACTCTACCGCGCCGGCGCTCATCGCATCAAACACCGCGTCCGACGCGCTGGAGACCACGATGACGGGGATCGGGTACTGGGACAACAGCCGCCGGATGAACTCGATGCCGTCCATCCGGGGCATCTGGATGTCGCAGGTGAGGATGTCCGGGCTGGCCTCCAAGATCTTATCCCGGGCCTCGAAGGCGTTGGAAGCCTTGGCCACCACCTCGATGCGCGGGTCGACGGCCAATCCCCGGGCGAGCACTTCCCGGAATACCAGCGAATCGTCCACGATCAGAACCCTGATTTTTCTCGTCTGTTGCATAGCTGCCTCGCTCGCCACGCCGGGATCACATCCTGCGGTAGACCGCCGGCATGACGTACATGTACTTGGACTTGGTTCGGTCGATCGCCTCCGAGTGGCCGATGAACAGATAGCCGCCCGGCTCGGTCATATCGTAGAGCTTGTCGATGATGGCGGCGCGGGTCTCGGCGTCGAAGTAGATCATCACGTTCCGGCAGAAGATCACATGGAACTTCTTTTTGAAGGGGTACACCGGCTCGATCAGGTTGAAGCGGCGGAAGATGACCTCTTTTTTGATCCGCGCCGCCATTTCGTAATTGCCGTCCGGCAGGCGCGTCAGGTACATCTGCTTCCAGAGGGGAGGGAGCGGCTCGATGTGCTCCGCGGTGTAGACGCCGCGCGCTCCCTCCTTCAGCACCTTTTCCGAAAGGTCGGTGGCCAGCACCTTGCTGTCCCACCGTCCCTTTTCCGCGCCCAGCGCTTCGTCCAGAATCATGGCCAGCGTGTAGGGTTCTTCCCCGGAGGAGCACGCGGCGCTCCAGATGCGCATGTCCCTGTCTGTCACGGACTTCTTCAGATACGGGAGCACGGTATCCTTGAAATAGTGGAAGTGGGCCGGCTCCCGCATGAAGTAGGTGTGGTTGGTGGTGATGCGATCCACCAGCGCCGCAACCGCCGCGCCGGTGGGATCGCTGACCAACTCGTTGTAATATTCCGTGAAGTTGCTGCGGCCCGACTGCTGAAGTACGCCGGCGAGTCTGCTGGTGAGCAGCGCCTGTTTGGATTCCTTCAGGGAGATGCCGCTGACCGAATAGATCAGCTGGGCGAGCTTGTGGTACTCCGCCTCGGTCATCTCAGGCATGGCCTGCGCCAGCAGCAGGTTGGGCGCATAATTGGTCTCCATGCAGTCTCCTTTCGAGGGAAGGGTTCATACTTCAGTATTTTCCGAATTCGTTGTCGCTCAGCGAGATCTTGCGGGGCTTTCCGGGTGAAACCCTTGCCGGCGGCTCCAGGGGAAGCGCTTCGTCCTCCTCGCCCAGCGAAATCTTTGTGGGCCGTGCGAAGGCCGCGTTGACAGCGGCGTTGGCGGCCGCCCGGACGGAGTGGGGGATGGGCGCGTTGTTCACAGGCCGCGCAGGCTTGGGAGGCACCGGGGCGGCGGGCCTGGCGCTCGCGGCACTCTGGAGCGCGGGCGACTTTTCCGGCCGCTTTGCTTCATCGGATAGGGTGGACCCCTTGAGCTTGAAGCCCGCGACCTGCTGGTTGAGCATTTCGGCCTGGGCGGTCAGCTCGCGGGCCGCGGCCGCAGCCTCCTGCGTGGTGGCGGAGTTGGCCTGCACGACCTGGGAGATCTGCACGAGGCCCTGGTTGATCTGCTCGATGCCGGTGGACTGCTCGCCGGACGCGACGGAGATGTCGTGCACCAGCGCGGCCACGCGCCCGACCTCGTCCACGATCTGCTTCAGCGCCTCGGCGGTCTCGTGGGCCAGCTTGGTGCCGCCCGCCACGCTCTTTGAGGAGCCTTCGATGAGGCTTCCGGTCTCCTTGGCGGCGCTGGCGGATTTGGCGGCCAGGTTTCGCACTTCCTCGGCCACCACCGCGAAGCCGCGGCCGTGCTCTCCGGCGCGGGCCGCTTCCACGGCGGCGTTGAGCGCCAGGATGTTGGTCTGGAACGCGATGTCGTCGATCACCTTGATGACCCGGTTGATGTTGCCGGAGGACTGATCGATGTCTTCCATCGCCCGGAGCATGTCGCCCATCTTTTCATTGCCGCGCACGGCGAGCGAGCGGGTGTTGTCGGCCAGCTGGTTGGCTTCCGAGGCGTGCCCGGCGTTTTGCCGGGTCTGGGAGGCGATCTCCTCCACGGAGGCGGACAATTCCTCCAGCGCGCTGGCCTGCTGGGTGGTGCCCGACGCCAGCTGCATCCCGGAGGACGCGATCTGGCGGGAACCCACGGCCACCTGCTCGGCGGCGGTGCGGATGCCCGCGATGAGCTGGCTCATGTTGACGGATACCGTGTGGAAGGCCCTGCCGAGCACGCCGATTTCGTTCCGCTTCAGGATGTCGACGTCGATGTTCAGATCGCCGACGGAGAACCGCTCCGCCGCCTTCACCATAGGCAGGATGGGCTTGGCGATGCTGCGCGCGATGAGGAACGCGATGAGCGCGCTGAGGATGGCCAGCAGCACGGCCGCCGCTAGCATGATCCACTGCAGCTGATCCACCTGGGCGAATACCTCGCTGCGGGGAGCCGCCAGCACCATGAACCAGTTGGTCCCTTGGATGGGGACGAAGCCGGCGTACTTGGTCACGCCATTGTAGTTGTAGCCACGCACGCCGGCCTGGCCGCTGACCGCCAGGTTCAGCAGTTCCGCGAGGCCCTTCTGCGCGGGATCGTTCTGCGCCTTCTCCAGCGCGCGGTCCTGGCTGTACACCATCGCATGGTCCGGGTGCGCAACCGTGACGCCGTCGCCGTTCACGGCGTAGGCATAGCCCGTCTTGGCGTACGTGATGTCCGAAACCAGGTCGCACAGCTTGTACCCGTCCGTCGTCATCATCAGAACGCCTGCGACGGAATCGCCGGATTTCACCGGAACGGAGAACGTCATCGTCGTCTGATCCGTTCCCTCGACCGGGACCGGATCCGACACGTATTGTTCCCCAGCCATGCCCTTTATGTAGTTGACGTTGTCCGCGACGTTCACCGTGTCGCCGGCGTTATTGTACGCGCTGCCGTTTGCGTCGGCGTAGACCATGCTCAGGTATCCCTTGTCCCGCACCTGAGCGTTCATGATCATCTGGATCTGGTACGCGTTCTCGCTCGCGCTCTGGAACTTACTGACGGTCGCGGTTTTAAACGCGCTGTCCCGGACGACGGCGTTCAGCTCGTTGTAGCTGCTGCCAATGCGCTCGGACACCAACTCCGCGCCCTGCTTGGTGATCGCGCCCAGCGAACTTTCCATGACGCCGGTGACGGCGGAACTGGAGAGCTTGGTTGCGGCGATGTAGTAGACGGCGCAGATCGCGATGCTGAGCAGCGTGATCCCCAGCACCATCGCCAGGAGGATGCTCCTGAAGCCCTGCTGCTTCCCCAATCCGGCACCCTGTATGCCGGAACCATTCTGCTTGGAACCTCTTCGTTTCATCGCTCTCACCCCGCCTTATGCGTCTTTGGGCGCGTCCGGGCAAGCCGACTCCGGATGAACCATCGCCTCGAGTTCGTCGTCGGCGACCAGTTTCTCGAAGTCCAGTAGCAACTTGATGTCCTTGTCCGCCTTGCCGATGCTCTTGATGAAGCGGTTGCTGTTGCCGTTGATCCTGGGCGGCTGGGCGATGCTTTCATCGGGGATCTTGAGCACCTCGCACACGCTGTCCACGATCAGCCCGACGCACAGTTGCCCCGTCCGGGCCACGATGATGCAGGTGCGCTCGGTGTAGGCGATCTCCGGCTTTCCGAAGCGAAGCCGCACGTCCATGACCGGGACGATTTCGCCGCGCAGGTTGACGATGCCCTTGACGTAACGCTTGACCTCCGGCAGCGTCGCGATGGGCTGCATCTGGATGATGTCGGTGATGTAGCTGATCTCCAGGCCGTAGCACTCCTGATCCAGCATAAAGGTGAGATACTTGCCGTGCAGGGTGTCCTCGACGGCGGGGCTGTTCTCCATCGCCACTTCGCTCATAGCTGTCTCCTCCTTGCGTTATTGGCCATTGATGCTCGTCTCCACCAGCCAGCCCGCGTCCAGGATCAGGCTGATGCTGCCGTCGCCCAGCAGCGTCAGACCCGAGAGGCAGCGGGAGAGCGGGGTCTTTTTCAGGTAGGCGGGCAGCGCCTTGACGACCACCTGCTGGCGGCCCACCAGCTTGTCCACAAAGATGCAGCGCTTCTTGCCGTCCTGCTCCACCATCATCAGGATGCCGTCGGTCAACTGGGTGACCGAAGTCTGGACGTTCCACTGCCTGTGCAGGCGGAGCACCGCGTAGCACTCGCCCCGCACCATGATCATCTCGTTGCCGTCGATGTCCTTCAGAATGTCCTGCTGCCGCGGCTTGAAGGATTCGCAGATGGCCGCGATCGGGACCGTCAGCCGGGTATCGCCCACCGAGACGTTCATGCCGTCCAGGATGGCGATGGTGAGCGGGATCTTGAGCAGCGTGTTCATGCCCTTGCCGGGTTCGCTTTCGATGGCCACCGAGCCGCCGATTTGCGAGATGTTCTGCATCACCACGTCCATGCCCACGCCGCGGCCGCTGAACTCGGTGACCTTCTCGTTGGTGGAGAAGCCGGGCAGGAAGATCATGTTGTACACCTCGCGGTCGGTGTACTCGCTTTCGGGTTTGGTCAGCAGGTTGTTCGCCCGGGCGCGGGCGAGGATCTTCTCCCGGTCCAGCCCGCGGCCGTCGTCCCGGATGGAGACCAGCACGTTGCCGCCGGCGTTTTGCGCCTCCAGCGTCACGGTGGCCGTGGGGCTCTTGCCCGCGCGGGCGCGCTCCTCGGCGCTTTCGATGCCGTGGTCGATGGAGTTGCGGACCAGGTGGATGAGCGGGTCGGCGATGTGCTCGATCACGTTCTTGTCTACGCTGGTGTCCTCGCCGATCAGCGTGAGATGGACGTCCTTATTCAGGGTATTGCTCATGTCCCGGACGACCCGCTGCATGCGGTGGAATGTGGCCGACAGCGGCACCAGCCGCATCGACATCACCAGTTCCTGCATCTCGGTGACGATCTTGCTCAGGTGGGCGGCGGACTTGTTAAAATCCGCAACCTCAAGCTTCGCGATCTCCGGGTTCTCGACCACCATGGTCTTGGCAATGACCAGTTCGCCCATCAGATCCATCATCAGATCGAGTTTGTTGACGCTGACGGAGATGATCGACTGCGGCTGCTGGTGATACTGGGCGGTGGAATCCTGGTTCGCGGCGGGTTTCTTTGCCGCTTCCGAGGCTTCCGGAGCCTCCGCGGCTTCCGGATGGCCTTCGTGCGCTTCGGCATCGTCATGTCCGGCTTCAGTGGGCGCGGCCTCCACCGTCTCGCAGACCAGGTCGAGTTCGCTCAGGAACACGGTCTGCATCAGCTTCTTGCGGACCTCCTCCAAGGACAGCTCGGTCTCGAAGCGGATGGTGAAGCCGTGCTCGCGGACCCTGGCGGCGCTTTCGCCGTTCTCCATGATGTCCTGCGGTTCGTAGGACAGCACCTTGGCGTACTCGCCCACCTCGACGGTGACCGAGTAGGCCCGGACATCCTCCATCGCGCAGCCGTCCTCGAACAGGATGATCGCCTTGTAGCGCTTCGCGCCCGGGGACTCGGAGCCGAGCGGGACGGGCGCGGGGGCGGAAACTCCGGCGGGAGGCTTCGCGGAGCAGCCGGCGTGGGGCTCCGAATTCCCGGTCATCACGCTCATCAGCAGGTCGATCCGGTGGATCAGCAGCTGGTTGTCCTCCTGGTCGGCGGGCTCGCCCGAGCGGATTCTCTCCAGCTCCTGGTTGATGAAGTCCATGCAGGAGAGGATCATGTCGCTGACGGCGCGGGAATCATAGGAGGCTTCGGGGTTCTCGCGGATGTAGAAAAAAAGATCTTCCATCCGGTGGGCCAGCTTGGCGATCCCGACAAACGACATCATCGCGGCGGAGCCTTTGATGGTGTGCATGATCCGGAATACCTCGTTGACCTGATCGTGAGAAAAACCGCCCTGGCTCTCCGCGGCGAGCACGACCTGCTCCAACTGCTGGGCGTTCTGGCCCGTCTCAAAGACGAACAACTCAAGCAAGGATTCGTCCTGGTTGTTTTCCGGAGCCATACCGCATATCCCCCTAGCACTTGGACGCCACTTTAAGCAGCGTCTGCGTGATGTGTTCCTCTTTATAAGGCTTGACGATGAACGACTTCGCGCCGCTCAGGATCGCTTCTTTGACCATGCTCTCCTGGCCCATCGCCGAGATCATGACCACCCTCGCGTTCGGGTCAAACTCCCGGATCAGCCTCAGCGCCTCAATGCCGGTCATATCGGGCATCGTGATGTCCATCGTCACCACGTCGGGCTTGAATTCCTTGTACTTGTCCACGCCTTCCTGGCCGTTCTTTGCGTCGGCGACCACGGTGAACCCATGCTTATTCAATACGTTCTTGATCGCCAGCCGCATGAACGCCGCGTCGTCAACCACCAGTACACTGATCAATGCGCTCGCCTCCGCTGTCATCTGTCTATACCGATAATGGTGATGGCCCACAGCGCCGGGTCGTTCAGAAGGTCCAGCACGTTGTCGCCCACCCGGGCCTCCCGGTTGTCGATGTGGAGGAGCCTGATTTTCGGGCGCATCAGCGCCTCTTTTTGGTTTTCCACCACGATGGCGCACTGGCCGTTTGAGAGCCTGACCCGGGTGCCGACGGGGTAGGGCACGACCTTGCGCATAAAGGTGGAAACCACCTGCGGATCGAACATGACGCCGGAGTTGCCCATGATGTGCTCGACCGCCTCCGACGGCGGGAGCGCCGCGTGGTACGGCCGGTCGCTCGTCATCGCGTCGTACACGTCGGCCAGCGCGATGATCTTGCCCTCCAGCGGCTGCTTGTCGCCCATGAGGCCCAGCGGATAGCCGCCGCCATCGTAGCGCTCGTGATGGGTGAGCACCGCGACGATCGATTCCACCGGGCCGCCCCACTGCTCGCGCAGATAGTCGTAGCCAAAGGAGCTGTGCAGCTTCATCTTTTCGAACTCTTCGACTGTCAGCGCGCTGGGCTTATTGATGAGATCCCGGGAGATGAAGACCTTGCCGATGTCGTGCATCAGCGCGCCCATCCCCAGCTTGTACAGGCTGCTGCGGTTCATGTTGGCCGCCACGCCCAGCAATATGGAAAGCGACGCCACGCTGACCGAATGGTAGTATGTGTACTCGTCATGGGCCTTGATGTCGGCCATGTTGATCAGCATGCCGCGGTCCGCCGCGAGTTCGTCGATGATCTCGTCCAGGAATTGGCGCAGCTCCAGAAAAGAGGAAGCCTGGCCGTTCTGGTTCCCGATCTCGATGTGCCCAAAAAGTATTCGCACGGCGTTGACCGTGTTGCGCTTGAGCCGCTTCGAGATAATGCCGATGTTCTCCGGAGTGTCGTCGAGGTTGTCGACGATGCAGGCATCCTGATGCCGGATGAATTGCAGCCGGGCAATGTGCGCCTGGGTCAACTCCTGGCCGCAGGTCAGCAGCACCTCGTTGTGCATCCCAAGCAGATCCAACGCCAGAACCATGCCGGGCTTCAGGTCGTCCGGTTTTACATACATCATCGCTGATACGCCGTTTCCTTTTGGGTTTTCCTCAGCGGGCTCACTTTTTCCCTGCGAAGCGCCTGCAAATCATCCCTCCGGGCCGCCGCCAGACAGGCAGGCCCCGGCTCCCGCCCCGCTCAAGGCAGGGCGGGAGCCGGGGCGCGGGATCAGCCTTGCAGCAGCTGGAGGACGCCCTGGGGCTGGGAGTTGGCCTGGGCCAGCATCGCCTGGGACGCCTGGAGCAGGATGTTGTTCTTGGTGTAGTTCGTCATTTCCTCGGCCATGTCCACGTCGCGGACGCGGGACTCGGCCGACTGCAGGTTCTCCTTGGTGGTAGACATGTTGTTTGCGGCGTGCTCCAACTGGTTCTGCAGCGCGCCGTAGCCCGCGCGGGTGGTGTCCACCTCGCTGATGGCCGCCTCCACATCGTCGGAACTGATCAGCGTCGCCTGCACGACGTTGCCTACCTTCGTATCCGCCACCGACGTCTTGCCGATCAGCTTGGACAGCGCCTCGGTCTTGGCCTGCTTAACGGTGACCGACTGCGTGCCGTTCTCGCCGTAGAAGAAGGAGGCCGCGGTGCCCGAACCATCCTTGCTTTCCAGCGCGCCGGCCGCGGTCGTGATGCCGGCATACGCGCCAGGGGTGACATCGGCGCTGGCTCCATCTTTAAGACCGGTGCCGGATATCGTATAAACCGCGTCCGTTGTCAGGCCGACGTCCGTTGCCGAGAAGGCGGGCTGGGTGCCGGCGGTGTTCCAAGTAGAGCCGTCAGTCGAAACCTCCCAATTGCCTCCATGGTACCGGATGGTGTTGGTGTCAGCGCCTAAACCCACAAGTGCGCTCGTGACCTGAGCACCTGAAAGATTCCCGGTGGTGCCTCCAGCCGACTTCGACTGGGCTCCGAAGACCATCTGGCCGTTGAACTGGGTGTTGGTGTAGATGTCGGTGACGGCCTTGCCCAGCGCGTTCATCTCGGAGCCGATGTTGGTCTGGTCCTCGGTCGAGTAGGTGCCGTTGGCCACCTGCACCGTCAATTCCTTCATGCGGGTGAGCATGTCGGAGACTTCGGACAGCGCGCCCTCTGCCGTCTGGATGAACGAGGTGCCGTCCTGGGCGTTTCTCGTGCCCTGGGTGAGGCCGCGGATCTGGGAGCGCATCTTCTCGGAAATCGAGAGGCCCGCCGCGTCGTCCGCGGCCCGGTTGATTCTGGAGCCGCTGGACAGCTTCTCCATCGCCTTGTTGGTGTTGGTCGAGTTGATGCTGTACTGCCGGTAGGTGTTCATGGCCGTGATGTTGTTGGAGATACGCATGGTTTCTTCCTCCTTGAAATATGACCGCGGAATCCTTTCCTGCGGTTGCCTGAACCGCTTCGCCCGTACGCTGCGTCGCGGCTAGTGCACAATGGGAACAACCACCCCCGGCGCGCGATTTTCGCGCCGTGCTGCGTGCCGGGGGTATCCGGTTGTGTTCTGGATTGGTATTACTGCTGCAGCAGCTGCAGCACGCCCTGAGGCTGGGAATTGGCTTGAGCGAGCATTGCCTGGGATGCCTGGAGCAGGATGTTGTTCTTGGTGTAGTTCATCATTTCCTCGGCCATGTCCACGTCGCGGACGCGGGACTCGGCCGCCTGCAGGTTTTCCTTGGTGGTGGCCATGTTGTTGGAGGCGTGGTCCAGCTGGTTCTGCAGCGCGCCGTAGTTCGCGCGGGTGGTGTCCACCTCGCTGATGGCGTTCTCCACCAGGTCGGAGGTGACCGAGACGGCGTTGGAGACGTCGGAGGTCGTGCCGTCCGCCTGGGCGGTTTCGGTGGTGAGCAGCGCCAGCTGCTCGGTGGTCGCCTGCTTGATCGACACCGACTGCGTGCCGTTCTCGCCGTAGACAAATGTGGCTGCCGTGGTCGCCGCCGCCGCGGTCACGCCGGTCATCGCGCCCTCGGGCGTGGCCGCCTGAGCGCCAAATACGGCGGTGCCGTTGAACTGGGTGTTGGTGTAGATGTCGGCGATGGCCTTGCCCAGCGCCTTCATCTCGGCGCCGATATTGGTCTGATCCTCGGTCGAGTAGGTGCCGTTCTCCACCTGAACCGACAGTTCCTTCAGGCGGGTGAGCATGTCGGACACTTCGCTGAGCGAACCCTCCGCCGTCTGGATGAACGAGACGCCATCCTCGGCGTTTCGGGCGCCCTGGGTGAGGCCGCGGATCTGGGCCCTCATCTTTTCGGAAATAGAGAGGCCCGCCGCGTCGTCCGCGGCCCGGTTGATCCTGGAGCCGCTGGACAGCTTCTCCATGGACTTGTTGGTGGCGGTCGTGTTGAGATTGTACTGGCGGTAAGTGTTCAGGGCTGCGATGTTGTTGGCAATTCTCATGCTGTTATCCTCCTCGATCGTTCGGGCAGACTCCCATTCCACGGACACCTGTTTTTGTCCTATGGTTTTATAAGACAGCCGCTTCAGGCGGCGTCGAATGGGCTAACTGCTGCAACGAACCAAGGATGCCGGTTCAAACGCACCCTGAGTTTGGGGAAGCCGGGTCCGAAGTTACTGCTGCAGCAACTGCAGGACGCCCTGGGGCTGGGAGTTCGCCTGGGCCAGCATCGCCTGGGACGCCTGGAGCAGGATGTTGTTCTTGGTGTACTCGGTCATTTCCTCGGCCATGTCCACGTCGCGGACGCGGGATTCGGCCGATTGCAGGTTCTCCTTGGTGGTGGACATATTGTTGGAAGCGTGCTCCAGCTGGTTTTGCAGCGCGCCGTAGCCCGCGCGGGTGGTATTGACTTCGCTGATGGCGTCTTCCACCAGCGTGGAGGAGACCAGCGTCGCCCGAATCGTGTGCTCGGCGATCGTGTTATCGAGAACGTCGGCATCGGTAGCCGCCGCCTCATTGTTCGCCACCGACGTCCTGGCGGTCAGCGCCGCCAGCGCCACGGTCGAGGCCTGCTTGACGGTGACCGACTGGCCGCCGTTCTCGCCGTAGACGAAGGACGCGGCGTCGCCCATGTTGCCGGGGTCGGTCGCCGTCAGCGAGGCGCTTCCGGCGTCGGTACCGGCGTTCGCGACCGACTGATCGCCAAAGACCGCGTCGCCGTTGAAGTTGGTGTGGACGTAGATATCGGTAATCGCTTTGCCCAGCGCCTTCATCTCGGAACCGATGTTGGTCTGGTCCTCGGTCGAGTAAGTGCCGTTCTGCACCTGAACCGCCAGCTCCTTCATGCGGGTGAGCATGTCGGAGACCTCGCCCAGCGCGCCTTCCGCCGTCTGGATGTAGGAGACGCCGTCCTCCGCGTTGCGGGTGCCCTGGGTGAGGCCGCGGATCTGGGAGCGCATCTTCTCGGAAATCGAGAGGCCCGCCGCGTCGTCCGCGGCGCGGTTGATGCGCGAACCGCTGGACAGCTTCTCCATCGCCTTATTGGTCGCCATCGAGTTGATGCTGTACTGGCGATAGGTGTTCATCGCCGTGATGTTGTTGGAAATCCTCATGGGTGCTTCCTCCTTGAAATATGACCGCGGAATCCTTTCCTACGGTTGCAGTGGCCGCCGTGCGGCCGAAAGCACATCCTAAAGCGCGGGGGTCAGGACTTGTCGTCCTTGGGATCGGGCTGCAGCTTTTGCTTCGTCAGCTTGAAGGAAAGCGAGCCGCCCGATTGATCGGCCTCGAGGTTGCTCCGCATCGTGTCCAGCACTTCGCTTCGCAGAACCGTCACGCTGCGCGGCGCGTCGATGCCGATCTTGACCCGGTCTCCGCTGACCTCGAGGACGGTGAGCTTGATGTTGTCCCCGATCAGCAAACTGTCGCCTGGCTGACGGCTGATGACCAACATGGCTAAGCCGTCCTTTCCCGGTCGAACAGGCGGAAGCGAACCGAGTAGTCCCGATTGGCCAGAATCACCTGCATGCCCAGATGCTCCTTGAAGTTGATCGCAACCGGGCTTTTGAGGTTGACGGTGGAGGAGCGGAAGTCCTGGGGGATGACCGCGATGACCAAGAGGCTCAGATCTTCCGGCTTTTCGGCCCGGAGCTTTTTGTAGGCTTCCTGCGGGACGTCCGGCGCGTAGTCCTCCAGCAGCATGTACGGGTCCAGCACGATGAAGCGGGGGGTGGGGGAGTCCACGCACTGGAGGTGCATCATGCCCGCCGTCGAGCCGGTGTCCAGCAGCACGAACCGCTTGCTGTCGTCAAAGCCGTAAATCCCGTCCGGGAAGTGGATGATTTGGTCGTCCTGGATCTCCACGGGGCCGAAGTCCCTGGTCTCAATCAGCATGCCCTGCCCTCCGTCGCGCGACGCTTGCTACCATTTTTCGATGTAGTATTCCACCGAGTAGGGGATGTAGGTGTATTCGATGCTCTTGGGCTGCCAGTCCACCGAGACCTGATCCTGTTCCGCCTTGATGGTCACCCTGCCGCCCGTCCAGGTCAACTTGGGTTTACCGGCCTCGTCCTCCGCGGCCTCCGCACCGGCCGGGCTCGCGGGGGTGGTTTTTTCGCGCGAGTACCTGCCGGCGGCGTCCAGCGCTGCCTTTGCATTTTGCGCCTGCCCGTTTGACTGCGGGGTGCCGGCAGAGAGCTTGGTCGAGTCCGCGAAGTTCTGGTCCTCGATGGTGAGCTTCAGCGGCTCGCGCTCGACGTCTATCCCCCCGCGTTGGATGGAGATGTCCATCTTCGCCGGCGTGACCTTGTAGAGCAGTTGCGCGTTTGTTATCTCATATTTTAGGCGAAGCCTCTCAATTTCCATAGTTCTCCACCTGCCGGCCCCCAACTAGGTACTGAGGTAATCGAGGAGCGAGGGTTGTATGAGCTTGGTGCCCATCTGGAGGCAGGCGTTGTACATGTTCTGCTGCTCGGCGTACTGGATCGCGCCTTGCTCGATGGGCAGCCCCTCCAGATTGGTTTGTTTCTCGGACGAGGTGATCTTCTCGCTGGACAGCCGGTCGGCGAAGAAGGAGATGTAGTTGGATTTCTCGCCGATGGCCACGTACTGCATCCGGACGTTGTCCGCGCTCTGCTCCAGCTTGTCGGTGTAGGCCTTGAGGTCCGCCGTATCCCCGGACTCGATCTTGTCGGCGATCACGCCGATCAGGCTGTAGAGGTTGTTGGGCAGCCCGCTCGCGTCTTTGCCGGTGCCCAGAAGGCCCGCCCCGGAGTAGGCCACGTCCAGCGCCGTCTGGGGGGATACCGTGCTTCCGGAGAGCGTGAGGCCCAGCCCGATGTCCACGTAGCGGTGCTCCTCGGAGAAGGCGCCGTTGTCCACGCTCTTGCCGTTGTAGTTGAGGTTTCCGGAAGCGTCCAGCGTGAACGGGGTGGAGCCAAAACCCGAGCCGCCGAACACGTACCGGTCGGAGGCCTTGACGTTGGCCGCGCCCAGGATCAGCTGCTGGTAGGAGCGCAGCGTGCTGGCGATGGTCGCCCGGTCGGACGCGTCCAGCGAGCCGTTGATCCCCTGGCTGACCGTGGTGAGCGCGTTGGTGGCGGTGTCGCTGATGGAGGAGAGGGAAGTCTCCGCCTCGTCCAGCAGCGCCTGGCTGTCGCTCAGTGTCGAGGCGTACAAATCGCCCCGGGTCAGGTCCTTGCGGACGTCGAATGCCTTGACGGCGGACGCCGGGTCTTCCGACATCTTCATGTACCTTCGGCCAGCGGCGACCTTGGTATTCAGGTCGTTCAGGTCCCGCATGTTGCGGTTCAGGCTCTTCAGATAGTTGCCGGAGATCATGTTGTCCGTCAGGCGCATTCTTCGTCACCTCCCAGCTCTTAGCGTCCCACAGTGCCCATCCGGTTGATGATGGTGTCCAGCGTTTCGTCCAGCGCGGTCATCACCCGGGCGGAAGCGGCGAAAGCCTTTTGATACTTGATCAGGTTTGCCGCCTCCTCGTTCAGCGAAACGCCCATCGTCGATTCCCGCTGATTGTCCACCGACTGGAACACCATGCCGCTCGTCTCGGCGATGTCCTTGGTGTGGCCCACGTCGATGGCCACGTCGCCCATGACCGAGAGCAGGGTTCCGCCAAAGTCGCCCTCGTCCATCGCGGACACCATGCGGAGGATGTTGTCGTTCTTCCCCTTGGCGCCGTCCGCGTCATTCGTTGCGGTGATGTAGTTTGGGTTCGCCAGCCACTGGTCAGAGACCGCGATGCCCGCGGCGCCGCTGCCGGTGAAAAGCGGCTTTCCCGCGCCGTTGAGGCCGTTCAGCGTGGAGGACAGTTTGTTTGCCAGCGCGTCCAGCGATTCCTGGTAGTAGGGAATCCCGCGGAAATCGTTCTCGCCCGCCCCCGCGAAGCCGCCCTTGCCGTTCAGAACCTGCATCGCGCCGTAGAGCGACCCGCCCGTCAGGGCCATCTCGTCGCCGTCGGCCATAAGGCGCATTCCGGAGGCGGCGTCGTCCAGCGTCAGGTTGGCCACGGTGTTCGCCTGGGAATCGAGCAGCGTCGTGCTGCCGGAGGAGACGCTCACCGTGCCGTCGTTTTCGTAGCTCACCTTGATGTTCATGTACTCGGACAATTCGTCCAGGTATTGGCCCCGCGTATCGTTCAGCTCGTTGGCCCCGTCGCCCTGCAGCTTCGCGCTTTTGATGGAGAGGTTGATGGTGGAGATCTTGTCAAGCAGCGTGTTTGCGTCCTTGACGTTGATCGCCATCTCGTCCGTCGTCTGCTTGCGGACGGAGGCCAGCTGCTGGGCGTACTGGTTCAGCGTCTGGGTGACTTTCTGGGCGCTGGAGCGGGTGAGGCTGGAGTATTCCACTTCGCCTGCGTTCAGCGACAGCACCTGCAACTGCTTGGTGAAGTCGTCCAGCATGGCGTTCAGGCCGTCGCTTTGCGTCTCGTCGAACGTGTTTTCGACGTCGCTCAGGATGGAGAGCGCCTTGGCGTTTGCGCTGTTGTCCGAGTTCGCGTCCCGGTACCGGAGATCCAGGAACTGGCTGCGAACCTGGTTGATGCCCCGGACCGTCGCGCCCAGCCCTTCGGACTGCAGTGTGGAGGGTGCGATTTTGTCGCTGGATGAACCCAGGTAGGTGGCGACCTGGTCGACTACCTGCCGGGAGTACCCTTCGGTGGACAGGTTGGCAATGTTGTTGCCCGTCGTGTCCAGCCCGGCCTGCGCGGCCGAGAGGCCGCTCTTCGCGGCTTCAAAACCGTAAAACGTTGATCGCATAGATCCCTCTCATCGCCGGGCTACGCTTTATACGTTAAGCTCCTGGCGTAGGTGTTGGGATTGAGCCCCAGCCGCTCGTTCATGAAGCGGATGGTGCTAAGCCTCGTCTCCAGCAGTTTCCGGTTCCGCGCGTTCTTTTTCTTGAGGGAGGTCATCGTCTGGACGAGGGCTTGGAACACCCCTTCGAGTGCCTCCTTGCACTCGGGGCTTGATTCCACCAGCGCCTTCAGCGTTTTTTGCTTCATGCCGCTTGTAAGCGCCAGCCGCCGTTCCTCCTGGCCTTTGGCCTGTACCATCAGCGCCTGCTGCTCGCTCATGATCTTCATGAGCACCGCGGTGTCGCCTTTGATCAGCGCCTGGGACTTCTCCTCTTCCATGTCCAGCATCGTCTGGTACGTGGCGCGCAGCGCCTCCAGAATCTGCTTCAGGGAGAGTATGTCGTCCATCGCCTAGTCCTCGCTCTTGATGTTGCCCAGCATCGCTTCCGCGATGTCCTGGGAAGAAACGCGGTAGGTCCCGTTCTGGATCTCGCTCTTGAACCGGAGCAGCCGTTCCGCCGAAGTGCTCTTGGCGGAGTCGGATACCACCATGTTCACCGCGCTGTCGATCTCGGAGCGGTTCTTCGCCGCCTCGGAGAGGGACAGACTGTCGGTACTGCCGACGGAAGACTGTTGCTTTTCGACCTCCTTGGCGGTCGAAGCGGTGTTTTCCGCAGCCAGAGCATTGAAGAGCTTATCCACCTGAGAAGGATTAATTTTCATCGCCCATCACCTGCTCTATATATCGTATAAATTGGGAGGAAGTTTAGCGTTTTGAGTCAAATTGCTCACCCTCTCAGGCTGTTTGCGGTCTGCTCGATTTCATCGATCGTCTGCAGCATTTTCGCGTTCAGCTGGAAGCCCCGCTGGGCCGTCATCAGGTGGGCCATCTCCGTGGCCATGTCCACGTTGGAGCCTTCGATACCCCCCTGGATCAGGCGGGAAGCGGCGTCCTGCGCGGCCGCGCCGGAGGCGGTGCTGGGGGCGTAGAGGCCGCCGCCGAGGGCGGTCAGCGCGCCCGGGTTGGGGAAGGAGCAGAGCGCCACCTGGGAGAGGGCGGCGGCCACGTCGCCATTCGTCACCGGGATGCGGTTCCCCGCCTGGTCCAGCGCGTACCCGCCGCCCGAAGCGGTCAGGTAAAGGGTGCCGTTGTCGTCCGTCAGATTGAAGGCGCCGGAGCGCGTGTAGCAGGTGGGCACGGCCGCGTCCCCCGTCGGGTTTTGCACCGCGATGTAGCCCCGGCCTTCGATGATCCCGCTCAGCGAGTCCCCGGGCTGATAGGAACCCTGCTCGACCACGGCGGAGGTGGAGTCCACCCGGCTGCCGTTGCCCGCCACCACGTCCAGCCCCTGGGTGCGGGTGTAGATCAGATCCGCGAAGTTTGCGGTCTTGGCCTGGTAACCGGCGGTGTCCGCGTTGGCGATGTTGTTGGCGGTCACGTCCAGGCTGAACTGGTAGCTCCGAAGGCCCGATTTGGCCGCGTAGAATCCGTTGATCATCCGGCATCCCTCCGTTTGCACTTTCAGCGCCGCCTTGCGGCTTTCTCAGTGACCGCCCCTTCGGGGCTTTATTCATTTCCGGCGACCCGCGCTTCTCCGGGCTTCATTCATCCCCCCCGACCTGCGCGCCTTTTCGGGCCTTATTCATTCCCACCGACTTGTCGGCGGGAATGCGTTTCCGTAACCAGTGCGCACACTGGTGAAGGAAACATTTCCACAAGTCAGCGGGCCGCCCGGAAACGCCGCAGCGTTTCAGGCCCGCGCAGTTTTTCCTTACGCACAAAAGACGCGAAGCGGATTTTGTGCGCCCCTCGATGAAAAGACGCCGCAGCGGATTTTCATCGACTGGCTAGACTTTCCCAATTTCATTGACCGTCTTCTGGCTGACGGCGTCCAGAATCCTGATCGCCTGCGCGCAGGACTGGAAGGCGCGGGAGGCCGCCATCATGGCCGCCATCTCCTCGCCCACGTCCACGTTGGAGCGCTCCAGTTGTCCGGAGACGATCCGCCCGGTGAACGCGCCCTGGCCGGCGGGCTGGGACAGGGCGTTGTCGGACTCCTTGGTCAGGTTGTTGTTTCCCTGCGCGTCCGGCATCAGGATCTTCAGCGTGTCCACGGTCTGGCCGTCGCTCGTCACGACGCCGGAGCTATCGATGGCCACCACGCCCGCGTTCACCTGAATGCGGCCGTTTTGGCCCATCACATAGCCGCCGGTCATCGTGCGCAGGTACCCCTGATCGTCCACCTTGAAGCTGCCGTCCCGGGTGGAGGCCTGCTGCCCGGAGGCGGTCTCGATGGAGAAGAAGCCGTCGCCGACGATCGCGAAGTCCAGCGCCCGGCCGGTGGCGTCCACCACGCCCTGGCTGTAATCGGTGAACGTGTCATCGATGATGGCACCGTGGCTCTCGCTCCCGATTTCGGTCCGGCTGCCGTCCTCCCCCAGCCGGTAGGCCACCCGCTCGTTGAACGTGGAGGTGACCAGCCGGTCCCGCTTGTAACCGTTGGTGTTGGCGTTGGCGAGGTTTGAGGCCGTCACATCCAGGATGCGGCTGCGGTTGAGTAACCCCGTCGCGGCGGCATAGATTGCGTTGTTCATCGTGCGCCTCCTTCCGGCTCAGTTGGCCATGTACTCGGCGATCTTCTCGCGGAGCTTGGCCAGTGCCTTGGAATGGATCTGGGATACCCTGGAGACCGTCAGGTTCAGCACGAACGCGATCTCCTTGAGCTTCAGCTCCTCGTAGTAGTATAGCGAGATCACGGTGCGCTCTTTCTCGTCCAGTTCGTCGATGTACTTGGCCAGCTGCTCTTTGAAGTCGCTCTCCATCAGGTCGTGCTCGGGGGACTGGGCGTCCTGGTCCTCGGTGATGTCCATCAGCGTCATGCCGGTATTGAACAGCGTCTCCTCGAAGGAAACCACGTTGTAGTTGAGCTCGTCGGCCCGGATCTTGTCCAGTTCCTGTTCGGTGATGCCCATTTTCACAGCCAATTCCGTCTCCTCCGGGAAGCGTCCCAATTCGGCCTGCAATTCGTCCGAAGTCTGGTTGACCTGTTTGATCTTTTTGCGGATGTCCCTGGAGACCCAGTCCTTCTTGCGGGTGTAATCGATGATGGCGCCGCGCACCCGGATCGACGCGTAGGAATCGAACTGCACGCCCCGCTCCACGTCGAAGCGGTCGATGCAGTTGATGAGCTCCAGCACGCCCTGGCTGGCCATGTCCTCCGCGTCCGCCCGGTTCCTGACAAAGCTCTGGGCCTTCTTCAGGCTGAAGGTGACGATCGGCAGGTAGGCCATCAGGATCTCGTTGCGAAGGCCGATATCCCGGCTCTTGGCATACCTCTGCCAAGTCTGCTCGGAAATCCTGGCGGGTGGCCCCTTCATTTGTTGATACATGCTCATACCGTCCTACTGTTTTGAACCGCTAGATCGAGATGGTGCCCAGCGCCTGGATGTTCACGTCGTTCATGATCTCGTTGAAGGAGAGCACCACCGCCTCCGACGAGAACTGCTCTATCAACTTACGATAGTAGCACCGGACTACCGGGGAAGTCAAGACCACGACGTCGTTCAGCTGATCTTTCAGGCGGTTTTCCTGCTCCATGTGGGAATTGACGATGTTCTGCATCACGTTGGGCTCGAGCGACACGTAGGAGTTGCCCGCGGTCTTGCGCACGCCGCCCATGATCAGGTTCTCGATCTCCGGGTTCAGCGTGACCACCTTCAGGTTGCCGTCCGAGGCAAACCGCCGCGTGATGGTGCGCTTGAGCGCCTGGCGCACGTACTCGGTCAAAAGGTCCGGGTCCTTCACGTTTGGCGCGTACTCGCCCAAGGTCTCGAGGATCGTCTGCAGGTCCCGGATCGGGATCTGCTCCGCCAGAAGGTTACAGAGCACCTTCTGAAGTTCCGGGTGGGGGACGACCGCGGGCACCAAATCGTCCACCAGCTCCTTGTTGGTCTTTTTGAGGTTGTCCAACAGCTGAATCAATTCCTTGCGGCCGAACAGCTCGTGGGCGTTCTTCTTGATGATCTCGGACAGGTGGGTCACGATGACCGACAGCGGGTCGATGACCGTGTAGCCGCTCATCTGGGCCAGTTCCCGCATGTCGGCGGTGATCCACTTGGCGCGGATCTTGAAGGCCGGTTCCACCGTGTCGATGCCCTCGATCTCCTGGGCGCCCTCGATGGGGTTCATCGCCAGGAAGTGGTCGGCTAGCACCTCGCCGCCGGCGATCGGCTCGCCCTTGATCTTGATCACGTACTCGTTGACGCCCAATTCGGCGTTGTCGCGCAGCGTGACCGCGGGCACCACCATGCCCATCTCCTCGGCGAACTGGCGCCTTAGCATCACGACGCGGTTGATGAAGTTGCCGCCGCGGGCCTCGTCCACCAGCGGGATCAGGCTGTAGCCCACCTCCACCTCGATCGGCTCGACAGAGAGCAGCGAGTAGATGTTGTCGGTGTTGCGGTAGAACTCCGTCTCGTTGACCGGCAGCGGCCCCGCCGGCTGCTTGGGTTTTTCCGATGCGGGCTTTCTGCGCCGGTTCAGCATCGCCGCCGCCGCGATCAGCCCGCCGCCCAAGAGGATCAGCACGATCACCGGGAAGCCCGGGATCACCGTCATCGCCAGCAGCACGCCGCCCGCGGTCATCAGCGCGATCGGGTAGGAGACGATCTGCGTCTTCAGGTCCTCGCTGAAGCTGTTGACCGAGGCCGCGCGGGTGACCAGCATGCCGGTGGCGGTGGAGATGAGGAGCGCCGGGATCTGCCCCGCCAGGCCGTCGCCCACGGTGGCTATGATGTAGGTGTTCACCACGGTGCCGAAGTCGCCGCCGCCCATCACCATGCCGATGATGATGCCGCCGATGGAGTTGATCAGCATCGTGATGATCGACACGATCGCGTCGCCCTTGATGAACTTGGCCGCGCCGTCCATGGAGCCGTAGAAGTCGGCCTCGCGCTGCACCTTCTGGCGGCGGATCTTGGCGGTGGCGTCGTCGATCAGGCCGGAGTTGAGATCCGCGTCCACGGCCATCTGCTTGCCGGGCATGGCGTCCAGCGTGAACCGGGCCGCGACCTCGGCCACGCGCTCGGAGCCCTTGGTGATCACGACGAACTGCACGATCACGATGATCAGGTACACGATGAAGCCCACGACCGGGTTGCCGCCGATCACGAAGTTGCCGAACGTGTGGATGACCTGCCCGGCCTGCCCGCCGTTGCCCAGGATCAGCCGGGTGGAGGACACGTTCAGCGCCACGCGTAAGAGCGTCGTGATCAGAAGGATCGACGGGAAAACCGAGAACTCCAGCGCCTCCCGGATGTTCATCGTGATCAGCAGGATGATCAGCGAGAACGCGATGTTCGCGATCAGCATCACATCCAGGAACCCCGTGCTCAGCGGGATGATGATCAGGAAGATGATGCCGACGATCGCGACCGTCACGGCATTGTCCAGGAACTTCTTCATGCGGGCCGCCTCTTTTTCAGCCTGTACAGGAACGCGATGATGTCGGCCACGGGCTTGAAGAACTGCTCCGGGATCCCCTGGTTCAGTTCCACCGCTTCATACAGCCCCCGGGCCAGCGGCCGGTTCTCCGTGACGTACACGCCGTTTTCCTCGGCGATTTTGATGATCCGGAGCGCCACCAGGTTGACGCCCTTGGCCACCACCACCGGGGAGACGTCCTTAGGCGGCTCGTACCTGAGCGCCACCGCGTAGTGCGTCGGGTTTTTGATGACCACGGTGGCGGCGGGGACCTTGTGCATCATCCGCGCCTGCGCCATGCGGCGCTGCAGCGACCGGACGCGGCCCTTGATGTTCGGGTCGCCCTCGAGCCGCTTGTGCTCCTCCTTGACCTCTTCCTTGGTCATCCGAAGCCGCTTTTCGTAGTCCCACCACTGGTACATGTAGTCGAACGCGGCGAACACCGCCATGAACGCGGTGATCCGGACGACGATATCGAAGGCGGAGTTCGCCACCCACTGCATGCTGCTCTCAGGCGCCACCAGCGCCGAAAGCTCGATGGCGGGGAGCCTCGCGGTCAGGTCGGCGTACAGGATGCCGCCGATGATGACCACCTTGACGATGGACTTCAGAAGCTCCATCATCGTCTTGGGGGAGAACAGGTTCTTGAGGCCGGTCAGCGGGCTGATCCGGGACAGCTTCGGGCCCAAAAGGCTCGGGGTGATCAGAAACCGGGTCTGCACGCCGGTGATCAAAAGGCCGAGCAGCATCGCCGCGCCGGTGATCGGCAGTAGGATCAGCGCCAGGTTGACGCCGAAGTTTGACATCAGTTCCGAAGCGCCCCGGGCGGTCAGCTGGCTGGTGGAGGAGATCGACAGGTACCCCTCCTTCACCACGCGCTCCAGCGCGCCGAGCAGCCATCCGCCGCCCATCTTCAGCAGGCACACCATGCCCAGGAACGACAGCGCGGCGGTGAGATCCCTGCTCTGGAAGATATTGCCCTTTTTCCGCTCGTCGCTCTTTTTTTGGGGCGTCGCGCGTTCGGTCTTGGAGCCGCTGTCCACGGGATCACCTCCCTCGCCGCTTGATCCGAATCCCCCGGGATCGCTATTGCACGATCAGCGTCTGGATGCCCTTCAGCATCGCGTCGAACATCTGCCCGAGCGTGGAATCGATCAGCCGCCCGATCGCCGGCAGCGCCAGCACCACCACCGCGATGCCGATGCCCATCTTGAGCTGAATGCTCACCGAGAACACGTTGATCTGGGGCACGATCCGCATCAGTACGCCCATCCCCGCCTCGGAGAGCAGCTCGATCGCGAGCACCGGCATCGCCAGCTTCACCGCCAGCACGATCATGTCGCCCATCATCCCGGCCACGTACCACCCCACCTGGAAGGAGACCATTTGAGGCCCGGGCGGGAGCATCGAAAGCGACTGCGACACGATCTTGATCAGCGTCAGGTGGCCGTTGGTCGAGAAGAAGATCAGCGTAATCAGGATGTTCAGCACGGTGCCGGTGAGCGGCATCGAGATGCCGCTGCCCGGGTCGTACATCCGGCTCATGCTGGTGCCCATCTCCATGTCCATGATCTCGCCCGCCATCATCACCCAGGAGATGACGAGGTTCACGATCAGCCCCAGCGCGTAGCCGATCAGCAGTTCCTTCACCAGCGCCAGCATGAAGGACATCGGCGTCGGCATGCTGGCGTAGGGCGCCTTCAGCGTCGGGAACAGAATCGCGGTCAAGAGCAGCGCCAGGCCGACCTTGGCCACGGCCGGGACGCTCCTGCGCCCCAGGAACGGGTTGAACAGCAGCGCGCCCGTCATGCGGGTGAACACCAAGAGGAACGTCAGGTATGCGTCATAGCTCAGCGTCACGGGGCGTCCCCCCTTCCCGGGTCAACTCAAGGAATCGATGGCGGCGAACGTGCGGGTGAACAGGTCCATGCCGTGGGTGATCAGCCACGAGCCCAGCCCGATCAAAAGCAGCGCGATGGCCAGCACCTTGAACACGAACCCCACGTTCTGCTCGTGGATCTGGGTGGCCGCCTGGATCACCGACACGATGATGCCGATGCCCACGCTGGCCGCCAGAAACGGCGCGGACATGGTCAGCGCGGTGGACAGCGCGTCCTTCAGGATCGACATGATTCCCGTCTCAGACATCGGGTTTCCTCCCACGCTCCGGCCGGATGCCGGGCTAATTGAAGCTCATCACCAGGGATTTGACCACCATGCCCCAGCCGTCCACCAGTACGAAGATCATCAGCTTGAACGGCAGCGAGATCAGCGCGGGGGGCAGCATCACCATGCCCAGGCTCATCAGCGTCGATGCCACCACCATGTCGATGACCAAAAACGGCAGGTACAGCAGGAAGCCGATCAAAAACGCCCGCTTCAGTTCGCTGGTGATGAAGGCGGGGATGATCGTGAGCGTCGAGATCTGGTCGTAGGACGCGGGCTTTTCGTAATTGCCCAGCTGAAGGAACAGGCTCAGGTCCTGGGTGTTGGTGTTCTTCAGCATGAACTCCCGCATCGGCTTGGACGCGTTCTCCAGCGCCTGCTGCTGGGTGATCTCGCCGCGCTCGTAGGGCTGGTAGGCGGTGTCGTTGATCTTGCCGATCACCGGGGACATGATGAACAGCGATAGAAACAGCGCGAGGCCGACCAGCACTTGGTTGGGCGGCGTCTGCTGGAGGCCGATGGCGTTTCGCAGGCAGCTGAGCACGATCACGATCCGGGTGAAGGAGGTGGTCATGATCAGAATCGACGGCAGCAGCGCCAGGATCGTCAGCCCCAGCAGGATATTGACCAGATCTTTGCTGTCGCCGAGGTCGAGGCCGCCCACGTTGATGGACGGCAGGCCGCTTATGCTCGCGATGGCGGGGATCGGGGTGTTGGCGGGCTGCGGCGTCGGAATGCCCGAAGCGCCCGCAGCCGGAGCGGGGCTCGCGATGGCGGCGGCCATCGCGCCGGGCGCGACGGCCAGTAGGAGCACCAATGTCAGCGCGAGCCAAAGCATTGGATGCGGCGCAAATTTTTTCATCGACGGGCGCCGCTCCTCGTGCGTTTTTCCGCCGGTAGTTCCCTTGCCCGCCGCATGCGCTGGTTCAAAAGGGACTCAAAATCGTCGTTCCCGCCCTGCGGCGTGGCGTCCCGGTCCAGCTCGCCGATCTGGTCCACCCGGCCCGGGCCGACCGACAGGAGGTAGGTCCTGCCCTTCACCCGGACCAGCGCCAGGCTGGTGTCCCGGGTCAGCGGCACCCGCTCGATGACCCGGATTCTTTGACCGGTCGACTTCAGCGATTTATGGCCCGCCAGCCACTTGGTCGCAAAGTAGGCGGCGATGATCACCGCCACTACCCCGAGCATCGGCGCAATCAGCGAGAGCACATCCACGGCTTCGTTCAAGATGCCCCACTCCTTTGGTGCGTTGTCCCGCTACGGCCTCCCCAGGCTGCCGACGATTTCGGTGATCCGGACGCCGAAGTTGTCGTCAATGACCACCACGTCGCCCCGGGCGATCAGCTTTCCGTTGACCATGATGTCCACCGGTTCGCCCGCCTGCTTGTCCAGCTCGATGATGGAGCCCTGCCGGAGCGCCACGATCTCCTTGACCAGCTTCTTGACCCGGCCGATCTCTACCACCACGTTCAGGTCGATGTCCATCACCAGGTCCAGGTTGACCTGATCCTGCTCGTTCCCGCCGCCGCCGTCCAGGCTCCCGAACTGCAGCGGCGTGACGTCCACGCTCCTCCTGGGCGCGCGGGGCGCCGGCGGGGCCTCGTAGGCAGGTGTAGGAGAGGGGGATGGGGCGGGGGCGCGGGCGGGCGCACGCTTTTTGGGCGGCTCAGCCTGGTAGTCGGCCTCGAACACCGGGCTTCGCACCTGCCGGTGGCCGACGACGCCGTCGATATCCCCGCCGTCCCGGGCGTCCGCCGCGGCCGGCTCCTCCGGCCCGCCCTCGTCCATGGACATCGCGTTTTTGACCAGGTCCCTCGTGAACTCCACCGGCATGACGGTGATGAACTCGCTGTCGAGCAGGTTTTCCACCACGAAGCGGAAGCCCACCGTCACGATGAATTGCTGCTCGCGCATCCAGGCGAAGCGCTCGGCCGACTCCTCCATCGAGAAGGACGTGGGCGGCGAAATGTTGATGCTGCGGTTCAGGAACGTGGCCAGCGCGGTACTGGAGGCGCCCATCATCTGGTTCATGATCTCGCCCAGCGCGCTGGATTGAATCTCGTCCATCTCCGCGCCGTCCTCGGGCGCGCCGCCGCTGTCGGCCAGCAGCAGGCCCACGATGGCGCGGGCGTCCTTGGCGCTCATAATCATCACGTTGGAGCCGTGCAGGCCCTCCACGTACTGAATCTCGATGCCGACGGCCGGCTCGAGCCGCGCAAACTCGAACTGGGACGTCGGGATCACCCGGACGGTCGGCGTGGTGATGACCACCTGGCGGTTCAGCACCAGCGAAATGGCCGTCGCGGCGGCGCCCATGCTGATGTTCAGGATTTCGCCGATCGTATCGATCTCGATGGTATTGAGTCCGAGGGCATCCCGCTCATTCGGGGAACTGGATTGCGTGCTCATCCCGCAAACATACCTTCCTCACACGGCGTACTGCCGGTTGATCCGTAGGGCCATCTTGTTCTTCCGGGTTCCAGGCGCGCCGTAGAACCACTTCTTGCCGTTGACGGTGATCACGACCGGGGTTCCCATCGCCTGATCCAGCCGGATCACGTCGCCCGGCTGCAAATCCAGCACCTCGCGCATCGACATCGTGGCCGTGCCCAGGATGCCGCACACCTCGGCGGTGGCGTCCTGAAGCCGGTTGAGCAGCGCGCCGCGGGACTGGCTTATCTCCTCGCTGTCGTCGTCCTCGCCCTTGAGGCTGGAGCCGGACTGCTCCGCCACCACCGCCTCCAGCAGCGGCAGGAACTCCATGCAGGGCAGGCAGCAGGTGATCGTGCCCTTGACCTCGTTCAGCGAGACCGATAACACCATCGTGGTCACCATGTCGTCCATGCCGATCGACTTGATGAAGCGGGTGTTGGTCTCGATCTGGCGGACGTTGAGTACGGCGTCGGGCCAGAACGTCCAGGCCTCCTGGAACAGCGCGGTGATCCTCCGGATGATCCGCTCCATCAGCGTGACCTCGATGTCGGAGAACTCCCGCTCGGGCGGTTCCCGGTCCACGATCGCGCCGCCGAACATCCGCTCGATCAGCGCGAAGGTGAGGGTGTTGGACACGTCCAGCAGGATCGCGCCTTTAATTAGGTTGGTCTCGAGCACCCCGGTGATCTGCATGTCCGGGAGCGCGTTGTTGTACTCCATGTACGGGTGCTCTTCCAGCGAGACCATCAGCACCTCGCAGTAGGTGCGGGTCAGGCCCGCCAGGTAGGAGGCGAGGTGCCGCGCGAAGACCTCGCCCATCGAGCGCAGCACCTTTTGCTGATCCTTGGACAGCTTCTTCGGGTTTCTGAAGTTGTACGGCCGGACCTTCTTCTCCTCGGTGAACACGCTCGAGGCGTCGCTCTGGCCGGCCAGTTCGCTGAGCAGATCGTCGATCTGGCTTTGCGTCAGGACTTCGGGCATCAGCTATTCCTCCGCATCGTCCGGATCTTTCTCCTGAATTTGGATGATTCCGTAGGGGTCCACCGGGTCCATCGAACGGTGCATGATCCGCGCGCGGCAGGCCTCGATGGCCTGCGCCACGTCCTTCGCGCTCTCCCGAACCACGTGCTTTTTGCCGTTTGACATGGTGACCAGCGTGTCCGGGATCATCTCGATCAGCTCGATGAGCCCGGGATTCAGGTAGAATTTTTCGCCGGTCAGGCTGGTCACGAGGATCACTGGCCTTCACCCCTCGAAAATATTACCGCTTCAGGTTGACCAGTTCTTCCAGCACCTGGTCGGAGGTGGTGATCACGCGGGCGTTGGCCTGGAAGCCGCGCTGGGCGATAATCATGTCGGTGAATTCCTTGGACAGGTCGACGTTGGACATCTCCAAGCCGCCGGATACCAGCGAACCCGCCTTTCCGCTGCCGGCCGCCAGGATGGTGGGGGTGCCGGAGTTGAGCGTCTCGGCGTAGTAGGAGGTGCCGGACTCCAGGAGGCCGTTGGGGTTCTGGAACACCGCGATGGCCAGCTGGCCGAGCATCTGAACCTTGCCGGAATTGGCGTCGGTTGGGTTGTCGGGGGAGTAAACGCCGGTGATCACGCCGCTGGTGTCGATGTTGATGCTGGTGTAATGGCCGAAATCGGCGATGTTGATCTTTGTCGGCGGCGTGGGCATGGGGGTTACCGCGTCGCCTTGATTGATCGGCGGGTTAAACGACTGGCCCTGCAGAAAGTTGCCCGCGGAATCCAGCAGGTTTCCGTTCGGGTCGAAGGAGAACGCGCCCAGCCGGGTATAGCTGTTGCCGCCGGTGGGGTTCTGGACCATGAAGTAACCCTCGCCCGAGATGTACATGTCCAGCGAGCGGGAGGTCTGCTGGAAGGAGGAGCGGGAGTTGACCACGTCGATGGAGGAGACCAGCGAGCCATAGCCGATCTGGGTGGGGTTGTTGCCGCCGGTCGCCGCCGTCGCGGAACTGGCGCCCGACAGCGTCTGGTAGTACAGGTCCGAAAAGATGACCCGGCTGGACTTGAAGCTGGCGGTGTTGACGTTCGAGATGTTGTTGCCGATGACATCCAGCATGGTCTGCTGTCCCTTGAGGCCGGAAACCGCCGAATACAAAGAGCGAATCATGTGCCATCCTCCGTTTCATGCGCCGTTTGGCGCGTCAGCCCGCCGCAGTCGTCTGGGCGGTGTTGCCCGTTCCCACTTCCGTCACGTCGGCCAGCTTGTAATACTGGCCGTTTACCATCAATTGGGGAGAGCCGTCCGCGTAGCTCACCTGGGACACGATGCCGGACAGCGCCTGCTTTTCGCCGTGATCGTCCTTCGCCGAGATGTTCACGGCCTTGCCGATCATCGAGACCGCCAGGTTGGACTGGAAGGCGTTTGAGAGTTCCTCCATCTGCGACAGCGTCGAGAACTGAACCATCTGCGACATGAACTCCGCGTTGTCCACCGTGTCGTACATGCTCTGGTTCTGCAGCTGCGCCGCCATGAGCTTGAAAAAGTCGCTGATCGTCAGGTTGTTTCCGCCCTTTGCGGCGGCGGCGGACTGGGAACCCGAGATCTGCGAAGCCAGCGCCGATCCGATGCCTTCCACGCCCATGAAAATCCCCCCTTAAGCTAGATCCTGTAGTTGATCGCGCCCTGCCACACCTTGGGCGCGGCCCGCGCGGGTTCCTTCGGCTGGGGCTGGGGCGCCGCCTCGGGCCTCGCGCTCCGGTGCGCCTCCGGCTGCCGCTCCGGATTCTGCTGGAAGCCCGGCCCGCCGTTGCCACCCGAAACGTCCACGCTGAAGCCGTCCAGGTGGTAGCCGCTGTCCTCCAGTTGCTGCTTCAATGTCCCGATTTGGTCCAGGATCAGTTCCCGTGTCGATTCCTGGGACGCGCGGATCGTCAGGCGCAGCTCCCGGCCCTGAGCGCCGATCGTCACCGCCACCTCGCCCACGCCTTCCGGCCTCAACTTCAGCCGGTACTCCCGGTCGCCCCTCGCCAGCGCGCCCAGCGAAGCCCGGGCCAGCTGCGCCGCCGCGTCCGGCTCGGAGGCGGATCGCGGGGCGTCCGTTCGCGCCGCCGCGGTGGCCTGTTCCGCCCGCGGTTCGGCCGTCACCTGGCGGAACGCCGCCACCGCGGGCGCGGCCTGCCGTTCCTCCGCCGGGCGCTTTGGGGCCTCCCCGCGCCCGCCCTCCGGCTCCGCGCCGGCGGCTTGCCCCTTGCCGGAAACCTGCCTCAGCGCCGTGGGCTGAACCGGAACGGGCTGTGCCGCGGCCGCCCGGGGCTGCGCGCCAACCGCCTTCGCGCGCGGGCCTACGACGGCATCCTGGGCCTGCTCCGCCAGACCCGCCTCCGCCATCCGGGTCCCCGCCTCCGCCTCCGCATCAGCGGCCGCGGGGATTCCGGGCGCTCCCTCCTGTCGGGCATCCGCATTGACTGGCAGGAACTCTGGCGCGGCTTTCGCGTTTACCAGCACCGCGCCTTTCACCGGCTGCGGTTCCGCCGCGAGCGAACGCCCGGATACCGCCTGCATGATTGCCGCGCCTTTCACCGGCTGCGGTTCCGCAGTGAACGGACGCCCGGATGCCGCCTGCACGATTGCCGCGGCCAGGGATCCGCCGCCGGTTCGCGCCGCCGCCCGGTTTGCCAGCGCCGTCGCGACCGCGTCCTCCGCGCCCGCCGGGGCCGTTTCGATCTCCAGCGCCGCCGCTTGGTTCGCCAGGATCGTCCCGGCGACATCCGCCACGATCGCCGCGGCGGCTCCGCCCGCCAGTGACGCCGCCCGGTTCGTCAGGATCGCCTCGGCGATGTCCGCCGCATGGGGAGGGGTTCCGCCGGATGTGCTTTCTGCCTGGACGACGGCACCCTGGGGAGCGACCGCCTTCAGCGGGGCCGCCGCGCTTTGAGCCGCCATGCTCCGGGGAAGCGCCGCATCTTGGATGGTTGCCATGTTCAAATCCTTCGCGCTCCGGGGAAGCGCCATGCTCGCGTCCTTGAGGCCCGCCGCATTCAGGCCTTCTGCACTCCGGGGAAGCACTTCAACCGCCGCACCCTTGGGAACGGCTGCCCCTATCGCCATCGGGGAAGCCTTCGACGTCACGCCCGTAGAGGCCGCCGCGTTCAGGCCCTCCATGCTCCGGGGAAGCGCCATGCTCACGCGCTTGAAGCTCGCCGCATTCAGGCCTTCTGCACTCCGCGGGATTGCCGCGTCTTGGAGGGCTACCGCGTTTTGGGCCGTCGCGCTCCGGGGAAGCGCTTCAACCGTCGCGCCCTTGGGAATCACCGCATTCTGACCCTCCGCATTCCGGGGAAGCACTTCAACCGTCGCGTCCTTAGGAACGGCTGCCCATGCTGCTGCCGGAGAAGCTTCCGCCGCCGCGCCCTTAGGAGCCGCCGCATTCAGCCCCTCCGCACTCCGAGGGAGAACTCCGCCGACCACGCCCTTGAAGCCCGCCGCATCCAGGCCTTCTGCACTCCGGGGAAGCGCCGCATCTTGGATGGCTACCGTGTTTAAACCCTCCATGCTCCGGGGAAGCGCCCCGGTCGCCGTGCCTTGGAGAACAGCCGCCCCCGCCGCGATCGGGGAGACCTCCTCCGCCGCGCTTTGGGATGCCGCCGCGTGGCACCCCGCGCCCTCAAAAGCCGCCGCATTGGGGGAAGCCGGCTGGACGAGGGCGAACCGCACCGGCTGCAGCGTGAGCTGGGCCGCCCAGGCGCCGGCGGCGGGGTCCTGAACGGCGCCCGCCGCGCCCTTGCCGCCGTGGGCTTTCGGATGCCCGCTCCGCGCCCCGGCCTTGGCGATGGCCTTTTCCACCGCGTGGCCGAAGGCGCCCTCGCGGGGTTGCTGGGCCGCCGGCTCCACCGCGCCCTCCGCCGGGATCAGAAGGGCCGTCATGGCCGTTGCTGCCGTCAGGATGAGAATCACCCTCTCTCTTTCCAGATGGGTCACGCGTTGGGCTGGGCGGCCTTGTTGGACAGGAACTCCTCGATGAACACCTCGTCGCTCTTGCGCTCGGCGGCCTGGTAGTCCTCCCAGGAATGGGCGCGCAGCTTCTCGATGATCTCCTTGTCCTGGGTGGCGGCGACCAGCTTTTCGCGCTGCGCCTCGACGCGTTTCAGCTGCTCCTGCAACTGAGCCCGGCTCTTGACCAGCTTCTGCGCGACCTCCATGATGTACCTTCCGGTGGCGGCGGCCCTGCCCGCGTTCTGCCCCTGCTCGCAGTCCTCTTGATACTGCCGCTTCAGATCCAGGTACTCGCCGGCCAGCTGGTCGTGCTTTTCCTTCATCCGCAGGTATTCCGCCTGCAGCTGGCCCATCGTGTCCGCCTCGTTCTTCTGAACGAACTTGTCGTAGTCGAGCACCTTTTGCAGTCCGAACTCGTATCGCTTCATTCCGGCCTCCACGGTCTATCGCGCCGCGCCTGATACTTTGCGCATCTGTTCCATGATCTGTTCGAAGGTCAGCTTTTCGTTGATTTCCTGCCGCAGGAAGGCGTTGATCTTGTCGATGTTGGCGATGGCGTGGTCGATCCTGGGGTTGGTGCCCGCCTTGTAGGCGCCGATGGAGATCAGGTCGGCGTTCTCGTAGTAGGCGGACAGCACCGACCGGATCTGCGAAGCCATCGTCAGGTGCTCTTGGGGGACGATCTCGGTCATCAGGCGGCTGATGGAACCCAGGATGTCGATCGCGGGGTACTGGTTCTTCATCGCCAGCGCCCGCGAGAGCACGATGTGCCCATCCAGAATGCCGCGCACGGTGTCGGAGATCGGCTCGTTGACGTCGTCGCCCTCCACCAGCACCGTGTAGAAGCCGGTGATCGAACCGCTTGCGAACTTGCCGGAGCGCTCGAGCAGCTTGGGCAGCATCGCGTACAGCGAGGGGGTGTAGCCGCGGGCCACCGGGGGTTCGCCGATGGCCAGGCCGATCTCGCGCTGGGCCATCGCGAAGCGGGTGAGGGAGTCCATCACCAGCAGCACGTCCTTGCCCTGATCCCGGAAGTACTCCGCGATGGTGGTGGCGGTCATCGCGCACTTGAGCCGCATCATTGCCGATTGGTCGCTCGTGGCGACGACGAGCACCGACCGCCCCATGCCCTCCGCCTGCAGGTCCTTCTCGATGAAGTCCAGCACCTCGCGGCCGCGCTCGCCCACGAGGGCCACCACGTTGACGTCCGCGGCGACGTTCCGGAGCATCATGCCCAGCAGCGTGCTCTTGCCCACGCCGCTGCCCGCGAAGATGCCCATGCGCTGTCCCTTGCCGCAGGTGAGCAGCGCGTCGATCGCCCGGACGCCGATGTAGAGCCGCTCGTTGATCCGGGGGCGGGAGAGCGGGTTAGAGGGCAGGTTCTGCACCGCGTAGCGCCGGTCGCACTGGATAGGGCCCTGGCCGTCGATCGGGTTCCCGAAGCCGTCGATCACGCGGCCCACCAGCGCTTCGCCCACCGGAACCTTGAGCACGTCGCCGGTCGATTCCACGACGCTGCCGCGCACCACGCCGTTCAGGTCGCCAAAGGGCATGAGCAGCACCCGGTTCCCCTTGAAGCCCACGGCCTCCGCGTAGGTCCAGCTGGACTGCTTGGCGCCGTACACCCGGCAGATGGTGCCGATGTCCACCACCGGCCCGGTGCTCTCAATCACCATGCCGATGATCTTGTCGATCTTGCCGTTGCGCTGGATCGGGTCCACTTTGCGCACGGCCTGGCGGCAGCGTTCCAGAACCAATTGGAGGCCTCCTTATACTAATGGAGAATATTCATGCGTCCAAAGCAGGGAGGGATTGTAGATAGCAGGACAAGGAGCCGGAGCGAGGCGTAGCAGCGTTACATCGAGCGGAGAGCGACACAGTCCTGCGCGAAAAGACCCCCTGCGACGATGCAGTAATATTTGGAATTAGTATTACGTGTTCCGGACGTACCGGGCGTCCTCCACCGACTGCTCCAGCACATCCAGCTGCTTTTCCACGCTGGCGTCGATGCTCTCGTCCTCGGTGTCCACGATCAAGGTGCCGGGGGCGGCGCCCTCGATCACCTGGATCTCCAGCTTTTCGGCGTCCTGCACCATCGAGCGCAGGTAGTCGGCGTGGGTGGTGGCGAATTCCAGCTGGCGCTCGGCGACGCTGAGGCGCACGATCTTCTGGCCGCTCAGGCCCTCGACGGCCTTCTTGAAGATGCGCGCGAAGGCCTCGTCGTCCTGCTCGATCCGGTCGGCCACCACCTTGCGGGCAATCTCAAGCGACAGATCCACCAGTTCCTGCTCGTGCTGCTTGAACAGCGCCTCCTTGCCCCGGTCCAGGTCCTGAATCAACTGCACCAGGCGGTCCGTGGTCTCCGCGGTCTCCGCCAGCGCCTGGATCCGGCCCTGCTCGTAGCCCTTCTGGAAGCCCTCCCGGCGGGCCTGCTCGCGAAGCTGCTCCGCCTCGCGCTCGGCGGCGGCGATGGTATTATCCCGGAACAGCTCGGCCTCCCGCATGATCTCGCGGGCCTGGCGCCGCTGGGCCTCCAGCTGGGCCTCGGCGTAGCGCGCCCGCTCCTCGGCCTCCAGGTCCACGCTGGGGGCCTCATCCTCCGCCGCCGGCGCGTCCTCCGCCGCCGGGGCGGGGGCGCGGGGCGGGGCGGGGGAGGGGACGTGGTAGACGTAATACTCCCGGTCCAGATTGACGCAGCGGCGCTTGACCAGCTTACTCAATCAGCTCATCCTTTCGGCCGCGCGAGATCGTGACCTCGCCGGACTCCTCAAGCGACCTGACGAGGGCGACCAGCTTCTGCTGGGCCTCCTCGACCTGGGAGAGCTTCACGCCGTGCAGGTACTTGGATTCCTCCTCCATCGTCTGCTTGAGGCGGGTGGACATGTTGGAGTAGAACACCTCGGCCACGTCCTTGCTGCAGCCCTTGAGCGCGATGAGCAGGTCGTTGCCGTTGGCGTCCTGCAGGAAGCGCTGGATGTACACCGGGTCCAGCGAGGCGATGTCCTCGAACACGAACATGCGGTTGCGGATCTCCTCGGCCAGCTTGGGGTCTTTCCGGAACAGCTCGTCCATGATGGCCTTTTCGGTGCCGCGGTCCACCAGGTTCATGATGTTGGCCATGTACTTGGTGCCGCCGATCTCCGCAAAGCCGATCGACTCGCTGACCGACAGCTTCTGTTCGATGATCTTCTCCACGTCGTGGATGGCCTCGGGCGAGGTGGAATCCATCGTGGCGATGCGGGTGGCCACGTCCATCTGGATGTTGGCGGGCAGTTCGCTCAGGATCTCGGCGGCCTGGTCGGCGGTGCAGTAGGACAGGATCAGCGCGATGGTCTGCGGGTGCTCGTTCTGGATGAGGCTCAGAAGGTGCTTCGGGTCCGCCTCGTTCAGAAAGCTGAACGCCTTGCTCTGGAGGGAGCGGGTGATCTTGTCGATGATGGTTGACGCGCCGGACATGCCCAGCGTCTTTTCCAGGATCGCCTTGGCGTATTCGATGCCGCCCTCGGTGATGTACTTCTGCGCGACGCAGAGGTTGTAAAACTCCTCCATCGTGGATTCCACCGCGGGCGAGGTGAGGTTCTCCAGCGTGGCGATTTGCAGCGTGATCTGCTCGATCTCGTCCGACTTCAGGTATTTGAACACCTGCGAGGCCTGCTCGACGCCCAGCGAGAGGATCACCGTGGCGGCCTTGCGGACGGATTCGGAGTTTTTCGCCTTGGACTTCACTTCGGGTTCTCCTCCTTCATCCAGGCTCTGAGCAACTGGGCCACGATCTCCGGATTGACCGCGCTGAACTCCTTCACCTGGCGGATGAGCGCCTGCTCGCGGGTTTCGCTGAGCACGATCTCGCCCGGGATGGGCTTCTTCTCGCGGGCGGCCGGCAGCGGCGCCGGCGCCTCGGCGGCCTCGGCCGCGCCGGCACCCTCGGCCGGCGCGCCCTCCATCGCCAGTTTGGGCGCGGCGGCGGGCTTCGCGGCGGAGCGCTTCCCGCGGCGGCGGCGCAGCAGCATCAGCGCGACCAAGAGCAGGATCAGTACGCCCAGACCGGCGCCGCCGTAGAGCAGCACGTTTGTGGGCAGCGCCACCGGCAGCACCGACGAGGGCGACGCGGCATGGCCCGGATCGGCGTAGACCGGCGTCTGGGGCTTGGCCAGGAACTCGGCGTAGGAGATGAACACCTTGTCGGTGGAGATGCCCACGCCGTAGGCGACCATCTGCTTGTACTTGTCCAGCGTGTCGGGGGTGAGGTCGCGGCTGTTGATCATCATGGACACGGTCATATCCTCGATCTGGCCGCCGTTGTCCAGCGCGTTTTCGACGACCTGGTTTACCAGGTAATCGTTGTCGTAGCTTTCGCTGGCGGAACCGTTGCTTGCCGTACTATTGTTGTTGCCTCCGCTATTGGGCGCGGGGGTGGCCTGCGCGTCCTGGTAGGAGGGCACGCCGATGTTGGCTTCCGCGCCCGCGCCGCTATCGGGCAGCGCGGCGCCGTTTGAGGACTGGCGGCTCCCCTGCATCCTGGACAGGATGCCGCTGGTCTCGCCCACCACCGGGGTGTAGGTGGTCTGCTGGGTGTTCTTCTGCTGGAAGTTCATCTTGACGCTGACCGACACGCTGACGCCGCCGGTGCCGAAGACGGGCTCCAGGAACTTGGAGATCTTGTCCTCGTAGAGCTTGTTGATCTTGTCGATGGTCTCGATCTGGCTGTCGGCCAATTCCGTGCCGGAGGGGTCCTGCGCCTTGTCGTTCAGCACGGTGCCCTGGCCGTCCACGATGATCACGTTCTCGTTTTTCAGGCCGGGCACGCTCTTGGCCACCAGTTCCTCGATGCCCTTGATCTGCTTGGAGGACAGTTCCGCGTAGGAGTACAGGTCCAGCACCACCGCCGCGGAGGACTCCGGCTGATCGCTCTTCAGCACGTAGGAGTTGTCGTCGGGCACGTTCAGCGTGACGATGGCGTCCTTGACGCCGGTCAGCGTCTTCAGCGAGGCCTGCAGCCTGTCCTGCAGCTGGAAGATCAGGTACTGCCGCTTCTCGTAGTCGGTGGTCATCAGGTCGGCCTGGCTGGTGAAGATGTCGTAGCCCAGCGTGCTGTTCGGGAAGCCGTCGGAGGCCAGCTGCATCTTCAGCTTGGCCTCCTGGTCCCTGGGCACCAGGATGGTCCCGTCGCTCTCCAGCCGGTAGGGGACTTTCGAGGAATCCAGCAGGTTGACCACCTGGACGCTCTCCGAGGACGCCAGGCCGCGGTAGAGCACCGTGTAGGACGCGTTGTCCAGAACCTTTGAGAGCACGACAGCGCCGACCAGCAAAAGCGCCGCGGAGACGATCAACGTCAGCCGCATGCGCTTGCTCATCTTCTGAAAGAAGGCGCGGATGTTCTTGTAGAGTCCTGAGATCGTTACGTCCATGATATCCCTCTACATCCAGAAATTCGCCCGCCGGACGTGACGCCCGCTAGAGGGTGATGCGCATGATCTCGTTGTAGGCGTCCAGCGCCTTGTTGCGCACGCTCACCATCATTTGCAGCGCGAGATCGGCCTTGGCCGCGTTGATGGTGACCGAGTGCAGCGAGTCGCTGGACCCGGTGGCCAGTTTCACGGTGTCCGTCCGGGCGGCGGACTCGGCTTCCGCGATCTGGGCAAGGGAGGTCTGCACCAGGTTTTCAAAGGAGGTCTGGGTGGAGGTCAGCGGCGAAGTGCGCGCGGCCCCGGTCAGATTTGAAAGCATCTGCATGCGTACGGAATCAATGTTCATGCCCGTTTCCCCGCTTCCTCACGTCGCTATGAATTCCCCGCCCCGGCTACTTGCCGATCTCCAGCGCCTTCGAGGCCATCTCCTTCATCGCGTTGAACGCGGTGATGTTGGCCTCGTAGAGGCGGGAGGCGCTCATCATGTCCACCATTTCCTCGGTGGTGTCCACGTTGGGCAGCCGGACGTAGCCGGCCTGGTCCGCGTCGGGGTGGGTCGGGTCATACTCGACCTTGAAATCGTCCGTGTCGTCCAGCACCTGCTTGATCCGGACGCCGCCCGCGCCGCTCGCGCCGCTTGCGGCGGTCAGCGCGTCCGAGAAGGAAGGGGGGCTCCCGGTGATCTCCTCCAGCGCCACGAGCTTCCGGCGGTAGGGGCCGCCGGCGGCGGTGCGGGTGGTTTCGGCGTTGGCCAGGTTCTGCGCCACGATCTCCATACGGAACTTCTGGGCGGTCAGGCCGGAGCCGCTGATGTTGAGCGAATCCAGAAATGCCATCGCTTACGCACGCCCTTCCGTCACGACATATTTCATCCGGTTGATCTGAGAAGAGAGCGAGTTGCACAGGTAGCTGTACTCGATCAGCGCCCGGGCCATCTCGACGGATTCCTTGTCCTCGTCCACGTTGTTGCCATCTTCCCTGGCGGCGGTGCCCTCCTGCCGGACGACGACGGGCTGCACATCCTTAAGCGCCTGCTTGATGGCATCGTCACTTGTGCCCGTCTGGGACAGCCGCTGATCCAGTAAAGATTCGAACTCCAAAGACTTGCTCTTGTAACCTGGCGTCGCGGCGTTGGCGATGTTTCCGGCAATCACCTGCTGCCGCATCCATACTGCGTCCAGCTTTTTTTCCAGAAGCTCAACGCTGGCGCTCTCCAAAAAACTGCTCATGCGGTTCCCCCTTCCCCGGCGCGGTTGCAAAAAAAGAGATATGTGGAAAAAGTGTGCTTAAACCTGTGGATAACTATGCTAAGTATACTATGATTCGTCCGACTGTCAATACATTTTCTGCCAAATTCCGACAATTCTCGATTTTCCACTAAACTATCTCGTTCATTCGTCGAAATATAGCAAGTTATTCACAAATCGGGCCGCCGACTATATTTTGTGGGGTGGCCGTTTCGCACTAACAAGATGGCGGATTCCGCCGATATATGACGTTGTAACCTCCTATCGGCCGTCCGCCTCGCGAAACGGGATAGGCTTATTAGGTGTTGTCTCAGCGCATATTATCGGCGGATTTATGCGGGGGATTTCCCAAAATGGAAAAATGCGAAGTTATCCACAAGGAGGGTCTGACCGCGCTCACGTGAAACCCGCGCCGTTTTCGGGCCGCGCTCGCGGACGCGCGCTGCGGCGGGCTGAAAAGCGGCTCGAAGATCGCCCTTCGACGCCCGGAGCGCGGCGGACGCCCTCCGCGCCGAGCGCCACCCGGCCGCCCGCTTAAGCGCTCAGAAGGTTACATAATACCATGTAAAAACCAGGATGGGTGTTGCCCGTCCGATCGTCAAAACGGTTGCGAGGACAATCGGAGTGCGGTGTCCAGGCGGTTTTTGGCCCAATGCGCCGGACGGCCCCCCGGGCTGCGGGGCATGCCCGGTTCGCGCGTCCGGCTTTCCAAAGTTGCGCAATACTGCGGTTTCACCCGCGCCCGGCCCGTTTATATAGAAGGGCGCAAGGCAATTTTTGAGGGCGGCCCCTCGAAAGGGGATTGATTTCCCCCCGGGAGGCGCAAAATGGGAATAGTATGAGGCGGAGTTTCGCGGCGGCCATCCCGAAGGGCGCGGCATGAACCGCCCGCGGCTACAGAATCAAGGAGGTTTCCCCATGAGCGGAGAGATCAACAACCGCGAGTACCGGCAGAAAGTCATTCAGCAGCTGATTCAGCAGCTGCACGACGGCGCCAGCGTGGATCAGGTCAAGGGGCGCTTCGAGGAGGCGTTTGACGGCGTCTCCGCGGAGGAGATCGCGAACGCGGAGCAGGCGCTGATCGCGGGCGGCCTGCCGGTGACCGAGGTGCAGCGGCTGTGCGACGTGCACGCCGCGGTGTTCAAGGGCTCCATCGAGGAGATCCACGCCGCGGGCCCCGCGTTCATCCCCGGCCACCCGGCGAACACCCTAAAGCGGGAGAACCAGGCCATTGAGATGCTGGCGGGGGAGATCCGGCAGCGGCTGACGATGGGCGTGGGCGCGAAGGAGAAACTGCTGGAAAGGCTTCGGAGGCTGGGCGAGATCGACCGCCACTACCTGAAGAAGGAGAACCTGCTGTTCCCCTACATGGAGCAGTACGGCATCACCGCGCCGCCGAAAGTCATGTGGGGCGTGGACGACGAGATCCGGGCCGAACTGCGCGCGGCCGTCGGCGACGCGGAAGCGGATGCGCCCGGCTTCAAGGAGCGCGCCGGGCAGCTTCTGGGAAAAATCCAGGAGATGATCTTTAAGGAAGAGAACATCATGCTGCCGATGCTGCTCGAAAACCTGACCCAGGACGAGTGGAAGCGCATCCAGGACGAGGAGGCGGAGTTCGGCTACTGCCTGATCGATCCGCCGCCCGCCTGGGAACCCGCCCGGCAGGCCGGGGTGGAGGCTGTAAAGCAATCCTCCGAGCCGGGCGCGATCGTGCTGCCCACCGGCGCGTTCACCCGGGAGGAACTGGCGCGGGTCCTGAACACGCTGCCCTTTGACATCACCTTCGTGGGCGCGGACGACACCGTCAAATACTTCTCGGAAAACGCGGAGCGCATCTTCCCCCGCACCAAGGCGGTCATTGGCCGCAAGGTGTCCAACTGCCATCCGCCCGCCAGCGTGCACATCGTGGAGAAGCTGGTGGAGGACTTCCGGGCGGGCCGCAAGGATCACGAGGATTTCTGGATCAACATGGGCGGAAAGTACGTGCTGATCCGCTACTTCGCGGTCCGGGGCGATTCGGGCGAGTACTTGGGCGTATTGGAAGTGACCCAGGACATCCGGCCCATCCAGGCCATCACCGGCGAGAAGCGGCTGGTCACGTAAATAGCGTCCAAAATCCGCTGCGCATCTTTGGACGCGGGTGGGTTGACCTGGCGGCGGATGGTCTGATTATGAGTTTGGAATCTTTGCCCGCGATCGCGGGCGGAAAGGAGAACGCCCATGAAGGCAACGATTGACAGGAGCGGCTGCATCGGCTGCGGGCTGTGCGCCGAGACCTGCCCGGAAGTGTTCCGGATGGCGGACGACGGCCTGGCGGAAGCCTACCAGCCGGATGTGCCCGGCGAGGTTCAGGATACCGCCGCCGAGGCGCGGGACGGCTGCCCCGTATCGGTCATCTCTTTGGAATAGCCTGATTTCGCAAAGCCGGCGGCCCCGGGTCAAGGGGCCGCCGGCTTTTATAATGGAAGAAAGGGTGTCCGGATGGAAATTTTTGCCATCACGCCCAAACCCCTTGACTTGAAGCGCGCTCCAAGTGCTATGCTCTACCCAGACTGACGAGGAGGGACAACATGATCTACAAACCGTTCAAAGAGTGGAACCTGTCGCTGCTCGGCATGGGCGCCATGCGGCTGCCGATCGTGGGCGAGAACGGGCCGATCGACGAGGCCAAGGCCCGGGAGATCATCGAATACGCCTTCGAGCACGGCGTCAATTACTTTGATACCGCCTTCCGCTACCACGGCGGCGAATCGGAGCGCTTTCTGGGGAATGTGCTTCCGCAGTTCCCGCGGGAGAAGTGGCACATCGCCAGCAAGATGCCCGGCCACATGATGGCCTATAAGGACGGGCGCTATGAGTTCACCGGCCTGCTCGCGGGCCGGGCGGGGATGACGCCGCGCGAGATCTTCCAGCAGCAGCTGGAGAAGTGCCGCGTGGACTACTTCGATTTCTACCTGCTGCACAACGTGTGTGAGACCGCCTGGGATTTCTACACCGACGAAAACCTGGGCGTGGTGGAGTATCTGCTCTCCGAAAAGCGGGCCGGACGCATCCGCCACCTGGGGCTCTCCGCCCACGGGCGCGCCGAAACCATCGACCGCTTTCTGGATTGGAAGGATGGCTTCGAGTTCGTGCAGATTCAGCTGAACTACCTGGACTGGCTGTTGCAGGACGCGGGCAGCAAGTACGAGGTGGTGGTGAAGCACGGCCTGCCGGTGATCGTGATGGAGCCGGTGCGCGGCGGGCGGCTGGCGAACCTGCCGGAGCGGGCCGCGGCTCGGCTGAAACAGGCCCGGCCGGAGGACTCGATCGCCTCCTGGGCGTTCCGGTTTTTGCAGAAGCTGCCGGGTGTACAGGTGGTGCTGAGCGGCATGACCACGCTGGACCAATTAAAGGACAACCTGAATACATTTGAGGTGTCCGACCCGCTGACGGACGATGAGATGGCGCTGATCCGGGACATCGCCCGCGGCATGGCGGAACTGGTGCCCTGCACCGGCTGTAGGTACTGCTGTGACGACTGCCCCCAGGGCCTGGACATCCCCAAACTGCTCTCGATGTACAACGAGATCCGCTTCGACAGCCCGTCGCTGATGCGCTTCGCGCTTGACGCGATGGGGGAGGACGAGCTCCCCGGCGCCTGCCTGGGCTGCGGCGCCTGCTCGCGCGCCTGTCCCCAGGGCATCGGCGTCCCGGGCGCGATGAAGGAATTCGCCGCCGCGCTGGCCAAACTCCGCCCATAACCTTCGATTCCTCCATTAGGCGCTCCGCGAGGGGTGCTTTTTCTGTGAAAGTGGGGCTTCGGCGGGAAATGGTATGTTTGGCATAAAATCCGATGCAGGCGCCGCGCCGCTTGACGCTGACCCGTATTCCAAATATAATCATATTGACTCAAATGCCATATTGGTTATGCGCGGCGGCTGTTCCGAATGCCGCGGCGCGCGAAAGGAAGGATTCCCGATGCTCCCGCATTTTGACATCTCCCAGATCAAAATCGGCACCTGCGTCCCCGGCGGTGTCGCCGAGCAGTGGGCGCCGGCGCTGTGCGACGCCGGCTTTGAAACGCTGTCGATCAACTTCCACATGGAGTATCAGGGCGTGGACATCGCGCGGCAAGGCCCCGCGCTCAGGGCGCTGGCGGAGGAAAAGGGCGCCCAGATTACCACGCTGGGCTACTACTGCAACGCCCTCGAAAGCGAGGAGCACAGGGCGAACCTCGAAAAGGCCATCGACTGCGCGCATCTTTACGGCGCGAAGATCGTGTCCACGTTCGCGGGCGCGCTGGAGGGCCGCCCGGTGGACGAGGCGCTGCCGAAGTTCGGCGAGGTCTTCCGGGAGCTGGCAAAGCGCGCCGAGGGTCATGGCGTGAGGCTCGCCATCGAGAACTGCCCGATGGGCGGCACCTGGAACCGCGCCACCTGCAACATCGGCTTCAACCCCCGTGCCTGGGAGAAGATGTTTAACGAGGTCCCGAGCCCCGCGCTGGGCCTGGAGTGGGAACCCGCGCACCAGATGATCCAGCTGATCGATCCCATCGCGCAGCTTCGCAAGTGGGTGAAGAAGGTTTACCACCTGCACGGCAAGGATGCCACCGTCGACCGCCGCTATGTGGAGGATTACGGCGTGCTCTGTAATACCGACTGGTACGCGCCGGAGCGCACGCCCGGATTTGGCGACTGCGATTGGCGAGACATCCTTTACATCCTGCACACCGGCGGCTACACCGGCGACATCTGCGTGGAGGGCTACCACGACCCGGTTTACAGGGACGACTGGGAGATGACCGCGCAAAGGCACGCGCTGAACTACCTCAAGTGGTGCCGCGGCGGAGACTTCGTGAAAAACCCGTGGTAACGAAGGCGTTGAAATCCGCTGCGGCGTCTTTCAACGCATAGGAGGAAGCCTGCGCGGGCCTGAAAATCCGCGGATTTTCCGGGCGGCCCGCTGACGGAAGGAAATGTTTCCTCCACCAGTGTGCGCACTGGTTACGGAAAACGGCATTCCCACCGCACCGGTCGGTGGGAATGAATGAAGCCGGAGGAGCGTACAGGTCGACGGGAACGATTGAATGGGAACGGACGGGTCAATGTCTTAAAATCTCTTGGAGGGCGGACGGATGAAGTACATGCACAGCGAGTGGAAGGGCCGGATCGCGCATTGGAGGGAGACGCTGAAGCAGGATTTCTACATCCCGCTGGGCGACATCCCCATGGAAGGCTTCACGACCATGGAACACCTGACGCCCGGGGAAGCGGAAAAGGGCGCATTTGCCCCCATCCCCTTCGGCACCCGCTGGGGCCGCACCTATGAATACTGCTGGCTGCGGGGCGGCGTCACGCTGCCGGAGGCGGCCCAGGGCCGGCGCATCGCGATGAACTTAAAGACCGGCGGCGAGGCCACGCTGTTCGTGGACGGTAAGGCATTCGGCACCTACCGCGCGGACTGGGTCAAGGAACCCTATCATTTCCTGATCGACAACGTGCTGACCGCTTCCGGCGAGGCGGGGCGGAAATACGAGATCCTGGTGGAGTCCTACGCGGGCCACTTTTTCCCGCAAAGCCCATTGGGCGGCTGCGCCACCGGCCCGGTAATGCCCGGGGCCTATCAGGACCCGAAGGCGGAGGGCCAGCGGGCGCTGCTCGAAACCTGCACCTTCGGCATCTGGAACGAGGACGCCTACCAGCTGTATCTGGACGTGGAAACGCTGATCCAGGTGCTGGAGCAGGTGGACCCGGAGAGCCTCCGGGCCGGCAAGATCTCAGACGCACTGGAGCAGTTCACGCTCGCGGTGGACTTTGAGCAGCCGCTGGAAGCGCGCATCCGGGACTACCGGGCCGCCCAGGAACTCTTGCGCCCCGCGCTCACGGCGCACAACGGCTCCACCGCGCCAAGGATGTACGCCATCGGCAACGCCCACCTGGACCTGGCATGGCTGTGGCCGATGGCGGAGACCCACCGCAAGACCGCTAGAACCTTCGCCGCGCAGCTTCGGCACCTTGAGGAATATCCGGAGTACCAGTTCCTGCAGAGCCAGCCCGCCGCCTACGTGATGTGCCGCGAGCACTACCCGGAGCTGTACGGCCGCATCCTGGAGGCCATCAAATCCGGCCGTTGGATCGCCGAAGGCGCGATGTGGGTGGAGCCGGACACCAACATGACCAGCGGCGAGTCGCTGGTACGGCAGCTGATCCACGGCAAGCGCTTCTTTAAGGAAGAATTGGGCGTGGACAGCGTGGTCTTGTGGCTGCCGGATACCTTTGGCTACTCGGCGGCGCTGCCGCAGATTCTGAAGGGCTGCGGCGTCAAGTACCTGGTGACCCAGAAGATCTTCTGGTCGTACAACGAGGGCGACACATTCCCGTACCACTACTTCACCTGGCAGGGCGCGGATGGATCGGCCATCGACACCTTCCTGCCCACCAGCTACACCTATCGCACCGACCCGAAGGAACTGTGCGAGACCTGGAAAAAGCGCGTGCAGAAGCGCGATCTGGACGCCTTCCTGCTGCCGTTCGGCTACGGCGACGGCGGCGGCGGCCCCTGCCGCGACCACATCGAGTTCGCGCTGCGCGAGAAAGACCTGGAGGGTGTGCCGAAAGTCGAGATGGAGTCGCCCACCCGGTTCTTCGAACGGATGGAAGCCGAGGGCGGGCCGAAGCATACCTACGCGGGCGAACTGTACTTCTCCGCCCACCGGGGCGTATTCACCTCCCAGGCGGCCATCAAAAAGGGCAACCGGCGGAGCGAACTGGCGCTGCGCGAGGCCGAAATGTGGGGCTCGCTGGCGGCGCTCTCCGGCTGGGAATACCCGCTGTCCAGGATGGACGCCGCGTGGAAGAAGCTGCTGCTCAACCAGTTTCACGACATCCTGCCCGGCTCCTCGATCGCCCGCGTGTACGTCGAGGCCCGCCGGGATCACCAATGGATCATTTCGGAGGCGAACGAGGTCCGGGACGAAGCGCGGCAGGCGCTGGTGAAGGGCGGCGGCGCGACGGTTTTCAACTCGCTGTCCTTTGAGCGCGAGGAAGTGGTGGCGCTTCCGGAAACCTTCAAGGATGGCGCGGCCACGCTTGAAGGCGCGCCGGTGCCGGTGCAGGCCGTGGAGGGCGGCGCGCTGGCGCTGGTGAAGGTGCCCACCTGCGGCGCGGTGTCGCTGATCCCCGCCGCGGCAAAGGCGAGCGCCCCGGAGGCGTCCGCGGCGCTGACCGAAAATGGCGCGGTGCTGGAAAACGCGCTGGTTCGGGCTGCGTTCAACCGGGACGCGGAGATGATTTCCTTCGTGGACAAAGCCACCGGCCGGGAGTTCGCGGCCGGGCCGATGAACCGGCTCAAACTGTTCAAGGACGTGCCGCGCCTATTCGACGCCTGGGACATCGACTCCAACTACATGCTGCAGCCGGTTGCGATCGAGGGGGAAGTCAAGCTGACGGTCGGCCAGGCCCGGGGCCTTCGCGCCTCGCTCCGGATGGAGCGCCGGGTCTCGAACTCCACCTTCTCCCAGGAGATCTCGCTCGACGCGCTGAGCCGCCGGGTGAACTTCACGACCCACGTGGAATGGAACGAGCTGCACCGGCTGCTCAAGGTGTCCTTCCCGGTGGACGTGCAGGCCACCGATGCCATCAACGAAATCCAGTTCGGCTACATGACCCGGCCCACCCATCGCTCCCGGCTGTACGACTCCGACCGCTTCGAGGTCTGCCAGCAGCGCTACACCGCGCTGGCGGATCAGACCCACGGCGCGGCGGTGCTCAACGACTGCAAGTACGGCGTCAGCCAGCTGGGCAGCGACATCCAGCTGACGCTGCTGCGCGCCGCCGCCTCGCCGGAGATGCGCGCCGACAACGGCAGCCACGCGTTCACCTACGCCTTCACCGCCTGGGAAGGCTCGTTCGCGGACGCCCCGGTGGTGCGGGAGGCCTACGCGCTCAACGTGCCGCTGGGCGTCGCCCCAGGCAGCCTGCAATCCTTCAGCGCGTTCTCGGTGGACGACCCGAACGTGTTCATCGACACCGTGAAGCCCGCCGAGGACGGCAGCGGCGACGTCGTTCTCCGGCTCTACGAGGCCAAGCGCGGCGACACATTCTGCCGCCTGAAGCTGAATCTCGCCGCCTCCTCGGTCTGGAAAACCGACATGCTGGAGAATAAACAGGAAGAGTTGACCCTTGAAAACGGCGGCATGCCGCTGCACTTCAAACCCTTCGAGGTTGTGACGCTGCGGCTAATCCGCTGAAACCGGCGGCCACGGCAAGGGTTTCGGGGGAGGGGGGATTGGATGAAGAGCGGCACCACGCTCTACAATCGGATTTACGAGGACCTGCGCGCGGACATCGCCTCCGGCGCGTATGGGGATGGCGGCCGCCTGCCCACCGAGGCGGAGCTGGCGAAGCGCTACTTCGTCAGCCGCATCACCAGCAAGAAGGCGCTGACCCGGCTGGCGGAGGACGGGCTGATTCTGCGCATCCCCGGCCGCGGCTCCTTTGTGAAACAGAACTGCCCCATCCCCGCCGCGGTGCCCACCCACGCCGCCGGGCGGCCGCTCGTCGCGCTGGTGATGGGCGGGTACGACTCCTCCTTCGGCCTGGAGATCGTCCAGGGGGCGCTGGAGGCCGCGGAAGAACTGAGCATGCACCTGATCCTGAAGGACACCTGGAACGAGCAGGCGCGGGAGGCCGCCATCCTGAAGTCGCTGTTGATGTCGGGCGTGGCGGGCATCATCGCGCAGCCCGCCCACGGCGCACTGTACAGCGAGGCCATCCTGAACGCCGTCTATTCAAAATTCCCGGTCGTGATGATCGACCGGTACATGACCGGCATCGACGTGCCCTTCGTCGGCGTGGACAACACCGCGCTGGGCAGGCTCGCCGTTTCGAAGCTGACCGGATTGGGACACCGGAACATCGCCCTTGTGGCGCTCGAGGACGACCACGCCTCCTCGCTCAAGGAGCGGATGCAGGGCTTCATCGAGGCCTTCGCGGACAGCCATCTGGCGGTCCGGAAGGATTTATGGCTCACCCGCCTCAACGACATCGTCCGGGAGAAGGGCATCGGCCGCAACGAACCGGCCGCCCACGAGGCCTACGTGGACGCCATCGCCGCCCACCTGCGGCTGCACCCGGAGATCACCGCGGTCTTCGGCACCGAGTACCGGGCCTCGAAGGCCGCCTGGGACGCGGCGCGCCGCCTCGGGAAACGAGTGCCGGAGGATATCTCCATCGTCAGCTTCGATTTTGACCCCGGCTACCTGGGGCTTCATGTGCTGTCCCACGTCAGGCAGCCCCAGCGCGCCATCGGGAAATGCGCGGTGCGCGTCATCAGCGACATCTTGAGCGGCGCCGCGCCGGAGAACCGGTGCAGCTTCCTCGAGGGCGCCTGGGTGGAGGGCGACACGATCGCGCCCCCGCCTCCGCTGCAGTAAGAATTCAAATTCGGCGGA